>Ga0114969_10000289_pt1 | contig 42506 bp, 31 predicted proteins | sample M_130807_MF_Meta_FD_87316 | JGI IMG/M metagenome (GOLD analysis project Ga0114969, IMG submission 87316) | Freshwater microbial communities from Lake Montjoie, Canada to study carbon cycling - M_130807_MF_MetaG | ecosystem: Environmental > Aquatic > Freshwater > Lake | place: Lake Montjoie... | reverse complement strand
ACATTTACAGTAATTGAAGTCGTAGCTAATGCAGTAACAATACCATAAGGAACGAAACTTGGTGAGAATATTGTATCACCTAAAAACACTTGAGTTGCTGCTAACGTAGGATTAATAGATGTAAATGTAATTACTGGAGACCCCGAAGTGGTTGTACCAATAAAGGGTCGTGTTATAGGAGAAGTATAAGGCGTCCACTGACCTTGCGCTGGTGCATCTGTAAAGAGAGCAGTATTAGAATAAACAGTGGTAAATGCTCCTAAATAAGGATTTGAAGATGCGAACGATGATAAGGTCCCTGAAGGAACTTGCAAATAGGAAATTGAAAAGTTCTGGAATCCTACTCCAGCACTTGCTCTATTACGCATCTGAAACATTAGGGTATCAATTGTTTGTCCAGCTTGAAGTCCAATACCTGTTAATTCTGAAATATTATAAATTACTTGTACAATATTGTCATTTTGATTCCCTCTAAATATTTGACCGAAAATAGGTGCAATTACGGCACCGGTTCCAATTGTCGCAGTATCTGCAGCTTGAGCAGAAGATAAAATTGCCATCTTTCCATTATTAACCAAATCATTAGCAATATTAACTTTTACTAAAGTATCGGTTATTACCGTCATTGAATCTAAATTGGAAATTGCAAGTGATAATGCTGTTACGGTATCACGAAGAGCAGCAACTGGAGAGAAATAAGGACCAGCGGCTCTTAATGTTAAGGCAGTGGTTTTATTAACTTGTGCAGGATCAACAATAGTAGGTATTCGTCCACACCAATTAACTCCACTAGCCCAATCATCATCAAAACCTAACCAAGTAGCTGGAATAGTAGTTATATTAATTGCTACAGTAGAATAGACGCCTCCTGCACTACAGGTAATAGTGCAACGTAACCAGGTGTTTACAGAGAATAAATTAGTATAAGTACCAGCATTATTTAATCCAGGAGCTGATCCCCATGGTCCTACAGCTGCTGGAGCTGTTTGCCACAAATAAGTTAATCCAGAATATACAGTAGGTGAAGTTAGTGATGGAATTAGAGAGAATGTTAATTGCGTTCCAGCACAAATATTACTATAAGATTGTAGAGAAGTTATTGATCTGCCTGATGAATTTGATGCTGTACAGGGAGTAGGTGCTGCCGCTAAAATAGTAACAATATAATCTTCAGATTCACCTGAGAAGAAAGTAGTACATGGATCAGGTGCGCCATTCGGACTTCCAGCCGCCCTTGACCTAACTCTCATTACACATTGGCCAGGCGTTGCGGTAAGTGGAATCGTTATAGGAATTACAAAAGGGGTATTGGCAGGAATATTCGTTCCTACTTGCCACCATTCTGTTGGAGCAAGAATTCCATCAGCATTAAAATCTATCCAAACCGATACTATTGCGCTTCCACTTTGAGTGGTTACGCCTAAAAAATATCCAGCACCTTGAGTTAAATTAGTGGTGGTCCCTGCTCCAGGAGGGTAAATGGTATACGCTGCTGCATTTCCATTTGTACAGGCACTTGAATTATTTAGTGCATTAACGGTAACATTTGATATATAAGGGCTACTAGGACATGCAGGATGAGGCGGCACACATAAACATAATGTTGCCGAGTTTTGACCTACACATATTGGAGTTGTATATTGAGGTGCGCCAGATGCATTAGCAGGGCATGTTATTTTTAAACGATAACAACTTGCAACTGTTTGACTTGCAATTGAATAAGGATAAGCATTTGCGCCTACAATATCACTGTATACTCCACCAACACCTGTAGTACTTACTTGCCATTGGAACGTCATGCCTGATCCATATCCTGCATTTCCAGTAATATTTAAAATAAACGGTTGTAATGGACAAACAGCAGGTGCCGTTGAAGTTGAAGTTCCAACCACGGATACGTTACAAGGAAGACCAGCAAGGACACATATTGTATAATCTTCAATCTCACCCCAATTAAAAATGTCGCAAGCTTGGTTTGTTGGACCACCAGCTGAACCACAGCAAGTTTCTCTTAGCACTACTCTCATCCTATGAGAGCCTGGCGTTGCAGTCCACGGTATTGTAATATTAGTTGTTAAAGAGGATGTAGAGGGGGAACTTCCTGTAGGTCCAGTAGGTCCTGGCAGATAAGTATCCTCAGCCGAGGTCAAAACTCCATTGTTATCCCAATCTATGAATACGTGAGCAACTGCACTCCAAAATGTTCCACCGCTTGTAATTTGCGATACGGTAAAAGAATAATTGTTACCTTGTGTATAACATGGAGTTGGTATGGAAGTATAATCAGTAAATGAATTGGAAGCTAAGGGATTATTAGTAGTAGATCCTAATACAGCAGGATTAGAAAGCCCACCAAAAACTACTTGACCAATATCTGTATCATTTGTAAAATTAGTTCCAGGAATACAATAACATTGTAAAGCATCAACAAATATTGCTGATGAATTAGCTATACTTCCGCAAGTTACAATACAACGATAATAAGTTGCTGCTGATTGAGTTAAAACTATAGAAGGTGCAGTGGCAGAAGGAGACCAAACTGTTGGCCCAGGGACAATGTTTGACCACGGCCCTGCAGCAGTTGGCCCAGATTGCCAAACATAAGTATATGATCCAGGAACCGTAGGAGGAGAAATAATTCCATTAAGTGATAAAGTAAATTGTTGCGCTGGCGCAGAACATACACTTGCTGCAGAAGAAACTGTTGTTATACTTGCAGGTGCAGTACATGGTGTTTCTTTGTAAAAGGCGAATCTACAATCGGGACGGTCGGTACTTAAAAGACCAAATCCTGATGGAGGCAATCCGTCAGCCGTCCATCTTTGACAACGATTATTATTAGGTAGAGCGATTGAAGATCGAGCCCATTGTGTTGGAGAAATTGTTACTTCTGAAACAGAACCCGAACCACCATAGTTCGTTTCAACAATTACCTCTAAATTGTTAGTACCCGTATAAACATAATAAAATGGATTTGTTAAGGTGATCATGACCCACGTACCTTGTACCCAAAGACTACTATTCACTGTCCCACTAAAAACCTGAGAATATCCTGAAGCAGCAGTTGTATATAAATTAGTTGTTAATCCTGGTACACCCGCCGTCTGTTTCATTCGAATAACTACAGGTGTTGAAGCTGTTTTTCCAACCGCATTTGATATATAAAAACCAACTTGGGTTATATAATGCCCCCCCGCAGTAAATGCCGTAGTATTTGCTGCTGCTAATTCAGGATCCGTGTATTGCATTTGAGTTCGCTGAAATCCCCAAAAAGTTCCCAATGGCATATAATCCTGGTTAATGATTCCTGGTACTAGGGTTGGAATATTATTAGTGCTTTGCCCTGATGACTTAAAAAAGGAAAAGCTCATAAAAATAACTGCAATGCAGAGGCTAATTATCCTTCTTAATTTTTGGGAGTAAGGTTTGAACATTGAATTTTAATTTAATGGTATGAATGTCAAAAATAACAATTTATTTATAATTACCAAATATAATTTGCAAGTAGTTAGCTATTTTGGGTAAGAGTTCCTAATTTTGTTGCCAACACTGGGGTGCCATCTGTAAAGAGGCTGAGATTAAACCCAACGAACCTGATCTGATTAATACCAGCGTAGGGAGTGTGGATGAAGGCTTTTTCATGCTGGAGACACCCCGTGTCAATGTACTTAACATCATCCCTATTCATGAAAAAAAATCTATTATTAATCATTATTTCTCTTTTGAGCGAGGCTCTTTTTGCACAAATTAATTTGAAAGGTAATGTGGTGTTCATTAATGGAACAGTTGCTAATCAAGTTAATATACATATTTCTGGCAGTACTTTACAAACAATTAGCGATGTTCAAGGCAATTTTAATTTTCACGGATTAAATTCTGGCAATTATTCGCTTACTTTTTCACTATTAGGCTACCAAACAAGGACACTATCATTTAATCTTCAACATGATACATCAATAATAACTGTACTTGATCCCGCTATTTACCAAATTCAAGAAGTAACAATTAATTCAACCAGAGTGAATGCTAATTCGGGGATGTCGTACTCTGAATTGGATAAATCAACACTTCAAACTGGGAATTTAGGTCAAGATGTTCCCTACCTGCTTCAACTTCTACCTTCCGTTGTGGTTTCTTCAGATGCTGGAACAGGAATCGGTTATACGGGAATTCGCATAAGAGGTTCGGATCCATCAAGAATAAATGTAAGCATCAATGATATTCCAATTAATGATGCAGAATCACAAAATATGTATTGGGTCGATTTGCCCGATATAGTGTCTTCCACAGAAAATATTCAAGTACAACGAGGAGTTGGAGCAAGCGCAAACGGAACAGGATCATTTGGCGGAAGTATAAATCTTCAAAGTAATAATTTTACAGATAGTGCATTTGCAAATTCAAGCAACGCGTTTGGAACATTTAATAGTTTTAAAAACAATATCAGCATTGGAACAGGATTGTTGAACCAACATTGGAATTTTGAAGGAAAATTATCGAGAATTATTTCTGACGGATTTGTTGATCGTGGCAAAGCTGATTTAAAAAGTTATTCATTTTCAGCTGGCTATAAAGGAAAAAAAATATTGCTTCGTTTAAATATTTTTTCAGGTAAAGAAATTACGTATCAAAGCTGGAATGGTATTCCGGAAAGTCGTTATAACGATGATTCAAAAGAAATGCAAAACTATATTGATAGGAATGGCTCAGACTCAATAGATGCCAATAACCTTTTACACAGTGGCATTACCTATAATTATTTTACCTACGACAACCAAGTTGATGATTATAAGCAAGATCATTACCAGTTTTTTATATCACAAAATATAAGTAATAAATGGATGGCAAAAATTGCGTTTCACTACACTCATGGAAGTGGTTTTTACGAAGAATTTAAAAAGGATCAAGCGCTTGCTGATTACAACATTCTATCAACAGATACTTCAATTACCACAACTGATTTAATAAGAAGAAAATGGCTAGACAATGATTTTTATGGTACTACATTTAATTTTATTGGCACAATTTCGGACAAATTCACAACAACAATTGGCGGAGGATTTAATCGATACGAAGGGCAGCATTTTGGCGAAGTAATTTGGGCTAAAAATGCTGTAAATTCAACTATAAGAAATCGTTATTATGATGATCAAGCTAACAAAAATGATTTTAACATTTACAATAAATCAGAGATAAAATTTTCAACGCATTTTATTGCGTTTATTGATTTACAATTAAGAATGTTAAACTACACGTTTGAAGGATTGAATGATGTTGGAAATGCTCAAATACAGAATGACAAACTTTCTTTCTTCAATCCTAAATTTGGATTGACTTATAATTTAAATGATAAGCAAGTTGTTTATGGATCAATTGCAATTGCAAATAAAGAACCTAACCGAGATGATTATGTTTCATCAACTGAAATTAGTCGTCCCAATGCAGAATCATTAACTGATTTTGAACTTGGATATAAATTGGCAAAATCAAATTTTCACTTTTCAGCCAACCTATATTACATGAATTATAAAGATCAATTAGTTCTTACAGGAGCTGTAAATGACGTAGGCAATTATACGAGAACAAATACACCAAAAAGTTATCGTAGGGGCATTGAATTAGATGCAAGTTATTCATTTAATAAACGATTATCAATTGACGGCAATATTACTATTAGCGAGAATAAAATTAAGCACTTTAATGAATATTTAGACAGCCTTGATGGGAGTTATAATTATGGAGGGCAAATTGTTTCCATTTATAACAAAACAGATATCGCATTTTCTCCATCAATTATTTACATGGGAAGGATTAGTTATAATCTAATTAAAAACATGACAGCTCAATTTATAATTAAGCAAGTAGGGTCACGGTATCTTGACAACACTAAAAATGAAGCACGTTCATTAAGCTCCTACAATGTTTGTGATATAAAACTTAACTATTCTTTAAAAAATATTGTTGGAAAAGAAATTGAGATAAATCTATTATTGAATAATATTTTCAGTGAAAAGTATGCGAGCAATGGGTACACGTATGGATACAAAGTTGAAAATACTAGGATTGATGAGAACTTCTATTATCCGCAAGCTAAAATTAATTTTCTAGGACAAATTACGTTGAGGTTTTAATCAGAAAACAGTTATTGTTTATGCCATAAAATTTAAATAATGCTATGGGTCTCTATGATTTAATTATAACCTATAAATTATAAAACTAAAAGTTCGAAAATAGAAGTTAATTATCTCTCCTTTAACTTTTTCCCAAGTATAACGAATTGTTCCCAACTTAGAGCTTCTGCTCGTAAATCTAAAAACGGAATAGCAGAATAATCAAGTGGCAAAATTGATCGCAAAGCATTTCTTAAAGTTTTTCTCCGTTGATTGAATGCAAGTTTTACCAATTGTTTAAAATACACTTCATCAATTCCCAATTCAGTTCGATCATTTCTTGTAACTCGGATAATTGCTGATTTAACACGTGGCGGAGGAATAAATTGTTGTTCGTGAACCGTAAATAAATATTCCATTGTGAACCAAGGTTGTAATAGCACACTTAATATTCCATAATCACGATTTCCTGGTCCAGAAGCAATTCTTTCTGCAACTTCTTTTTGAAACATCCCAACCATTAACGGTATTTTGTCTTTGTTTTCAAGAATCCGAAATAAAATTTGTGTTGAAATATTGTATGGGAAGTTTCCAATAATTGCAAACTGCGACTTAAAATAATCATCGAAGTTCATCTTCAAAAAATCACCTTCTATAATATTATTATTTAAGTTTGGAAAGTTCGTTTTCAGATATGAAACGGAATCTCGATCTAATTCAATAACTTTTAGATTTAGATCTGATCGTTGCAATAAATATTTTGTTAGCACTCCCATTCCAGGGCCAATTTCTAAAACATCTTTACAATCCGTTTTAAGTTGCAAAGCTTCAACAGTATCGGAGGCAACGTTTTCATCCTTAAGAAAATGCTGGCCTAAAAATTTCTTTGCTCTTACCTCTGTATATTCTTTCATTTTACAACTTCAAGTAATGTTCTAAATGCAACAAACTTACCTTGATAACGAGCAGTATGTTCCGCTTGTAAAGTTGCTGCAAACTTGTTTTTGTATTGTTCATAATTATCCAAGTTCTCGCATAAATATTGAATAGCGTAACTTGTACCGCCTGAATTTTCATCAGCTAATAATCGATAGATATGATTATCTAAAAACAATCCTGTTTTTAACACCTCCGGAATATGAATATCGATCATCCATTTTAGCCAATCTTCAGCGATATCATTATCAATATTCACAGTTACATTATAAATAATCATTTGGATTCAATTTAAATTAATAGGGTAATGATAAATCTAATTAAATGGAGCAATGTAATTCGTTAACAATAACATTAAAATGAACTTAATTTAACTTATCGCCTCTCAAAATACGGAAATGCTTTCTTGCATCAACTACGAAAAGACTTCCAGGATATTTAGTGATTAATTGCTCAAATAAATTCTTCGCTTTCTCTTTATCATTTAGATTTACTTCATAAATACTTGCTAATTGATATAGTGCATCATCAGCTAAAATATCTTCTTGATATTTATCAATAATATCTTGCAGAAAGGGAACTGCTTCAAGAAAATTACCTTGCTTTTTTCTTATCTGTGCTTTCTTAAACCAAACTTCATCAGTTAAAGAATTTTTAGGATAGAGCGTTAACAAACTATCTAACGCAACAAAAGCTAAACTATCTTTATTTTGAAAGCTTAATAGGTCGGCATGCGAATAAAGTAATAATGCAGCAGTTGTAGTATCCAAATTTGTATTATCAGAAATCAAAAGTCCTAGCGACAAAGCATCATTGGAAATTAGTTGAGAAGTTGCAGCTTTCAGCACACTTAGCTGGCCTTTCGCCCATTCAAATTCACCTAAATAATAAGATAATCTTGCGTTCCTAAATTTTGCTTCCCTACCTAATGGATCATTTTTGAAATCTTTATCTACTTGCCCATATAACAAAGCGGCCTCCCAAACTTCACCAGAGAAAACATAAATGTCGGCTAATTCTAATTGACATTCCGCAGTAAATTGAGCTTGCATATTTGGAAAGTCAAGCGTTTCCAATAATAAATCAATTGCTTCAGCTGTTTTGTGTAAATAAAAAGCTTCTAAATGCGCGAACCCTCTAACGAGTGGTGCGGTTGCAACATTTTTTCCTAATTCTTTTAAGGTTGATTCATAATCTGCCTCTAACTTTAACAAATCAGCTTGAGAATAGGTTCCAGAATTTGTAATGCGAAGATTTATCGCATTTATTAATTCCATCTTAGCATTTACATAATTTGAATTTTCTTTACCAAGATCAACAACATATTGAAAACATTTTTCAGCAGTTGAATATTCTTGATTATTTACACATAGTCTTCCTAAAGATAATGGTCGTTCGCCTTTTTCTTCAAGTCGTTTGTCAAGTGATTTTACTTGTATAAATGCTGATTCATAATCCTTGTCTTGAAGAAATAACCAATACAAAAACTCGCTATAAATTGTTTGTTCATTATCCTTTTGAATCTTACGTAATAAGGCTTGGCGAATAAGATCAGATAAATTTCCGCCAAGGTCATTAGCGATTTTATTTTGCAAAATTGTTTGAATATTTGGCAAATAAGTTGGGCTAAATTCAAGTAAATTAATGTACTCCCCGACCATCTCGGATGATTTACTTTGTTGAGCATAAACTTCTGCTAATTCAAACGAAAAAGGGTAAGCTCCTTTCAGTAATCTTCTTCCTTGTAGATAAGTCTCAGAAGCATAATCATAAAGTTGACGTTGTAGAAACGTATTTCCTAAAATATTAATTTGGTTAATATCTGAAGGTAAATTTTTTATTGCATCCTGATAAACCTTCTTCGCCTTATCATTCTGATTTGATGATTCATAAAGATTACCCAAATCAACCTTTAAAGCTTGATCTGTTGGGAATTTTTTTATTTGCTTTTTAATCACCTTTTCCGCTTTCTCATAGTCTTTCATGCCAATTAGGCATTTCAAGTATAACGGATATGCACCAAGAGGATCTTGATCATAGTATTTTTCAAGATATACAGCGGCTTTATCAAAATCATTCGTTGAAAGATATTGCATACCTAACTCTGCATTGGTCTGGCCTGCTTGAGCCTTAAGTTGCGTGCTTGTAATTGCGAGAAAGCAACAAGTAAAGAATACTATTTTAATAATTTTAAACATCAGCTAATTCTATCAAAACCTGTATACGGCACAAGCACTGGAGGGATACGAATTCCACTGTCTGATTGATTATTTTCTAAAAGTGCAGCGACTATACGAGGTAGCGCAAGTGCACTTCCATTTAGTGTATGTGCTAATTGTGGTTTTGCATTTCCTTCACGATACCTAAGTTTTAGTCGGTTAGCTTGAAAAGTTTCGAAATTGGATACCGAACTTACTTCTAACCATCGTTGTTGACCTGCAGAAAAGACTTCTAGGTCGTAGGTTAATGCAGATCCAAAACTCATATCGCCTCCACAAAGTTTTAACACCCTAAATGGTAATTCTAACATTTTCAACAAGTTGGCGACATATTCTTGCATTTCTTCTAAAATTTCATAGCTCTTCTCAGGATTAACGACTTGAACAATTTCCACCTTATCAAATTGATGAAGTCTATTTAACCCTCTTACATGCGCTCCATAAGAACCTGCTTCTCGTCTAAAACATGGAGTATATGCAGTATATTTTACTGGCATATCTTCTGCTTTTAAAATAACATCTCTAAAAAGATTTGTAACAGGCACTTCAGCTGTAGGAATCAAGTATAAATTGTCAATACCGACATGATACATTTGCCCTTCTTTATCAGGCAATTGCCCAGTTCCAAAGCCAGATTCTTCGTTGATAAGGATAGGTGGCTGAATTTCATAATAACCCGCTTTTTCGGCTTGATCTAAAAAGAAATTTATTAATGCACGTTGAAGCTTTGCACCTTTTCCTTTGTAAACAGGGAACCCCGCACCAGCAATTTTATTCCCTAATTCGAAATCAATAATGTCATATTTTGTAGTTAACTCCCAATGCGGCAATGAGTTAGGACCTAAATTTGGAAGAAACTCATTATGATGATAAACTTCAACATTTTCTTCTGGCGTTTTACCTCTTGGAACGTTTGGAGAAGGCAAATTTGGAAGGCGAACCAATAAATCGAAAATGTCTTTTTCTAACTTTTCCATATTCTCTTCTAGAGCCTTGGAAGATTCTTTCAAAGACACACTTTGGCCTTTTAGTTCCTCAGCCTGAAGCTTTTCACCCTTACGAAACAATTCACCAATACTCTTGGCAAGTGAATTTTGCTCCGCTAGTAAGTTATCAAGATCAGTTTGAGTTTTACGTTTCTCACTGTCTAATTTTAGAATTTCTTCTACAGATAATCTAGCATCTAGGTTCTTTATTGCCAAACGGCTAATTACCTCTTCTTTTTGTTCTCTTAGAACTGCTAATTGTAGCATATAATTTCATCAATAATAATAAGACAAAGGTACACGATTTGGAGCATCATTAATAGTATCGACCGATAGAGTATTCACCTATTTTTGCAACATGTTAAAAGAATTATTCGAAAGCGGAGAGTGGCTAAAAAACAAAGGTGTAATTGACCCTGAAATTGGAATAGTTTTAGGTAGCGGTCTCAATCAATTGGCGGTTGAAATAGAAACCGAACTTGAAATCCCCTATTCTGAAATACCAAACTTCCCACTTAGCACCGTTGAATTTCATGAAGGGAAATTAAGATATGGCAATTTAAGTGGAAAAAAAGTAATTGCAATGCAAGGACGATTTCATTATTATGAAGGATATACTTTTAATCAAGTAGTTTTTCCAATTCGTGTTATGAAGTATTTAAATATTCATACGTTGTTGTTATCTAATGCAGCTGGAGCGATAAATTTAAATTGGAACAAAGGTGATTTAATGCTAATTGATGATCATATAAATTTACAACCTGGGAATCCTTTAGTTGGAAAAAACGAAGATTCATTAGGCACTCGATTTCCTGATTTAAGTGCTCCATATGACCAACAAATAAACGAACTACTACTTGATATTGCCAAACAATTAAATATCGTTTTACACAAAGGAGTTTATGCATCAGTACCTGGCCCTAATTTAGAAACTAGAGCAGAGTATCGATACTTAAAAACAGTTGGTGCGGATGCTGTAGGAATGAGCACTGTGCCAGAAGTAATTGCGGCAAGACATATGGGTATTCGATGTGCTGCAATTTCAGTTCTAACAGACAAATGTGATCCAGAAAATTTATCAAAAATTGATATTGCGGAAATCATAGCAGTTGCCGCTGCAGCAGATGAAAATTTAACAAAGTTATATATATCCCTTCTTAAAAGATTATGATAGATTATTTTAAACAATGTTGTATCATAATTTTTCTTCCAACTATAAATCAAATGGAAGATAAAACGCAAAATGATTACAAAATTAATGCAACAAAAAATATTCAAGAAATAACTAAAATATTTCCAACAAAAAAACATTTGTATTACAACTCTTCTATTGAATTAAATGATACATGGGAAAACAATGTTTATTCTAAATTTCTTAAAAATGGAATTGATGATGGTGAAAAAATGGAACATGCTTTTGAAAACGCTTTTTTGGAAGGATTTAGAAAAGTAATTTTAATAAAAGCTACTTGTTCTGGATTAAAATCAGCGCATTTAAATGAAGCATTATTAAGTTTAAAATTTATTGAGTTTAGTATTGGTCCTGACAAAGAAGGTGGCTATTATTTATTAGGAATGAATCAATTTGAACCAATCGTTTTCAAAAATAAGGATTGGAATAGTGAATATCTTTTAAAGTCAACAATTCGTGAAATTGGAAATTTAAAAAGTGCACTATACAAACTACCAGTTTTAGAATAAATTGAAAATAATAGTCGATGCAAGGTTTTAAGAACGAACTTTGCACAAGTTTTTAAAATATGGTAAATAAATAGTAAACAATAACAAATTAAGAGAGAAGAATCATGATGGATTTACTGAAGAAATTTGAAGCTAAAAAACCTGAAATTATTTTTGAATGGAATGACACTTTGACTGATGCAACTGGCTGGATTGTAATCAATTCATTGAGAGGAGGAGCTGCAGGAGGAGGAACAAGAATGAGGAAGGGCTTAGATCGTCATGAAGTAGAATCATTGGCTAAAACAATGGAAATAAAATTTACAGTTGCTGGACCTCCTATTGGTGGAGCAAAGTCAGGAATTAATTTTGATCCTACTGATCCTCGTAAACTTGATGTTTTAAAAAGGTGGTATAAAGCAGTATTACCAATTCTTAAAAATTACTATGGTACTGGCGGTGATTTATTTGTTGATGAGATACATGAAGTAATTCCAATTACTAGAGAACTTGGATTATTGCATCCACAAGAAGGAGTTGTAACTGGGCATTTTAAATCAAAAGCCAATGACAGGAGTGAGCGCATTCAAAAATTGCAAGATGGAGTTAGTTTAATTGTAAACGATAGAAATTATGTTCCTGCAGGAAAAGCATATCGAGTTGCTGATATGATAACTGGTTACGGTGTGGCGGAATCGATACTTCATTATTATAAGCTACAAGGAGAATCAATAAAAGATAAAAAGATTTTAGTACAAGGTTGGGGTAATGTTGGTTCAGCGGCAGGATATTATCTTGCATTAGAAGGAGCAAAAATAACCGGTATCATTGATCATTCGGGCGGCGTGATTAACGAAACGGGATTTACGATGGAAGATGTAATTTCACTTTTTGAATCTCGTACAGAAAAAATGTTTCAAGGCTTTACTAAACGAGAAGACATCACTGAGGCATTTTGGAAATTAGAAGCTGATGTCTTTATCCCTGCAGCTTCCTCCAGATTAGTAACAGAAGCACAACTCAAAAGTTTAGCACACGGAGGACTTCAAGTTATTGCATGCGGAGCAAATGTTCCTTTTGCTGATCCTGAAATATTTTTCGGTCAAATTGGCCGTTATGCAGATGAGCACTTAAGTTTAATTCCTGATTTTATATCGAACTGCGGAATGGCAAGAGTATTTGCATACTTAATGTCGAACCCAGAAGATATATCAGCAAAAGGAATTTTCACAGATGTAGCTTCAACGATTCATATTGCCTTAGAAAATGTTTACAAGGTAAATAAAAACAAAACCGGAATAACAGCTACTGCTTATGAAATAGCTCTTAAACAATTAGTATAATCCAAATTAAAATAGAATATTAACAATTACTATAAACTAATGTTAGAATCCAATTGGCTACATTATTCGATTTTTGATAATTCAATAGAAAATATTTTCTATTTTTTAATTATTTTATTAGCAGGAATTGTATTAAAGAGATTTGTTTCAAATCAGCTATCTGCAATATTTTACCAATTCATTCGTAAATATACCAGTGGTGTTGAGATAAAAAAATTTCAAGAATTATTAAATAAGCCAGTTGGTTTATTTATAGTTTTCATTACTCTATATTTTGCGTTTCGTCAATTACATTTTCCAATAAGTTGGGAAATGCCGGCAGAAGAAAAATTTGGTCTGCGTTTTATTGTCTGGAAGCTATTTCAAATTTCAATTATGATTTCACTTACTTGGATCATATTGAGATTTGTCGATTTCTTTGAATTAGTTTTTTTGAAAAGAGCTAGTAAAACTGATACTAAAGAAGGCGATCAATTAATTCCTTTTGTAAAAGAATCAATTAAATTCATTATTGTAATTTTTAGTTTCTTTTTTATGTTGGCAAAAATATTCGAAGTGAATATTGTATCGCTAATAGCAGGATTAGGAATTGGGGGATTAGCGATAGCATTAGCTGCAAAAGACACTTTGGAAAACCTAATAGGATCTTTTGTAATATTTCTCGACAAACCATTTTCCATAGGAGATCTTGTAAAAGTAGGGAACACGCAAGGCCGAATTGAACAAATTGGTTTTCGAAGTACTAAAATTCGTACTATGGAAAAAACGATTGTAACAGTACCGAATAAAAAAATGATAGATTCAGAACTTGAAAATATTAGTTTACGAAATATGATTCGGTCAACTTTTCCTCTCATCATTCGAATTGATACTCCTGCAGAAAAAATAGAAAAATTTATTTTTTCTATTTCCGAAATATTAACTGCTCATGAACATATAGAAGAATCTCCTGAACCTGTTGTACGATTATCAAAAATCACTGATGCTGGAATTGAAATAGAATCATTGTTTTTTGTTAAAACAACAGATATGGATTTTTTTATAAAAGTCAGGGAAGAAATTTTATTAAAAATTCTTAGACTTGCTCAAAGCACTGATTTGAATTTCGAATCAAAAAACAACAAGATCAATTGAAAAAATAAAGATCAACAACTTTCTTTTTAAAAATTCCAACGTGACTTTTGAAATTTGCTTGAATAAGCAAATGAATATTTTATGGAGTAAATTTTACCAACTTCCGCCTGCACCACCTCCTCCAAAGGATCCTCCTCCAAAGCCACCAAATCCACCTCCCCCACTCGATCCGCCACCGCCAAAACCTCCACTACCTCCATTAAAATCCGACCATCCTCCACGGCTTCGAGCGGTTGCAGCATTCATTAGTGCCCATGCCGCCCAAAAAGGAATATTATTTAAAGAAGAATATCTACGTACATTAGAAACTTTCATAATAATAACAACGACGAAAAATATGATAATTAAAACAAATGCAGGAAAACGATCGCCTTTCTTTTTTGTGGGTGTTGCTTTATATTCACCTTTAACAATTGCAATCATCTGGTTTGTACCAGCATTGATACCTTCGTAATATTTTTGTTCCTTAAAAAATGGCTTAATATCGTTTTCAATAATCCGCTTACAAAGAGCATCAGGCATCACTCCTTCCAATCCATAGCCCGTTGCAATAAATAATTGGTGCTCATTAAGTGAGATTAATAACAAGGCTCCGTTATTCGTTTTTTGCTGACCTATCCCCCATTTCTCTGCAAGTTGAAACGCATATTCACTTACCGGATATCCTTCAATATCTTTAAGAATTACAACTGCAATTTGTGTAGAAGTTGAATCATTAAATGCTACTAACTTATTTTCAAGTTGCTGTTGCTCACTAGGTGACAAAGTGTTTGTAAAATCATTTACTAATCTAGGAGGATCTGGACGTTTTGGATAATCAAGAGCAATAGATTTGGCAGAGATAAAAATAAATACAAGAATTAAAAGTTTGCGTATCATTATTCAGCTCCAAAAATTATATCATCCGACAATTCATTTATATCTCCACTTTGGTGAGGAAAATAATTCTTCAATGCTTTTCCTGCTTCTATGATTCCAAATTCCAATCCATCAGTAAACTTTGAAATTTTAAAATAATCAACCATTTTTAGTTTTATTTCATTCCAAAAAGATTCACCAACTTTTTCATGAATTCCAGCATCACCTATAATTGCAAACTTCTTATCATCAACAGCGAGATAAATAAGCACCCCATTGCGTAAATCAGTGATGTGCATATTAAGTTCAGCAAAAATAAAAACAGCCCGATCTAAAACTTCTGTTTTGCATTCATCTTCGATGTACACTCGAACTTCACCTGATGTCAATGCTTCAGCTTGCTCAATTGCAATTCGGATTCTTTCGCGATCGCTATCCGAAAAAAGATCAGGAGCTTTCATATTTAAAATTTAATAGCTGGAGCTTTCTCCGCACCTTTGGCAGATTCGAAGTAAGCTTTTTCTTTAAAGCCGTACATTCCAGCTAACATTGTTTGAGGGAAACTTTTTACATATTTATTGTAATCAAGAACCACTTCATTAAATTTCTGACGTTCAACAGCAATTCTATTCTCACTACCTTCTAATTGAACTTGTAAATCTAGGAAGTTCTGGTTCGCTTTCAATTGTGGATATTGTTCTGCAACAACCATTAATCTACCTAAAGCAGAACTCAATTCTCCTTGCGAACTTTGAAATTTCGCTAATTGCTCTGAAGTAAGATTTTTAGGATCAATTTTTATTTGTGTTGCGCTTGCTCTTGCTTCAATTACGGCAGTAAGAGTTGATTTCTCAAAATCAGCCGCACCTTTTACACTAGCAACAAGATTTGGAATCAGATCAAAACGGCGTTGATACACATTATCAACTTGTGACCATGCGCTTGTTACTTGCTCTTCCCCTTTCACCATATTATTGTAAGTACCTGCAAAGAAGCGATATGCCACAAACACAACAACAACAACAACGGCAAGAATAATTAAGGACCTTTTCATATTTTTAGGATTGTGATTTGTACAAAGGTATATACTGATTGGATTAATAGATCAATTAGACGGCTTTCTTAACAATAAATTTTATTGCGTCTTAGATATAATTTAAAAATCTAAATTTTTAACTGTCAGATTAATTACAAATCATTGACAATAAAGGTATTATTCCAAACGAAACTTTAAATAATGAATTGGAAAGCCTTTTTTCATAAAGATTTTTTCATAGGTTGTTTGAATAGAAAGGTTAAATCCAGGTGGCGTTTCATTGTATAGATCATAAGTACATATTTCCATCGTTCCCTTTTCATCTTTTAATACATCAACAGTGTATTGAAACAAACCGATATTATCAGTTTTGAGGTGCAAATAACCATTAGTCTTAAGCACTTGGCGATACAAATGGATAAAACGAGCATTTGTAAGGCGCCGGTTTTCGCGCGTTAATTGGGGCTGTGGATCAGGGAAAGTGACCCATATTTCATCCACTTCCTTATCATCAAAAAATTGATTAAGCCATTCAATATGAGTACGTAAAAAAGCTGCGGTTAAAATATTCTCTTCGTTTATGCTTTTAACTCCTCTCCAAATTCTTGCTCCCTTTATGTCAACGCCAATAAAATTTTTATTTGGATATTCACGAGCCATTTCAACAGTATATTCACCTCTACCACAACCTAATTCTAGAATTATTGGTTGATCATTATGAAAAATGTTCTTTCGCCAATTTCCACGTAAATTATGGTTGGTTTTTAATAAAGGGTAAGGATATTGAAATATTCGCTCAAGATGGTTTAATTCCTCAAAGCGCTGTAGTTTTTTTTTTGACATATTTAATTTTTGCGAAAATACAATAGTGAAGTGGATGAACAAAGGCCTATTTTTGAACTGTGGCTCAAAAACAAATACATATTCTTTATACAGTTCTCGATTGGGGATTAGGGCATGCTACTAGAAGTATTCCCATTATTCAGTATTTAATAGACAAAAACGTAAAAGTTACTCTTGTAGGTGAAGGCGATAGTTTATATCTATTAAGACAAAATTTTCCTGATTGCAATTATAATACTGTACAAGGATTGCAGGTCAATTATCCTTCAAAAGGTTCTTTGGTTTTGAAGATGATATATTCAATTCCGAAAAATCTTTTAGCTATTTATAATGAGCATCAACAAATAAAAAAACTGGTGAATAATATTAAACCAGATGCTATCATTAGTGATAATAGATTTGGAGCATGGTCGAATGATTTGCCTTGTATTTTTATTACACATCAAATAAAAATTCAAGCACCAAAAAAAATAAAATTTATTGAGTCTTTAATTTTTAAGATGAATAAATTTTTCATTAAACGATTTAGCAAAGTTTGGATTCCAGATTTTGAAGATGAGACGAACTTAACAGGAGAATTATCACATGACAAAAATTTATTAAATAAAATTAATTTTCAATTCATAGGACCAGTTTCAAGATTTATTCCTAGCAATGTATCGACAAGAAAAGAAGGTTATGAACTTTTAATTATTTTATCAGGGCCAGAACCTCAACGAAGTATTTTTGAAAAATTGTGTATAGAGCAATCCATTAAATTAGATTTAAAAACACTTTTAGTTAGAGGAAAACCACAAGAAAAGATAAAAAGCGTGGAGAAAAATTTAACAATTGTTTCCAATCTTTCTATTAAGGAATTACAATCAGAAATAGAAAACTCAAAGGCAATAGTTTGCAGGTCGGGGCATTCAACAATAATGGATTTATATTTTTTAAATAAATCAGCATTATGTGTTGCAACTCCTGGACAAACAGAACAAGAATATCTATCAGAATATTTAAGCAAGAGAAATAATATTGTTTCACAAGAACAGTCTAATTTCAATTTAAAAGAAGGGCTAAAAAAGCTATCTAATATTACTCCTTTTAGAAAAATCGATTATGAATTAATGCAAAATGCGGTTGATGAATTTTTGAATGCACTTAAAAATTAAATTGTTTTATATACATTTGTTATTATAATGGTTCTCATTTCAATAATTTTGAAATGAGATTAAAAGGGAATTCGGTTTAAATCCGAAACAGTCCCCGCTGCTGTGAACTAATTCCGAATAAAGAAATTTACAAGGAACCAAAAAGCAAAACCACTGTCAAATTATTTTATGATGGGAAGGTGCTTTAAATGGGTAGTAAGTCAGAAGACCTGCCTTTATTTAGTACGTGATTAAGCTTTCGGAGGAAAGGCATTGCATGGGATTGGTATCGTTTGCCAACATTGGTTTTTCGACCTATGAAGTCCTTGCTTTATATTTTCTCGATTGAATAATCATGGTAATGTTGACTAAACCCTGATAACTTCCAATGAAAAATCATTACCCTCCTTAGCAAACGAATAAAATAATGGCCATAAAACTCAATGTTTCATTATAGATGAATTTGTAAAGCCAAATTATTCACCATTCTAGAATATATCAAAAATAAAAAAATACTATAAATTACAAGATATTGATTTTAAATTATTTGCATGATATGTTTTTAATAATACACCCTACTAAATAAATGTTAAATTTACCGAACAAACAAAACACAATTATGAAAAAAAGTTTTTATTATTTTCTCGCAATTACCTTATTAATATCATCATGTAAAAAAGATGAAACAACTGATGGAATTAAATATTCTCCAGTAGGTTTATTTGTAATAAATGAAGGTCAATACCTTGGTGGAAATTCAACTATTTCTTATTTCAGGAAAGAAAGTGATTACATAAATCAGGACATTTATAATGCGGTAAACAATGTTCCATTAGGTGATGTAGCGCAATCAATGAAGGTATTTAATGGTTTTGGATATATCGTTGTAAATAATTCAAAAAAAGTTGAGATTGTAAATATGACAGATTTTCATCGCGCTGGAACAATTAAAGGACTAGAAAGTCCAAGATATTTTTTAGGCATTAATAATTCTAAAGGATATGTTAGTGATTGGACTGCAAATAATATTAAAATAGTTGATCTTAATACCTATGCTGTTACTGGAACAATACCAACTGGAGCTGGGCCTGAACAAATGCTACTAACAAATAATAAAGTTTTCGTTTGCAACATTGGTGGATTTGGAAATGATAGTACCGTTACAGTTATTGATGCGAATACAAATACGGTATTAAATACAATTCAGGTAGGTGTTAATCCTAATAGTTTACAACAAGATATAAATGGAAAGATTTGGGTGTTATGCGGAGGAACCATAGGTAGTGATTATACTCCAGCAACAGCTGATGATATTGGCGGTTCTTTAATCCAATTAGACCCTTCAACTTATTCTATTATTAGAAGACTAGATTTCACATCAGACCTGCATCCACTTAAGATGTCAATCAATGGTGATAAAAATAAATTATATTATTTAAGAGGTAATTCAAGCTATAGCGGTAAAGTATTCAGAATGAATATTAGTAATGCATACTTACCAAGTCTTCCACTTATTGATCGTGAATTTTATGGCTTAGGAGTAGATCCAACGAACGAAAAAGTATTTGGAGGAATCGGAAATTTCTCTTTAAATACTTACATGATAAAATACTTAAGCAATGGCTCTTTGGTTGATTCTTTTAAAGTTGGAATAGCCCCAAACAGTTTTGTTTTTAATTATTAAAAGTAATTAAAATAAAAAAAGGCAAACTATTTTAAAAAATAGTTTGCCTTTTTTTATGGGGTAAAAGTAAAGTCAGGTGTTGTAATGATATTCGAAGTATGCTTCGCTCTATCTTTAATATAAAATCTAAATCGCCCTAACGAACTAAAAGTTAAAGATGTGATATAATCTATCTTTTTTGTAACAAGTCCTTCTATTGGTGATGAAATGCTGGAAGGACTAATATCTGGAATATAGTCGTCAAGAAATATATAAACACTATCTTGATAAACATTAATGGTGTCGCATCCATGTTGATTATCGGGGATCCAGATTTTCTTTTGAAAATAGTTATTACCTATTTTTTCATCATAGGCTACAATTAAATCCTTTAAAGTAGTATCACATAATAAAGCGGCCTTATTTTTTTCGGATTTCGAATAAGAAATATCACCATTTGCATCTTTGAATTTAAAAACCAAATTAACAATTGAATCTTTTCCTGAAATATTTTGAACCGTGCCAACAGAAACAAAAGTAACAACAGGGGCATCATCACCAGAGGTTTCTTTCTTACAAGCTGCGAGTGAAAAAGATACAGCAATTAATAGGATATATTTCTTCATTTCTAATAATAAATGTAAAGATACTGAACTTGATTGTTATCCATTATAAAAAAATCATTGGGGCTCATAAACTAAAGTTGACCTTTTAGAAGGTTGAAATAATTTACCTGCCACAGAATTAATTTGTTCGGGAGTTACCGCTTGAATCCTTTCAAATATCTCCTGCAAAGTTACAATACGATCAAAATATAACAAACCTTTCGTAATTGACAATAAAACACTTAATCGATTCTCCTGAGACATATTAATTTGTCCAAGAAGTTGAACTCTGTATTGATGAAAGATCTGTTTACTAAGCACCTTCTCACATAAATCGTTCAATTCCCTTTCTACCAACGCCTTCGTTTTATCATAATTTTTGGTATCAGTTGCAAAATAAACATGAAAAACACCAGTATCACTATAGGCATGGTAACCAGATTCAATGGTATAAGTAAACCCGTACTTCTCCCTTATATTTAAATTTAGTTTTGAATTCATTCCAGGTCCACCTAATAAATTATTCAATAATAGTAGGACGTAACGATCTTTATCATGAAAAGAAAAGCCTGGCAAACCCGTTAGGTGATGAACTTGATTTACTGCTCTAGGAATAATACTTGTGGACGGCTTATATAATTTAAACTTCTCACGTGGCTTTCCAATCTTGCTTACAAACTTATAATTTAAATATTTTTCTGAAAGCATTATTACTGTCTGCATTCCTACGCTACCACTAACTGAGAAAATCATTTTGGATGGATTGTAAAATTGTTTCAAAAATCCAATTAAATCATTTCGTTTAAAATTTTTTAATGATTCTTCAGTACCTAAAGTAGGATGACCAAGTTCGTGTTTCGCAAAAATTTGATTTTCAAAATCATCAAATATTTGTTCATAAGCGTTATCCATATACGTCCTAATCTCATCAAGAATTACATCCTTCTCCTTCTCAATTTCCTTTTCAGGAAATGTTGAATTAAAAATAATATCGCTTACTAACTCTATTGCTCTTTCTAGATATTGATTCATTACAGAGGCATGAATGCAAGTTTCTTCCTTTGTTGTATAAGCGTTCAAATCTCCACCTACAACTTCTAGTCGATTAAGAATATGGTAAGACTTTCTTTTCGATGTACCTTTAAATAGTGCATGTTCTATAAAATGAGCTAGGCCTTCTTTACCTGCTTTTTCATCTCTTGTTCCAGCTTTAATCATCAAGGCACAATGAGTAACGGCAGTATTTGGATGATGCGTATATACAACCCTTAAACCGTTTTTAAGAATATGCGTTTCAACTGTAGCCATAGCACAAACTTAATAGAAGCGAATCATTTCTCTATACAAAATCAATAAAGTTTAGGAGAAATTAAACAATTAATGAATTTTAAAGAATACTTATATAAAAATCAATGGCTTAGGATAAAATTCATAAGGATCTATTTCACTTTCGAATAATAACATTATTGCTGGTAACAGTATTGCTTCGGTTTTTTGCTCGATCTTCAACATATATCGAAAAATTGGCGTTTTGTTGACTCACACTATCCGTTAATGCAATTGGACTTAATTCAATTGTAAAACTTCCTTCGATAGGAATTACACTGTTATTAGGGGAAAGCTGTTGAATACGGTATTCATATTTTAATCCAATTCTATTATCAATAAGAAAAACATTTTTAACATTGGCATTATTCTCACCAAGGTCGCCATTACCATCTTTATAATGAATTGTAAACACCAATGGTTGCTGATATTCCATTAAATCCACTGGAGCGACATTAACAAACTCTAATTCTGGAATTTCATTTGTTGTACTACTCTCCTTTTTACAACTTGTAAAAGAAAAAAATATTGAAAGGAGAAATAAACTACTTTTATTGAATGATGAATGCATAGTAAGTTTTATAATATTCAAAAGAATTATTACGTGGAAATTCTGCTTCAGATAATTGAAAGCCATCGTTCAAATAAATTCTAAAATAGACAAGAGATCCTACATTCCATTGAGATGTATTAACTGTTGCTTGCCAAAACGTGTAAGGAATTGGAGAAAGCCATGTACAGTTGATAGTCAATGCTGAAGAGAAATCGTCTTTATTAGTTGAAAATTTAATTTTATGAATTGTAAAAAATGCTGGATCCGTAGCGGCACTTCCATCTGCAGTATCGAGTGCCAAAAAAGGTAAGTAAAATATACTATTCGATGGAGCAATAAATGGATTTGAACCGATACCTCCTAATCTAATTGTGTCTATTCTAACAAAACTAATATCTGAGGCTATATAACCTATCACAGATGGAGGAAGATTTGGTTTCTGTGGAGAATTACCATTTAAATCTTTTGCACCATTCATAATCCAAGATTTAACATGATCAATATCTGATAAAGATAATCTTGAGCTATTACTAGGCATATAATCACTTGTTGAAGTAGTTATCCGCTCATACAAAAACGAATGCTGAAAATCGCCAGGAATGACACGTGCAGAAAAATAATTTACAGAATCTACTGTAAGTTTATTTACTGACATGTACACTAGCGTTGAATAAGTACTTTGCACTGTTCTGAAATCAGGCTCGAACGTTCCATCATGGCATCCCGGATTTGCACATCGTTTGGAAAAAATATTTTTATGCAGTCCGGTTATTGAATTAGGATCAGGAGTTGAATCTGATATTGCTCCATTTGAATAATCAACATCATCATACGGATTTTTGGGGGCTTCCTCCTTTTTACAAGAATTAAAACCAATAGAAATAATTATCAAAAGCATATAAAAGCTTGGATAAAAAAACGAATTGGAATGCTTTCTATTTTTAATTTTCATCTGGATAATTTCTTTAAATAAATGCTTGTTGCAAATCACAAGATTGATATGATTTAATTCCACTTGAACCAGGAATAGAGGTATCAAATCCCAATATGTTCGCAATTACAGGGACAATATCAGTACTTTCTCCAGCAATGGAATTAATAACATGCCCTTGTTTTACAACTGATGGTGGGCCCACAATCATACAAAATATTTCACGTGCCTTTTGATCTCCAGTAATTGTATCAACCGGAGCGGTGTGATCTAATGCACGACGACCATTTGCATCTATTGAAGTATTAGGATTTGCATTTCTTCCATGTTCTGGTGCAATAATTAATACAGTATCATTCATCATGCCTGGAGTACTCTGAATTAAACTCCAAAGGTGAGCAGCGGCATAGTCGGCTTTCCTTAAATTATTTGCATACGAAGAAAAATTAAAATGACCAATATCTACATCTTGCATATTTACAACCATTAATTCAGGCTTAAATTCCTTTATAATTTGCTCTGCAAAAAAAACATTAAACATATCGTTATTCATACTCGGACCTGCACCCCAAGGATTAGCATACAAACCAGCTTGAGCGTTTGTATATGAATCTGTAATAAATTTCTGAAGTTTACTAGCATCGGAATCATTATTTGTAACACCTGATGAACCATCAACAAAAGTTTTATTAAATGAATGATTACAAAAATCCCGAATATTATAAATAGCTCCTTGTTCAGCACTAGTAAAGTTACGAGGGTTGCCCAAAACGTCATATCCATCGGGACTTATCAAAGATGTTGGTGCTATAAAATTCGCTCCATAGCTTGGTCCGTAATCAGGATCTGAGCTGTAATTTAATGCAGGATAAGGTCCAAGCGTATTTGCAACCCACCAACTATTCAAAGCAATTTGTTGGGGAGAATTATGTTTACGATAGTACTCGAATATTGTTGGACGTCGTGGATGCTCTCGTAAATTTAAATCAACATTTACATATTGGCCAGTTAAGGCAACTGTATGTCCATTATAATGACCTGTTGGTCCTTGATTATATCTAAATTCTTTAAACAATGTTCCAAAATTCTGTAGCGGTTGAGAAATTGGAGAAGGAGGTAAAATATCCATTGCGCCAATAATATCATTTGATATTGCAGCATTACCTGATAGAAGATTAGTCATTAAATTTCCATCATTCATATGAATGGATTCAGTATTACGAACGCCACCTGCATATAAAAGAAATACTACATGGTTAACTTTGCGAGCTCCAGAGGCAGCGAAGAGTCTTCCTGATGGGAGAATGTACGGCGCAGCGAAAGCACCAAAGGCTGCCATCCCCGCATTTTTTAAAAATTTTCTTCTATTCATAGCAACCAAGTCTGATTGTATAGTTAATTAATAATATCGGTACTCATCACTTGTCATTAAAGAATAATAAATTACCAATGGTTTTAAACTCGCATTCAATTTTATTTGTTGTTTTAAATAATATGCTTCAAATGCATTTGGTTCTCTGTTGTAAAATTTTTTATAAGTAGAAATTACAAAAGCGGAAGTATCACTAGGAATCGTAAGAGGTATTTGCAATCCTCCTTTATTCAAAAAATTACGAATAATTCTGTCTTCAATTAATTTTTTATCGCCAAATGCCGAATAGACAGTATTTAATTTTACTAAATCCACTTGTGAAATACTAAATCCAAACAAATCAGAATAAGCAATTGAAATAAACTCTGTTGTATTTTTTGAATTTACCTTTTCAGCACCAGCTTGCTTTACATTTACGTTTTGTAATTGATAAATATAATCATCATCCTTTTTACATGAGGTATAAAAAACAATTAGTAGAAAAAGTACTATTTTAATCTGATTCATTTTTTTGAATTATTTTATTCCAGCAAATTCATCTGTTGACATAATTTCAATTTGAGATTCTTCATAGTTGCCTGATGTTTTATATTTTTGAGAAGCAACTGTCATCTGCAACGATGTTGGATTATGAAACAAAAAATCATTATATAATCGAATAATGGAACCTTCGTAATAATCATTAGCGTTAAAAAAAATATTTAAAAACTCGTCTTTCGAAGAGCCAGCTTTAAGAAAAAGTATAGCGTTTGAGCCATTTACCATTGAAATCCCACTATTCAACTCATCATTGGTGGGATTCCTTCCTAAGAAATGCTGGAAGCAAGTTAATACAAAATTAGAAGCTCCCATATTAATTTGATCATAGAAATAATTATCAATCATTCTTAATTGTAATTCACGAATAGAAATTTGTTTGGAGATATAAAGTGAAGAGGCCGATTGCAATAATTGTAACCTATTTAATTCAAATTGTAATGAAGGCCAAAACTGTTGGAAGGTAGTATCATTCAAATAAAAATTGAAAATAAAAATCTGATTAGTAATATCTACTGTATCAAGATTATTTAATAATTCGTTTCTCCATTTATCATAAATATGTGGACGATAATCCGGTTTCAAAAAAACTGAGTTTAGAAATTGAGATCGGCTATTAAGACTAAATAAACTGGGTTTTAAAATATTGAGTGAATAATCTAACTCTGTACTATCTGGCTTTCTACCACAAATTAAAATGTAACTACGATTAACATAATCCTCATATACCACATTCTCTATTGTTGAGTCTGGCGGGGCAATATTATTAGGAATTACAACTTCATTACTCTTTGAGCACGCTATGGTAAATATTAGTAATATAAATAGCCAATAGTTCTTCATTTAGATCTTATCTTACGTAAAAATAGGAAGAAATATTGCCTCTTAGATAATAATTATAAAGATTTATTGACAAAATACGACTGATATCAAGAAAGGTTTTGGGTAATATACTTGCACTCTACAATTATCTTCTGGTTAAACTCAAGCGTAAATTTTTTGTAATTTATTAAATCGATAATTGTTCATAAAAGGAAAAGGCCAGCGGTAATAAAATATAAAATCCAGGTGAATAATTCTAGTCTAAATAAGGTTGCAAACTATCCATGAAAAAAAATTTATAGAAAAATCAATTTAAACAGCAGGAGGCGGGATAAATCCCGCCTCCTGCTGTTTCTAACTTATAAATTACTTCGTTAAACCTTACTCATTTCTGTGAAATTTGAAAAGAATAATGGAATTGTTTCGATGCCTTTTAAGAAATTAAAGATCCCATAATGTTCATTTGGGGAATGAATAAGATCACTATCCAAACCAAATCCCATTAGTACACTTTTTAATCCTAATTCTTTTTCGAATAGTGCTACAATTGGAATACTGCCTCCTCCTCTTGTTGGAATTGGTTTCTTCCCAAAGGTTGTTTCCATGGCTCTACTTGCTGCCTTAAAAGCGACAGAATCAGTAGGAGTAACGACTGGCTCCCCTCCATGGTGTGGCGTAACTTTTACCTTAACAGATTTAGGAGCGATCCTAGTGAAATAATCAGCAAACAATTTTGTAACTTTATCGGAACCTTGATTTGGAACTAACCTCATACTTATTTTAGCAAACGCTTTTCCTGGCAACACCGTTTTTGCTCCTTCACCTATGTATCCACCCCAAATTCCATTCAACTCAAAAGTTGGACGAATACCAGTTCGTTCCAATGTTGTATACCCCTTTTCGCCTAGCACATCCGCAACAGCTAAATCTGCTTTGTATTCATCAAGATCAAACGGCGCTTTATTTAATTCATCACGTTCAGTTTGAGATAGAACTAAAACATCATCATAAAAACCTGGAATTGTAATGTGATTATTTTCATCCTTCATTTTAGCAATCATTTCACATAAAACGGTGATAGGATTGGCGACAGCTCCGCCATATACTCCCGAATGCAAATCACGATTGGGGCCAGTAACTTCCACTTCAACATAACTTAATCCTCGTAATCCTACATCAATAGATGGTATGTCATTTGCAATAATTGACGTGTCAGAAATTAATATTACATCGCCTTTCAACATTGATTTATTTTCACGAATCCATGTTCCCAAATTTGTTGAACCTACTTCTTCTTCACCTTCTATCATAAAGCGCACATTACATGGTAATGAATTTGTTTTCATCATCAGCTCAAAAGCCTTAATATGCATAAAGACCTGACCTTTATCATCACAAGCGCCACGAGCATAAATCTTCTCGTCTTTAATTACTGGCTCAAAGGGTGGTGAATTCCATAAATCCAATGGATCTGGAGGCTGAACATCGTAATGGCCATAAACAATAACTGTTGGTTGTGAGATATCAACGATTTTTTCGCCATAAACAATTGGATGTCCAGCGGTTGCAAATATTTCTACCTTATCAGCTCCAGCATCTATAAGGCTTTTTTTAACAAATTCTGCGGTACGTAAAACATCTCCCTTATACTTTGAATCTGCACTTACAGAAGGGATTCTTAACATATCCATAAGCTCATTAATGAACCTATCCTTGTTTTGATCAATATATTTTTTAATATTTTCCATGAATTTAAATTAACTTTGTTATTAAGGAAATCAAAGATAAAACAAAACACGATTTCATTCTGCAATTTTTGAAATGAGAAAAACAATTAAAATAATATTAGGGTTTTTCCTTATCCTTTTAACGATTTTTGCTAACGCTCAAGCTCCTTTTAATGACAATTGCAATACTGCAGAATTTATCATACTTAATGAAAGTGGAAATGCTTGTTTGAACTCTAATAACATTAATGCAACGTCTGACGGCGTTTTTAATAGTTGCGATGCTGGAGCAATTAATCCATTACCGCCTGGCGGACATGAAATATGGTACTCTTATGTTTCATCAGGAATTGAAAACTCCATTACTATTACTCCTATTGGAGCCACAGCTGCACAACAAGTTTCAATTACAGTTACAAATGGTAATTGTACAATGGGTGGAACAACAATCTGCAATACTGCTGTAAATCCCAATGATCCTGCATCTGTTTTTTTTACAAAAGTACCAGGTTCACAAGTCTGGTTTTATGTAACATCATTGATAGCTGATGGTGATTTTTTAGTTTGTGTTAATTCAGTTGCTGGTCCTATAAACCCAGGTAATAATTGTGGAAATGCAACAAGATTATGCAATAAATTAGATTTCTCGTCACCTGGAATAGGTTTTTCTTCCTTTGCTTCCACACCAAGTTGTTTTAATTCACCACCTGTTCGTCCAATGTGGTATAAATTTACAACAGGCAACAGCGGTCCTATTGAATTTGCAGGATTTCCTACTGGCTTTGGCGGTTTCAGATGGGCAATGTATGATATAACATTAGGATGCCCTGGAATTGAAGTAGCTTGTAATAATTACTATGATCCTTTTCAGCCGTTTGGCTTTTCATCTTCGGTAATAAATTGCACATCAAATCCATTCTGTCCACTTGCAAATGTAACTGCTGGTTCAACTTACGCACTAATGATTGATGATACCTCCCAAACAAATTCAGGATTCGATTTTAATTGGTCGACAAATATTAAACTTTTACCAACAGCAGAATTTACAGTTGACAGTTTAATTGGTTGTGGCAGTCTTACTGTTGATTTTACTGATAAAAGTATTTACAATTCAACAACTACCTTTTTTTTAGATTACGGAGACGGAAGTCCTACATTCACAGGAAACGGCAGTAGCTTCAATCTGCCCTCACACACTTATAACCCTGGAACTTATTTGATTCAACTCACTTTAAACCAACCAGGCTCTTGTAATAATTCATTTGCTCGACAAATTATCGTTTACCCTAAACCTACGTCGACATTCTCTATTTCCAATGATACATTATGTTTACCAAACGGCAATTCGGTTAGCGTAAATTTAAAAAGTTCTTATATTTCAAGTACTGCAAATTACAATTGGAATAATGCTAATTCTTCTGTTGTTTTTTCGAACGGAATTGGCGATAATAATGTTAGCTGGAATACCGCTGGCGTAAAAGCAATTAGCTTATCTATATCCGAAAATGGATGCAATTCAGATACAACTAGAGATACTATTTTTGTTTTTAATACGCCAACAGCAACATTCAATTTAATTGATAGTGCCTGTAATGATGGAATAATAAACGTTCTATACAATGGCAATGCATTGGCGACAGCTAGTTATGTTTGGACATACGGTGGTGCAAACACTTCAAATGTATCGAACCAATCCTTTGATGCCTCTTGGAATTTACCAGGGAAAAAGTTTATTTCCTTAAAAGTTTCTGATTATGGTTGTACTTCGCCATTAAACATTGATTCGATTATAATTTCTCAAACTCCCTCTATAACGATAAACAGTTTTACAAGACTGTGTCAAGGAGACACAATTACTTTTAATCCGATATCAAATGCGTCCGAACCAGTAGTTTATACTTGGGATTTTGGAAGTTCAACTTATTTAAGTGGAAATATTTCTGATGGAAGTGCAGGAGAATTAACATGGAATATTCCAGGTTTAACCTATTGGACTGCAACTGCAATTTCAAATGCTGGATGTATTTCAAATAAAGATTCTATATCATTTACTGTTTATCCTAAACCAGTTGCAACTTATTTACTAAATAAAAATAAACTTTGTGGAGCTGATAGTAGTATATTAACTTTTTCAGGAAGCGCTGCGACATCTGCAATTTACAATTTTTCGAATGGAGGATCTTTAGCAAATGGTATATTACCAAATGCACTAACATTAACTTTTCCGGGGGGGCCTACTACATATCCGATTTACCTTAGTATCATAGACAATCTTTGCATATCAGACACTGTAAAAGATACTATTATTGTTTACCCGATTCCTATTGCAGATGCAGGTATTGATACTTCATTATGTTCAAATGATGTGATTAGTATAGGTAGCACTCAAATTAATAATCAAACGTATAGTTGGTCGCCAACATTTTATTTATCAGGAAACACACTTTCGAATCCGCAAACTTCAATTCTTAATTTTGGTTCAACTGATAGCATATCAAGATACATTGTAATCGCAACATCGGGTGTATGCAGCATTAACGATACGATATATATTACGACTCATCCACGTCAAGCCTCTACTTTTAATCCACCAATTCGTCAATGCTTAAATGAAAACAACTTTACTTTCCAACCAGCATCGTTAATTGTAAATGGAACAAAATTTGATTGGTCCTTTGGAACAAACTCCCTTCCCGATTCTGCACATAGCGCAATAGTATCGAACGTTCATTTTAACAATACGGGATGGCAACCTGTTACATTAAAAACTCAATCACTAGGATGTGCTTCCAATATTTATATGGATAGCGTGTTCATTAAAACAAGTCCAATAGTTTCGATAGATGCAAATGCATTTACAGGATGTGTTCCATTACCAGTTAAGTTTAGTAATTTATCCTCTTTATATCCAAATTCGACATTGTATTGGGATTTCGATGATGGTAATTCTTCGACAGTGTCAAATCCAACAAATGAATATATTTCTGCCGGGATTTATCAACCCACACTTAAAATTATTACCCAAGATACTTGCTCAAGCACAGATTCATTAAGTCATGCCATTATTATCACCTCTTTACCAAATGGAATTTTTACTGTTTATCCTACATTAATCTACGATACGTACCCAAATATTAATTTCAACTATTCGGAATCGAACGTAAAATGTTTATTCGATTTTGGTGATGGAAATAATGATACTATTTGTAATGGAATACATGCTTATGCGGATACTGGAGAATATAAAATCACCTTGATAACTATTAATAACAATGGATGCTCAGACACTTCATACGAATATATTTATGTAAAAACATTTTATTCACTTTATATCCCTAATGCATTTACTCCAAACGACGATTTTATCAATGATGAACTTAAGTTTTTATCAAATGGAGTGGCTGAATTTGAAATAACAATTTATAATCGTTTTGGACAAAGTGTATTTACATCAGATAATAAAAATTCTAGCTGGGATGGTAATAACAAGGACAATCATACTAGGTGTCCGCAGGGTATTTATCTGTATAATGTAAAGACTACAGATACAAATAAAAAGAAACATAGTTTTACTGGAAAAGTTACTTTAATAAGGTAAATATTTCAACTTAAAATTAAAATAAAAAAAAGCGTTGGATCATTGGAACCAACGCTTTTTTTAGATATTGAAATTTATCGCAGCGTAACAATAAATGAATAACCATTTATTGTCACTTTTGCTAAATTATCTTGGCTACCATTTAAATAATCATAGTCAATTTGCCTTGCTGATTTACCTTGTGGAGTCCATTCAATAGTTCCACTTGTAAAATGTCGGAAACCAACTACTTTTTTAAGTGGAGACACAATGTTCATTGTGTAGGTATTTCCAGATCGATTTGTTCCACTTGCAGAGCCTGTGATTAAATAAATATCATCATTCCATACTAATGTGCTTTCACCTCCTACCCATGTACGCGTACGATTTGAAATAAAAGTGCTAGTTCCGCCACCGTAACCTGTACTCCAATTTATTGATCCATTAACTGTAACGGTAAAATTCAAATTTCCTGCAGAATTACGTCCATTATTAGAAACCGTTTTTGTTCCCAAAACTTGATTTTCATTAACAAAGTAATTATCGAATGTAATTGTATGGAAGCTTGCAGAATCACGATAAAAACCACTATAAATAACATTTATCTTTCCACGTCTATAATTACCATCCTTACACAAACAATTAGTGGTTCCAAAATCTATAATAAAACTCTTGGGACTGGATGTAGTATCAAACTGAATTGTTGCACAAGTAGTCATGATCTTTTCATTTTGCAAAGTACGAAAAGAAGAAAGACTACCTGAATAGGCTTCATCAGCAATATTAGCAACATCACTAAAGGCTGCATCGGCTGCCGAATTCTCCTTTACAACATCAGAATCGGCAGTATAATCGATCTCTTTGTCCTTTTTACACGAGCTAAACCCTAATGTTAGCATCCCAATAGCCATAATGGCAAGTTTGAAGTTTGTTTTCATATTTAACTAATTTATTACTTTTTTAAACGAAGGAGGATAAAATTTGTTGTTTTTTCTGCAAAATTACTGATCTGATACCCTAAAACAACAATGGTTTAATCCAAAACGGGAATTTTCATATAAATCCATCGATACAAAAAGCCATTGGTTATATACACTTTGATGTTAATAAAATAGCTCATTGGCATACGAAAAGAAAATGATCCCCCGTTACATAGGTGTAATTTTGAATACTTATACGCGATCATACGAATGAAGAAGAAATTGATAATACTACTGCTTTTTACAACATTTGGCAATAGTCAAACATTTGCCCAATTGAGCGATATTTTTCATGAACCAGATAATCTGTATAAAAAAGCATACGAACTTTTTATAAAGGAAAAATATGGAGCCGCTAGAGAAACATTCGACCATTACCTAATCGAAGCCAAAGGATCCCCTTCCAACAATATAAATGCTAGTTTCTATTCGGCCGTTTGCGCTTATGAATTATTTAATCCAGATGCTGAAAATCGACTCTTAAACTTTACAGAAAAAAATCCCGAAAGTACCAAAGCACCTTTAGCATGGTTTTATTTAGGCCGTTACTATTACCGAATTAAACAATATAAAAATGCACTTCCAGCGTTAGAAAAAACGGATGTTTATTACCTGAATAGTGATGAAGTTTCAGAATATTATTTTAAGATTGGATATTGCTATTTTTCCAAAGGAGATAATGAAAAGGCCTCTAAAAATTTCCATGAACTACTGGATGTCAATTCAAAATATCAAACCGCTGCCCAATATTATTATGGTCATATCGCCTATTCAAATAACAATAATAAAACTGCTATTGAATATTTTAAAAAATTAGATTCCTCTGAAACCTTCGGACCATTAGTTCCCTATTACATTACTCAAATTTATTATGATCAAGGTAAATATGATGAGGTGATTAAATATTCAATACCTGCCCTATCAAAGTCGCCTAAGAATAGTGCAGATATTACTAGAATAGTTGCAGAATCATATTATCGCAAAGGAGATTATAAAAATGCGATGATATACTTTACTGATTACTCAGCTTCAGTACCAACAATTACAAGAGATGATCGTTATAGCATTGGTTATTGCGAATACAGAAATGGTAATTATGAATCAGCAGTAAATAATTTTGAAAAAATTGTTGGCTCAGAAGATTCGATGGCACAAAATGCTTATTTCCATTTAGCAGATTGTTTTTTAAAAATGAATAATAAGCAAAGTGCGAGAAATGCTTTTCAATCCGCATCGAAACTTGATTATAGTAAAACCATAAAAGAGACTTCACAATTTAACTATGCAAAACTTTCGTTTGAGTTAAATTATCAACCAGTAGCAATAACCGCCTTTCGCGATTTTTTAAAGAATTATCCCGAATCAAAATATGCTGATGAATCGGAAGAATTGATTGCACAACTTTATCTAACAACAAGAAATTATAAAGATGCTCTTGCAGCTTTAGATAATATCAAAAACAAAAATACAAAAGCAAAAGAAGCCTATCAACGTGTGGCATATTATCGCGCTGTAGAATTCTATAACGATGGAGATAAAGATAAATCCATTGCCATGTTCGAAAAAGCTATTACGAATGATATTGATCCGAATTTACGAGCGCAAGCAATGTATTGGAAAGCTGAGGTGCTTTACAAGCAAGAGAAATATGATGCTGCTATAAAACAATATAGAATTTTTATTTTCAATCCAGGGTCAGTAAATACGCCAATGTATAATCTTGCGAATTACAATATGGGCTATTGTTACTTTAGTCAGAATAATTATGACGTTGCTCAAACATGGTTTAGAAAGTATGTTGCAAAAAAAGAGGATACTGATGCCGATAAATATACAGATTGCCTAATACGTTTAGGAGACTGCTACTACGCATTACGTGATTTTGAAAATGCATTAAGCTATTACAACCAAGCAATAACAAATAATGCTAAATCTAGTGATTATTGCTATTTACAAAGAGGATTGATACAAGGTCTTCAAGGAAATTTGGAGGCCAAATCAACAACCATGCAGTCATTACTAACAAGCTATCCAAAGTCAAAATATAAAGCAGATGCCTTATTCGAAAAAGGAAGGGCGCAAATGACGTTAGGAAATAATAGCGCTGCAATTGAATTGTTTTCTAGACTAATAAAAGAACATCCATCAAGTCAATATTTAAAACAAGCGCAATTAAATACGGGGCTAATCTATTTTAACGATAACAAAGATGAGTTAGCAATTGAAAGCTTTAAAAAAGTAATAAGTCAATATCCAGGAACACCTGAAGCAACTGAGGCCCTCACGTCAATAAAAAATATTTATGTATCAAATGGAAAACCCGAAGAATACTTTGCTTTTGTAAAAAACATTCCAAATGCAAGTGTAAGTATTGGTGCTCAAGATTCTATTACTTATGAAGCAGCGGAGCAACGTTTTATGAAAAACAATTTCGAAGATGCATCTAAAGATTTTGATCATTATTTGCAACAATTTCCAAACGGTGCTTACCGATTAAATGCAACATTTTACAAAGCAGAATGTGATTTCAGAAATAACAACTTAGAAACCGCCTTATTGGGTTATGAAGAAGTACTTACTCAACCAAGAAATATTTTTACAGAGAAATCGCAAATGAAAGCGGCTAATCTAAATTACAAAAACAAAAATTACGATAAAGCTATTGAACAGTATTCAAAACTTGAACAATCTGCTGATTTAAGAGATAACTTAATTGCATCACAACTTGGTTTAATGCGTAGCTATTATAGAATTAATAAATATGATCAAGCTATTTTATACGCGCAGAAACTATTAGCTGGAGAAAAAGTTTCTAACGAAAATCAAGCAGAAGCACATTTAATTTATGGAAGATGTTCCATAATAAATAACGATTATATTTCAGCTAAGCGAGAGTTTTCTGAAATTTCAAAACAATCGGGAGTAATTGCTGCAGAAGCAAAATACAATCTTGCTTTTATCGAATTCAAACTTGCTAACTATAAATTAACACAAACTAAATGTTTTGAAGTTATCAATCAAGTTCCAGCTTATGATTTTTGGATTGCAAAAAGCTTTTACTTACTAGCAAATAATTACATTGCATTGAAAGATACCTTTCAAGCAAAGGAAACATTGAAATCAATAATTGATAACTACCAACGTAATCCGGAAGATATGGAAGATGTAAAGGCTATGGCTGAGCAACGTTATACTGAAATATCTGAAATTGAAATACAGGATTTGAAAAAACCTGATGAACAACCGGAACAAGAAACGGATTTAAGTAAAGAGAAAAAAAACTAAGGTAAATCATTTCCGAAAAACAGATCCTAACATGAAATCAATAAAATATATAGTTCTCTTTGCTTTAGTAGTTTCCATTTCTCAACTATTTGGACAAGCACCAAAGGACAGCATAAAATCCTCTAACCTTGGAGAGTCAGAAGTGTTTATCCTTAAATCTTATCAACCAGTTTTGAATGATGCTTATAAATTAAATCTTGCGCCAGGAATAGATACTTCTACTTCTAAAACACCATTATTAAAGTACGAAATTGATCCTCGTCCAATGAATTCAAATTTTAATCTCTCGCCAATCAAGCCAGTTAAAATAAAAGACGATAATATTAAAAAACTATATCGTGGTTTTTTTAAAATTGGGTACGGATTAGAAAAAATGCCAATGGTTGACTTTTACTTTAATACATTAAGATCAAAAGATTTTATTGCAGGCATAACCTATAAGCATTTATCATCGACAGGAGCAATAAATGATTATGGCTATCCGGGAAATAGTTCCAATGATTTAGGATTAAACGGAACTAAATTCTACTCTAAATTTTCATTAACAGGTAAATTGAATTATGAAAGAGATGTAGTACATTACTATGGCTATAAATCACCACCAGATTTATTTACCCAAGGTGAAACAAAACATCAAATGGCCAACTTAAATGGACGATTTTCATTGTCTAGTTTAAGTGAAAAAAAAGATGATTGGAAATATAATGGAGCTATTGAATTTTACTCTTTTAAGGATAATAGAAATAGTAAAGAAGGAAGCGTAGGTTTTTTTGCAGGTGCCGGAAAAAATATTGATGTTGGCTTATTAAGTGGTGCGATTTCGTATGAAGCAATGAATATAAACCAACCATTACAGAAATACAATCATGGTATTTTCCGCTTAGCTCCAACGCTTCAAATTAAAAAAAATCTATATCTTATAGATGCCGGTGTTAACTTAGTAATAGAAAGTAATGATGGAGAAACATTCTATCACTTTTATCCGAAAATTAATGCTTCTTATCAAATTATTGATGATCAAATTTCTGTTTTCGCAGGAATAAACGGTGATACTTATAGAAATGATTTAAAGTCGTTCAGCAAGGAGAATCCTTTTGTTGGCGATTCTGTAAAATTGAAAAACACCAATAATAAAATAAAACTTAATGGTGGAACAAAAATTAAATTATCGCATGATTTAATGTTTATTGCAGAAGCTTCCGTTGGGAGATATAATAATCATGCTTTTTACTTAAACAACGACTCAGCAACGTTTCCTGTAACCTACGCCACTATATATGATGATGTAAATTTATTTACTTTGAAATCATCTATAGAATATAAAATGGCTGAAAAAATTACCTTAGGAGCAAACGTGATTTATAATAATTTTAAAACTGACAAACTCGAAAATCCGCTTTATATTCCTGCATTTAAATTTGGAATTAATGGCGAATATGTAATTGCCGATAAAATTTCTGCCAAGGTTGATATGTTTTACAATGGAGAATCATATGGTATAGAATACTTTTCTAACGGTTCAAAATCTATTAAACTAAATAATTATTTTGACGCCAATCTTTCAATTGATTATCGTTACACAAAGTTAATTTCTATTTTTCTTCAATTAAATAATTTAGGATTCGCTCAACAATTTAAATATTACAAATATCCCAGCTATCGCTTTACAGGAATGGCAGGTGTTACTTTATCGTTTTAAAAAATCTACCCTGAAGTCTGACACAGTCTGTACTTCAGGGTAGATTTTTAATCTTGTAATATGTTACGTGCGATTACTAGTTTTTGGATTTCTGATGTTCCTTCGCCGATAGTGCAAAGTTTGGAGTCGCGATAGAATTTTTCTACTGGAAAATCTTTTGTGTATCCGTAACCACCAAAAATTTGTACGGCTTCTGTTGAACAACGAACAGCAACTTCAGATGCATAATATTTTGCGAATGCTGATTCTTTCGTCATTTTTAATCCGCGAATTTTCATGTCCGCAGCTTGTAGTGTTAATAATTCTGCAGCTTCAATTTGTGTTGCCATATCAGCAAGTTTAAAGGAAATTGCTTGAAAATTTGCAATTGGTTGTCCGAACTGTTGGCGCTCTTTGGAATATTTTACAGAAGCATCAAAAGCACCTTTTGCGATTCCTAGCGATAATGCAGCAATAGAAATTCTTCCACCATCTAAAACTTTCATTGCTTGTTTAAAGCCATCACCTTCCTTACCTAACACCTGACTTTTATGCACGCGACAATCTTCAAAAATCATTTCAGCAGTTTCTGAAGCACGCATTCCTAATTTATTTTCTTTCTTACCTGCTTTGAATCCTGGTGTAGTACGTTCAACAATAAATGCAGTGATTCCATTTGAATCGAGCAAATCGCCAGTACGTGCTAATACTACTGCAACATCACCGCTAATTCCGTGGGTGATCCAATTTTTTGTACCATTAATTATCCAATCATCTCCATCTTGCTTTGCAACACATTGCATGCGCATTGCATCACTACCAGTATTTGCTTCCGTTAATCCCCAAGCTCCTATCCACTCTGCAGTGGCAAGTTTTGGAAGATACTTTTTCTTTTGCTCTTCGCTACCAAATGCCATAATATGACCAGTACAAAGTGAATTATGAGCAGCCATCGAAAGTCCGATTGATCCACAAACACGAGCGACTTCTTGAATTGCAGTTACGTATTCAAAATAGGTTAATCCTGCTCCACCATATTCTTCCGGAACCAATACACCCATTAATCCTAGTGCACCAAGTTTTTTAAATACTTCAATTGGAAATTGTTGTGACTCATCCCAAACCATTAAATCTGGCCGAATATGCTTGTCGGCAAAATCACGTACAGTTTGAGCTATTAGCTGTTGGCTTTCCGTGTTACTAAATTCCATAATCTTTAGGGGTTAACTGTTAAATAGGGTGCAATTTTACGGTATAATTCGTCATTGAACAAGGGAAGTTGCTTAAGGTCTTCAATTGTTTTATAATTACCATGTTCACGATGGTAGTTAATGATCATATTAGCAACTACTTTTGGCAGATATGGATGGCGTAAAGCATTTATATCTAGAGAATTAATATTTAATGGCTTTATATGTATGATATCTATTTTAATTCTTGGTAAAATCAATGTTAATACTGAATCGGGAAGGCTTCTAACTTCTTTTAACTGTTCAGCACTGATAAAACCGCCAAGGAATTCCCGGTAGCGAATAATGGATCTGGCCCTGCCTTCGCCAATTAAGGGTAATGTGGAGAGTAAAATTGAATCAGCAGAATTTATTTCAACCAAAGAAAGAACTGGCTTTGCATATTCTAGCCGTTTAGGATATTTTGATATTACTGACGAAGTATCCTTTTGATCAGAAAGTGGTATAGAAATATAAGAAAGAATTATCTTAAACTTTTCAGGACTTATCACCCATACTTTTGCAAGATCTTCGTTGTTATGAAATTTCCCAGATCGTTCCCTCCATTTGATTATTGCAGCCGTTTGTTTATCTGAAAAACCCATTCGTTCCCATCCCTCGTCTGTTAACGTGTTTGGATTAAATTTAAAAAGTTGGTAATTTGCTTTATCATTTATTTTATCGCGCTTTATGTAAGGAGTATAGAATTTTTTTGCGGACTTAATCGACTTTCTTTTAAGTTCCATTTCAAATTCTCTCAGTTTTTTTATGGTCGTTACATCCATCACTAACGGATTTGGATCTGGTAAAAAATGTAAAATACAAACTGAAGCTTGAAGTACAATCAAGATCCAACTTAAAACAAAAATTCCGTTTCGTTCTCTTCGTGTAAACGTAAAATATTCATTGACTTTATATCGCCATTTCTTATACCGCATCTAAAAGGTATTTATTGGCAATAGTATTTAATGTAATCCTAAATAGTCAATTTCAAATATTTAATGTCTGAAAAAATATTGGAAGTTTTGATAAACTAGATTAGTTTCTTTTCTAAAAGCAATTCTTCCATTTCTTGTTGTACTAACAAAGCAGCTTCTCTTGCTTTCAATGCAAAATCCTTTTCCATGCCAGCATAAATTATTTGGCGTGATGAATTCACTAACAAACCACATTGACCATTCATTCCACTACGTGAGATTGCTTTCAAATCACCTCCCTGTGCCCCTACTCCTGGAACAAGAAAAAAATGATCGGGAGCGATAGTTCGTACATGAGCGAATTGAGCTTCACGAGTAGCACCTGCAACAAACATTAAATTATCAGGACTTCCCCATTTCATATTTGCCTGCATCACTTTTTCAAAGAGTGCACTCTTTTTTTCATCATCAATAGTTAACATTTGAAAATCATTCGCTCCAGCATTAGATGTTAAAGCAAGAACAATTGCCCACTTTCCCTCGAACGCAAAAAACGGACTAACAGAATCTTCACCCATATATGGAGCGATAGTAACCGCATCAAAATCCATGTGGTCAAAAAAGGCGCGTGCATATAAAGTTGAAGTATTACCTATATCACCTCTTTTTGCATCAGCAATTGTAAAACACGCTTTAGGGATTACTTCCAATGTTTTTTCCAAACTTTTCCAACCTTCACTTCCGGTGCTTTCATAAAAGGCAACATTTGGTTTATAGGCAACACACAAATCATGAGTAGCATCAATAATTGCCTTGTTAAATTCAAAAATTGGGTCTTCTAACTCGAGTAAATGCTTCGGGATTTTTCGAATATCGGTATCTAAACCGATGCACAAATAACTTTTCTTAAGTTGTATTTGATGAAAAAGTTCTTTCCTATTCATGATATTTAGCAGAGAAAATATTAACCGATTAAACTTTCTTCTTTCATCTTCTCCGTATTTTCTGCAAACTGTAATGCATCAATAAAACCTTGAATTTCTCCATTCATCACAGAGGGTAAATTATGAGATGTGTATCCGATACGATGATCTGTAACTCTACTTTGTGGATAATTATAAGTACGAATTTTAGCAGAACGATCACCAGTAGAAACTAAAGTCTTACGTTTCTTGGAAACTTCTTCCATCCTTTTATTATACTCCAAATCATATAACCTAGACTTCAACATTGCCATTGCGCGTTCACGATTTCCAAGTTGCGATCGCTCTATCTGACAAGTAACAACGATACCTGTTGGCTTGTGAGTAAGCTGCACTTTTGTTTCTACCTTATTTACATTCTGCCCCCCTGCACCACCCGATCTAGATGTTTGCAATTCGAGATCAGCAGGATTAATTACTATTTCGTCAAACTCATCTGCTTCAGGCATAATTGCAACTGTTGCAGCAGAAGTATGAATCCGTCCTTGCGTTTCTGTTTCAGGAACACGTTGTACACGATGCACTCCACTTTCATATTTCAAAATACCATATGCATGAGATCCCGTAACTTCCATAATTACCTCTTTATATCCACCAGTATTACCATCATTAAAATCGATGGTCTCTACTTTCCATCCTCGCTGTTCGCAATAACGAGAATACATTCTGTATAGATCGCCAGCAAAAATACTTGCCTCATCACCACCTGTTCCTCCACGAATTTCAATGATTGCATTTTTACTATCCTCAGGATCTTCGGGAATAAGTAATATTTGAATATCCTCTTCAAGTTTATCTTTCCGGGGTTCTAATTCATCCAATTCCATTTTTGCCATAGCACGAAAATCTTCGTCTTTTTCTTCCGACAAAACTTCACGTGCTTGGTTTAATTCATTGATAACTTGACGATATTCCTTTTCAGCAATAACAATTTGTTCAAGGTCTTTGTAAGCCTTGTTCATTTGCATAAAACGTTTACGATCGGCAATTACAGAAGGATCTCCCAACTGAGTTCCAATTTCATGATAACGGGCCACCAGCCCTTCCAGCCTTTCAAGCAGGTTTTCTTTCGACATAATTTTGCAAATTTACTGAATAGAGGCACTCGTTACCATATAAAACTGCCCTTCTCTGATAAAATCGTCAATTGTTTCTTATCAGAGGCTTCTACTCTTCCTATTACACGTCCTTCAATACCAAATTTTGAGGCAATATCAATTACCGAAGAAGCTAACTCCTCCGACAAATACAACTCCATGCGATGTCCCATATTAAAAACTTGATACATCTCTTTCCATTCTGTACCAGATTGTTCTTGGATAATTCTAAACAATGGAGGTATTGGAAATAAATTATCCTTGATTATATGAAGATGCTCAATAAAATGTAAAATCTTCGTTTGCCCACCTCCACTGCAATGTACCATGCCATGAATATCTTTACGATAATCATCTAGAATTTTCTTTATGACAGGTGCATAAGTTCTTGTAGGTGATAAAACTAATTGTCCAGCATCAACGCCTAATCCTTCAATTTGATCTTTCAATTTCAGATTTCCAGAATAAATTAAATCATTCGGAATGCCTCCATCAAAAGTATCAGGATACAATTCTTTAAGGTAAGAACTAAAAACATCATGACGTGCTGAGGTTAGTCCATTACTACCCATTCCGCCATTATAACTATCTTCATAAGATGCTTGTCCGTAAGAACAAAGACCGACAATTACATCGCCAGCTTTTATATTTGCATTGTCAATTACATCACTTCGTTTCATTCTGCAAGTAACAGTACTATCTACGATAATAGTTCTTACTAGATCGCCAACATCGGCAGTTTCTCCACCTGTAGTATGTATATTAACTCCGTAAGATTTTAATTGAGCTACAATTTCTTCTGTCCCGTTTATTATGGCCGCAATTACTTCACCTGGAATTAACCTTTTGTTTCTACCGATTGTGGATGAAAGCAAAATATTATCTATTGCGCCAACACACAGAAGGTCGTCGATGTTCATTATTAAAGCATCTTGAGCAATTCCTT
>Ga0114969_10000286_pt1 | contig 42698 bp, 31 predicted proteins | sample M_130807_MF_Meta_FD_87316 | JGI IMG/M metagenome (GOLD analysis project Ga0114969, IMG submission 87316) | Freshwater microbial communities from Lake Montjoie, Canada to study carbon cycling - M_130807_MF_MetaG | ecosystem: Environmental > Aquatic > Freshwater > Lake | place: Lake Montjoie... | reverse complement strand
CATTGAAGCCAGGTGACTACAACAACATCACCTTAGGAGTTGTTTGGGCAAAGGCAAATAGTGGCGATCCGTTTGAGTCTGTGCGCTTACTTCGCGAGTTTGACGATAAAGCACAATCACTTTTCGATAATTGCTTCGAATTGGTTTCTGGTCCAGATGCTCCAGATGTGGCAGTTCAAGAATTAGATAAAGAAATCATTCTTATGTTGAAGAATGAAAATGCCATCTCAACGAACTTCCAAGAAAATTACGGTCCTGATCAAGGTGGATTCGATCCAAGTATTCCGGAAGAATTAGCTGATGGGACACAATTGACTTTAGAAAATCGTTCTTACAAATTCGAAGGGTATTTAATCTACCAACGAGTTAATGACGACGTTAGCGCAAACGATTTGGGCGATATTGAAAAAGCCCGCCTTATTGCTCAGTGCGACGTGGAAAATGGAATTGGACGTATCATTAACTTCTCTCGTGACCCTATCACTGGATATATCTTACCTGAATTGAAAGTAGATGGCGCAGATGCGGGCATTCAACGTTCATTCAAAGTGACAACTGACGCCTTCGCTACTGGAAACAGTACGCTTGTTAACCACAAGACTTATTACTTCATGGTCATTGCTTATGGTTACAACAATTATTCTCAATACGATATTTCATTAGAAAAAGGACAAGATGAAGCCTTCCTTTCTTCAAGAAAAAGCGCTATTGGAGAAATCCAAAAAATATCGGCTATCCCACACATCCCTTCTCCTGAATTGGGAGGGACTATTCAAAATTCAAACTACGGCGATGGTGTTCCATTGACTCGTATTGAAGGAAAAGGAAACGGCAGCAATGATCTTTTGTTAGGATCAGAAACAGAAGCTATCATTCTTGCTAACAACAACATTAGCGAATTGACCTATGCTCCAGGTAAAGGTCCGGTTCAAGTGAAAGTTGTAGATCCATTGCGTGTGCCTTCTGCAGATTTCGAATTAAGACTTAAAACAACTGAATTCGGAGAAGATACTCCAGACAGTATGTATTGGGAATTGGAAAACCTCGATAATGGAACCATCTACGGAACCTACAAGAAATTCAACACATCGAGTGAAGACGTAATTTTGGATTGGGGACTTTCTGTTACTTGGGGACAATACGACTACGAATTAGACGGTGCACAAGTGAAACATTACACTGCATTGTTATCTTCCTCTGTTTCTTACGACGATCCTTCTAAACCTTGGTTAATGGGTATTGAAGACGCCGAAGGATTCTCTGAGCAAAACTGGATTCGTGCAGGTAGTGTCAAAACAGAAGGAACAGATCCTCAAGCTCTTTCTGAGGCGCTCTATGATGACTATGAACAAGGAAGCAGTGGCTTTCCGTTTACCGATGAGCAAGAGAAATACGAAGCTGTAGCCGGTGGAACATGGTCGCCTTACTGCCTAGTATCAGGAACTGTTCTTGATCCAAACGATGCAACCATAATCGTAAACAATGTAGCTCCAACAACAGATGCTTTGAAAGGTGATCTTGATCAATTGGATCAACAACGTAAATCAAACATCAAAGGATTGAACAACGTTGATGTGGTGTTCACGAAAGACAAATCTAAATGGACGCGTTGTCCAGTATTGGAAATGCAATTCTCTCCAGCATTAGCTGAAGACAACGACGGCGACAATACGATTGATCCTGAAAAAATGAAAGTTCGTCGTGCCCCTTCCGTTGATAAAAATGGAAGAAAAGCAGGAGAAGCAGGTTACAATTCTGCTGAAGGAGATTTAGTAGGTACCATTGGCATGGGTTGGTTCCCAGGATATGCGATCGATCTTAGCACCGGTGAAAGATTAAACATGGCTTTCGGTGAAGACAGCTGGTTAGTTGGTGAAAATGGTCGTGATATGATTTGGAATCCATCTTCACGTCTTTACAACAACAACGGTCAGCCATTATTCGCAGGACAACACTGGATTTATGTATTCAAAAATCTACGCTTCGAAGATTACTCAGCTACAAGCCCTGCTTCTAGTTTAGCTCTTTCTCCAGCTTATGATGAAGGCGCATTCCTTTACAGCAAATTGTCTGATCCAGCAATCAGCTCTTCAAACTGGAAAAAAGTTTTCCGTGGTTGTACTTGGGTTGGAAGTGGAATGGTTAATCCTGATCATCCTTTGCTTTCTGTTGAAGAAGGATTAATTCCGAACGATGTTCGCATAAGCATTCGTGTGGCGAAGCCATACAATAGCTATTCTTACAACAATCCTGACATTACAACTGCTGCAGGTTCCGTGAACGAATGGAGAAACATCTATACATTCTCTACGAAGAACATTGCTACTACATTGAACGATGCCAACACCCTTACTTCGGTGTTAGATATTATCAATGTTGTTCCGAATCCGTATTACGCATTTAGCTCATACGAAACAAACAAATTAGATAACCGCATTAAGATTACAAATCTTCCTGACATCTGTACTGTGACTATTTACGATCTAAATGGAAACAGAATCAGACAATTCAAAAAGGCTGATAAAATCACAAGTATAGATTGGGATTTGAAAAACGAAAGAAACATTCCTATTGCATCAGGAACGTACATTATACATGTAAATGTACCCGGCATAGGAGAGAAAATCTTGAAATGGTTCGGCGTTATGCGTCCAGTTGACTTGAATAACTTCTAATTGAAAAACGAATTACGATCATGAAAAAATCAATCATATCACTTTCCCTGATTTTAGGAATCACAACCTCGCTTTTTGCAGGAAATCCTGATAGATCTGGATCAGCCGGTGCGAGCCATCTGCTTGTGAATCCGTGGGCTCGTTCTTCTGGATTAGGAAATGCATCTCTCTCTTCTGTTAATGGAGTTGAAAGTGTGTTCTTAAACGTTGCCGGATTAGCTTTCATTAAAAAAACAGAATTGCTTTTCACCAATACCCAGTATTTCGTGGGAACAGGAATTCAACTGAACGCAGCTGCTTTCGGACAAAAAGTAGGAAAGTCTGGTGCTTTCGGATTGTCTGTTGTAAACATGAATTTCGGAGATATCGCTCGCACAACAGAAGCACTTCCTGAAGGAGGAATCGGTTCCTACACTGTGAACTACTCGAACATTGGAATAAGTTTCGCGAAAGAGTTCTCGAATAGTATATACGGTGGACTTACTGTTCGCTTAATTAGTGAGGCTATCTACAACGTGCGCTCTCAAGGTGTGGCATTTGATGCTGGAATACGCTACGTAACCGGAGAAAAAGACAACGTACGTTTCGGTATCACTCTTCGTAACGTTGGACCTCCAATGAAATACAAGGGTGACGGTATGACAGTTTCTGCTGTAATTCCTTCAAGCGGTAATACACTAACTGTTGAGCAGCGTTCACAGCCTTACGAAATGCCTTCAATGGTTAACGTGGGATTCGCGTACGATTTTCTTATGAAGAACAGCATGAAACTTACTGCAAATGCTGCTTATACATCGAACTCATTCAGCAAAGACCAATTAGCTCTTGGTCTAGAATACAATCTTCGTAACCGTCTTTTCTTAAGAGGTGGATACCAACAAGACATTGGAACAAACACTACGTACAACGCGAAAAGCGCTTTGTCTGGTCCAACAGCGGGTATGACTATTCAATTGCCGACAGGAGATAACGGTAGTGTTATTGGTTTGGATTATTCATATCGCTTAACAAATCCATTCAACGGTATTCACAGCATGGGAATTCACATTACGCTTTAAAATTCTTACTATATTTGTTTTGAAACCTCGTTCGCGGGGTTTCTTTATTTTAATACATATAAGACTATGTCACACATTGCCTATTACACTGCGGAAGGACTTAAAAAATTAAAAGACGATTTATACAACCTTAAAATGGTTGAACGTCCAAAAATTAGTCAGCAAATTGCTGAAGCCAGGGACAAAGGCGATCTCAGTGAAAATGCGGAATATGACGCAGCCAAAGAAGCGCAAGGGCACCTAGAAGCACGCATTGCAAAAATGGAAGACCTTGCTGCTAATGCTCGTTTAGTCGACGACTCGCACATTGACAACTCTAAAGTATACATTCTCTCTCGTGTTAAATTGAAAAACCTAAAGTCTAACACTGAAGTAGAATACACACTCGTTGCAGAAAACGAAGCCAACCTTGCTCTGAAAAAGATTAGTATTGATTCACCGATCGGCAAAGGACTCCTTGGCAAAAAAGTGGGTGATATTGCAGAGGTTCAAGTTCCTGCTGGAACTTTACAACTCGAAATTCTAGACATTAATCGCTAATGGCCACCCTATTTACGCGTATTATCAATGGAGAAATCCCGTGCTACAAAATAGCCGAGAACGAACTTTTCATAGCGTTCTTAGATATTCTACCCGTTGCAAAGGGACATGCTCTAGTGGTGCCTAAAAAGGAAATCGATTACATCTTCGATCTTCCGAACGAAGAGCTGCAAGCATTGAATCTTTTTGCAAAAGAAGTCGCACGTAAAATTCATTCTGTTATTCCTTGCAAAAAAATAGGAGTTAGCGTCATTGGACTAGAGGTTCCTCATGCCCACATGCACCTCATTCCAATCAATCATATTCACGATATGAATTTCGAAAAGGAAAGATTGAAATTTACACCCGAAGAATACAATGAGTTATGTGAAGCCATTTCAAACGCTTAACAACAATATTCCCTATAAAAAAAGGCCCTATTTCTAGGGCCTTTTCTATGTATTGAAGAAGCTAATTAGTTCTTCAACATTTTCTTTCTTGCAACAGCGTTGTTCGAAGTGTGAATCTCCACCGTATACATTCCTGCAGACCAGTTAGAAGAATCTACGAAAACAACCTCTTGGTTTGTAGTGTTAGAGTTGTAAACCACTCTACCCATAGCATCGAATACACGAACTGCACTTACACGCTCTGAAGCGCGAATTGCAAACGACTCATTCGCTGGATTTGGAAATACATTGAATGAAACTTCTTCGTTCTCATCAATTCCAATATAACATGGGCTCGTATTTAAGTTCATTGCACAAGCAATACGAGGAACTGAATAACCTACGATAGAATCGCAATAAGCCATTCCTTTAGCCGCAGACATATCTGGATTTATAGCCAAACCGTTTGCACTGTTTGGATTTGTAGCAGTATCCCACCACTCCCATGGCGCTGTATCTGCCTCCATTCCTGTTGGACGCTCCAATGGGAACAAACCGTGGAAACCATTGTTGGTTGTGTTCGCAGCATCTGTGTATGGTTGACCCGGTAAATAACCTTCAGCCAATTCAAAAATTCCATTGTTGCCGTATTGGCTCATTGCCATTTGAACATCATAGCTTCCACTAACCTCCACCACTGGTAAGTTCAAACCAGGAACGATAACCATACCGTAATAATAAGGAGCAAAAGGATCTGAAGGAACCTGGAAAGAAATCATTGGATTGTCGTTTGAGTCAATCCAAGAAATATCTCCGCAAGCACCACCCATGTTTAACGCAACACTTACGTCCGAGCTATAACCAACGTGGTTGGCGTAACACAATGTGTCTCCGTTTAATGGATTCACACCTACTGAAGTACCATTGATATCTCCATTTACGAAATCCAATACCATTGGAATACCAGCGCTCGTTGTAAACTTAGGAAGAAGCAAGTCTGTGTATGCATCAATTCCTGTTACAGCGAAAGAGATATATCCACCCGTACCTTGACCCCAAACTGCAACGCGAGTTGGATCGATTCCAAATGGATTTCCATCTTCAGCCGCAGTCTTACGGAAGAAACGAACAGCAGTGCGACAATCTTGAACACCACGGTAAGCCGCGTTAATCAAAGTGTTTACACGCTCTTCTTGAGTCGCAGCAATTGGATTCCATCCTAGACGGTAATCGCAAGAAGCAACAACATAACCCAATTTAGCTAAACGAGTGCAAATTTCAACAATGGTTGAATCTGTGCGAGTTCCGCCAGCACCTTGGTTCTGTGGGAAAGGAAGGAAGTTTCCAGTATGGAAATAAAGAATAACTGGACGATTCGTTTCAGTGTCTCCAGCTGGAGAATAAACATCCATTTTCAATCCTTCTGGAACCGCTTGTCCAAGCTGAGAATAATACAATACTGTAGCGTTCACGCCATAAGTAACGTCTGTTTGAACGTTAACCGAAGTAAATTGCTCTGTCATGTAACGCTGCGCAATTGCACTTGTCACACTCAACATCGCAATTGCAATCAATGAGTAGATTTTTTTCATAAGTTATTTATTTGATTTTTGATGATTGAACGAATATTGAATGCTAAGATAGGCCATTCTTCCAATTGAAGGTCCACCATACACCTGAACTTGTTGGTTATTTAACACGTTAGATGCTCCTAACTTTAAGAAAACATTAGCATCAATTAAACTGTAATTCACTTGAACATCTACCATGTCGTAGGTATTAATATAACCCGTAAACTGAGGGGATCCTTCAAAGAGGTACCCTTGAATCCATTTGTAGTTTATACTGTAACCCAAACAATTCCCATCTTGCATTTCAAACAATTTATTTCCAGTTAGGCTAAGATTATACTTATGCTTCGGAGTATTGAAAGCTGGAATAATCGGGTCATTCGGATCACTTCTTACAATGCTATTGAAAGAATAATTCACACCGAAACTGTGCTTTTCGTGGAAATAATAATTCAATCCAATATTCGCCCCTTGAGTTGTTACTGTATTTTTCGAATTCGCTGAATAACGATAAACTTGTAAATCTTCCGGAAGATAAGACGGCGGCGGAAATTTTGCTGAAAGACCAATATTATATCCAATGAAATGCTTATAGGCACTGTAGTAAGCGCCTAAGTCTATATAAACCTTTGAATCGAAGAGCGAGGCGCGATACCCCAACTCCATAGTCTTCACCTGCTCTGGCCGAATAGGATCTATATTAAAATACTTCAAGCTATCTGTGTTCAATGTGTTTCGGTATGCGTTGAAACTCGCTAGTGTAATCAATGAATCAACACCATATAAATTTCCACTTAAAATGGCCGGTCCAACATTCAAGCTTAAGTACTGATCCGTTAGAGTTGGATTTCTTAGTGCCGAAGAAAAAGAAGCTCTTATATAATGATTTTTCACGGGTTGAAAAACAGCCGAGGCGGCTGGACTCACCAATGCATCGAAGTTCACATTTTTATCAAGGCGAACCGTTCCACTAACTATCAAACGGTTCTCTAATAATTTTTTTGTTGCTCCGAAATATAATCCACCTTCGTAATTATATATTTTTTTTGTATCGTCAGTAAAAATAGTTCCTGCCGAATTCGGTCGATACAAACGAGCATTACCCCCTATTCTAAATTCAATGAATTCTGGTCCTTTCCATTGATATTCACCTTGCGTATGAAACAGTGAAGAGCGATCATAGAAACGTGTTCCCCCATCGACATCGTTGTTATTGGAAGAAGTTATTTGATTGAAATTTGAATTGAACAGCGCTGAGCCAGGTTGAAAAAATCCATATTGCCCCGCCATAGGGATTCCTGCCGTTCCGTTATTCGTCCAGTTTTCTACCAACTGATGATAATAGGCTAAACTGTCGGCATGCTGCGCAGACCATGAAGCATATTGCTGGTCAGTAGGTACAATAAAAAAATTCGGTTCCGCGGGCCAATTCGGATTTTGAACGTATTGCGGATAATTCATGTCTAACACTCTGTTTCGAATTGAATCTTGCCAATACTTAACATAGGCATTCGCCCAATTCTCATCAGAGCGCGCCACATCTTGCAATTTCAATGCTGTAAAGTAGGGATCAAAACTTTTTCCAGCATTCTCTCCAGTACCATAAAACCGAATGAAATACTTATCCTTTTTCTTCAGCTCTACTCTGCCTTGATAAAACAAAATATCGCGCAAACTAAATCGGTTGTCTCCTTGGTACACTGTTGTTCCCTGACCCACATTTCCTGCAACAATTAACTCAGGCGAATTTTCTTCGAGCTCAGGTTTCAAACGCAAATGGACAGAGGCATTGGCCTTCACATTCTTTGTGTTGTAGTTCACTAAATCAGATTCGCGATAACCGGTTCTGAAAAAGGTTCCCAATCCTGGCTTTCCATTCTGATCCTCTGAATAATTATTAGCTGGAAAATATTCATCTCCGTATATATTCACCGCGTCAAACCTCCCTGGGTTGCTCGCTGCAAAACCTCCGTTATAAATGGGAGATTGATTATCGGCTGCCCAGTCCAACGCTTTAAATGCAAAGATGTTGAATTTGTAGGCTAAAAATCTATAACCTTCCTTGTTAGAAAACGCATGTGCAAAACGAACCGCGGGTTCAACCAATTGTCTCTCTCCAACGCGCAATTGAGCTGTTAAACCGGTGTATACAAATGGATCTTTCGTTTCCATTTTAATTACACCGTTAAACGCACCGGGGCCGTAGAATGCACTACTCGCCCCTTGGACAATTTCCACCGCAAAAACATCTAAATCGGGAGCCCCAAGAAAATTACCCAAAGAGAAATTCAAGCCTGGCGATTGGTTATCGACACCATCTATCAATTGCAAACTTCGCACAGGCGATGTGGAGTTGAAACCTCTTGTATTAATTACTCGAAATCCTAAGCTCGCCGTGGTGAGATCTACTCCCTTCAGCGCACCCAAACCTTCATAAAAATTTCCTGCTGCCGAATTTTTAATCGCTGTTAAATCCATTCGCTCAACAGTCAATGGATTCTGTTTTTGTTTTTCAGTTATGCGCGTGTCTTTGATAATTACAGTCGGGCCGAAATCGCCAGTAATCATTTCAACCAGAATAAAATCGGTGTTTCTGGCAACAATTTCTTGATCAGCAAAACCCACATACTTCACAACCAACGTCACAGGAAGTCCAGTAACTTTAATGGAGAATTCACCGTCATAATCGCTAGCTGCGCCGTTACTCGTGCCCTTTTGAAAAATCACTGCGCCCGTTAGAGAAGCCCGATTCTGTTGCTCAATCACCTTTCCCCGTATGGTTTGTGCATAAGAGAACGTTGTGACAAGCAGAGTAAAAAGAAGGAATAGGTGCTTTCTCATTTAAAGACAATTTACAACCATTTCAATAAGCCGAACAAAGCTTAAAAAGAACTTATTAAAAATGAATTGAAGAAAAAAAGGGCCGTAAAACGACCCTTTTAAATTTATTTCCAACAGGAATTATCCGCTACAAGATTCGCAAGAATCTGGGTTGTCTATTGAACAAGCTATCGCTTCTATGTTCTTCTGAGAAAGAGTTTCTGGAGTAATATTCATGTTTACTGATACTGGCGCGCTCTCTATTACTACCTCAGCTTTTGGCTGAGATAATTGAGATTTATCTACTGTGAACTTAATTGCATCTGTAGCAGCTTTCGTGCGCAAGTAATACATACCTGTTTTCAATCCTTTCTCCCAAGCGTAGAAGTGCATGGATGTTAGCTTACCGAAGTTCGCATTCTCCATGAAAATGTTCAACGACTGACTTTGGCAAATGTAAGCCCCACGATCGGCAGCCATATCAATGACCACACGTTGTGAAATCTCCCAAGCAGTTTTGTAAAGCGCCTTTAAGTTATCTGGAATTTCATCTATGTTTTGAACTGAACCGCTCGTTGACATCAATTTATTCTTCAAGTTGTCGTTCCACAAGCCAAGATTTACAAGGTCTTTCAGAAGGTGCTTGTTTACAACGATAAACTCACCTGCCAAAGTTCTTCTTGAATAAATGTTCGTGGTATAAGGCTCGAAACACTCGTTGTTACCTAAGATCTGTGCAGTTGAAGCCGTTGGCATTGGTGCTAACAACAAACTGTTACGCATTCCGTATTTCATAATTTCTTCTTTCAATACGCTCCACTCCCAACGGTCTGTTGGAGTAACATTCCACATATCGAATTGAAGAATTCCTTTCGATGCCGGAGAACCTTGGTATGATTCGTAAGCGCCATCTCGTCGAGCTAAATCCTTAGATGCCGTGCAAGACGCATAATAAATGGTTTCGAAAACTTCGCGATTCAACTTTTTAGCTTCTTCCGACTCAAATGGGAAACGCAATAAAATAAATGCATCTGCCAATCCTTGAACACCAATTCCGATTGGTCGGTGACGCATGTTTGAGTTACGAGTTTCCGGAACTGGATAATAATTTCCGTCGATAATCTTGTTCAAGTTCACTGTCAATTGGTAAGTCACTTCAAACAACTTATCGTGATCAAAGGCTCCGTCCTTAACAAATTTCGGTAACGCAATTGAACCTAAATTACAAACTGCAATTTCATCAGGTGCCGTGTACTCAATAATCTCAGTACACAAGTTCGAGCTCTTAATAGTTCCCAAATTTTGCTGATTGCTCTTGCGATTCGCAGCATCTTTGTACAACATATAAGGGTTACCTGTTTCAATTTGAGATTCAACGATTTTATACCACAAGTCTTGCGCTTTGATTGTCTCTCTTCCTTTTCCTTCCGACTCGTATTTTGTATATAACTTCTCGAATTCTTCACCCCAACAATCTGAAAGCCCTGGACACTCATTTGGACACATCAATGTCCATGTCCCGTTGTCCTTCACACGCTGCATGAACAAATCAGGAATCCATAAAGCATAGAACAAATCGCGTGCACGTATTTCTTCTTTACCATGGTTTTTTCTTAAATCTAAAAAGTCATAAACATCTGCATGCCATGGTTCAAGATAGATAGCGAAAGAACCTTTGCGCTTTCCACCTCCCTGATCTACGTAACGCGCGGTGTCGTTGAACACACGCAACATTGGCACAATACCATTGCTCGTACCGTTAGTACCTCTGATGTAAGAACCTTTCGCACGAACATTGTGAATGCTAAGACCAATACCACCTGCGCTTTGAGAAATTAAAGCTGTTTGCTTCAACGTATCATAAATTCCGGGGATACTGTCATCTTTCATTTGAATAAGGAAGCAAGAGCTCATCTGAGGCTTCGGTGTTCCTGCATTGAAAAGCGTTGGGGTTGCATGTGTGAACCATCCTTCGCTAATCATATTGTAAGTCTTCACAATTTCATCTAAATCTGTCTTGTGAATTCCAACTGCAACGCGCATGAACAAGTGCTGTGGACGTTCCACCACCGTACCGTGCATCTTCAACAAATAAGATTTTTCCAATGTTTTGAAACCGAAATAATCAAATTGAAAATCACGATCGTAGATAATGGTGCTATCCAATAATGGCGCATTCTCCGTAATCACGTTGTAAACGTCTTCTGCAATTAAGCCCGCACCCTTTCCAGTCTTCGGATCTACATAATTGTATAAATCTGAAATAGTTTGAGAAAAAGACTTCTTCGTGTTTTTGTGTAAATTTCCAATAGCAATACGAGAAGCAAGTAGCGCATAGTCCGGATGAGTTGTCGTATTCGTAGCGGCTATTTCAGCTGCTAGCGTGTCTAACTGACTTGTGGTTACTCCATCGAACACCCCTTCAATTACCTTCATGGCAATTTTTAAAGGATCTATGATAGGGTTCAACCCGTAACATAATTTTGAAATTCGGGCAGTGATCTTATCGAATTTCACCGTCTCTTTTCTACCGTCTCTTTTTACTACAAACATGTGCTTCTATATATTTCGTTAATGCTTAATTTTCTTAGAATTCTTCCGAGAATGAAATGGCTCTTGAATCTTCTGATGGGCCATCTTTCACTCCTGCTTTTTGATATTCCGCCACACGCTTTTCAAAGAAATTCGTCTTGCCTTCAACACTTATTAAATCCATAAAATCGAACGGATTAGTACTGTTGTATATTTTATCGCTGCCAAGTTCGCTCAACAATCTGTCTGCTACGAATTCAATATACTGACTCATTAAATCGCTGTTCATTCCAATCAAACGCACAGGAAGTGCATCAGTGATGAATTCGCGCTCAATGGCAACGGCCTGTTCTATAATTTCGCGAACACGGCCTTCTGGTAGTTTATTTTGAATATGCTCGTTGTAAAGCAAACAAGCAAAGTCGCAATGCATTCCTTCGTCACGACTAATCAACTCATTACTGAAAGTTAATCCTGGCATTAGACCGCGTTTCTTCAACCAGAAAATACTGCAGAAACTTCCTGAAAAGAAAATACCTTCTACAGCAGCAAATGCTACCAAACGTTCCGCAAAAGTTCCGCCCTTGATCCAACGCAACGCCCACTCGGCCTTCTTCTTCACGCAGTCCAGAGTGTCGATTGCTTTGAATAAATAATTTTTATCTGCAGTGTCCTTGATGTAGGTATCAATCAACAATGAATACGTTTCACTGTGAATATTCTCCATCATGATTTGAAATCCGTAGAAAAATTTCGCCTCCGTATATTGAACTTCACGAACGAAGTTCTCCGCTAAATTCTCGTTTACAATTCCGTCGCTTGCCGCGAAGAAAGCCAATACATGTTTAATGAAGTGACGCTCGTCGTTGTTCAACTTAGTATTCCAGTCAACCAAATCAACACTTAAATCAATCTCCTCAGCAGTCCAAAAACTGGCTTCAGATGTTTTGTACATCTGCCAAATATCCTGGTGAACAATTGGAAAAAGTACAAATCTGTCTGGGTTCTCCGTTAAAAGTGGCTCTTCGTGCTGCATCTGTATAAAATTGAATTGTTTTAGTTCCTAAATTCCTACGAGATCATAAAAATCAAGAATAGAAATTCAGGACTTCAAAGATTCATTATTGAACGTGAAATTGCAAATTAAAACAGTTAACAAGAAGGGCTAGTTTTTAACAATTAAATTTTCATATCCCTAGAACCCTTGTCCATGTAGTAATTCGCAAATTTTTATTTTTATTTTTGGAAAAATGACAGAATTTCCGATATATTTTATGGCACCACTTTTAATAACAAAATCGAAGAAACGACTTCTTATTTTATATCTTGACAAAAGGAAGAAGGCGTTACATTTGTAACCATTAATTGAAGAACCCATGCTAGGAGCGCTGAATACCATTCTGAAGAAAATAATCGGAGATAAAAAAGAGAAAGATATTGAAGCCATTCAACCGCTTCTTAAAGCTACTAAATCTGCTTGCGACGCCCTTTCTAACGCCAGTGCAGATGATGTCCGCCGCATGTCTCAAGATATGCAAACCCGCATTCAAAAGCATATCCAGTATCTAGAAGATAACGTTCAAGCGTTGAATGATAAAGCAGATGGACTTGCCCTTGATGCATTGGAAGAGAAAGAAGGGATTTACGCTGAGGTTGACCTGGTAAGAAAAACAATAAACGAAGAAATTGAAAACGTTCTTTTGGAAATTCTTCCTGAGGCATTTGCTGTCATTAAACGCACAGCAGAAATTTTCAAAAACAACGAGGAAATAACCGTTTCGGCAAACGCATTTGACAAAGACTTCGCTATTCAAACTTCCAAAGATTACGTTCGTATTGAAGGAGACAAGGCCGTCTGGAAAAACAATTGGTCTGCTGCAGGGAACCGATTCACGTGGGACATGGTTCACTACGATGTTCAATTAATTGGAGGCATTGCTCTTCACCAAGGTAAAGTTGCGGAAATGGCAACCGGAGAAGGAAAAACACTTGTTGCAACTCTTCCCGTTTTCTTAAATGCGCTTGCGAATAGAGGTGTTCACGTGGTAACGGTGAATGACTATTTGGCTCGACGTGACTCTGAGTGGATGGGACCACTTTATGAGTTTCATGGATTAAGTGTTGATTGCATAGACAAACACCAACCGAATTCAGATGCAAGAAGAAATGCCTATCGCTCGCACATCACTTTCGGGACGAACAATGAATTTGGCTTTGACTATTTGCGTGACAACATGGCGGTTGAGGCTTCCCACTTGGTTCAACGTAAACATCACTTCGCAATTATTGATGAGGTAGATTCGGTGTTAATTGACGAAGCAAGGACTCCGCTTATTATTTCTGGTCCAACATCAAAAGGAGATCAACAAGAATTCGATGCGTTGAAGCCGAAAATTCAAATTCTGATGAACGCGCAGAAATCGGCTGTCACAGACTTTTTAACGGAAGCAAAAAGAAAACTTCAACCGGAATCTGGAACGCCAAACAAAGAGGAATCAACAGAAGGAGGACTAGCTCTTCTTCGCGCATACCGCGGATTACCGCGTAACAAAGCTCTCATTAAGTTTTTAAGTGAGGACGGAATTAAGGCTACCCTCTTAAAAACAGAGGGCTACCATCTTCAAGACAATCAGCGTGAAATGCCAAAAGCAGATGCAGAGTTGTTCTTCGTTATTGATGAAAAAAACAATCAGATTGAATTAACCGACAAGGGAATTCAATTGATGTCGAAAAACATGGAAGATGATCGTTTCTTCGTCCTTCCAGATATTGGAACTGAAATTGCCACGATAGAAAAAACTTCTAAGACTGATGCTGACCGCGTGAGCGCCTTGGAAGAATTGCAACGCGATTACAGTGTGAAGAGCGAACGCATTCACACCATTAATCAACTTTTGCGCGCCTACGCGCTTTTCGAACGCGACAAGGAATATGTGGTTATGGACAACAAAGTAAAAATTGTTGATGAGCAGACTGGACGTATGATGGAAGGTCGTCGATTCTCTGACGGACTTCACCAAGCCATTGAAGCGAAAGAAAATGTTAAGGTGGAAGCGGCAACTCAAACATACGCCACTGTAACCTTACAGAACTATTTCCGCATGTACCACAAACTTGCGGGTATGACAGGAACGGCAGAAACAGAAGCGGGAGAATTGTGGGACATCTACAAGTTAGATGTGATGATTATCCCAACTCATCGTGCTATTTCAAGAAAAGACCAGGACGATAAAATTTACAAGACGAAGAGGGAAAAATACAATGCTGTAATTGAAGAAATTGCAGAGTTGCGTGAAGCCGGAAGACCTGTATTGGTTGGTACTACAACCGTTGAAGTTTCAGAAGTTCTAAGCAGAATGCTCCGCCAACGCGGAATTGAACACCAAGTGTTGAACGCGAAGCTTCACCAAAAAGAAGCGGAAATTGTATCTCTTGCGGGAAAGGCAGGAACTGTAACCATTGCTACAAACATGGCCGGTCGCGGAACCGACATTAAGCTTGGAGAAGGAGTTAAGGATTCAGGCGGATTAGCCATTATTGGTACGGAGCGTCACGATTCTCGTCGTGTTGACAGACAGTTGCGCGGACGTTCGGGTCGTCAAGGAGATCCAGGTTCTTCTTCATTCTACGTTGCCTTAGAAGATGATTTGATGCGTTTGTTTGGAAGTGATCGTATTGCTAAAATGATGGACAGACTTGGGCTGAAGGAAGGCGAGGTGATTCAACATTCCATGATAACGAGTTCCATTGAAAGAGCTCAGAAAAAAGTTGAAGAGAATAACTTCGGTATTCGTAAACGATTGTTGGAATTCGATGACGTGATGAACGCTCAGCGCGAAGTTATTTATAAGCGCAGAAGACACGCTCTTTTCGGCGAACGCTTGAAACTTGACATTGACAATATGCTATACGACTTAGCACAAGCAGCTGTTTCGTATGCCCACATTGCGAAAAACTACGACGCATACAAAATTGAATTGTTGCGTTATTTCGGTATTGAAGCGCCCGTGACACATGATCAATTCATTCAAGAAAATGAAATGAATGTGATTCATGCAACTTACGAGGCTGTATTAATGGCGTACACTTCACGTATTGACAGTCTTGCTGAAGAGGCTTTCCCTGTGATTGAAAATGTGTACCGCACAAATTCACAAGGTTATCAGAACATCGCCATTCCCTTCAACAATGGCTTGAAAGGAATTCAAGTTGCTGTTAATCTAGACAAAGCTCATTCTTCTGGTGGAAAAGAAATGATTAGCGCCCTTGAAAAAGGAATTACTTTGGCCATTATCGATCAAAACTGGAAAGAGCATCTTCGTGCCATGGATGACCTTAGAAGCAATGTGCAGTTTGCTGCCCACGAACAAAAAGATCCTTTGCTGATCTACAAGAAAGAAAGTTTCGCTTTGTTCCAAATCATGATTACGAAGACCAATGCGGAAATTGCTAATTTCCTTTTGACGTGCCAACTTCCTTCTGGAACTCAAGCCAATCAAGCGCCTCAGCGCGAAGTTGTCCGCACACAAACAATGAAAGCAGATTCCGCGAACTTGAATCAACATGCAAGTCAGGCTCAAGAAGCTGGTGAAAGAATTTCTCAACAACGCACTGAACCGGTTGTAGCTGACCCGAAAATTAATCGTAACGAACCGTGCCCCTGCGGTTCAGGAAAGAAATACAAATCTTGTCACGGAAAATAATTATTCCGCGGCAAGATTTTCCCATTTTTCCATAAGAGCTTCAAGCTCCTTTTTAAGTTGCTCGTACTTGGAATTTTGTGAATTTACCAGCTCAAGATTGGTGTAGTCCATGGTTGACATTTCATTTTCCAATTCAGCCATTTGGGCTTCCTTTTTTTCAATATCTCCCTCAACCTTCTTTATTTCCTTCTCTTTTGTTTTATCTATTTTAACCGCCGGTCTAGGCTCAACAACTGCCACTTCTTTTTGAATCTTCTCTTGTTGCTTTACTACCTTTTCATTCTCGTAAAGCGCAATGCTCGCCGCCTTCTTATCGCGTAAGAATTCTTTCACATCACCAGGAAACACAACCATTCTGTCTGCTTGAATTTCAAAAACCTTCTGAGTGAGTCCATCTAAGAAATCCCTGTCGTGTGAAACCAGCAACACCGTTCCGTCATACTTCGCAATGGCACTTTTCAGAACCTCTTTCGAAGCTAAATCCAAGTGATTCGTAGGTTCATCGAGAACTAAGAAGTTATAAGGTTGAAGAAGCAATTTGCAAAACGCTAATCGCGCTTTTTCCCCACCAGACAATACTTTCACCTTTTTGTCAATATCATCACCACTAAACAAAAAGGCTCCCAACAATCCTCGAACACCCTTTCGGATATCGCCCACCGCCTCATCGTCGATGGTTTGGAAAACAGTTTTTTCACCGTCTAAAATATCACTTTGGTTCTGGGCATAATAGCCGACTTCAACGCTATAGCCTACCTTCAATTCACCATCATATGCTTCTTGGTTCATAATCATGCGAAGCATCGAGCTTTTCCCAACACCATTCTTTCCTATAAGTGCAACTTTCTCACCACGGACTATCTGAAAATTCACTTTGGAAAAAAGATGTAAATCCCCGTAAGACTTACCCACATCGAATCCTTCCAAGATAACCTTACCCGAATGCGGCGAAGGCGGGAAAGCAATTCGAACTTTCGTTCCGTCAATATCATCTACCTCAATTTTTTCAAGCTTATCAAGCTTACGAATTAAAGTTTGCGCAAACGCCGCCTTGTCTTTTTTCGCGCGGAACTTATCAATTAGCTTCTTCGTATCTTCAATATACTTCTGTTGGTTTTTTGCGGCGTTTTCTTGACGCTCCACCTCTGATTCTCGTTGAACAATGTACTTGGAATATGAAAATTTATAGTCGTATAATTTCGATTTTGAAATCTCAATGGTACGTTTCGTCACATTGTCTAAGAACGTTCTGTCGTGGGAAATGAGAACGATTGCACCTGGATATTCAACCAAAAATTCTTCCAACCATTCAATACTTTCAATATCCAAGTGATTGGTTGGCTCATCGAGAAGAAGTAGGTCTGGATTCTCTAAAAGAAGTTTGCCCAATTCCACACGCATCTTCCAACCACCGCTGAATTCGCGCATGGGACGTTTCAAATCTTTCGAAGAGAAACCCAATCCTTTTAATACGCGTTCAATTTTCTCGTCGGTACTTCCTACATCGAGAAGAGATAAGCGATGCGATACCGCTTCGATTTCATCGATTAAATTTGCGTAATCATCGGAAGTATAGTCTGCATGATTGGCAATTAAATCGCCGAGCTCATCCATCCGTGCTTTCATCACCTGCAGTTCACGGAAGGCACCTTGTGCCTCTTCATATACCGAAGCATCTTCTGAGTGCACCATTTCTTGCGGGAGGTAACCGATGGTTGTTCCTCTAGCTAAAGAAATAGTTCCTTCGGTTGGTTTTTGAATTCCAGCTAAAATTTTAAGCATGGTCGATTTCCCTGCTCCGTTCTTTCCCACTAAACCTATTCGTTCGCGTGGACCGATAAAATATCCAATCTTCGAAAACAACTCTCTCGAGCCGAAGTGCACACTTAAATTCCCTACTGTAATCATTCCTTCCTAAAAAAAACAAACCCCTCGGTCAAACCGAGGGGTTCAGATTCAAAACATTAAAATTAATAGTTCCACAAATCGTGCTCGTATTCAAAGATTTCTCTCTTAACTCGCTCACTCTCTAATAACGCATCAATACCTTGAGCATACTCCTGAATCTCACGATCGTAAACATTTTCTTCTTTGATTACGTGAGCTGAAAATCTTCTCATTTCAAAAAGATCATCGTAGCTTCCACGAAAAGCATCGTTCACCGAATTGAAGCTATCCCAATTTGCGAATACGTAACGGCATTCACGATAATATAGCCAAAACAACGGAGCGTACACTCTATTATCCGGATCACGCTCATCTCCCTCAGAGTTACGAACTACCGCTATTGGAGCAATACCAATAATACGAACATATCTCTGAGATCGTTGTTTATCGAAAATCCAATCTTCCTTCAAACGGTATCCTACGATGTCATCCTGTGGTCTCTGAATTGTAACAGTTATTGTGTCGTATACATCTTGAGCAACCTCTACTTTTTCTCTTTTCGTGAAGCTCAAGGAACCTTTCACTTGTTCCGCTTCCAATTTAAAAGTAAACTCATCGTCTGTACCATCTGGACCAGTGCCATAAGCCGTTAGATTCCCGTCTTCGATTCCTTTCAAAATTACTTGCCACAAGCTCTTGCGACCCTTTAATTCCTTAAGAGGGTACAACAAGGGGTAGTTCATCTTTTGATGAAGATCAATTTCTTCCCAAACACGCTTTTTCCAAAGCACATCAGCTTCACGCAAATAAGGCCATTCCTTCACTCTGCGCTGCGGATTGTTTTCTTGTACATACGCTCCATCCAATACATTTCTGCGTGGTTGTGCATAAGCACTGTTCGCAACAATCATGAATGCTGCAACAATTAGAACTGGAATTAGCTTTTTCATAACCTTGATTATTAAATGTAATTATTGAACTTTCAAACTCATACCTGGCAAATCACGACTTTCACCAGACACATTCGCTTTAATTCTCTCAATAAATATTTTATCTCCTGTTTTCACTTTGGACAATGCAGTTACCATATCAGAAGTTAATGCCGGCGTTGTTGTTGTGTAGGTCTGACCGAACTTTCCTCCACTTGCAACCGTTACCTCATAGTAAGTAATATTACAAGGTATTCCTTCGAATACGAAGTTTTCCATTTTAGCGAATACATTCCGTGCAGCTACAACTTCAGATTTCTTAATTGTAGAAGCCGTATTCGTCTTTCCATTGAAAGAAGGAACTGGATCTGGCAATTTCTTAATTCTAAACTGTTTAGCAGGCATACTCACATCCTTTCCATTGATAGTCGCAGAAACATTGATGGTAGCTGATGTCGCACCGTTTGTTGGCATTACAGCCCAGTTTCCACCACCCTTGGCATAAATAGAACCGCCATTCATGGTTACTCTCAGTTGACTTGCATCAACACCTGGCACCGAGATTTCAACTGGATTTTCTACACGCTCATAGAATACCATCATAGCAGTTGGAGAAACAACCAAAGCTGCTTCACCCACGGTAAATGGTGGAATAATAAAAGGAATAGCTTTGTCGGCACCATCGGCATCTTGGTAAACAATTACCCCTTTGTGTGAGTGAGAACCAAGCGCGCTTTCATTAATCTTGAATTTACACTTCCCGTCCATTCCAGACATAATCGCTTCTTTTCCAGCATAATCAAAAACCTCTGGTTTCGCACCTTCACTTACTTCACCACCCATGAACACTCTAGTTTTGCTAGACTTATTGTAAGCAGCTAAATAAATTTCAGCCACAAATGAGTCTCCTTTCAAAATATAACTTTGCTTAGGAACAACAGCAACCGTAACATCAGAGAATTTCAAATCTGATGCGTTAATAGAAGCTGCTAAGAAATTCAGCATTGCATTTTTTGCATTGAGAACATCAGACTCTAACTTACTCAAATGCGCAATAACAGCTGCAAGAGGAGTGTGGTAGAATAAAGCCGTCTCCCATTTTTCTGGATTTCCGTCAGCGTCATTAATATCAGGAAAAGAAAATGTATTTTCGATTAATCCTTTGGTCGTAGCCGCTCTGCCTAGAGGGTCATTTGCAGCTTCTTCCTGGAGTTTAATGTACTTAAGAATTCTTTTCTGAGGATTAGGGTCCTTCAAATCCTTAATCGGAATTGATAAATTGACACAATCATTAGCGAAAGCACTTAATTTCTCGCGCAATTCTACAGCTGACCAAGGTCCACTCTTTGGACTCGCTGGCTCATCGCCTATTAACATACCTGTGGTGTTTTGATTTTCATCGGGTTTAGAGACTTTCTCCTTATCCCCAATATCAATCAAATGTCCATCTACAATAAACTCTTCAAATCCTGATCCATCAGGATTACCCTTTGCAGAGCAAGCCAAAACGTGAGCTTTCAAATCCACGATATACTTCACTAAGGCATCTGCCTTTGCTGCCATATCTTGAGCAGTTGAATCGAATGTTTGCGCTTTTTCTTTATCACTCCAGTTTGCCAACAAACTCAATGTCTTTAGTGAAGCATCTTGAGAGTTAGCACTGTTTTTAACCAATCCGCGGTTGATTTGTATGAAGGCGTTCAAAACATCCTTCGATATATTCATGGCTAGAAGTGCGGTAAGAACGAGATACATCATCCCGATCATCTTCTGCCGTGGGGTTTCTTTTCCACCAGCCATTTTAGTTCCTCCTTATTTTAATTACTACAATTATTGTGTGGAACTTATGCTTGACGGCCAGAGCCCATAGCATTTAACATATTAGCATAAATCGTATTCAACGATTTCAAGTTATGCGCAAGCTCAGAAATATTCTCTTTGTACAACTTAGTATCTTCGACTGAGTCAGCAAGGTTTTTAACCAATGCACCCATATCTCCGAACATAAGACGTGTTTTCTCTAATTCTGACAATTGCAACTCGTACATACCGTTCAATGCTGCAAGATTTTGCGACATTTTTTGCAGATGAGCCCCAGCGCTTGCACCTTGCTCTGAATGAGCAGCAAGACCAGTCAATTGCTCAGAAGCAGCTTCATAAGTAGAAGCCAATTTCGAAACTTTCTCAGAAGCGTTTTGTAATGAACTTGCGTAGTTAGAACTAGCCATAGCCGCATCTGTAGAATCTGCCATTTGACGAGCATTCGAACTAAATGTTCTCATCCCGTCTCCAAGACTTGAAATCAAATCACCATCTATTTTAGCTTCACTCAAAAGAGCATCCAATTGCTGAGAAACACCTTTATTTACAGCAGTCTTTTTAGACCCGTGACCGTGCTCACCATCTTCTGGAGTAGCTAATTCAGGGTAAACCAAAGACCAATCAGGCTCTTCGTGTAAAGGTTCAAACGCTGAGAAAAAGAAGATAACAGCTTCTGTACTCAATCCCACAACAAGCAACAGTGACGCAAATGGCCAGTGTTGAATTTTAAACATCGCTCCAATAATTACGACAGCTGCTCCGATTCCGTACAGTTTTGCCATAAAATTTTTCCAAGCTTTACTTCCAGGTTTCATTGATTTAAAAATTTAAGTTATTATATGGTTTAAAATTGGTTTCTAATAATTATTCGCTCCCAGAAGGACTGTTCCAGTCTTCAGCAGGACCGCTTTTTCCACGACCTAAGTATGTCATTACACAACGGAAACCGATGTATGACTTAGCGGTGTCTTGGAATTCGTATGAGCGGCTTCCGCATTGGATGAAGTAGGAAATATCTTTCCAAGAACCTCCACGAATTACCTTACGCTTTTGAGTCGTTGCATCATCTTCCTTAGCGCGATAATCGTACTCAGGATTCAAGTCGTGCATAATCTCATAGGCCGACTCGTCGTAAGCTGTGTTACACCACTCTGCAACATTTCCTGCCATGTTGTATAGACCCCATCCGTTTGGAGAGTACGATCCAATTGGAACTGTATGAACCCCGTTGTCATCTGGGTAGTCTCCACGCATTGGCTTAAAGTTAGCTAATGGACAACCTAGGTAGTTGCGCGTGTAAGGTCCTCCCCATGGATACTCCTCATTTGAAAGTCCTCCACGAGATGCGTATTCCCATTCTGCCTCTGAAGGCAATCTGAAACGTTGAACGAATGTTTCACCGTTTTGCTGCTTCCACTCGTTTAATATTTGAGTTCTCCAAGCACAGAACGCTTGACACTGACCCCAAGTAACTCCTACCACCGGGTAGTCGTCATAAGCTGGATGCCAAAAATATGTTTCAGTTAAATGCGTATTGTTCGAGTAGGTGAAGTCATGCGCCCAAACCAATGTGTCTGGATATACATTTATCTGCTCTTCTATAACAAACTTCGTTCTGTCAGAATTTATTTTAATAGAGTGCAATTGATCCAATGAGTTCTTCTCGCCGGTCTCCTCATCACGGTTTCCTTTTTTCTTAGCAGCTCCTTCAAAGTCAATCCACCAGTAGCGATACTTCAATTTACGTGAATCAATTTCTTTACGATCGTAGTACTTGTCTGCTCCTTGAAGATAGAATTCGTCATAAACGATATCGAAAACTTCATCATTCTCCATATCGATTTCCGTTTCCCAATCAAGTTTGTAACCTTTATTGATAAAGCGATCCATCTCACGACCATCTTCGCGCTCAGAAATTCCAAATCCTTCGATTTCGTTTTGAGCCAATTGATCTCTCATTAAAGAGTCACGCACCCAAAAAACGAACTGGCGGTATTCATTGTTCGAAATTTCATGTTGATCCATGTAAAAAGCAGAAACGGTCACCGTCTTTGCCTTCACGGTCATACCACCTGCTAGGTCGCGGTCGTTATTTCCCATGGTGAAGGAACCGAAATGAATGTAATTCATTCCATAAGGATTCACTTGAACCCATTCCTCGCGAGGGTAAACACCTACTAGTTCTCCAGCTGGTCCAGGATAACATCCTACAAGCAACGAAGACACTAAAGCGAAAAACAAAATTGATTTTTTCATGACTTCCTAAATTAATGAGTTAAACTCTGTTGGGTTAAGTTTAACGTATATATAACTGCGTTGGGTTTCATTTTATTGTTACAATAATCGAGGATCACCAGAAATTCTTCGAATTGGGGTCTTTCCTAGATTAAATTCATACGTTAAAAAGAACTCATGTGATCCTGCACTGTAGTTCTTAATAGCACTAAGTGTAACATCATATGAATACCCCATTTTAAATCCATGTGTATACGTGTAACGTCCTTGCTGAACGGTATTCAATGTCATTTGCAATCCCGCCATTGGAATAATCGCATCTCCCGGGCGGAAGGCAACACCACCCCAAAGCAAATTGTTCCATAATACATTGGCATTAACATCGATAGCTGGTGAAGCCTTCATGTCCGTTTTTACCAATGCGTTTGTGCGAATAACTAAACCGTTGTTCAAATCGTGATTGTAACCTCCCATGATATACAAATGTCGAGCAGTTGCAAAACCCAAGTCAGATAAGCTAGTTGCGGGCAAATGCGTAGCACTTACTCCAGCGTAATATTTATTCTTTTGATAAAACATTAAACCAACATTTGCATCGAAGCCCCCCTGTGACATTCCTGTAATTGGAATGTTTGGGTCTGTCGGATCAATTGCCACCCAGTTTGTTCCTAATGTTTTTGAAAGCATTCCCACTTGAATACCTGCTGAAAGAATATTGTTTCCAATTGGTAAATGATAGGCTCCAGACAAACGAACAAATTTGTTTTGCTCCTGACCTAAAACTTCTGTCATTGCAGAAAGACCCAAACCAACTGTTCTTCCTCCGGCTTTTACATAACCGTTGTAATTAAACAAATAAGTCTTTGGATCGCGATTGAACCCGTCCCACTGATCGCGGTGAAAGGCTTGAATCTGATGCATGTTATCAATACCAGCAGCTGCTGGATTGAAAGAAATTCTATCAAACATCCACAACGAGAATTGAGGGTCTTGCTGAGCATTCACAGCACCTGCAAGAGAAAAAGCTAGGAGAAGAAAATACAGTTTTTTCATCGTTTATTTCTTTCGTTTAACTCTATAAAATCCCAAAGTGAGAGGAAACAGAGTTTGCTAAAATAGAAAATCTATTTAAAAAAACAAAAAAAACAAGCGAAATTCAACATTAACTAAAAGATAAACCATTCATTTCATATGATATTCAATGAGTTAACATGGACAGTAAGAGTTCGCAATTGTTGGAAACCTAACCCTACCTAGACTAATTTCTGGAAAGTTTTCCACCATCTGTCCGGCATTTCCTGTTGTGAGGCCATCACATAGTCGGCATAAGTGCAGGGTACAACATGATTTCGCTCATGCTTTTCTTCGGAGCCTGCGGGATATGAAACTTCGAGCCACCAACGATTCGTTAAATGACTTTTGTAAAAGACCAACTCATCGCCAGAATCGGTTAGCAAAACAATGAATTTTTCATATTCTGAAAGTGATGAAATAGGATAATCACCGCGACGAGCATGGTAGCCGTCAATGAAACACCAAATCAATTGGGCTGTGAGTTTTGACGACTGGCCGCTGTCATCAAGCGAAGGGTTAAATTCGTAAAATCCTATACAGGTAAGCTTCTCGCTCATACCTGCATATTTGCACAACTGCGCCGCCTCATGACCAAAAAATCCATTGGGACCGCTTTTCTTGGTGGACATAAATTCCGAATAACGAATAGAGCTTAAATCGAAACTTACCAGATCTGCATTTCGAATCACAGGCTCTGCAATAGCTAAATCTTGCTGAATTTCACCCAACCTAATTGCATCGAAATACATCTTTGTTGTTAATTCTAGCAGAGCTTTATCTGTCAAATAACGCTGATGTCCCAAATTCGAAAAATTGAACAAGTAATTTGGGCGATGAAGGATAATTCGATTCAAATAGCCTTCCGCCGTGGAATCATCTGGACTAGATCCAAAGTCTAACTTCGAATCTATCGTTACCAAATTCACCGTTTGCTCCATGGCTTCGTAAGCCTTGTAAGTGGCATAGGTTAAATCTTGCGTGCCGCCAATGACAACAGGAACTATGTTTAACTTCATGCAAGCCGTGCAAACTTCCGAAAGAGCGTAATACGTGTCCTCGGGAGTTTCTCCTGGCAGAATATTTCCTAAATCGACAATCTTTGAATAATCGTCACAGGCTAAAAGCTTGTAAAGTTCCCTTCTAACATCATCGGGGGCATTCGCTGCGCCTGAGTTGTTTTCTGAATTGCGATCTTCGCAAACCCCAACAATGGCAATTTGACGTTCGTTCAAGTCGTTTTCATCGTCGAAATAAAAACGCGTTTGAGCACCCAATGTGTTGTTCGCAAAAAAGCGATTCGAGCTATCATGAAATAAACTCGGAGAAAGAAATACTGACAAATCCATAAAACGAAACTAAACGGAGGAACCGTTCAATTTCATTCAACGGAAAAATCATTTCAACAAATGAATGTGATTCACATTTACTTCTTTGGCGCTTTTTTCGCAGCGGCCTTCTTCGCAGGAGCTTTCTTAGCAGCTGCTTTTTTAGCCGGAGCCTTTTTAGCTGGAGCTTTTTTCGGAGCAGGTTTTCGCGATGCTGCTTTTTTGGTTGCCTGCTCCATTTGGTCTTCCATGATCTGCTGAGCCTCAGACCAGGTTACTTCAGCGGGCTCTGCGCCTTTTGGAAGTTTGAAATTTAAATTTCCTGACTTCAAATACGCCCCAAATCTTCCCTTGATTATTTGCACATTCTCATCTTCGGTAAAAGTCTTGAGGAGGTTTGCATTCACACCGTTGATTTTATCTTCAACCAGTTTGATTGCTCTTTCCAAATCAATGGTAAAGGGGTCATCTCCTTCTTTCACACGAAGAGAAGCGTATGTTGATTTGAATTTCACATACGGACCGAAACGTCCGATGCCCACAACTATTTTTTCTCCGTTCCACTCGCCAAGGTTACGCGGCATTTTGAATAAATCCAAAGCCTCTTCCAAGGTAATTGTATTGATACTTTGTGTTGGACGAAGCGACGCGAATTTCTTCTCCTCTTCTTCCGCCGTTCCCAATTGAATCATCGGGCCGAATCTTCCAATACGTGCAATGATAGGTTTTCCCGTTGCTGGATCATCTCCAAGAAAACGTTCACCGGAAGCCCGAGCAGCTTCGTTCATTGTCTTATTTACATTTTCATGGAACGGGTTGTAGAATGTGCGAAGCATTTCTTTCCAATCTAATTCACCTTGAGCAATAATATCGAACTCTTCCTCAACTTTCGCTGTGAATGTCGGATCAAGAATGGACACGAAGTTTTCCACCAAGAAGTCATTCACTACACGTCCAATGTCGGTTGGAAACAACTTCGATCTTTCCGCTCCAGTATTCTCCGTTTTCGTTTCAGATGTAATGGTTTTATTGGTCAAGGTATGAACTGCATAGGAACGCGCTTTTCCTTCCAAGTCTTGCTTTACAACGTAGGTTCGGGCTTGTATCGTATTAATTGTTGAAGCGTAAGTCGAAGGTCTTCCAATTCCCAACTCTTCCATTTTCTTCACCAAACTTGCTTCGCTGAAGCGTGCTGGTTTCTGCGTGAATTTTTCCTGTGCAACCATGGCTCTCAGGTCGAGCATCTGCCCTTCGTGCAGTGGAGGAAGAACTCCACTTTCATCAGATTCTTCGTCATCTGTTCCTTCGGCATACACCTTCAAGAATCCGTGGAATTTCACAACTTGACCTTTCGCAACGAGTGTTTCGGTTCTGGTTGAAATGTTCACATGTGCAGTTGTATTCTCTAATTGCGCATCGGCCATCTGACTGGCCAATGTTCTCTTCCAGATTAACTCGTACAGTCTTTGTTCATTGCTGTCTCCTCCTATCTTTCTAACGGCCATATCGGTTGGACGAATGGCTTCGTGAGCTTCTTGCGCACCTTTTTTCGATTTAAATACTCTAGGAAAAGCATACTCTTTTCCATAACTTGATTCAATCTCATTCTTCGCAGCATCTCTTGCGAAATCTGACAAGTTCATACTGTCAGTTCTCATGTAAGTGATCTTTCCACTTTCATATAATTTCTGCGCTACAGTCATGGTCGCCTTCACAGACATACCCAATTTTCTTCCAGCCTCTTGTTGAAGGGTTGAAGTAGTGAATGGGGCTGCTGGGGACCTAGTTCCAGGTTTCATTTCTAAAGAAGCAATCGCAAATTCTGCTTCTCTACAATCTTCTAGGAATGACTGAGCAGAAGTTCCATCAGAAATTTTCCCAGGTAAGTCTGCCTTTAAAACAGCATCTGGCAAATTGAAGGTGGCACGAATTCCGAAATAAGCAGAGGCGTTGAAGGCTTCAATCTCGCGTTCTCTTTCAACAATTAATCTAACTGTAACACTTTGCACACGACCGGCACTCAAAGACGGTCCAACTTTTCTCCACAAGACCGGAGAAAGTTCAAATCCTACAATTCTATCTAATATTCTTCTGGCTTGTTGGGCATTCACCAAGTCCATGTCTATAGTTCTCGGTTTTTCCATTGCAGCTAAAATCGCTTTCTTGGTGATTTCGGAAAAAACAATTCGCTTGGTTTTGCTCTCATCGATCTTCATTGCTTCCAACAAATGCCAAGAAATAGCTTCCCCTTCGCGGTCCTCATCCGTCGCTAACCAAACAAACTTATTATCTTTAATCGCCTCTTTCGCCAATTTCTTTAGCTCATTAACAACCTTCTCAGAATCTGGATAGATTTCGTAAGTCACATCGAAATTTCCGTCAGCGCTAACTGCGAAATTATTCTTTGGCAAATCACGAACGTGACCAATACTCGCCTTCACAACGTAGTCACTTCCTAGGTATCCTTCGATGGTTTTCGCCTTTGCAGGGGACTCTACTATAACAAGATTTTTAGCCATATTTTGTGTTTGAATTGCGGCAAAGGTATATGCATTTATCCGTTAGTCTCCAAATTGGTTATGCGATTATATATGCTATTTCTTTAGAAATAGATTATTTTTGCACACTAATCAAAACAGCCAGACACTGTGGAAGAAAAACAAATTGACGAGACAAGACAGGGAGAATTTTTAGAAATTTCGACTCCCATAAACACGAATAGACCTCAAAAAAAACTTCTGCTTGAGAGTTACGGTTGCCAAATGAACTTCGCTGATTCTGAAATTGTAGCCTCTATTATGGCGCAAGAAGGATTCACCACCACACGCGATGTTGAAGAGGCCGATTTAGTGCTCCTAAACACTTGCGCCATTCGCGATAACGCAGAACAACGCATTCGCGGAAGACTCGAGTTTTTAAACTCGGTAAAAAAACGCAAACCAGCAATGATGGTCGGAGTGCTTGGTTGCATGGCCGAACGTTTGCGTGAACAACTCCTCGAAGAAGAAAAGCTGGTCGACATGGTTGTTGGCCCCGATGCTTACCGCGATTTACCTCGACTTGTTTCTCAGGTGGAACACGGAAGCAAAGCCGTAAACGTTTTGCTTAGCCGTGAAGAAACCTATGGTGAAATTACTCCTGTGCGTTTGGACAGCAATGGCGTGACTGCATACATCTCCATCATGCGAGGATGCGATAACATGTGTTCCTTTTGTGTAGTTCCCTTTACACGCGGAAGAGAGCGTAGCCGTAATCCGAAAAGCATTGTTGAAGAAGCAACAGATCTTTTCAATCGTGGCTACCGAGAAGTCACCCTTCTAGGTCAAAATGTTGACAGTTATAAGTGGAACATCACAGCGAAAGGAGAAATTGTTGATGCGAATGAACCAACCGTGAACTTCGCTCAATTACTTGCATCTGTTGCCGAAGTTAGTCCGAAACTTCGATTGCGCTTTTCAACCAGTCATCCGAAAGACATGACCGACGAAGTGCTAATGACCATGGCGAGATTTGAGAATATTTGCGACTACATTCACTTGCCTGTTCAAAGTGGAAATTCAGTTGTACTCAAACGTATGAATCGCGGATACACCCGTGAGTGGTACCTCGATCGCATTGCGGCCATTCGAAAGTTCATGCCTGAATGTGCAATTAGTACGGACGTCATTGCCGGATTCTGTCATGAGACAGATGAGGAGCATGCAGATACGCTTTCCCTTATGACGGAAATTAAATACGACATGGCTTACATGTACAAATATTCTGAAAGACCTCGCACCTTAGCCGAAAGAAAATTCGAAGACGATATTTCAGAAGAAGTGAAAAGTCAGCGCCTGAATGAAATCATTGCCATGCACATGTCCTGCGTTGCCGAACGAACCGCTGCCCATGTTGGAAAGCGACATAAAGTCTTAGTTGAAGGCGTTTCTAAAAAATCTCAAGAGCATTATTACGGACGCAACGGTCAGAACGTAGTGGTGGTTTTCCCGAAAAACGAAGCGAAAATGGGTCAATATGTATGGGTAAATGCTCTTTCTGCAACCGCAGTGACACTTATTGGAGAAATTGACTCTTACATCGATTGATTTTTTAACATGACAGAATGTCATCTTGAACTACCTTTGTTTAGTTCTTGACTAAGCGGCAATTATGGAAATTCAATCAGTAAAAACACGTTACGGAATTATTGGGAATGCCCCAGCGCTTAATCGCGCACTGGATATTGCTATGCAAGTTGCGGCAACGAACATGTCGGTTTTAATTACCGGGGAAAGTGGTGTTGGAAAGGAAAGTATCCCCAAAATCATTCATCATTTAAGTTCTAGAAAGCACGGTCCGTACATTGCCGTTAACTGCGGAGCTATTCCTGAAGGAACCATAGATAGCGAGTTATTCGGACATGAAAAAGGATCTTTTACAGGAGCGCACGAAAGTCGCAAAGGATATTTTGAGGAAGCCAACGACGGCACCATTTTTTTAGATGAGGTCGCAGAGCTTCCTCTCGGAACGCAAGTGCGTTTGCTTCGCGTTTTAGAAACGGGTGAATTCATTCGCGTAGGTTCTTCTAAGGTTCAAAAAACGAATGTTCGCGTAGTAGCAGCAACCAATGTAAACTTCGCGCAAGCGATTCAAAACGGAAAATTCCGCGAAGACCTTTATTATAGATTGAATCAGGTTCCGATTTTCATGCCTTCTTTACGTGAACGCGGCGCCGATATTGAATTGTTGTTCAAGAAATTTGCGACCGATTTCGCTGAGCGCTATCGCATACCCGTTCTGCAGCTTACCGATTCTGGCGCCAACGCCCTTAGAGAATACCGCTGGCCAGGAAATATCCGTCAACTTAAAAACATTACGGAACAAATTAGTATTCTGGAGACTGAACGCATCGTTTCTCCAGAATTGCTCATACGTTATCTTCCTCAAGACATGGCAACGAATAAGCCCATGATTATGGGCGGAAGCAATAGCAGCGACTTCAGTGAACGCGAGATACTTTATAAGGTTTTGTTCGACATGCGCAACGACTTGACCGACCTAAAAAAGCTGGTCCTTGGTGTGATTCAAAACGGAAGTGGATTTGTTAACTCAGATGAAAACGCTGCCTTGTTCCAAAAAGTTTTTCAATCGGATGAGCACGAAAATTCAGACCTACCCGTTCGTATGACTCCTCAAAGTAATATCATACATTTGGGAAGTGGAAATATTGAGGAAGAGGAAGAGGTTGAAGAATCACTTTCATTGAGTCAAACAGAAAAAGACTTGATAAAAAAAGCGCTTCAAAAACACCGAAACAGACGTAAATACGCTGCACAAGAACTTGGAATTTCAGAACGAACCTTATACAGAAAAATTAAAGAATACGATTTAGGGAAATGAAAAAATCTACCCTTGGATTACTGCTCGTAATGCTTCTTTTCGCTTCTTGCGAAATAAGGTATTCCTTTACAGGCGGTCAATTCAGCGGCGCAAAGACTTTTTCCGTTTCGTATCTCAAACCTCAAACTGCTCTCGCATCTCCAACTTATTCTCAGCGATTAACAGAGAGTTTCAAAGACGTTATGCTTTCTCAAAGTCCACTTTCTTTAAGCGAAACGAATGGCGATTTGCAATTTGAAGGAAGTGTTACGAACTACGTGGTTGCGCCAATGGCTATTCAAAGCAATGAGACCGCGTCATTAACACGACTTTCCATTACGGTAAAAATAAAATACACGAATACACTTGAGCCTGATTTGAATTTTGAGAAATCATTCACGAAATTCGCAGACTTCGCAGCCACTGAAAGTTTATTTGCTGTTCAAGAAGATTTGTGGAAGCAGATCAACGATCAGCTTGCTCAAGAAATATACAACGCTAGTGTAGGTAATTGGTAATGGGAAACACACAATTCAATGAGCTCTTGAAGTCGCCACATTTGCTGGCTTCTATGCCTATTGAAGATTTGGAAACGATTACAAAGAATTATCCATGGTTCAGTTTAGCTCATTCCTACTTGGCTAAAGCTTATCAGGAAAATAACAGTCATAAGACTTCCGGACAAATTGCATTAGCCTCTACCCTTCATTCCAACAGAACGTGGTTGTATGGCTTTTTGAAGGAGCCGATTCTTCAGAAGAATACTCCGACCGAATTAGTCGATACCCTTCCAACCGAAATAATTCCTGAAATAATTCCTGAGGCTATTCCAGTTGCAGTAGCACCCTCTTCAACTTCGTTGTCGGAATTGGCGGCGTCTATGATGGAAGAACCAGAGGTAAGAGAGGATAAGAGAGGGGAAGAAAAGGGAAGTGAAGAGGTAAGAGAATTGGATTTTCTGGATAAATCGATTTTAGCAACTGCTGTTTCGAGTTCGATATTTTTGGAGGTGAGTGAGCAAGATTCTTCGAAAGATGCGGAGCAAGATTCTGCGGAAGTTGTGTTACAAGATGCGGAGCAAGAGGATGCATTGTTCACTTGGTTGAGAAGTGTGAGTGATGAGGAAGAAATAATAGAAAAGGGAAGAGAAGATAAGAAAGGCGAAGAAGAGGTGCTAGATAAGGTAAGAGAAGTTAAGAGAGGGGAAGAAGAGGGAAGAAAATCGACAGAGTCGATTCAGCCGACTTTGAATTTGATTGAGAAATTCATAGCCACTGAACCGCGCATTACGCCAGGAAAAGTAGAGCAATATACCGGAGTAAGCTTTGCCAAGGACAGTTTAGAAGAAAACTTCGATTGGGTAACCGAGACTATGGCGAAATTATATGCCGCTCAAGGAAAAATAGACCGTGCGCGAAAGGCCTATAAGCGCCTCATTGAGCTTCATCCAGAGAAAAAAATTCATTTCGAAAATCAACTAAAAGTCCTAAACCAAAGAAAATAAAGGTTCTTCCTTTGTTCCTCCTTGAATTCGTGTATCTTTGTGCACTTCAAATTTTAACAGATCATGGAATTTATTGTAACCGTTTTAATCGTAATCGCAGCACTCCTTCTTGGATTAGTGGTGTTAATTCAAAATCCTAAAGGCGGCGGATTATCGTCTGGCTTCGCAGGTAGCGCGCAAATTGGCGGAGTTAAGCGTACAGCAGACTTCTTAGAAAAAGCAACTTGGTATTTAGGAATAGCCCTTTTTGTTCTTTGTTTAGCTTCAACAAGCCTTTCAACTACAGCTCGTCCAGCTGCAGAAGAAGAGCAACAAACAGAACAAACAGACGGCGGTCAGCAACAAAGCGGTGACCAACAACAAGGACAATAATTGTCATTATAGCATTTTTTAAATGTCAGTAATTCAAACTACTGACATTTTTTTTGTCCTTTACTGACGAAAGTTCACACTAATTCATCAATTGTTCGCTTGGCACAAATAGTGACTGCAACGGGCACAAACTCTAAAAAATAACAAACATGTCAAATAACGTTAGACCATTAGGAGATCGCGTTTTGGTAGAGCCAGCTGCGGCTGAAACCACAACCCTTTCTGGAATTATCATTCCTGAAACAGCGAAGGAAAAGCCTCAAAGAGGAACTGTAATTGCTGTAGGACCTGGAAAAAAAGATGAGCCAACAACGGTTCAACCGGGTGATACTATTTTATATGGCAAGTATGCCGGAACAGAGATTAGCGTTGACGGAAAAGATCTTCTGATCATGCGCGAATCGGACATTTTTGCAATTGTTTAATTACTAAATTTTAGAAAATCATGGCAAAAGAAATCACATTCGACACCGTAGCGAGAGAGAAACTAAAAGCTGGTGTTGATGCATTAGCAAATGCAGTAAAAGTTACTTTAGGTCCAAAAGGACGTAACGTAGTTATCGATAAGAAATTCGGAGCACCTCACATCACGAAAGATGGTGTAACGGTAGCGAAAGAAATTGAATTGTCTGACCCGATTGAAAACATGGGCGCTCAGATGTTGAAGGAAGTTGCGAGTAAAACTGCTGACCAAGCAGGAGACGGAACAACTACAGCAACTGTTTTAGCTCAGGCTATGGTTGGAGCTGGATTGAAGAACGTCGCTTCCGGTGCTAATCCAATGGATTTGAAGCGCGGCATGGACAAAGCTGTTAAGGCGGTTGTTTCGGAATTGCGCAATATTTCAAGAGAAGTCGGTTCTGACTACGAAAAGATTAAGCAGGTTGCCACTATTTCAGCAAACAACGATGAGACCGTAGGTTCATTGATTGCAGACGCAATGAAGAAAGTAGGAACAGAAGGTGTTATCACTGTTGAAGAAGCAAAAGGAACGGAGACTGATGTTAAGACTGTTGAAGGAATGCAATTCGATCGCGGATACCTTTCTCCTTACTTCGTGACGAATACAGAGAATATGGAAGTTGAGTTAGAGAACGCTTTCATTCTTATTTACGATAAGAAAATTTCTAGCATGAAGGAATTGCTTCCTGTGTTAGAGAAGACAGCGCAATCTGGCAAACCTCTTTTAATTATTGCTGAAGATGTAGACGGAGAAGCATTAGCAACTCTTGTTGTAAACAAGATTCGTGGTGCTCTGCGTGTGGCTGCTGTTAAAGCTCCAGGATTCGGTGATCGTAGAAAAGCAATGTTACAAGACATTGCAGTTCTTACTGGTGGAACCGTTATTAGTGAAGAGACCGGATTGAAATTAGACAACGCTACTTTAGAAGATTTAGGTCGCGCTGAAAAGATTTCAATTGATAAGGACAACACAACTATCGTAAACGGTGCTGGAGTTAAAGAAAATATTTTGGCACGTGTAAACGAAATTAAATCACAAATTGAAAAAACAACTTCTGATTACGACCAAGAAAAATTGCAAGAGCGTCTAGCTAAATTGGCTGGTGGTGTTGCTGTTCTTTATGTTGGTGCTGCAACTGAAGTTGAAATGAAAGAGAAGAAAGACCGTGTAGACGATGCTTTACACGCTACTCGCGCAGCTGTTGAAGAAGGAATTGTACCTGGTGGTGGAGTTGCGTTAATTCGTGCGAGTGCTGCATTAGACAGCCTAACTGGATTGAACGATGATGAGACTACTGGAATTCAAATTGTTCGCAGAGCAATTGAAGAACCACTTCGTCAGATTGTTGCTAACGCTGGTGGCGAAGGCGCAGTAGTGATTCAAAAGATTCGCGAAGGAAAAGGCGATTTCGGATACAACGCTCGCAACGAGCAATACGAAGACCTATTTATAGCTGGTGTAATTGACCCTACTAAAGTATGTCGTGTAGCTCTTGAAAATGCATCTTCAATTGCGGGAATGCTATTGACTACAGAGTGCGTGATTTCTGATATTAAAGAAGAAAACTCTATGCCTCAAATGCCAGGCGGTGGAATGGGTGGAATGATGTAATTCCAAACATATCGAAACAAAAAATGGCGACCAATGGTCGCCATTTTTATTTCAACATAAAAAATTACGGAGTAAATTCTGTTGCGCCTTCCAAGATGTAATTCATTTGATAAACATCATCGGCATTCAATGTTAATTTTCCTTTAAAAGTTAAGCGTTCATCTGTTTTATAGTTGCGATGTTTTCCAACAAAACGCAAGTCTACCACAGACTCAGGACCACCTCCTCCGCAGAAGAAACAATTCGCATAAGGGAATTTCGACACCACATAAAATCCAGCATCGTAGTCTACCGGAATCAAATAGCCTGTTATGTACACTTCTTTTCCAGCTGCCGCTTTAACGGACGCGCCGAATGTTGGCTTCCAATAATACGCATCCAGCTCTTTTACGTAAATGTCTTTGTAAGTAACATCCGACAAGGTCTTCCAAGTAATCTCTATGGGCCCCTGCCCTTCTGGTAAATAAGGAACAATCGTACTTGGAACAGTTCCCAATTCAACCCGCTTATAAGCGTGTGCCTTCAATTTCTCTGTTCCTTCAGAGGCATTCAAGAATAAAATTCCCGAGAAAATAAAAGCTAAAAATTTGATTGGTTTAATCATTTGAAAGTGTTTTAGAAATGTCCATGAAGAACGCACGCAGGGCAGGCAACAACGATGCCACCACACCCAGTCCCAACGTTATTCCAACTAAATAATACTCTTGTGGAAGGAAGATCATGGCGTTGAATTCGTCGTGAAAGCTGTCCTTCGCCATATCCGAGAGCAAGGTAATTCCAACACGACTCAAGACCAAGCCAATGATTAAACCGAGCGCAACCATGAAGAATCCTTCCAACAGAATAAGAATAAACAACTGAATTCTTCTACCACCTAGGGTGCGTAAGATAGCTAACTCGTATTGTCTTTCACGCAGGGCGTTGTAGAGTGAAATGAACACGCTTAAGAATGAGATAATCATAATGAGAATAGCAACAGCCTTCACTACACTCATACCTATTCCGAAATTCTCGTTTAGACGATTGATTTCGATTGCCGGCAATGCAAGTTGCATGTTTGTGTTCTTCACCAATTGCGGAAGAATCATAGGAGCCATTGGAAGTCGTTTGATCAACAAATATGCTGTAACCTCATGATCTTCTTCATGGGCATGCTCATCTTCGTGCATGTGTTCGTCTTCGTGTGCATGATCGTTGTTCAATGTATCTGCTACATGCGCATGATCATCTTCATGAGCGAGCTCAGCATCGTGCTCTTCCGCGGACACGATTCCAGCATGCGACGACTCTTCGTGATCTCCGTGATTATGCACTTCCCAAATGGATTCTACTGGCGTTAAGATTAAGCGATCGATAACTGTTCCGCTTGCTTCGTATATTCCAACCACAGTGAACAATTGATCGTGGCCTTCCTCCTCTTCGCCTTCTTTGTCCAATCCGTGATTGCTTTTGAAGGTCTGGCCTAATTTCAATCCCAATTCTTTCGCTGCATAAGAACCAACAGTTACTTCAAACGGAGTTTCAAAAACTTTTCCTTCCTTCAATTTAACTTCATAAAATTCTGCATATCGTGGAGTTGTTCCTACGATTCTCCAACCTTCGTAATTGTCTCCGTAGGCTAAAGGAATAGCTTCTTTCACAGTCGGATTCTTAATGATTTTTTGCGCTTCGGAAACTTTGATGTTTCCCGTTGGAGCGTCAATGTGATAAACATTGGCTAGGATTAATTGAAGCGGGCTTCCTTTTGCGCCGAGCACAAAATCAATGTCTTTGATGTTCTTGTTGAATTTGTCGCTCAATTGATTTTCCAGCAGAAGCATCATGGAAATTATTCCAACCCCAAACGATAAAAGCAAAAGTGTTAAAGTGGTTGCTCCCGCCTTTTGCCAGCAATTTTTCCAAGCAATAAAAATGATTTTCATGTTGAATTGTGGTTATCGGTTAGATGCGGTTAATTCAATGCGCTGTTTCACTTCATCTTTCAATCGATTGTCGTGCGTAACTATGAGCAGAGCAGCTTTCAAGGCATGTGTCTGTTCGCGCAACAAGTTCAAAACATCTTTTGCATTCTCGTCATCAAGCGCGCTCGTTGGCTCATCGGCGAGAATCAATGAAGGGTTGTTCAGCAATGCGCGAGCTATGGCAACGCGTTGTTGCTCGCCAACACTCAACGTTGACGTCTTTTTATTTTTCTTAGAAAGAATATTTAAGCGATCTAACATTTTTTCAGCATCTGATTTCGAAACTTTGTTGTTCGAAAAATATGGCGCCAAAAGAATGTTATCTAAAACCGAAAGCGACTGCACGAAATGAGATGTTTGAAAAACAACCCCAATGTTCTTCCCTCGGAAGCGATCCAATGACGCGCCGCTCAGCGAACTCAACTTCACGCCATTCACTTCAACTTCACCAGAAGTTGGTTTTCTTAATCCGGCTAGCAAATGAAGTAACGTCGTTTTACCCGTTCCGCTACTTCCTAAAATCAACAACTCGCTATTTTCTTCGGCTTGAAAAGAAGGGAAAATAAGCTCAGGACCTTTCGAAAAGGTGTATTGAAGATTTGTTGTTTGAATGATTGCCATAATTGGCCACTAAGTTAATGGCTAACTCGGAAATTTTATGCACTTTTGTGGGAATCTGAAGACCATGAAATTTCGAAGAAGACTTTTACTTTTTGCAACGGGCCTAACCATTGGTTGTTTGCTTGTATTTATGATGTTTCCCAACTATGATTGGTTGGGATGGTTGCCCGGAAAGCAGATTATGAAACAGATTCAATCTTCAAAAACATTGGTTACGAATCATGGCCTGTGTCGAATGGATTGTCAGGGTATTTCCATGGAGAATTTCGAAACCGCGAAGTGGCAAGGTGAAGTCGATTTTTCAAAATCAGATGCGCAGAATAATCCCAAGCGTTACTTTCTTTCACACAACAACGTGAATTATATTATTCTTTGCACAGACTCAACTGTAACGGTTGCTGAGGCAAGTCGTGAAGGAGAGAAAATTAAATGTGATTGCGCACCATGAAAGAGTTGATTCGAGAACTTTCAGAAAAATATTTCGAGGAAATTGTTTCCATTCGCAGACACATTCATGCGCATCCGGAACTTTCTTACAAAGAAAAAAACACATCGACATTTGTTGCCAAACACCTTGCTGAATGGGGAATTCCATTCACTGAGAATATTGGCGGATATGGTGTTCGCGCAGAGATTGTTGGCGCACTTCCTTCAGAAAAAACGATTGCGCTCCGCGGAGACATGGATGCTCTTCCCATTTTAGAAGACAATGATTTGCCTTTTAAAAGCACCGTAGATGGCGTTATGCATGCATGCGGGCATGATGTTCACACATCGTCTTTGCTTGGTGCTGCAAAAATTTTGAATGAAACAAAAGCGCAATGGGGAGGATTTGTAACGTTGGTTTTTCAACCTGCTGAAGAAGTTTTACCAGGAGGTGCGTTGCTGATGATGCAAGACGGATTGTTTGAAGATAAAAAACCAAATGGGATATTTGGACAGCATGTCTTTCCTGATTTGCCTGCTGGAAAAGTAGGTTATCGTGCTGGAGCCTACATGGCATCTACCGATGAGCTTTATGTTACCATTATAGGAAAAGGCGGGCACGGTGCGAAGCCCGATCAATGCATTGATCCGATTCTAATTGCTTCACACCTGCTTATTGCATTGCAACAAGTAGTTTCCAGATGGAGCAATCCGCAAATGCCTACTGTACTTTCCTTCGGAAAAATAATTGGAAACGGTGCCACGAACATTATTCCCAATGAAGTAAAATTGGAAGGAACTTTCCGAACATTTTCGGAATCGTGGCGAACGACTGCACACGAGAAAATAATTACTCTTGCTAAAGGCCTTGTTGAAGGGATGGGCGGTGAAGTTGATTTCAGAATTGAAAGAGGATATCCTGTGGTTTACAACAATCCGGAATTAACTGAACGTGCCATTGCACAAGCGAAGGATTATTTGGGAGAAGAAAATGTGATTGACTTAGATATGCGAACCACTGCGGAAGACTTCGCTTATTATTCACAACAAATGCCCGGTTGCTTCTATCGCTTGGGAACATCTAACGAGGATGGAACTTTGACTGCACCTGTTCACAACAGCAAATTTGCAGTCAACGAAAACGCATTAAAAATTGGAATGGGATTGCTTGCTTGGCATGCCGTTCAAGAATTAAAATAGACTATGAGCTTAACCGATTTCCTTTACAATTACGATTCAAAAATAATCGTTCGTCCTTTCATTATTGCTGAAGCTGGGGTGAACCACGAAGGTTCTATGGACTTGGCGAAAAGACTCATAGATGAAGCCGCTGAAGGTGGTGCAAATGCGATTAAGTTTCAAACCTACAAGGCGGAAACTATCGCAAGCAAAGACAGTCCGTATTACTGGGACATTACCAAAGAACCTACACGCAGTCAGTTTGAATTGTTTAAGAAGTACGACAAATTCTGGAAGAAAGAATTTGAGCAATTGGCTCGCTATTGCGAAGAGGTTGGGATTGAATTTATGAGTACTGCGTTCGATGTTGAGAGTGCCGATTTTCTAAATGATCTAATGAACGTTTATAAAATTTCCAGTTCTGACATTACCAATCTTCCCTTCATTGAACACCAATGCCGGTTTGGAAAGCCCATTATTTTAAGTACAGGTGCTTCTTACAAATGGGAAGTTCAACAGGCTGTTGAAACCATTGAAAAATATGGAAACAAATTGTGCTTAATGCACTGTGTCTTGAATTATCCTACACCCGATCCGAATGCGCATTTGGGAATGATCAAAGATTTAATTTCAACCTTTCCGCAAGCGGTTCCGGGATACAGCGATCACACACTTCCGAAGGATATGCACACGCTTGAAGTGGCCACTTTGTTGGGTGCAACAGTTTTGGAAAAACACTTCACTCACGACAAGACCTTGCCGGGTAACGACCATTATCATGCGATGGATAAGGAAGACCTCAAACACTTCCATACGCGCATGAATCGCACGGTTGAATTGTTAGGCGGATTTGAATTAACTGCCATTGATGATGAAGCGCCTGCTCGTGCAAATGCTCGAAGAAGTTTAGTGGCGGCGAAAGCTATGCCTGCTGGGCACGTTGTAACATTTGAAGATCTAACATGGAAGCGTCCCGCTAGTGGAATTTCGCCGAAGGATATTTCTCAATTGATTGGAAAACAAACAGCGCAGGACATCGCTGAAGACGACGTATTGCGCTGGAATATGTTTCGCTAAAAATTCTTAGATGTTGATGTTGCCCGAGAAGGAATCATCCATTTGATTTCCTTGTTCGTCTTCGAAGAAGTAAATTTTTATTAAGGCAGTATCGCGAAGGAAATCTATTTTTCCAATTTCGAAACGGTTCACTTTAATACCTGTTCTAGCTTCGATATCGGCTTTCATTTCCTCTTCTCTTCCAACTTTAATTAAATCGATGTTTTCATAAACAATAATTTTTTGCGCTTCGTGACGTAACAACCATACGCGCTCTAAACCGTATGTAGCGCCAATGATTACAAGGTTCGCGAAAGACAATTCAACCAGAGAAATCTTCTTGTTGATTAATGCATTCATTACCGACATTCCAATTACAACGAAGAGGTAAGTCATTTCTTTAATTGGAATAGCATCTGTTCTGTATCGAATAATTCCGAAAACCGCGAACAAACCCAATGCAAATCCCATTTGAAGCTTCACGCTTTCTAGCATGAAGCACATGAGGAAAATGGTTAAACTGAAGAGCAAATAGGTGAATAAGAAATCTTTTCTTTTTGCTATGGGGTAATAGATAGCACGCACCAATAATAAAACAAATAGCATGTGCACAGACAAGCGAATGATTAGCCCTAGGAAATCTTCCAAGTGAATAAATTTCATTCCTCCCATTGGGTCAAAATCTGATTGCAAAAAAATTGCATTGAGTGTATCTAACATGATTTTATTTAATTGATTCTAATTTATTCACTTTGATTAGCTTTCCCTTGAAATTATTTTTCTTCACGAAAGGTACAAGCATAGCTACTCCCAAACAATATTTACTTATGCTCTCTTCTCTAACATGTCGCTTTTTTAGCGCTTGTAAAAATGGTGAAAGGCGGTTCCTATTCTCCTGCTTTACTTCAACGATAACGATTTGCTTCAGTTCTTTTAAGATATTATTCCATTCGAAAGAAAGTTTTAAATCAATTGTTATTCTCTCTGGCAGGCTTGGTTCCACTAATGTTACTCGTGTGAAATTGTTTTTTACTTGCGGAGACAAATGAAAATCAATTCCGGCTTTACGGCCAATGAATTTTTCCTCATCACCGTTCAACTCCATTCCAATTTCTGGAATTCCAGTGCGTTGTTTTTGGGTTCTTCCTCTATTGGTTTTAAATTTCAACTCAAGAAAACTCACGTCACTATCTACGTAGGAACGTTTTCTAATTTTCCATCTGTTCTTCTTTCCGTTGTGATGACGGGTGTAGAAGAGGAATTCATCCGTGTCATAATACAATGTTTCATAATGACTGAAACGAATGTCATTCACCTCAAGAATGCGATAGGTGTTCTTGACTTCCTCCAATATTGAAAGCAACTGATCAAGCGACACCACAAATTTGGTGTCGGTTCTATTCATCAATTCCACCCCATCCATTTCTTTCAATGAGATGGGACTGAATTTTTGGACTATTTGTTCAATTGGTGTCAAAAGCTTTACTATGATACGAACTTAACACAAATTTAACGTTAAGTCGTCGGAAAAGAAGAAAAGTTTAAGAGAAAAACGACGTGTAGAATTATTGTCCACCTTGAGGTTGCGCAGTGTTCGAGCCGCCCGAGCCGTTCAACGTAAATCGAATAGCAAGTCCCGTAGAAATATTCGAAGTTTGGAAACTTGTTGAAATGGCTGGCTTATTAATCTGGTGATCGTAGAAGAAACGCAAGGTCAGCTTGTCGCTAATTGCCATATCTGCACTTGACTTTACGCTAAACAATGTTTGTCCAGCCGTCACTTGATTTTGTTGTTCTTCAATTTTTCTAATCAAAGTGAAGTTGTCTCGAATGGTGAAATCTACTCTTAAATTCAATGTTGACTTTTCAAGTAACTTCACTGGAAGCTTGCTCCCCTTTTTCCTTCCGAATGGATTTGGCACTTCTGTAATCTTATACCCCAATCCGATTACAAAACTATTACTCTTCGTTTCAGTAATTTGGTAGTTCGCCATTCCCAGAGCAATGGTGCGGTCGCGCTTGTATTCCAATTTTATAAGCGGATCATTCACCTTCTTTGTCTTCAGCGTCATATCGAAACCAACCAATGGCGACATGGACTCGGTTAAGGTTACAGTACCTATTTGGTGCGGCGAAATGAAGTTCTGCTGAGCGCTTTGATCAATTGCAGAAGGAAGGTTATTGAACTCTTCGTACTTCAAATTGGTTATGTAAGATGCCGTGGCTGTTGAACGATAATTGTGAGTCACATTGAACTGCTTGAAGTATTTCTTCACAGCAGGTAATTTGGTTAAACCATCGTAGGTAATTTTCCAGTTGGGCTGTGCCTTTGTTGCAAATGGGTTGAGCGCTACTTCACTTGTTGAACGTCCTGTATAAGCCGCTATGAATGACGGGATAATTACGTTTTGAGAGAGCGATCCGAATCCTTCGTAATATCCCGAGTCGTTTGGATTCGCCAATTGATAGGTCTCATTGTTCCAACGGCTAGAGATTTCCTTTCTGTTCGCTAACAGCTGATCGAAAATTGGACTCGCATAGTTGTTCTCTTTGTCGTCTTTAACAAAAGCGGTATTCCATGTAATTAAAGATGCCGAGAAATTCCCTGT
>Ga0114969_10000285_pt1 | contig 42788 bp, 38 predicted proteins | sample M_130807_MF_Meta_FD_87316 | JGI IMG/M metagenome (GOLD analysis project Ga0114969, IMG submission 87316) | Freshwater microbial communities from Lake Montjoie, Canada to study carbon cycling - M_130807_MF_MetaG | ecosystem: Environmental > Aquatic > Freshwater > Lake | place: Lake Montjoie... | reverse complement strand
TCAACTGGAATATTGTCAAAATTGCGCAAAGAGCTGTAGGCATTGCGCTGTGCTTTGCATAGAGCGCGCTGCAGTGCTGAGTCGCTAAGTTTTATTTGTGAAGCGTGTCGCTGGGTGCTTTAATAGCAGGAAGTCCTAGAATATAGCCCTCTTTGGTGGTGCTACTGTCGTGCTGGTGATGGTTTTGAACTTCGCCAGTTTTGCCATCTGATGTGTCATTACATTCTGTGTTTTTGGATGGCAATGGTTCGCCTGTAGTTTTTGCGGGATGGCAGCCCGCTAGCGACATGCTTGCGCCTATTAAAGTCAAAGCAAGAGGCTTGAGTATAGGAAAAGTAAAACGTCGCTCAGCGTAAGTATGCCATTTCAGTAAGGTGCGTTGCAGTAGAGATTGCTGCTGCGTAGTGTGTGCAGTGTTGAAGTGTCCACAAATTTTTTGCTTTTGATGCTGTTTAAAATATAGCTTGATTTCAGACAATTCCATCTTGCTGAAATCCACAACCGTTTTGTCACAGCAGCCACAAAATCTTCCTTCACCTATGCTTTCCATGGCATTCCAGTTTTCGTTGCAAGGATTTGGGATGTTGATTTTAAAAGGAGTCATATGTCGATGTTCTTTTTTTGTAGTTGAACGCTAAATGTAGTACAATGTTTTCTTTTGATGGTTCTGTATTGATTCTCTGACATAATCCTTAAATTCGCAAAGCATCAATATACCCCAGATGATAAAATTAATTATGTCCGATATGGACGGAACCTTGCTCGACGACGAGAAAAATCTTCCTGCTGATTTTTGGAAAAAAGAAGCTGAATTGCACGAAAAAGGAATTGTGTTTGCGATCGCAAGCGGTCGACAATATTACAATCTCGCTGAGAAGTTTGAAAGGATCAAAGACCGCATTTTGATTTTGGCGGAAAATGGAACCTATGTCGTTCATAAGGGAAAAGAGATACATGTAAACCCAATGGACCATGCTTCGGCAGTGAAGTTTTTGCAGATCGGTAGAACGATTAAGGGTGCTCATTTGATTCTTTGCGGCAAAAATTCGGCCTATGTAGAAAGTGAAGACGCGGTGTTTTTAGCCGAGATGCGCCAGTTTTACAAAAAAGTAGAAATAGTCGCTGACCTCACTAAAGTTGATGATATCGTTTTAAAAGTCACAGTTTGTGATTTTAGTGGAGCAGAAGCAAATGCTTATCCTTATTTCAAAGCCTTTGAGCAAGATTATAAAGTAGCGGTGGCGGGAAAAATTTGGCTTGACATGACGCATCACAGTGCGAACAAGGGAACAGCAATACAAACAGTTCAGAAAGAATTGGGTATTTCCTTCGATGAAACGATGGTGTTTGGTGATTTTCTCAACGATATGGAAATGATGAAAAGTGGAAAGTACAGTTATGCCATGAAGAATGCGCATGCTGAAATACTAAAAGCGTCGGCCTTCGTTACCCAGTATGACAATAATGAAAATGGCGTCATGGAAACGATTACTCAACTTTGTTTGTAAAAAAGCGCAACTTATTCGCATTCAGTTTGTAGAAGGTGCTAAATACTTTATTTTAGTATCCACTAATATTGCACTATGAAGGGAATTGCCGTTTTAATGTTGCTGATTGTTTTTCAATTGGGAGCTCAAGATTTTACAGTCAACCAATACCGCGTTAAAGATGGTATGATGGGGAATTTTGTGGATTGTGTCTCTCAAGATTCAACAGGATTTATATGGGTAGGGTCACGAAGCGGTTTTAGCCGTTTTGATGGACACCACTTCAATAAGGGGCGAATTCAAGCCGCTGATAAATCACTTATTTACAACAAAGGTATTTATGTTTTGCAATTAGATAAGAGTGGAAATTTTTGGGCAGGAACAAATGGACTAGGTTTAGTGAAATACAATTACAATACTGATGTTTTTGAGCAATTGCCAGATTTTATGTCTCATGACATGAAAATTGAAAGGCAAACTGTTTTGAATATTAAGGAGGACAAAGATGGCAATTTGTGGATCATAACACCATTTAGTGTGGGCTACTACCATGTTGCGGAAAAGAAGTTTGAATGGTTTACAAAATTCGCTAAAACTGAAAATAAAGATGCTCCATACATCAGTGCGTTGTGTATTAGTGCAGACAACAGCAAATGGGTGGGTTATAAAAAAGGAAAGGGATTGTTTCGCTTCAACGAAAAAATTAAAGTATTCGAATCTTTTCCATTTACTATTAAAGGGGTTCCTGCTGCTTTGCACATCAAAGAACTGACGCCGTTAAATGACTCCGTTTTGATTATTTCAAATGAAGGTGAAGGACTGGTGTTGCTAAATATTAAAACGCATGTGGCTACTCAGTTTTCGCAAGAAATGGGCAAGGTAAATACCTTGAATACAAATGTCGTTTATACAACATTGAGAAAGTCCGAAAATGAGATTTTTGTAGGAACCATTAATGGTGGTCTTTATACTTTTGATTTGAAGACCAATGAATTCAAACATTTTGAGCTCTTGCCAGACGCTAATAAAAACAGCACATTTTCTTCAGCAGTGCTGTTTAGGGATAAACAAGGTAATGTTTGGGTAGGCACGCACAATGAAGGTCTTTTTCTAATAAAAAATTATCCGAAAGGAATTGCATCTACTTCAAACAGAACATTGACGGCACCATCAAACTGCCAAAATCCGATTGCTGGTTTTTGTCGAGACAAGGAGGGGAATCTATGGGTGACGATGGATGGATGTGGTGTCAGCTGTCAAAATTCCGTGACAAAAAAATGGAAAAATTATACCACTGCAGACGGATTAAAAAGCAATGCTGTTTTGCAAATTATACTATTGCCCGATGGCACTTTATGGATGTGTTCATGGGGTGGTGGTGTTGATGTGTTTCATCCAGAAACCGGAAAATTCAGCAATTATTCCAGTTCAGTTCCAGGTACAGTGACCTTTGATAATGTGAAATTTATAACGTTTGATGGAACATATGTTTGGATAGGTACACATGGCGATGGGGTTAATTTATATGATTGGAATAAGAAGGAATTCATTACTTCGAATGCAAACCCCCGCGCTCCCTTTAATTTGAAAACACCTCTGTGGATTATAAGTTTGTACAGGGATTCAAAAGGATTTATGTGGATGGCAACCAGTGAAGGTTTATACATGTATGACAAGAAAAAATTGCATGGTTTTTTTGTTGATCCTGCAAAAAAGAATGCTATCATTTCTAGCTATACAGCAACCATTGCTGAAGACAACTACGGAGGTTTATGGGTGGGTACCATTGAGGGTTTGTGTTTGTACAATTACACCAGTAGATCTTTTGTGGCTAGCGCACAGCCACTTTTGAAAGGCGCTATTAAGGCTATGGTTTCTGCTGACGATGGCAATATGTGGATTTCAGTAAACAGTAATATTGTCAAATACAATTCGCAAAAAGACAGTGTGATTGCATTGTTGGAAATTGACGGCGCTGAAATGCCACCTTATTTTGAGGGCTCAGTATATGCCGACGACAATGGTGATTTGTATTTTGGTCATGCCTTAGGTTTTACGTGTATTTCACCTGATGAGGTGAAGCCAGATTTAAAGGGTTTAAAAATAATATTGAAGTCTTTAAGTCTGAACAATGCAACTATTGATCCTTACGATTCACAAAGCAAGTCGCTCACCAAGCAAATGTATTTGACCAAATCTATTGAGCTGCAGCCTGAGCAAAACAATTTTGCCATTGACTTTACAACTCTGGATCCGGCGAATAGAGGTGCGTATTTGTATCTGTACAAGCTTGAGGGTTTCGATGAGGAATGGCAAAAGTCGGGAGAAGGGAATCGCGCAGTATATACCAATTTGTCACCTGGAACCTACACTTTTTCAGTAAAGGCTACGAATTTGATAGGGCAAGAAATACTGAGGTCACAATCGGTTGAAATTACTATTTTGCCGCAATGGTATCAGGAACTTTGGGTAAAGGCAACTGTTGTTGCGTTAATTTTATTGATCTTCTACGGATTGGTGATTTTGAGAGTAAGAGCGGTGAGAAAGAGTCTTGAACAAAAGGCATCGTAAAATACGGACTTACTTGTGTCGCAAGCCAATGACATTCGGTAATTTCCAAAAACTTTTGTTGTCGTCATTGGGATACGATCCTGAGATATATGAACCTACTTTTTCTATTGTGGTATCACCTGCGTGAATGTACATGCTCGTTTCGGGGCCGCCTTCTAAGTAAATTGCGTTTTCCAATGAAACCGGCATTTGAAGCAAAAAGCAAATCATGTCGTTGTGCGAATAGGGTGACCTGCTAAAAATAAAATAGATGTTGCCATCATTGTCGGCAGCGGCAAGCAGCATGGAGCACGACTGATTGCGTTTGTTCCACGTCAGTGCTTTTCCGTTGCAGTCGAGCATGCGCATGCCCTGTGAAAATGAATTGTATTTTGTTTTTAATGAATCCCATTTGTCGCAGGACAGATCCGCAATTTTAAAATTGGGAAGCAGTGAATCCTTCGGGTTGAAGGCAATCATTGCGCCGAAATTAGGATTGAAGTTAGGGTTGTTGAAATGCTGGTAGTTTTGCATGTAAGCTTTGCTGTTCAATGTTTTTCCAAGGTCATACATGCCGGCATTTAAGATGATGTCCATTTTAAAATCGTTGGCCCACTGCGGCGCTGTTCGTGTGCTGTCGCCATTCTCAGTGCCCGATAGCATTCGAAATTCAAAACGATCAGGATTGATTTTGAGAATGCTGATTTTTGAATCATTGACAATGGATTTTTCCGGTGCATTTGTTTCGCAGTAGTCGAGTCCGTCTTGCAGATGCTGCCAATTCAAGAGGAGTGTGCTGTCTTGCGCGCAAACGCAGAAACAGCAAATGGCAGCTATGGCCAAGGTCAATGTTTTTTTATTCCACATCCCAATCGAATTTTTTCGACTTATACGGAAACTCGTCGTACAACTCTCCGGAGTAGTAAAATTCATAGGCAATAGAGCCGAATGAATGTATTTTTTCATAAATAGTAATGCTTGATCCGCCCACGCGCGGATTGCTTTTGGGAATTGATTGTTCGTATCCAACGTTGAATAAGGTAGCCAAAATTTCAGGACGGTCAGTGATCGGAAAGCCTGCCTTTTCCCACTGCACCTTCATTTGTTTGATAAACAGCGCTGCGTACATATAGGAGTAGTAATGGCTTTTGAAAGAGGTTAGTCTTTTGAATCGTTCACTGTCGGTTGAGTCGCTGCTGAAGTCGAGTAAGTGTTCGTAGGGCTTTCCTAAGTAAAAAATAGAAGTGCTGTCTTTGATGTAATATTCAATTCTTCTGGCGGTGAATTCTTTAATACCAGTAACACCCAATGAGAACTTACTTTCAACAGAAAGTATTTTTAGGGGACCAATCCATTTTTTGTAAGCCTCGCGTTTTGAGTTGAACAAACGGATTTGTTCTCCCACAAGCACCGATACAATCAGTCGAGGTTCAACACCGGTGAGTAGGGCTACGGAATCAATGAGTATTTTGTCTTTTACCACGGCAATTTTAAAATCTGACCATTCAGAGATGTTCATCCAATCAAAAACACTGCCATTGATGTAAGCGGGTTGAGGTCCCGTTTGCTTTGCCTTGAATTGGTTCAATTCAGCACTATATTCAGCATTGCCTTGCATATACATGTCGGCGGCATCGAGCATACGCAACACTGACACATCGTTGTTGCCGATTTGGTAGACTTTCAAAATCATTTCGGCATTTTTCGGACAATATTTATTAAGTATCAAAATGCGTTGCAATGCTTCAAAATTTTTCATTTGGAATTTTGAAGTGTCGGTTTTAAACGACTGGTTGTACTTGTCTTTGATTTCGTGAAAATAGCGGTCATTGCCATCTACATGTCCGCCGTCATTGGTGAGTTTCATTTGCATCGCGAGGTAGGTACCTGTGAAAAATAAGCCCACCAAGGCGAAAACAACAACGATGACCTTAAGTATTAACTTCAACCATTTCATGCGGATGTATTTATTTAAAAGTTACTGGGCGCCAAGCGCCGATGAATGTAGACAAATCTTTCGGCTATTTTTTTTCGATGTCACGCAGGTTTTCCATTTTCTTACGTGCCAAAAATCCATTGATGTCTTCAAAGTGTTCCTTTACGCGCTTGTTGCCGAATTCGTAAACCTTAGTGACAAGTCCATCTAAAAAATCGCGGTCGTGCGATACCAACACCAGCGTGCCATCAAACTCTTTCAGCGCATCTTTAATAATGTCTTTGGTTTTCATGTCAAGGTGGTTTGTAGGCTCATCAAGAATTAGAAAGTTGACGGGTTCAAGCAAGAGTTTCATTAGGGCAAGACGTGTTTTTTCGCCGCCCGATAAGGATTTTACTTTTTTGTGAATGTCATCGCCGCTAAACATAAATGCGCCAAGCATATCTTTGATTTTGCTGCGAATGTCACCCACTGCAATGCGGTCAATGGTTTCGTATACGCTTAATGTTTCATCGAGCAGTGAAGCCTGATTTTGTGCGAAGTAGCCTACTTGTGCATTGTGTCCCAATTCGAGTTTTCCGTCGAATTCAATTTCACCTAAAATGGCTTTTACCAAAGTAGATTTACCTTCGCCATTTCTTCCCACGAAAGCCACCTTTTGACCGCGCTCAATGGTGAGCGATGCATCATTGAAAACTACGTGGTTGCCGTATTTTTTTGACAATTCGGTCACAATTAAAGGGTAGTTTCCTGAGCGCAGTGATGCGGGAAAGGTGAGTCGCAGTGCCGATGAATCAACTTCGTCAACCTGTATCAATTCAATTTTCTCTAAGGTTTTTACACGCGATTGCACTTGCAGTGTTTTAGAGTAAGTGCCTTTGAATCGGTCGATAAACTGTTGAATATCGGCAATCACACGTTGTTGTTCTTCGTATTGTTTTTGTTGTTGTTCGCGACGTTCTTTGCGCAGTTCGAGGTAACGGGTGTAATTCACTTTGTAGTCGTAAATTCGCCCCATTGTCACTTCAATCGTTCGGTTGGTGATATTGTCAACAAAGGCCTTGTCATGCGAAATAACCACCACTGCTTTGGCACTGTTGATGAGGAAATCTTCGAGCCATTGTATCGATTCGATGTCCATATGGTTGGTGGGTTCATCGAGTAAAATCAAGTCGGGTTTTACCAATAAAATTTTCGCAAGTTCAATGCGCATTCGCCATCCGCCGCTGAATTCAGAGCTGGGACGATTGAAGTCTTCGCGCAAAAAACCGAGGCCTTTGAGTACTTTTTCAACTTCGGCTTCGTAGTTTACTTCTTCAATGGAATAAAATTTTTCACTGAGATCGGTTACGTCCTGAATGATTTTTGAATACTCATCAGATTCATAATCGGTGCGCGTTTCAAGTTCTTTGTTGAGGGCGTCAATTTCGTTCTTCATTGCGAAAATACTTGCGAAGGCCTTTGATGTTTCTTCAAAAACGGTACAGTGGTCTTCGGTAAGCAAGTGCTGTGGCAGGTAAGCGACAACAAATTCTTTGGGTGCCGAAACAGAGCCGCTGGTGGGTTTGTATGCGCCGGCGATGATTTTCAAGAGTGTTGACTTGCCAGCTCCATTTTTTCCCATCAACGCTATTTTGTCGTTTTCATTGATCACAAAGGAAACGCCGCTAAAGAGCGTTGTGCCAGAAAATTGAACGGAAAGTGCATCTATCGAAATCATCTGCTAAAATTTTAAGGGGCAAAGATAAGCAGAGTTTGCTTAGGGCGGTAATGGAAGCTAGATTTAAAATTATTACCTTTTCATCTTAAATAAAGCAGCGATGGAAAGTCCAGTGAAAATGAAAGTAGAAATATGGAGTGATGTGATGTGTCCCTTTTGTTATATAGGTAAGCGCAAGTTCGAGCAGGCATTGGCGCAATTTGAGAATAGCGATCAAGTAGAAGTAGAATGGAAAAGTTTTCAGTTGTCTCCCGATATGAAAACGGATACAAGTGCCAATATTAATGCATACTTGGCCAAGCACAAAGGCATTTCTTTGGTGGAAGCACAGCGCATGAATGCGCAGGTAACTGATTTAGCAAGTAAGGTAGGGTTGCAATTTAATTTTGCACAGTCGATTTTGGCCAATTCCTTTAATGCCCATCGTTTTGCGCACTTTGCCAAACAAAAAGGCAAGCAAAACGAAGCGGAGGAACTGTTGTTTGAATCCTATTTCAGCAATGGGAAAAATATTGATGACATTCCTACGCTTATCGCCTTAGGAACTGAAATAGGATTGTTTGCAGAAGAGCTTAGTGATGCATTGCTCAATGGACATTTTGCGAATGCGGTGAAAGCCGATATACAAGAAGCGCAGGATTTAGGAGTGCGAGGTGTTCCTTTTTTTGTGTTCGATAGAAAATACGCTGCATCGGGAGCGCAAGACAGTCAAATCTTTTTGCAAACATTAGAAAAGTCGTTTGAAGAATGGCGAACAGAAAAACCTGAAACTGTGAAGTGATGAGCACCATGGTTGTATGTTGAGTGCGTTCAGTTAAAAAAGATTTTTTAGTTTCAAAGGAAACCCTAATGAATTCCTGTTTTTGAAAGTGCGGAAATTAATGAATTTTAGAATTTACTGTTTTATAGTTACAGGTATTGTTATAAAATATTGGCTATGTCGTGGTACTTAGGCATCTTTGTCGAAATTCTGTACATGAAAAAATATTTATTACTGCTGCTAATTTTTGCTTGCGAGCTGTCTTTCGCTCAAAACATCAATTACAGCATCAAAAGCAATGTAGCTTATCGCAGCGATTCTGCCCTTTTAAGTGATGCCTATGTTCGCGAGCGCTGTAATTTAGATGTGTATTATCCAACAAACAAAAGCAATTTTGCAACCATTGTTTGGTTTCACGGCGGTGGATTGACCAGCGGAAACAAAGAGATTCCAGAAGCTTTAAAAAATCAAGGTTATTGTATTGTTGGTGTGGGCTATCGTTTGGCGCCAAATGTTTCCGCACCAAAATACATTGAAGATGCCGCTGCAGCAATAGCTTGGGTTTTTAAAAATATTGCGCTGTTGGGCGGTGACACTACAAAGATATTTGTATCTGGACATTCAGCAGGTGCTTATTTGACGGCTATGGTTGGATTGGATAAAAAATGGTTGCAAGCGGAAGGTGTTGATGCCAATCGCATTGCAGGTTTAATTCCACTAAGCGCGCAAGTGATTACACATTTTGAAGTCCGCAAAGAAAAAGGTTTGCCGGAAACACAGCCCTTTATTGATGCGCTTGCACCTCTGTTTCATATTCGTGCCGATGCGCCACCAATGCTTTTGATTACAGGTGATAGGGAAATGGAAATGTTGGGCCGCTACGAAGAAAATGCCTATTTGATGCGCATGATGAAAGTTGTTGGCCACAGCGAAACTAAGTTAATAGAGCTGAAAGGTTATGGGCACCAAATGACTGAGCCTGCTTTTCCGATGTTGCTTCAGGAAGTGAGAAGAATTAGTTTACTTGAGAACAAATAATGGAAGTACAGATTGAAAATTTGCCGCAAAAGAAACTCGTTGGAAAACGAATGCGCATGTCTAGAAGCGACGATAGAACAGTTGCATTGTTTCGCAGTTTCAAACCGCATCTTGGATTAATTGAAGGAAAGTTGAATGCTACTATTTGGTGTCTGCAGGTTTACGAGGGGGCTTTAAATTTTAATATTGATGCCTACTTTGATAAATGGGCTGCCGTTGAAGTGAATGATGCTGCCATGTTTCCTCCTGAAATGGAAAAATTCACTATTCCAGAAGGACTTTATGCTGTGATTTTATTGCAAGGAATTCATACAGAAGCCTTAAAAACTTTAGTGGATTTCTATCAAAATTGGTTGTCTCAATCTCCTTACATTTTAGACAACAGGCCCCATTTTCAAATCATGGGCGAAAAGTACCATCCTTTGTCGCCAGACTCTGAGGAGGAAGCGTGGATTCCAATTCGATTGAAATTTTAATGTTGCCTTTTTGTCAAAATTCAGGATGTTATTTTTGAGTATTAATATGTATCATTGTTAAAAAAAATAATGGAAGAAAACGAAAGTATTGAAAGCGTTGCAGCTACTAACGAGGAAATATTTAACGATTCTTTCGCAGAGGTGGGATCAAAGCAAAATTTGGTTTTGGGCATTGTTTGCTCCTTGTTAACAGCAATTGTGTGTGCCTTAATTTGGGCCGCGATTACGGTCGCAACAGGATATCAAATTGGCTACATGGCGATTGGATTGGGTTTCTTGGTTGGAAAAGTAAATCACTTTACTGGCAGAGGAAATACTGTTGTGTTTGGGGTGGTGGGTGCTGTTATGGCTTTGTTGGGTTGTGTTCTTGGTAATTACATGACCATTATTGGCTTTACCGCGAGTGAATTAAATATGGGTTATTTAGAAGCTTTTAATTCGTTTTCTTTTTCGACCGTATTTGAAGCGATGAAAGAAAATTTCAGTGTCATTGACATTCTGTTTTATGGTATTGCTGGCTACGAAGGATTTAAATTTTCTTTGATGCATTAATCGGCGCAAATAAATAATCTCAATATTGAAGAGACAGTAGGCATTCGCTACTGTCTTTTTTTTTGTGCAAATAAGAAGCTCTATTGATGATTGTTCTTGAGTAGAGAGCTAAATCACTTTTGATTTCGATAGGTCTTTTGGGGTATATCGGGCATGCAACCCTTTTTGAAAAAACCATTTATGAAAATGTTCGCACTTGTCTTTCTGAGGTAATCCGAAGGATCCATCGCTATTTTTAAGCAGGGATTTTGGATAAGTATTTTTTTTAGCGCACAATGTTCACTTCAATCCATTTTGTCTTTTAGTTCCTCTAATCGCAGGATGATTCCATGGATCATCGGGCCAGGCGTGTTTTGGATAACGTGGTTTTAATTCTTTGCGCACTTCGAAATAAGTGTTCTGCCAAAAGCTTTTTAGGTCACCGGTGATTTGCGCGGGTTTGTAAGCCGGCGACAGCAAATGCATGAGCACGCTGATTTTGTTTTGATTTACTTTTGGAGTGTCTTCCAGTCCGAAAACTTCTTGTATGCGCACTGCGATTACAGGTGCTGAACCGTTGGTGAAATACTCGATTTTGATGTTCGATCCGCTCGGTACTTCTATCGTTGATGGTGCTAGTTTATTGAGTTCTTGCTGTTGTGAATAGTCTAAAAAGTTGTACAGAATTTCGTGTAGATCAAGTTTTTTTAAATCCTCGTTTGATTTTATTTGTAGTAAATAGGGTTGCAGCCATTGTTCAGTTTGTTGCAACAAATGTTCGGTTGAAACATTAGGCCAATCTTGTTGAGGATTCCATTTTTTTAGCGAGAGAATTCTATTTTGAAACTGCGATACCTTGTCATTCCAATCCAGTAAATGTGCGCCCTCTTTTTTTAATACTTCACATATTATTTCTTGTACTTTTATGGTGTCAGGCTTTTGAATTGCTGTTGATTTGAGTATGATGCTTCCCAGTCGCATTTCGCGAAGAGCAGTCAGAGCGCCTTTCTTTAAGTCCCAATGCATTTTCTCTTTTTCTTTCAAAAGCGGCATCAAATCTTTAGGGTTGAGCGACGATGCCATAAATATTTTTCCCATGCCGTCGCGTGCATCAAGATGGGCGATGGCAAGCCAAGGTTCATGCGCGAGATCGTCGTGATGGGAAGCCTGCGCTAAGTTGCCTCCCGATAATTGAAACTGTGCGTTATTGCCCGGACGAGCGCAAGCGATGCGCTCGGGGTAGGCGTGCACCAAAAGCACTCCGGTTTCGTATGGATCAACAGGATTGTTGTTTTCAACTTCGTCGAACATTTGTCGGTAATGCTCTGCTATTTTGACAATGCGTGCAAATTTTTTGCCTACTGATTTCTGTGATCGTTGTCGGCGCAGTGCTTCAATTCGCAAGTTAATGTCGATCCCCACTTCTTTTCCCAGGGGATCGCGTTCTTCAACTAAGGCGGCTATGTCAGCAGCGAGATGCACTTTTTTTTGTTCGTGGGCTTTTAACATCATGTGAGCTACGCGAGGGTGACAGGGGAGTGCGTGCATTTTTTTTCCGTGCTCGGTGATTCGTCCTTCCTCTATGGCATTCAATTCTTCCAATAGTTCACGTGCGGTTTTCACGTTGTGCGCTGGTGGTGCATTAAGCCAAGTCAGCGTATTTACATCTTGCACGCCCCACTGAGCCATGTCTAAAACGAAGGATGCTAAATCGGCTTCCAGTATTTCTGGCGTGCGGTGTTCGGCAAGTTTAGCGTGCGTGGGTTTTGACCACATGCGGTAGCACACACCGGGAGACAAGCGCCCAGCTCTTCCTGCGCGTTGATCAGCACTGTCTTTCGAAATAAATATAGTTTCAAGTTTAGACAAACCTGTGCGCGTGTTAAATTTTTGCACTCGTCCATAACCCGAATCCACCACCACGGTGATGCCTTCAATGGTCAAACTTGTTTCGGCAATCGACGTTGCAATGACTACTTTTCTGTTGCCATTTTTTGAGGGCATGATTGCTGCCATTTGTTGTTGCGGGGGCAAAGTGCCATATAAGGGATGAATCTCCGCACTGCTGCTGCGCAATAATATTTCTTCGCATTTTCTAATCTCTGCTTCGCCAGGAAGAAAAACCAGAATATCGCCTTTTTGTTCTTCAAGTGCGCGACTCACCAAATGTGCGGCACTCTCTCCAATGAGCCACGGATCCTGGTCATTTTGTTGGCTGTAAATGAGGTCGACGGCATATTGCTTACCTAAGCTTTCAATAACAGGAGCTTGCAAAAGGTTTTTTAATACTTCTAAATTTAGTGTTGCCGACATGACAAGAATGCGCAGGTCGTCGCGCAAAATTTGTTGTGCTTCGCGACACAAGGCCAAGGCCACGTCAGCATAGATACTGCGTTCATGAAATTCGTCAAAGATGACGATGCCAATGCCTTCCAGTGAATTGTCACTTTGCAGCATGCGCGTTAGGATGCCTTCGGTGACAACTTCTATCTTTGTTTTTGATGTCACGCGCGATTCAAAACGAATGCGGTAGCCTACTGTTTCGCCAACATTTTCTTTGAGCAACTGAGCCATGCGCGTAGCTACTGTTTTGGCGGCCAATCGCCGCGGCTCTAACATGATTACTTTTTGCTGTTTAAGCCAAGGTGCATTCAATAAAGCTAAGGGTACTAATGTGCTTTTACCAGCACCAGGTGGTGCACTGAGTATGGCGGTACTGCTCTGTAAAAGTGTGTTTTGCAATGTTTCCAGTACATCGCAAATGGGTAAACCTGTTTCTTTAAAATCAATCATTGCAACAAAGGTAAGTAAAGCAAGAGTCAGGATAAAAAGGAAAATTGTTTTTTAAAGCAAGTGTATTTAACTGCATTTGTTGTTGTGTATTCATACTTTTGCACTGCGAATACATAAAACAGTACGCAATGGAATTTACCATTCAGAACGCCCTAGCAATATTTTACAAAGACAATAATTTTGGAGAAGATGGTGGTGTCACCAAAAAAGTAGCTTGGATTAAATTCGGTTTTTTTTCTGTTCCCATTCCCAATGCCGAAAGCCGAAAGAAGAATGTGTGCTTTCACGACATTGGTCATTTATTGACCGGTTACGATACCACGTGGAAAGGTGAAAGCGCCGCCGCATCTTGGGAAATCGCCAGTGGTGGATGGGGAAATTTTGTTTTTCCGTGGTTGCTGACTTTATGGGCGATGGGACTGGGTGTGGTTTTTTATCCAAAGGAAGTTTACCGTGCTTTTATCCTGGGCAGTAGCACCCGCAATCCATTGGGCAGCAATTTAAAAATCGAAGAACTTTTAAAGATGACCGTGTCCGATCTTCGAATGCATTTGAATAGAAAAGAACAAAACAACAAAAGCATGGTGTTTTGGTTCAGTATTTCATTTCTGGTTTTTGCCACTCCATTTTTTTTAGGTGCGGTTTTAGCCTTTGAATGGTGGTGCTTTTTACAAATTAAGACACTGAATTCCACCATTGGATATGACGCTGCATCGGAATTATTTGATTGTATTCGTCAGTGATAGTCGCTCTGAGTATGTCGGAAAAAGGGGGAGCCCAATTCAGAAGACGAAAACTATTTTTTTTAAATGCAATGGATAGAGATAGTTATTCCTCTTCATATTCCAATTCGGCGTCTTTTTCCCAAATCTCCATTTCACAAGGCTTGCAGTTGAATTTCAATTTGTATTCAACTGCACCGTGCTGAAGTGTTAGTGGTTCAGTCAATTTGGTGCCCATGGTGTTTTTGTGGTATTTCGGACATTTTCCCAATTCGTATTTCACGCAGTACTTCGTTACCATCACGCGTGATTTACCAGGATCCCATTGCAATTCAAAAGCTTTTTCAATTTCTGTTACGCCGTGACGCTCGTAAAATTGTCGCGCCAATTTGTTCGATACGTTGTAGGTGAAGTCGAGTTTGCTAACAGGATAAGGATGATCGGTTTTTACGATTTTGTGTTCTCTGCGTTTGTAATTTGCCAAGCGTGTGGTCGTCAATTGCTCGTAAACCGTTCTTCTCATTTCGTTGATTTTTGAAATAGGAAGGAACCAGTTTTCAAAGAAGTGTATTTCAATTGCGTTGGCAGTATAAGGTGTATTGCCGGTTTTTGAAAGTTGCGTTTTGATATTTTCGGCTATAGATTCGTTGTTTTTTGTTTTTTCTTTCGCGTGAATACAAGTTGCCGTGCTTTGATTGCCATCTTCATCGGTCACTAAAAGTTCAAATCCATTTTCGTGTTCGCTGAGTTTTAAAGTTGTACTTATTTTGCGCACAGCGCTGTCTTCACGTTCCACCGATTTCATGAAGGCGGCGTCGTTGTTGCGGTAGATTTCTGTTCCGGCAGCAATCTCCTTCATCATGTTTGGATGCACAATACCGTCAACTACTTTGTTGACTTGTATGCCATCGGCTTCTCCCTCCTCGTTGATGAAACATAGTCCGTCGCCATTGTTCAGCATTTTTCCATTTTCAATGACATAGGTATTTCCTTTGCTTTGAATAAGTTTTCCGATGTATTGTCCTTTTGATTTCGGACTCTCCCAAGAGCCAATTTTATTGTGGCGCTCGTTCACAAAATAGTCGGTATAGCCACGGTTGAAACTGCGGTCTAAGGCCGATTCGAAACCGTAAACTGTTGTGCCCGAAGAGGCCTTGGTGTATTGGTCGTTGTTTGCCAAAAAAGCATCTACCTTTTTGCGCAGATAAGCCACATTGTTTTTAACGTACACGATGTCTTTGAGTCGGCCTTCAATTTTAAATGAAGTGATGCCGGCTTCAATTAAGTTTGGAATTTGATCGGTGACGTCGAAATCTTTGATGGACAAGAGATGACTATTTTTGATGAGAGTTTCTCCTGTTCCGTCGATCAAGTTGTAAGGCAAGCGACAATTTTGAGCACAAGATCCACGGTTGGCGCTGCGTTCACCATTGGCGATGCTCATGTAGCAGTTGCCACTAAAAGACACACACAATGCGCCAGTTACAAAAAATTCAAGCTCTACATCTGTGGCTGCGCTGATTTCTTTGATTTGATGCAGGTTCAATTCGCGGGCGAGTACCACGCGTTTGATACCCGCATCAGCAAGGAATTTCATTTTGGCAGCATCTCTGTTGTTGGCTTGTGTGCTGGCGTGCAAGGTAATGGGAGGTAGTTCCATTTCCAGTAAGGCCATGTCTTGAATGATCAATGCATCAACGCCAATTTTGTACAAATCCCAAATCATTCGTCGACACGTTTCAAGCTCGTTGTCGTACAGAATGGTGTTGATCACCACAAAAACTTGCGCGTTGAAAAGATGGGCGTATTTCACCAATGCCTCAACATCAGCAATCGAATTGGTAGCATTTGAGCGCGCACCAAATTGCGGTGCGCCAACGTACACAGCGTCAGCACCGCTGTTGATCGCAGCCATGCCGTGAATCAAATCTTTTGCAGGCGCCAGTATTTCTATCTTCTTTTTCATGTGTATTTCAGTATGAATCAAGGCTTTGTTCATTTAGAATAAGCGTGCAAAGTTCCGATAAATTCTCAACTATAACAAGTGCGGGTTCTGTCGCATTAAAAAGGATTAATAAATAAAAGGGTAGCTTTGTTCTTTAAAATAATGAGAATCAAACATGAATACTTAACGCCACCGTTTTCCTAAATCAATCATATTGTATTCTGTATATTCAAAACTAAAATTTGGATTGAGTTACCCAGACTTGGAAGAGCTGTTGTTTATGCGAGGAGTTCCTGTTGACCATTCTACAGTACAAGGTGAGTATACCAGTTCACGCCAGAAATAGAATATCAGTTAAGGTCCAGAAGGCGTGCAGTAGGAGCTAGTTGGCGCATGGATGAGACCTATATCAAATTAGGAGGAGAATGGCGTTATTTATATAGAGCGGTTGATAAGCAAGGCAACATAGTAGACTTCCTTTTAACCAAGCGAAGAAAGAAAGGTTCAGCACAGAAGTTTTTGAATAAAGCCATCGATAATAATGGCTGTCCACGTTTGATAAATATAGATAAGAGCGGTTCAAACAAAACTGCGATATGGGCTGTGAATAAGCGCAGTTGTAGAAAGGGGAAAATCAAGGTTCGTCAAGTAAAGTATTTGAATAACATAATAGAACAAGACCATAGGCACATCAAGAAAAAGACACAGTGGAGCTTAGGTTTTAAAGAGTTTGAATCAGCGCAAAGGACGATAGCGGGGATGGAGATAGTACACATGATAAAAAAGGGACAGGTGGCGAATGCCACGTCCACTTGCTTCAAAACTTTCTGTTCTCTGGCTGCTTAGAAAGTTGAGGTGGGATTGTTTATGTTTGAGAAAAGTTAATGCGACAGAGCCTAAAGTTCCTTTATCTGCAAAATCTCCAGAATTTGTACAAAGTTTGTATGTCTAAAAAGTCAAAACCCTGTTAATCAAAGGACTAACAGGGTTTTGTGGCGGAGAAGGAGGGATTCGAACCCCCGATACCTTGCGGTACGACAGTTTTCAAGACTGTTGCATTCAACCGCTCTGCCACTTCTCCGCCGCGAAAATACGACAAACTTTTAATTCACGAAATTTTATTGCAACTTTTTTAAGATAATCTTAACGACAAGCAACCTTTTTTAAGGCTTTCTGTCTTATATTAGGTCTTCGATACTAAGGGGACTTCTTCTTTTTATTATTCTTTTTACAACATTATGAGAAAAAATATTGTTTTGTTTTTTGCGATTTGTGCTGTGTTTAGTGCTTGTCGCAAGGACCTCAGTTCGTCTTCATGGGACGCTCACGAAATTACGCCTTTGATACATTCGTCAATGTCAATTGAAGATTTAATGGGCTCTGATCTTGCTCAAAAAAACAATGACAACAGTGTCAGTGTTGTGTACAAACAATTGATGTATTCGGCAAACACTGATTCTATGTTGCGTTTTAGAGATACAACTTTTGTTTATGGAGCCAGTTTGAGCACATTGATTTTGACCGACGATTCAGTGGTGCATCCTATTACTTTGGGAAGTATTGCGCGCGGACAAGGTTTTTTAGGAATGGTTATTCTTGCCAGTCAAGGCAATATGGCTACAATTCCCGCACAGAACAATATTTCTTCGTCGAATATCTCTATTGACGGTGGTGCTTTTTTTGAAACGATGGATGTTCAAAGTGGTTTTATGGATATTACCATTCGCAATGGCTTGAAAGTAGATATTACTACTTTAGATTTTTTATTGAGCAATGAAGTGGGGATGACCACCATTGTTTCTGGATCATTTCCGCCAATTCCTGCAGGAACATCACAGTTGATGAGTTTTGTGCTCGATGGTAAAACCGTTAACAGTAAGATGCTCGGTAAAATCACCACGCTCAATACAGCAACGTCTCCAGGCAATGTGCTGGTAGACACCAATAACGCAGTAACAACGGTCATCAAAATACGGGATCTCAAACCCAAAACTGCAACTGCCTTTTTTCCTGATCAAGATGTGTTTAATGAAACGCAGGGCATTATGTTGGGCACTGGAGGAAAAATGATGTTGAGTGAGATGAAGGTGAAGGAAGGGTCTGTGGATGTTGAGTTCTTCAGTAGCATCAACGATACTATTTTTTTTAGTTATAAAATTCCAAGTGCTTCTATTGGTGGTGTTCCTTTTCAAATAGACACTTTTGTGCCGCCAGCACCCATTGGTGAAAAGGTGTCGCTCATCTTTTCTTATCCTTTTAAAGGGTATAATTTGAACATGAGAGGTTTTGGTATTGAAAATCAATTGAATGTGGATTTGAATCAAAACGGACACCTCGATGCAGATACTGTTAATACTATTGTACAACAATTGGTGGGAAAAATAAAAAGTAAAAATCAAATGGTGACTTTGGCCTTGGGTGATACTTTTTATGTTAATGCTGGATTGCACGGTATTATTCCTTCTTACGTTTTGGGTTATGTGGCTGATGAAACGATGAAGGTGGGGCCATCAACAGTGGGTATGTCGGTGTTTGACAAATATCAATCGGGTTCGCTGAAAGTGGAAGATCTCAATGTTAGTTTAGAAGTAAAAAATGGTTTTGGTGTGAAGCTTAAGGTTGACGCCCAAAACATTTCGGGACACAACAGTAAAACAGGTAAAACGGTGGTTTTGACTAATGCAGAAACATCGGCGCCGATTATGCTCGACAAGGCATTGGATCCCTTTGTGAACGGAGATATCACTTATTCTACGAAGTTGATTTCGCTCAACAAGTCGAATTCGAACATCAAAGATTTCATGGAGATTTTTCCAAATCAACTGAATTATCAAATGACGGCACAATTGAATCCTGACTTGCCTTCGATACCTTATCAAACAGTACTGGCGACACCTCCTAATTTTGTATACAGCGCCACAGGATTAGAGGCAACAATGAATGTGGAAATTCCATTGTCGCTCATGGCAGATAGTTTGTTGCTGGCGGATACCATGGATTTTTCTTTGGCGAAATCAGATCAGTCGGAGCGCTTGAACAGCGCCAAATTTACTTTGATCACTGAAAATGGCTTTCCTTTTTCAACCAATATTAGCATTTACATGTTGGATGCTTCCATGCAAAAAATGGATTCGCTATTTGTCAATGGTTTGGTTGCCGCGGGTACTGTAGCGCAAGAGGGAGGTGAGTGGAAGGTTATTGAAAAAACGATGTCTACCATCGTATTTGAGGTGCCGGCGGGAAAAATTGAAAATCTTTTTAACACAAAGAAATTATTGGTTCTGGCCGATTTCAATACGGCGCAACCCAAAACAGATTTTGCTAAAATTTATAGTGATTACGCAATTGATTTCAAGTTGAGTGGTGATTTCGATTTTAAAGTCAAACTCAAATAACAAATACAGAATGATGAGAATAAATAAAGTATTGAGTCTAGTCCTCCTTATTGCCACAGCATCCGATCAAATGGCACAGGACAGCACTGCAACAACGGCTAGAATTGAATTGTCGGGCAACTATGCCATCAATAGCAATGCTATTACAGCAAGTTTTTACGAGCATTTCTACAATGGAGGTTTTATTGACAATGGATTAAAGGATCAGGTTTCAAATCGCTTGAGTACTAGCAATAGTTTTGGCGTAGAGGCAGAAAGTAAGGTGTTGTATTTTTCGGAGCCGGTAAATGGACCGTGGTCGGTTTACGCTGGATTGGGATATAATGTTGAGTTGGGTACCCAATTTACAAGAGACCTTTTCAATGTGGTGTTTTATGGCAATGCAACTTACGCTAATAAAACGGCTGATCTTAGCGGAACACAAGTGAAGTATATGGAAAGTCAATCACTGCACTTCGGCTTGTCTCGAGCGCTAAAAACGGATTCGTTAACTTCTAAAAAAAGCATTCGGTTTGGATTCAATGTGGTAAAAGGGCAAAATTGGTATGACATTAAGGTAGATAAAGGTTCGTTGTTTACTGAGCAAAATGGTGCGTTTTTAGATATTGTGCTAAAGGGGAATAGTTATCATTCTGACAACACACGCAGCGATTTAGCGGCATTTAATGGTGTGGGCTTAGGTTTGAATTTCGCATATAAAGTGGAGAAAAAAAATGGTATTCAATACAGTGTTGAATTGTCGAATTTGGGTTTGATGCAATGGGGCGCGCATAGCGTGCGCAGTAGTGTGGATACTTCTTTTCATTTTGAAGGCTTGGCCATCAAAAACATCTTCACCATTAGTGACTCTACCTTTAACAACATTAGTGTTGCAGGTGCAAGTGACAATTTAAAAAGCGAAACAAAGAGTCAAACAATGGTTCTTCCATTTACCATTCGCGGAAAGTGCCTTTATCCTTTAAATGCGAAAAACTATTTAACGGCGGAGTTGAATTACAAATACTGGGCGAACTACATTCCTAAATTAATGTTGAGTTACGGCTATCGTTTGTCAACATTGTGGAGTGTTGAGTTGAGCGGCGGTTATGGCGGATACGGGCAAATGCACGCTGGATTGGCGGCAAAGTATAGTGCTGCGCATGTGCAGTTGAGTGCCGGAGCGTCAGATTTTTTAGGATTCGTTGCGCCGTCCTCATTTTCAAATCAAGGCGCATTTGTGATGGCGTCGTATGTGTTTTAAATATACTATTACAGCAATATTGTAAAGATGCAAAACCACAACTTCATTACCACTCATGCTCTGCTGCATATCAAAAATATGGTGAGCAACAGCTGTATTAAAGTGGTGCGTGAGGAGTTGCAGCGCACAGGTTTTATTCAAGTGGTAAATGTGCAACTGGGTGAAGCCGAAATCAACTACGATGCTCAGGTGGTAAGTTTGGCTGTTATCAATACTATTCTTCAAAGAAATGGATTTGAACTCATTCAAGACAATAGTGCCAAGTTGGTTGAACTGATCAAGAAGGTGGTGATTGAACATGTGTTTTATGGTGCAAATTCAAGTTCACTCATCAGAAATTCAGATTATTTGAGTGAACGCCTCGGACATCCGTATCCCTATTTGAGCAAGTTATTCTCAGAAGCAACTTCTTCAACCCTGGAGAAATATGTAATCTTGATTAAAATTGAAAAAATTAAAGAGCTGATTACGTATGACGAGCACTCCTTGAGTGAAATTGCCTACATGATGGGCTATAGCTCGGTGCAATACCTCAGCAATCAGTTTAAGCAGATTACTGGCTTTACGGTGAGTGAGTACAAAAGTCACGGCGCAAAAGACCGCAAGTCTTTATCGTCGCTGTTGTAATTTTACCTGAAGGAAATGCCAATTCCGGCACTAGGATACCAATTATTTTTTTGGTTCTTCTTGAAAATAAAGGAAATTTCTGCCAGTTTGCGCTGAATATGCAGCGAGCTTGTCGGTGCAGTTGGCGTTGCGTCCTAAAAAGTAGTTCAATATGGTTTGCTAGTATTTTTTTGTAACAGCGGCAATGGTGTGGGTCATGTACGAAATATTTCCCTCGCTGAGATCGTACGTAAAATTAGTGTCTTCTCGCGAGGTGAAGCCCCATTTTAAAATTTGCGGATATTTTTTATTGTGGTACGTTGATGCGTAAGCAATTCTTCTGATGAAATTTAAAAACCAAATGCGTTAGAGCAGGCGCAGAACTGGTCACATTTATTTTTTCATGTTATCAATAGCAGCGCGCACGCTGCCATATTTTGTGAGTAATTCTTTTGCTTGTGCGTAATCGCTTAATTTCAATTCTTCCATCACCATTTTAACGCCTCGGTCAATGAGTTTAACGTTCGCCAATTTCATATCGACCATCTTGTTGCCTTTCACTTTTCCCAGTTGAATCATCACTGTTGTGGAGATCATGTTGAGAATTAGTTTTTGTGCTGTGCCAGATTTCATGCGCGTACTGCCTGTTACGAATTCAGGCCCTACCACTGCAACAATTTTGTATTGTGCCGCAGCAGCTAGCGGACTTCCGCCATTGCAAGTAATGCAGCCTGTTGTAATGCCTTGTTCATTGCACTTCAGTAAAGCCTCTATCACGTATGGCGTAGTGCCTGATGCGGCGATGCCTATTACAACGTCTTTGTTGCTTACTTTATATTGTTGAAGATCTATCCAACCTTGTGTCGTGCTGTCTTCGGCAAATTCAACTGCTTTGCGAATGGCGGTGTCACCACCTGCGATGAGGCCAACAACAATGCCGTGTTCTATGCCAAAAGTGGGAGGGCACTCTGATGCGTCAAGCACACCCAATCGTCCGCTTGTTCCTGCGCCCATATAAAACAAGCGACCTCCAATCTTCATTTTTTCAACCACAACGGCCACCAGTTTTTCAATATCAGGAAGGATGTCTTCAATGACATCGGCTACTTTTTTGTCTTCTCTATTGATGTTTTGCAGCAGCTCAGCAACACTCATTTGATCGAGGTGTTGGTATTGAGATTCAGACTCGGTTGTTTTTTTGAAATCCATATTAGTAGATGCCGGGGAATTTATTAGGCTGTGCCTCTCGCATTAATTTGTACACTTTATCGAAAACGGTTTCAACGTTCGGTTTCGAGAAATAATTGCCATCTGATCCATAAGCGGGACGGTGGTCTTGGGCCGAAATCGTTTTTGGCTCTGAGTCAAGGTAAAAATAAGCGCCTTGTTCTTCAAGTATTTGTTGCAGCATAAAGCCTGTTGCGCCGCCCGATACATCTTCGTCCATCACAATCAAACGACTTGTTTTTTTGATGGACTCCAAAATTATTTTGTGCGTATCGAATGGAAGAAGTGTTTGAATATCAATGATCTCGCAATGGATGTCAAATTCTTTCAACTGTTCAGCAGCTTCTAAAACAATACTTACGCAAGAACCATAAGTAACGATGGTGACATCGCTGCCTTGCACCAGTATTTCAGGAACGCCAAGGGCTACTTTGTATTCTCCAAGATTGCTGGGTAATTTTTCTTTTCTTCTGTATGCCAAAAGTGGTTCAATTACCAATGCTGGGTCGAGTGCGCTTAACAATGTATTGTACATTCCGCTGGCTTGTGTCATGTTGCGAGGCACGCAAATATAGATGCCGCGAAGCGAGTTGATGATCATGCCAAGGGGAGATCCCGAGTGCCAGATGCCTTCAAAACGATGGCCGCGAGTACGTATGATGAGCGGTGCTTTTTGTCCGCCTTTTGTTCGGTAATGAAGTGAAGCTAGGTCGTCAGAGATGGTCATTAATCCGTAGATCAGGTAATCTAAGTATTGAATTTCGGCAATGGGGCGCAATCCTCTAATGGCCATGCCCACACCTTTTCCAAGGATGGTAGCTTCTCTGATGCCAGTGTCGCTGACGCGCGCTTCGCCATATTTTTTTTGCAGTCCTTCTAATCCTTGATTGACACCGCCAATTTTACCCGAGTCTTCTCCAAAGATGACCAGTTTTGGTTCTTTGGCGAGTAGTGCGTCAAAATTGTCGCGAATGATAATACGTCCATCAACAATTGGAGCGTCGTCGCTGTAAACTGGCTTAACTTCTTTGATGTTGATAGCTGAATAATCGTCGTGACTATAAAGCAAAGAGTTGTATCGATCGAAGTTGGCAATGTTTTCTTGCAACAGCCAATCTTGCAGTGTTTTTCGTTCGTTGCTGTCTTCTTTACTAACATAGCGCAATACTTTTTTCGCAGCCATTGTAAGGTCTTTCCAATTGGTGTCTAAACCATTCAGTAATTTGTACTTGGTTTGCTGAATTTGCTCTTTATTGGCACTGGCAGCGGCTAGTCTGTCGAAAAGTAGGCAAAGGTTTTTGACTTCGTTTTTGATGGGCGTGATGTAAGCTTTCCAAGCAGCTTCTTTTCCTTCTTTCACCTTTAAGAAAGCCTCTTCCTCAATCTTTTTTAAATCTTCTTCTGATGCAAATGCTTGTTGAATGATCCACTCTTTGTATTGTTTGTTACAGTCGTATTCTTTTTCCCAAGCCAAGCGCTCTTCTGATTTGTAGCGCTCGTGAGAGCCTGATGACGAATGTCCTTGCGGCTGTGTCAATTGTTGAACGTGCACCAAAACAGGAACATGTTGCTCACGGGCGAGTTCCGCAGCTTTTTTATAAGTCAAACACAGTGCGCTGTAGTCCCAGCCGTTGACGGTCATGATTTCCCAGCCCTTGTATTTTTCATCACGCTGAAATCCCGCCAAAGCTTTGGAGATACTCGCTTTGGTGGTTTGCATGCTGGTAGGAACAGAAATTCCGTAGCCGTCGTCCCAAACAGAAAGTACAACAGGAACTTGCAGCACGCCCATGGCGTTGAAAGCTTCCAGGAAAATTCCTTCCGAAGTACTGGCGTCTCCAATAGTGCAAAATACTACTTCGTTGCCGTTGTTCGATAGCGTGTTGTATTGGTGGAGTTCTTTGTTTTTGCGAAATAATTTCGAAGCCAATCCAAGTCCAACCGTACGAGGAATCTGTGCAGCAGTAGGGGAAAGGTCGGTAGTGGTGATTTTTAATTTCGTCATGTCTTTCCACGTACCATCTTCATTGATGTAGCGCGTGGTAAAATGGCTGTTCATTTGGCGACCAGCTGAATGTGGTTCTGCTTGTATGCTGGTGTGCGAATACAATTGAGCAAATATTTGTTGGTGGGTCACTGAGCCAATGGCCAGCATGATCGTTTGGTCTCGGTAATAGCCACTTCGGTAATCGCCTTCCTGAAATTGCTTGGCTAGGGCGATTTGAGCCAATTCTTTACCATCTCCGAAAATCCCAAATTTTGCTTTACCTGTGAGCACTTCCTTTCTGCCCAAGAGGCTGGCCTCCCGACTTTCGCAGGCGAGGCGGTAGTCGGCTAAAACAATTTCTTTAAATTCACTGAGCGACAATTCCTTAACGCTATTTTTCTCGTTGTTGGTTTTGCTCATATGCCTGTGCTGTTAATTTAGTGTATCTGCAGCTCAATCTACCTTTTGGTCTCACGCGAAAATAGTAAATTCAATAGACACGTCCGAGCCTATTGCTATTTTAGTTTGTAAAATGTGTGTATTTGGCTTTAAGTTGCTTTTTGTAAGCGACTTAGGATGCTTCACTTGTTTTCAAAAGTTTTGAACAAACACTCTATTTTAATTTTTGCAAGCTGATTTTTCGATAGAGCGTGTGGGTAGCGGTCAATCCTCCTTTTTGAAGGTTATCGCTGCTGGTATTTTCCCAAATTTGCGCACTTGCTTGGTTGCTGAAGACTGTCCATTCTTCAGTATTGCTTGCGCTAAAGTTTAGAATTACTTTGTCGTTACTGATGACCGACCATTTGAAGCTTTTAGTGGAAGCATTGGTGTCGCTGCTTTCGGTGAGACTGCCGTCGCCGCTTTTGGTGAAATTGTAAATACCTGCGTTTTGAAGAGTGTAGGTAGAGCTGGTGGTGTCGACGCTTTCTTTAACTTGTAATTCGCTGATGGTCCAAGTTCCTTTGAGTCGTTCGCGGTAATCGCTTTCTTTCGAGCACGCCGATAATACAATACCAAGGATTAATGCGCTGATGAGGCTTTTCATTTGATGCCGAGTTGCTTGTCAACTTCCTTGTATATCGCGTAAACGCGCGGAATATAGGCGCCCAGTTTTTCAAAAGATTCGTCTAACTGAATTCGGGTAAAACCTTTTACAGTGAGATTTAGCAAAAAGCGCATGTCATTGTTGTTGTAGGTGTGCAATACGTCGAAAAACCCTTTTGTGTTGGTAAAGATCATTCCGTTCATACGTGCGGAGTAATACTTAAGACACTTAATGTCCACTTGTTCAGTGTATCCCATCAGAATAGCGCAATGGCGAAAAAAGTAGGAGGTGTCGCTGACCATTTTAGTGTCAACATATTTTGTTATTACTTTCTCACTTTCTTTTTTGAGATTGAAATAGGGGATTCTTGGACTGAAAAACAAAAGCATTTCGTCCATGCTTCGCGGAAATCGGTTAAAAAAAATTCCTTTGTAATAAATGTTCATTGGATTCTTAACAAGATGATCGTGAGCTTCCAGCAGTCGTGTCGTTTTATGCTGTAGCTCTTGTTTGTTGATGTATAGAGTGAAATCTTTTCGGAATACTTTTAAAGGTAAAATTTGAAGGCTGGTGTCGTTGATGGTGTAGTAATTATTGTTGCCGTTTGCCACTACAATGCGGTATTTTCCGTCTTCGGGAAGGGTCAGTGCGTATTTGCCGTAGCGGTCAGATTTGCCTTCGCAAATTAATACTCCGTTTTTAAAAACAGTAATTTCGATTTGGTCTACAATATAGCCAACTTCATTTTTTATAAATCCCTGAAGCTGAATGTCTCCATCTGTATTTGAGAAAGCATCAATTGAATTAAAAAAAAGTAAAGAAACAGCAAGTAAATGGCGCGTGGAATGACCCATTGAGAAAAGAAAATTAAAACATTTTCGATGAGTGTATTTCATTGATCGGTAAAAATAAGACGTTGGTCGATTTGAGTATAATAAGTGAATTTGCAAAAGAACTATTACATAAATTGTGCCTTAGTAATTAGTGGTTGAATTTAATTAAATAAATCGAATGAAAGGTATTCAAGCAGGTGTATTTTTAATGTTGATCGCATTTTCTTGCGCCGCACAATCGGTCAATTTTCAAGTGCAAAAACTTCTCGCAGAGGGCCGAGTGCAGGATCAAAAAGGAGAATTTGCTAAGGCCGAAGAGTCTTATGGGTTGGCTTTGTATTTAGACAGCACCAATGTTGCGACGCACATTGCTTTGGGGATCTTGTATCACAAGTGTGATCGCTATGAAAAAGCGCTTGTGGAGCTCAATACTGCTTTACAATACGATATACAAAATGCCGACGCGCACTTTGTGCGCGCCAATATCTACACGGATATGGGAATGCTTAGTTTTGCTTTAAGTGATTATTCACACGCTATTGCAGAAGAGCCAACTATGTTGTATGCGTATTTAAACAGAGGGTTCATTTATTCAGAAATGTCTTTGTTTGAAAATGCGATAAACGACTTTTCGATTGCCATTCAAATTGACCGTGACGCAGCAGTGGCGCACTATAGTCTTATGCGTGTTCAGGGTGTGCCTGTATTGGAAAAAAATTGCTTCTATGCCGAAAACCAGAGTGCAAATGACATTCGCGCCAGTATGGTTTTCAATACATTTTGTTTTTAATTGATATAAAAAAAAGGATGCAACAACTTTCGCTGTTGCATCCTTTTCTTGAAATGTGATAGATTCTATTCTTTTAAAAAGGAAAGTGATTGTTGTTGTGCTGAAGACAGCACCAAGTGGTACAATCCATTTGCAAGCAGTTCAACGTTTGCCTTTTTTCCTTGTCCCACGGCAACACTTTCTCCCAGTGTATTGTAGATAGTCCACTGGCTTTGCTCGCCAACGCCTTCAATATTGAATTGCGCGCTAGCGGGATTGGGGTAGATTTTTAAGGTGCTTGTGTTGGCAACGATTTCTTGAGAAGAAAGTACACCGGGAACACAAGATACATTGCCGCTTGTGCCTGCAACACACATAGCGCAATCGTCTAGATAAGCAGTTCCAGAGGTCACGTTTGCGCAATCTTGCCACGCCGTTATGTTTTGAATGTAGGGGGTGATTTGATCGGCCATATTGATGTGTTCGTGTTTTGCGGGATGCCAATCTTCACCATATGGAGCGGCTTGCGTAACTAAATTGAATTTAAAAACATTGTGGTCATTGAGGTCTGCAAAATGTTGATAAATAGCAGCCATGTATTTGTTCCATCTGTTGAATTGATTGAAATCGTTCCAAATTGAAATGGAGCTGCCATTGACACAAATTATTTTGGTGTTGACACCATACTTGTTTCTTAAGTCATTGATGAAGCCGATGTATTTTTGAACGTAAGCTGTTGAGTCCAAGGCACTGTGGTTAGACGCCCATGTTTGTTCATTCGCAAAGTCATTGGTTCCTAAGTGAATAACAACAACGTCAGGAATATAGGAGCTGTGGTTCCAAGTAGAATTTATATCATCGGGAAAAATGCGATTGAAAATGTTAGGAAGCACCGAAGCAGTATTACCGTCATTGTTGCGGTACAATCCTCGACCCGAATAGGATGTACAATGGTATTGTGCATTGAGTCGACGACTAGTGATGGCGCCCCAGGCAGCATCATTGTTTTCGTTGATGGAAGTAAATCCAGTATTGGCGCCAGCACCAGCGTATTCGTTGCCATAGCCGCAAGTCCAAGAGTCGCCAATGAACTCAATTTTGCGGTTAGGTAAGGCGTCTGGCGTTAGTAGAGCGCTTTCCTCAATGTAAAAGCCTTTGAATGAACTTTTGCCCACAGAAGATTCTGTTCTCTTTGTGATGCGAATGCTGTGTGCGCCAGCGGGCAGCCCTGAAACCAAAGGATAATTGGTCGTATTGCTATACATCCTTAGTGATTTCACAAATACGTTGTCAATGTATATGTTGTAGTAGTTGGTTGATGTGGCGCCGCCCAATCCATAGTCTTTAAAGTCGGCACTGATCGCTGTGCCATTGAATTTTGCTGAAATGCTGCTCCCTGGATACGTGTAAGCGGGAGCAAGTGGATTTTTGAAATCGATGCGTCCAACATATTGAATATTATTGTCGTCAGCTGGAATAAAATGACTCGGTGTTTGCGCAAAAGAAGGTAGTGTAAATGCCATTGCAACAATGACATAGAGATTGGAAAGTAGTTTAGTAGTCATACAATTGGTTTATTGGTTCAAATCAAATGTAGGGGGAAGGTAATACTTCGATTTTGTTTTTCCTGTAAACGAAGTGATCTTTGTTGCTCAAAGGTGTAGATACATAAATTACAAAGTCATTTACATAAAATGCAAAGTTGATCTTATTTGCAAATGACTTGATTTTACTTATCTTTCAAAGTAGATGACGAAACGACAAAGAAATATTTACGCATTGGTATTCACATCAGTTTTGCTGCTTTCGATGCCTTTTGTATTCGATTTTAGCAGCAAGAAAATAGTACCTTTCGACCATCCGTCTGACTATTTCTTTGCAACCTATCACGAACCGATAATTGGCGATTTTTCAGTAGCAACTGTTACTAAAGATACTTTAGGGGCGCTTCACTTAAAATATAAATTGTCGTCAACTAAGGACGATCCCTTTGTTGGTTTTTATCTTCGCAAAAAAGATTCACTGGCGTTCTTACTGAGTTTAAATGATTACAACGCCATTAAGATTCATGTGAAGGCAAAAAAATCCGAGCGGATTCCCATCACCTTTACCTTGGATTACAAAGGTTTTACTTCACCTAGCAAAGAGTTGTCGAGCATGCCTTTCACTTATGAATTACAGTATGAAGGAGAAAAGGATTATGTAATAGCAGTGAAAGACTTTGTTAGTCCGAGCTGGTGGTACAGAGCGCACCGCAAAACGGATGCAGATTTTAACCAACCTGATTTCTCACGCGTCAACTATTTTATTGTAGGAAGCTGCTTGGTGATTGGCGGTGGAAAGGAGGATGAAATAGAGATTTCTTCGCTTGAGTTGGTAAACGATAATTTTGCTGTTTACCTTGTTTATGCTGTTTTTGCATTGCTCGGATACAGCATTTACTGGATCATGATTTTGCTGTCGCGCAAAAAGAAAGTATTGATTCCTTTTGTGGCGAATGACATTAAAGGGGATGCCAAGGATAAAACGGGCTTGATAGTTCAATTTCTATCAAAAAACTACAGCAATCCCGATTTGAGTCAAATGGAAGTGCAGCGGGAGGTAGGTATATCGGCGCGTGAGATAGGGCAGTTGTTGAAAGAGGGACATCATTCTTCATTTAAAAATTACTTGAATCAAATTCGACTTGCTGAAGTGAAGCGTCTTTTGAAGGAAAGCGATTTGCCAGTGTCAGACATTGCGTACAAATCAGGTTACAATAATATTTCGCATTTCAACCGCGTGTTTAAATCAGAGCTGGGGCTGAGTCCAAAGCAATTTAGAGAACAGCCTTAAGTACATAACATAACATTACTTTGCGTTTTTTGTTTCATTGCTTTGCATTGCTTGCACTCAAAGAGAAATTACAAAAAGATCAAGAGTTGTTTGTTGGATGTAAAGCTAGTTTTTATTGGAGCATCTATCTTGCAGACTCAAACTAAAATGAACTGCATTATGAAAAAAATGAAAAATACATTAGGCTTCTTTATTCTGTTCTTGCTTGGCATGCAAACTTTATTTGCAACAGTGGTGGTGCCTCTTGACAATCCGTATATTTCGTACGACGGTGTGTATTATCCACAAATCACCCCTTCAAAGGTTGTCTTGAATCGGCATTTGCCAGCCATGCTGAACGATTGGGAGTCGGGTATCGCAGGTGCATGGATCAACCAATGGGTCATCACACAAACAGGTGTTCGCATTCGCTTTAAAACAGCGAGTCCAACCATTGACCTTGCATTTACGCAACGTGCTACTGGAGGGACAATAGGCGGAACACCGACCTCTGGTTTTTCTGTTTTCGTAGCTGGTGTTTCCATTGCTACCTATTCTTCTTTGGCGTTTACGGTGAACAATCCCAATGCAGGAACAGCAACCACCTTTGAAGTATCTTTGCCAAATCTTTGGTCGGTAGATTTCACTGGAATGAACCTCGCCGATGGTTATACGCTTGAAGATCCGGGTGCACTAAACAAGCCTGTTTATGTAGCTATAGGAAATTCTATTACCCATGGAACTGGCCAGTATGTTTCTTCTGCAAAAGGTTATGCATTTATTTTAGCCAATAAAATGGGTTGGGACTTGCACAATATTGCGGTGGCTGGTGCCACCTTGGGTTGGTCAATCGCAAAAAACATCAAAGGAAAACATGTTGACCACATCACCATTAAAATAGGTTTCAATGATTTTAAATATTCAACAGCCACTTTAGCGAGCAAAAAAACGGAGTACGGTAAACTTATAGATACACTGCGTGCAAATCATCCCAATGCTAAAATATATTGCATTACGCCAATTTTTTCAAATGACAATACTGGTGCTGCGCCATATGTATTAGCAGATTTCAGAACCATGGTGACTGAAGTAGTGACCGACAGACAAGTAAGTGATAAGAATTTATGTTTGATCTATGGTCCTGATATTTCTGATGCATCAATGCTGGCTTCAGGTGATCCCACGCACTTAAGTGAATATGGCGCCAATCTGTTCGCTAACAATTTGTATGCTAAAATAAACAACTGTGCATTAAGTGTTAATGCAATTGAGATGGAACAAGCGAATGCAGGAATAACCATCACGACGATTAACGCGGGGCGCCTGCAAATGCAAGTGAATTACAGCGGAAAGTATGCGGTGTCTTTGTATTCTACTGAAGGAAGAGAAGTGTACCACAACGAAACGACTTTTGACAATATTGGAGCGAATACCTTGCTGTGGGACCAAAGTCAATTAAGCGGGGGGATGTACATTGTTAAAGTCAGAGGTGAACATTTAGATTCAACGGCAATGAAAGTAGTTTTTGAGTAGCGCAGTGGTAGTAGGTGCTGGAGTCCTCGCTTGCTTAAGCGGGGACTTCAGCGTTTTCTATGGCTTGTATGATTTTTTCACAGGCACTTTGTATCTCTGAAGCCGTGATGGTGAGTGGGGGAGCGATACGCAATGATTGGTCATTGAATAAGAACCAATCCACAAAAACACCCAGCTGTAAGCATTGATGGTTGACCGAAAAATTGAATTCACGCGTTGCAAATTCAACGGCCAGCAATAATCCTTTACCTCTAACTGCTATGATTTTAGGGTGTTGTAGTAACTTGCGAAAGAGTTGTTCCTTGTCGGCGATGTCTTCAAGTAAACGTTCTTCTTCAATCACTTCAATGCACGCTAAGCTGGCAGCGCAAGAAACAGGGTGCCCGCCAAAAGTGGTGATGTGACCCAAAATCGGACTCTCCATCAAACAGCTCATAATTTCTTTAGAACTGATAAAGGCGCCAATAGGCATTCCACCGCCCATCCCTTTGGCACAAACCAAAATATCAGGAAGCACTCCATAGTGCTCAAAAGCGAACATTTTTCCGCTGCGCCCAAAGCCACTTTGTACTTCGTCGAAAACCAAGAGCGTTCCGCATTCATTGCATTTCTTGCGTAATAGTTGCAGATAATTGTTTTCAGGTAAAATAACGCCTGCCTCGCCTTGAATAGGTTCAATAAATACAGCTGCTGTTGCTGTGGAGATGAGTTGTAAATCACTGATGTTATTGAAGCGAATTTGCCTTGTCATTGGGGCTAAAGGACGAAATCCATTTTTAAATTTCTCTGATCCTATAATGCTTAAAGCGCCGCTGGTGCTGCCGTGATAGGCATTTTCAAAAGAAATAATTTCACTTCTGCCGCTGTACCTTTTGCTTAGTTTTAAGGCGCCCTCAATGGCTTCGCTACCTGAATTGACAAAATAGATATTGCGCAAACTAGGCGGAAGCAGTTGGGCTATTTTTTCAGCCAATTTAACTTGGGGGCCTTGCACAATTTCTCCATACACCATTAGGTGCATGTATTTGGCGGCTTGATCTTGAACAGCCTTCACCACTTTTGGGTGGCAATGGCCAACATTACTTACCGAGATTCCTGAAATTAAATCAATGTACTCTTCGCTTTTCGGACCATAAAGAATGCACCCTTGTGCTTTTTCAATTTCAATTTGCAGAGGAAAAGGGGAGGTTTGCGCGAGGTATTCAAGAAAAAGTCTGCGGTTGTTCATGTCTCTTATTTTGGTTTTCCGAATCGGTATCCGAAAGTCAAAGCTACATCAAAAGTGCCGAAATTTAAAGGAGACCAAGTGGAATGCGCACTTGGTAGTGTTAATCCTGCCAAAGTGCTTTCGCTGACTTTCATTGCCAATTGAGAAATGCCTAAACCCAATTCAAAAAAAGTAGGATAAATATCTTCGTATTCGTTGCCCAAGTGATAGCGCAAACTTGTGCCCAAACGGTAAATCATTCCGGCTGCTTTTACTTCGCTTCTAATGTCTTCTTCAAATTTAATTTTGTCCATTTTGCCATATCCCGCCTCGCCGCTAATTTTCCAAAGCAAGCGATCTTCATTATAGGCGTAGTAATTGATGTTGCCTAAGCCGAAAAGTAAATACCCCGTGTTGTCGTTTTTCTTGGTTGAATTGGAATTTTCTAAATAGTTGTTGGATACATTGTTAATGAGCACAGGCGCTCCTTTTACTCCGATGGAAAAGTCGGAACTGAGCATTATTTCTATGTTTACTGGAAATTCAAAAGTGGCTGCGCGTTGAAATAGAGTGCTGAAATACGAATCTTTAGATGCGCCCAAACTGACGATGATATTACCTGCTGCTGTACTTTGCGCCAATGCGTTATGTGCTGATGCACTCATTAAAAGTAGTATGTATAATAGGTGTTTCATCTATCGTCAAACAATATCCAAGTGCGCGATGTTACATATACGCCTAATATAAAAGTAAATTGTCTATAAAAAACAAAGTCGGAAGTATTCGCGCTTCCGACTTTACCTTGATTTACTCGTCATCGTCTCCTTCGCCATCTCCTTTGCGCGGAGTATGGTTGGGGTTTCCGCCTTTGCCTTCCTTCATTTTACGTAAAATCTCTCTTCTGAATTCATGCTCAGCACGGTAAAGTCTGGCTACCTTTTTAATGGGTAATAAAGTTTTTACTTTGCTGTGAAATTCTTTTTTGATCTGAAGTTCCTTTTCTTGCAGCATCATTTGTTTGTCGACCATCTTTTCTACTTCTGAGTTCGACAAGCTGTCTAGCGCTTCTTTTGTTTTCACGCCTTTATGCATGTCCCTTCTTTCTTTGTGCAACTTTTCCATTTTGTCTTGAAATTCATTGTACGCTGGCCAAAATTTCTGTGCCTCGTCACTGCTTAAATTGAGTTCTTTGGTAATGAAACCCACTTTTAGTGACTTAATTTCTTCTTTGTTTTTTGCAGGTTGAGCAAAAGTTGTGTTGACCAATGTCAGCAGGGCCAGCACGCAAAATGTGATTTTAGTTTTCATGGTTTCTGGTTTTAGAGTTCGTCAATTAAAGTGTTTTCGTCAATGTTATCATCTAATAGATAATTGCTGTAAGCTTCGTATTCACTGTCGTTCGAAGCAACGCTGTTGTTGGCAATGCAAGCGTCGGTGACTTCATCGTCATTGAAGTCTTCTATGTTGTCGTTTACATATGCAGCGTAATCTACTTGTTGCATTTGCGGAATTGCAAGAGTTGTTTCAGCTTGCAGTAGCCAAACAGACAAAACGATTGTGCAGGCGGCCACCGCTGAAAGTGCGTATTTGTAGCGCAGTATCCAGTGTTTCGTAGAAGCGCTGATGCGCTGCTGAACCTGCGTTTCTAAATCGTTGAAATACGAAGGAGGTGTTGAGAATCCACAGTTGTTCATGTTGTGTTCTGTATTTGTTTCCATTGTTAGCTAAGACTTTTGTAAAACGAAAAGGTTTAATCACGACCGATATATTCTTCGATTTTTTTTGAAGCATGATGAAATGAAGCTTTTAGTGCGCCAACTGAAGTGCCCGTTATTTCAGCGATTTCTTCGTATTTCAGTTCGTCGAAATACTTCATATTGAATACCAATCGCTGTTTTTCGGGTAAGGTCAAAATAGCTTTTTGCAATTTTAACTGAATTTCGTCGCCACTGTAATGAATGCCACTTTCTAAGGAGTGCAGCAATTGGTTTTCAATGTTGACGATGGGAATGAAAAAGCGTTTTCTCTTTTTATTCAAGAAGCTGATGCATTCATTGGTGGCAATGCGGTATATCCAGGTGAATAATTTTGAATCTTCCTTGAACTGGTCCAAGGCCAACCAAATTTTTACAAAAACATCTTGCGTAAGATCATCGGCATCAGCATGGTCGATCACCATTCGTCGCACATGCCAATACACACGCTGCTTATACTGCTGCATGAGTAAATTGAAACCATAGTTTTTGGTTTCCGAATTTCGAAATTTATCGAGAAGATCTTGATCTGTCCATTGCCCCATACTTTGTCTTTTGGGGTGGAACTGCCTATTTTCTTTTGATCACTTTTTGAACAGCTTCAACGATGTTAGGAGTATTGATGCCATATTTTGTCATCAATTGTTCCTCAGTTCCGCTTTCACCAAATTTGTCGTTAACGGCAACAAATTCAATTGGGGCAGGAAATTCTCTCGCAAGCAATTGAGCAATTGAGTCGCCCAATCCGCCATTCATTTGGTGTTCTTCAGCTGTTACCACACATTTAGTTTTTCTCACTGAAGCTAAGACTGCTTGTGCGTCCAATGGTTTAATCGTGTGTATGTTTATTGTTTCAACGGAGATGCCTTGAGCCGATAAAATTTCACCAGCTTCGATGGCTTTCCATACTAAATGGCCTGTTGCGAATATAGTAACATCAGTTCCTTCGTTCAAAAGAACTGCTTTTCCTATTTCAAATTTCTGATCGATAGGTGTGAAGTTAGGTACTTTCGGACGACCGAAACGCAAGTAAACCGGACCATCATAATTGGCTGCCGCAATTGTTGCAGCTTTCGTTTGGTTGTAATCACATGGGTTGATAACTACCATTCCTGGTAACATTTTCATTAAACCAATGTCTTCTAATATTTGATGCGTTGCGCCATCTTCGCCCAAAGTTAATCCGGCGTGAGAAGCGGCAATTTTTACATTTTTACCGGAATAGGCAATGGATTGGCGTATTTGATCGTATACTCTGCCGCTCGCAAAGTTGGCGAAAGTTCCTGCAAAAGGAATTTTTCCGCCGATGGTCAAGCCTGCAGCAATGCCCATCATGTTTGCTTCAGCAATGCCAATTTGAAAAAATCTTTCAGGGTTTTCCTTGATGAATTCGTCCATTTTCAAAGATCCAATTAAGTCGGCGCAAAGCGCTACTACATTGGGATTGCTTCGTCCAAGTTCGGTTAATCCCTCGCCAAATCCTGAACGAGTATCTTTGATGTTGAGTATTTCAAATTTTTTCATGGAGTGCTGTTCTGTTTTTTTTGAAGCGCTAAAGTTAATATAAATCTACTTTACAAGGCTTACCTGATTCAACTTTAAATTCTTTTTCTATCGAATACATGGTTCGGCGCGCAATTTTAGAGCGATATACTATTTTATAAGTGCCGGGTAACATATACAAGGTTTCATTGGGTTGTTCGCAGTTGAGTTCGTAAATCAGTTTCAATTGGCCGTCGACCCACTGATAAATAAAAGCGAAACCACTGCCTAAGGCGGTAAAACTTACTTTACCAGGTTGTGGTACTTCTATTTTTGAAGTGGCACTTTGCGCAATCTGCACAGTGCTGGTGATACGAGGTACTGTTAGTATTTCAAGGTCGTATTCACCAACGATGTATTTTTCGGTTTTTTCAAAGTCTTGAACATTGAGGATAGCCGCTTTTCCACTTTGTCGAACAATGCACTTGATGTTGAATTGGTTGCTAAAATTGCCATTCGATTTGCAATACAAGCTGCCCTGCGGAGCATCAATAGAGATGATGTTGTGTTGTCCTGGTTTCAAACGTACATTGTCTTTCGACATTTCGGGCTTGGTATGAACAACAATATTGTAGGTGGCAATAGGGTCAACCGATATCGTGTCGGGATTTCCAGATCCATTCATGGTGTGAATCACATTGTATTTTATTTCACGTGAATGCTGATCGTAAAAAGTCATCGTAACATTAGTTTCAATAGGCTTTTGATTTACGTCAAGTAAATTCACTTGGCAAGTGGTGGTGGAGAGTGCTTCAGAAATCACCACCGACAAAATATTTTTGAAAGCAGCGGGAGTAGAGGCGTCGTAATATTCGCCAATGCAACGAAAGTATTTGTCGTATTCTTTTCCCATCCCCAATCCAATAATAAATGGTTTTAAAATGACGCCATTCAGTTGCAGGGCGCGAGATACGGCGCAGGGGTCTCCATCACAGGCTTCAATGCCATCGGTAATCAATATGACTACGTTGCGGCAGGTGGTGCAAGCTGGGAAATCTCCTTCGGTTGCCTCAAGTGAACGCGCAATAAGAGTGGTTCCTTTGGGTTGTGTAGACTTTAATACGTGTTTTATTTTGTCGATGTTGTCGTCTTCAAAAGGCACTTCAAGGTGGGTGTCTTCACAGTCTTGAGCGCCCTGATTGATGTCTGTTCTATTGCCATAAACGCGCAGCGCTACATCAACATTTTCGAGTCCTTTCAAACTGTCGAGGGCTTGCGAAAGAAGTCTTTGCGCCACAGAAATTTTGCGTTCGCCGGCCATATTGGCCCACATACTTTGCGAAGCATCAAAAATAAAGAGGATGCGGGTGGTGATTTTGGGTTCTTCTTTTTCTTTCTGCTGCGCCGCTGCGTGCAGCGCAGTGAGAATGAAAACAAGAAAAATGAATTTCAATTTCTTCATGGACTATTTTTAGTAGTCGCCCAAAGTTTCTGGATTTTGTGCCAAAGCAGATTTCAATTGCTCGTCATTGGGTGCAACGCCATGCCACTTGTGTGTGCCCATCATAAAGTCAACGCCATTGCCCATTTGCGTCGTCATTATAATCAGTATCGGTTGTGCTTTGCCTGTAAGACTTTTGGCTTTTTCAAGCGTTGTAACAACTTCGCTCAAAACATTTCCGTTCATCTCCAATACCTTCCAGCCAAAAGCTTCCCACTTGGCTTTTAAATTTCCCAATGAAAGAACTTCGTCTGTTGATCCGTCAATTTGAGCGCTGTTATAATCTATTGTTGCTATTATATTGTCTACATTTTTTGCTGCTCCGTACATTGCGGCTTCCCACACTTGTCCTTCTTGCTGCTCGCCGTCACCCATCAATACGTATACCAATTTATTGTCGCCATTTAATTTTTTGGCTTGTGCGGCACCCATCGCAACTGATAATCCTTGTCCGAGTGAACCTGATGCAACACGCACTCCAGGCAATCCTTCATGCGGAGTAGGGTGGCCTTGCATGCGAGAATTCAAACTTCTAAAAGTCGACATTTCTTTTACCGGGAAATATCCTGCTCTACCCAAAACACTGTAAAACACTGGAGAAATATGACCATTCGACAAAAAGAAAAGATCTTCATTTTTTCCATCCATCGAAAAAGATATGGCGTTGTGCTCCATCGCTTCGTTGTAGAGGGTTACTAAAAATTCAGTGCATCCCAATGAACCTCCTGGATGTCCAGAATTGTTTTGGTGAACCATTCTTACGATATCGCGACGCACTTGTGAAACGATTTTTTCTAATTTTTGGATGTCGGCCATGTTGTATTAATTTTTTACGAAAATACAATTTTCAGTCAACTACGCGCTGTCTACTGTCAACTATTTGACTATTTTCGCATTCTTAAATTTTTTGACATGGGATTAAAATGTGGTATCGTAGGTTTGCCAAACGTTGGAAAGTCAACTCTTTTCAACTGTTTGTCGAGTGCAAAAGCACAAGCAGCAAACTTTCCGTTTTGTACAATAGAGCCAAATATTGGAACGATCATCGTTCCTGATGAGCGCTTAAATAAGTTAGAAGAGTTGGTTAAGCCCGAAAGAGTGCAAGCCAATGTAATGGAAATTGTAGACATTGCCGGTTTAGTTAAAGGAGCAAGCGAGGGAGAAGGACTGGGCAATATGTTTTTGGGAAATATTCGTGAAACAGATGCGATTTTACATGTTATTCGCTGCTTCGACAATGACAATATTATTCACGTAGACGGCAATATAAATCCGATTCGCGACAAAGAAACCATCGACTTTGAATTGGGTTTAAAAGATTTAGATACTATCGATAAGCGTTTAGAGAAAGCCAATAAAATGACTAAGCATGGCGATAAAGACGCTATTAAATTGGTGAGTATTTTAGAAACGGTAAAACACAATTTGTTGCAAGGGAAATCGGCAAGATCAGCTGCATTGACAGAAGAAGATTTTGTGATTTTAGCAGAGCTAAATTTGATTACGGCAAAACCTGTTCTATATGTATGTAATGTAGATGAGAAAAGTTTGACTACAGGAAATGCATATGTTGATGCAGTGAAAAAAGTTGCAGCTGAGGAAGGCGCTGAAGTAATGGTGATTTGTGCACAATTAGAATCTGACATCGCTGAATTAGAAAGCTACGAAGAGCGTCAAATGTTTTTGCAAGACGCAGGTTTAAAAGAACCAGGTGTAAATAAATTGATCGCGGCATCTTATAAATTATTGAAATTGAGCACCTATTTTACAGCAGGTGTAAAAGAGGTGAGAGCGTGGACAATCAAAGTTGGTTTCAAAGCGCCACAAGCAGCGGGCGTAATTCACACTGATTTTGAAAAAGGATTTATTCGCGCTGAAGTGATCAAGTACGAAGATTTTGTGAAGTACGGTTCAGAAGCAGCTTGTAGAGATGCCGGAAAACTATCTGTTGAAGGAAAGGAATATGTAGTAGGCGATGGGGATGTGATGCATTTTAGATTTAATGTTTAAAGTTTTTGCAGATTGTTTGCAGAATAGTTGTGAGGATAAAAAAATATTCTAAATTTGCCCTCCGGTTTTGAAGAACGTTCTTTTGATAAACTGAAAATAAGTACTCGGGGCGTAGCGTAGTCCGGTCATCGCGCCTGGTTTGGGACCAGGAGGTCGCAGGTTCGAATCCTGCCGCCCCGACACTAACATCATCAACACAAAACAAAAGCCTGTAAATCGTATGATTTACGGGCTTTTTTGTTTTTAGCACCTCCCTCCATAGCCCCTTTTTTTGCATGGCTTCGGTGACCTAGTTATATATTTTCATTTTTTTAATTCTATTTCAAACGAAGTGCTTTCATAATTTGTACTTTTAATAGATGCTCCTACTTCGAATACTTTTATTGCCCATTTCTTTCCTCTATGGAAGAATTGTGGCTTTTCGCAATAAGTTGTTCGATTGGAAAATTCTGAAATCCGAGCAATTTGATATTCCCGTTATTTCTGTAGGCAACATCACGGTAGGCGGCACGGGCAAGTCACCGCAGGTTCACTACTTAATGGATTTACTGCGAAAACAATACAAGGTGGCAACGGTAAGTCGCGGCTACAAGCGAAAAACTAAAGGTTTTGTAGAAGTTACTGCGCAATCAACGGTGGATGAAGTGGGCGACGAGCCGAAACAATTCAAATTGAATTTCCCTGATGCCACCGTCACTGTGAGTGAAAAAAGAGCAGAAGCCATTCATCTCTTGCTCAAAAGCAGTACAGTGCCTGATGTGATTTTACTCGATGATGCCTTTCAACACCGATGGGTCAAGGCGGGTTTGAGTATTTTACTGATAGACTACAATTATTTGCAGGAACCCGATTACATGATTCCTTCGGGCACCATGCGTGAATCGAAAAACGGACAAGACCGCGCCAACATTATCATTGTGACCAAGTCGCCAAAAATATTGTCGCCTATGGAGAAGCGGCGTTTTATTGAAGTAGTTGCTCCGCAACAACATCAAATCTTGTATTTCTCATACATACACTATCATCGCTTGAAAGCGATGACGCCTGCAGCTGAAAAAATACTGCAGGAAATGGGCGAAATTCGATTGTCGGAATATAAGATTTTGCTCTTTACTGGCATTGCCAATTCAGCGCCATTGTTAGCGCATCTTAGTGATATTTGTAGAGAGGTAAAGGAGGTTAAATTTGCTGACCACTACAACTTCACCGTAGAAGATTTGCAGTTTGCTGCTGCTGGATACAGGAACATTCTATCCAATAAAAAAATATTGATCACCACTGAAAAAGACGCCGTGCGCTTATTTGAAAACCCTGCAATCGAAGCGATGGCGGGGCTGCCTTTGTTTTACCTTCCAATTGAAATAAAATTCCATGAAGAATCAGCTTCCTTTAACGAACAAGTACTTGACTATGTCCAGCATCACCGAAACAGCAGCGTTTCTCCAAGCTAAAATTACAATAGCGCCTGAGTTCGGCATTGTGCTCGGCACAGGTTTGGGTGGCCTCGTGAACGACATGATTGTGAGTCATTCATTTTCATACGATGAGATTCCTAATTTTCCGGTTTCAACCGTAGAAAGTCATTCTGGAAAATTGATTTTCGGAACGCTGAGCGGTAAAAATGTGTTGGCAATGCAAGGGCGCTTCCATTATTATGAAGGCTATTCGATGGAGCAAATTGTATTTCCATTGCGTGTGATGAAATTGTTGGGGATTAAAAAATTATTTGTGTCTAATGCTTCTGGCGGACTTCATCCTGCTTATGAAAAAGGCGATTTACTCATTATTAATGACCACATTAATTTGTTTGCAGGCAATCCTTTAATTGGAAAGAATATTGACGAACTGGGCCCGCGCTTTCCTGACATGAGCGCTCCGTACGACCGCAAAATGATTGCAGACGCAAATGCTATTGCTCACGCAGCAGGAATAGTTGCACGCAATGGTGTGTACGCCGGACTCAGTGGCCCTATGTTGGAATCGCCTGCCGAATACAAGTACTTGCGCATTATTGGCGCTGATGCAGTAGGTATGTCAACAGTACCTGAAATCATCGCGGCCCGTCACATGTCAATACCCTGCTTCGCATGTTCAATTGTCACCGACCTTTGCCATGGCGAAATTATTCCGGTTTCATTGGCTGAAATCATTGCCATTGCTACCAAAGCAGAACCCAAATTGACTCATTTAATCAAAAATTTAATTGCCATACAATGACCTTACAAAATGTATTTAATGCGCTGGAAGAGTGGGCGCCCCTCCATCTGCAAGAAAGTTACGACAATTGTGGTTTGCTCGTAGGAAAAGCAGAACAGTCGTTTAGCGGCGCCGTGATTTGTTTGGATTGTACTGAAGCAGTGATTGATGAAGCTATTGCGCTTGGCGCAAATGTGGTCATTGCGCATCATCCTTTGATTTTCTCGGGCTTAAAAAAAATAACGGGAGCTACTTATGTTGAAAGGTGCATCATCAAAGCCATTCAACACAATATTGCTATTTATGCGATACACACCAATCTCGACAACGTATTGCATGGCGTTAGCGGAAAGATGAGTGATCTGTTGTCGCTTCAAAATAAAAAAATACTATGGCCTAAGAAAGGAGTTGACAATGCGGGAGCAGGAATTATTGGCGAAATAGAAGGAGGGATGGGTGCTGTCGATTTTATGAAGCAGATCAAAAGTGTTTTTGGTGCAGGATCCTTGCGACACACTGAATTGTTGGCGGATCGCGTTTCAAGAATTGCTCTTTGTGGCGGCTCCGGAAGTTTTTTGTTGGGGGAGGCTATCGCTCAACAAGCCGATGTTTTTATTACTTCAGATATTAAATACCATCAGTTTTTTGACGCTGAAAGCCGCATTGTCATTGTAGATATCGGACATTATGAAGCTGAAAAATTCACGAAAGAGCTAATTTGTGAGTTTCTTAGTGAAAAATTCCCTACTTTTGCTCTCCATTTATCGAAAATAAATACAAATCCGGTAAACTATTTATAATATGGCAAAAACAACTGCATCAGCAAGTAAAGAAGTTACAGTAGAAAAGAAGCTTACAGCACTTTTCAATCTTCAACAAATTGATTCGAAAATTGACAAGATAAAAGTTGTTCGCGGTGAGCTTCCTTTAGAAGTTAGAGATCTTGAAGACGAGTTGATCGGCTTGGAAACAAGAGTGGTTAATCTTACTGAAGAAGCAAAAACAATGGATGCTGAAATCTCAGCGAAGAAAAACACCATCAAAGATGCTGAAGCTTTGATCAAGAAATACGAAGCACAACAAGCGAAAGTTAGAAACAACAGAGAATACGATTCATTGACCAAAGAAATTGAATTTCAAAACTTGGAAATTCAGTTGGCTCAAAAAAGAATTAAAGAGTTTGGTGCTACCATCGACAATAAAAAAGAAGTGATTGTAGACGCACAGAAAG
>Ga0114969_10000284_pt1 | contig 42815 bp, 59 predicted proteins | sample M_130807_MF_Meta_FD_87316 | JGI IMG/M metagenome (GOLD analysis project Ga0114969, IMG submission 87316) | Freshwater microbial communities from Lake Montjoie, Canada to study carbon cycling - M_130807_MF_MetaG | ecosystem: Environmental > Aquatic > Freshwater > Lake | place: Lake Montjoie... | reverse complement strand
GACGAAGCGGACTATCTAAATCCCAACTCTACTCAACCTGCGCTTCGTGCGTTCATTGAAGAGTTTGCTAACAACTGTCGGTTTATCTTCACTTGTAATTTCAAGAACCGAATCATTGCTCCTCTTCACAGTCGAACTACGGTCATTGAGTTTAAACTGACCAAGGCAGATCGACCAAAGATGGCAGGTCGTTTTATGAAACGACTTAGCGATATCTTGACTACGGAGAATGTAAAGTTTGATGAGAAGGTTGTTGCAGAAGTTCTTAAGAAGCACTTCCCTGACTACCGACGTGTTCTAAACGAACTTCAACGGTATAGTATTTCGGGTACGATTGATGAGGGTATTCTTAGCAACATTCTAGAAATCAACATGAAGGAACTTACCGATGCTCTGAAGTCTAAGGACTTCCGTAAGGTTCGTTCTTGGGTTGTCGAAAACCTTGACAATGATCCACAACTTATCTTCCGGAAGATTTATGACACTGTTCTAGAAGATGTGAAGTATCCTGCTCAACTTGTTCTGTTGATCGCTGACTATCAATATAAGGCAGCGTTTGCTGCAAACCAGGAGATTAATCTGGTGGCATGTCTCGTTGAGATTATGGCAGCAGTGGAGTGGAAATAATGTCTGGTATTCTAGAGGGTCTTGGTGATCCGAAGGTAGAATACGATTCCAAGGACTATATCGAAAAGAAGAAGGGCATTTCTCCCTTCGACTTTATTAATGACATCAATTATGGAAAGAAGAATCTGATCGTAGATGACTGGTCAGAAAAGCAATACAATCCCTGGATTATTAACCGAGGATTAACATTTAGTATCGACACTGCCATCCCTGCAAATGAGATGAATTGTCGTTCACACCTTGATAAATCTCTACAAAACACGTATCTTATAAATACTATACGTGGAAGAAAACGTTTTGATAAATGGATCAAAATTGAAAACGACGTAGATGTAGAGTTGATCAAAGAGTATTATGGTTACAGCAATGAAAAAGCACGCCAAGCACTCGCAATTCTCTCTGAAGAACAAAAACAATACATAAAAGAGAAATTGTATAAAGGTGGTACTAAATGACTGACGATTTTTTCGACATTAACTTTCCTGGGTATGCTCCACTAGAGATAACTCTTAAAACTCCCGATGACTTTCTAAAGGTTCGCGAAACTCTTTCGCGTATTGGTGTGGCATCGCGGAAAGAAAAGACTCTTTTCCAGTCCTGTCATATTCTACACAAACAAGGTAGATACTTCATTGTTCACTTTAAGGAACTCTTTGCCCTAGATGGTAAGGGTGCTGACTTCAGCGACAATGATCTAGAACGTAGAAACACCATTGCCAAGTTGCTTGGTGATTGGGGTCTAGTAGATATTAAGAATCCAGAACTGCACGAAAATTGTGCACCTCTAAATCAAATTAAGATTATCGCTCATAAAGAAAAGAGTGAGTGGGAACTGGTTCAAAAATATAATATTGGAACAAAAAGGTAATTTTGTATATGCCAATGAATACGGGCAAAAAATACAAATCCGTATTCATATCAGACTTACATCTTGGGTCCAAGCATTGCAACTCTGATGCTCTGTTAGATTTTCTCTCAACTATTCAAACTGAAAAACTATATCTCGTAGGGGATATTATTGATATATGGCGGCTCAAAAAGAAATGGTATTGGCCAAAAATCCACAATAAAATTGTCAGAAAAATACTAAAACTTTCTGAAAAGATTGAAGTAGTGTATATTACTGGTAATCATGATGAAATTTTTAGATCGTTTCCGGACATATCAATTGGTAGAATCCAAGTAGAGCATCGTTATGTTCATGTTGGGGTAGATGGTAAACGGTATTTGGTAGTACATGGTGATCTTTTCGACAACTTAATGCGAACAAAGACTGGTCGATTCATTATGCATCTTGGAGACTTTGCATATGACTCTCTGCTCTATGTCAATAAGATTTTTAATGCATCAAGAAGACTGCTCGGGATGCAACCGTGGAGTTTGGCAAAGTATTTAAAGCGTAAAGCAAAACTTGCTGCCAATTATATTGGTGAGTTTGAAAAAGAAATGTCTTACTATTGTAAACGCAAGGGTTACGATGGAATTATCTGTGGGCATATTCATCATGCAGAAATTACACAATATGATGATGTTGTTTACATGAACGATGGTGACTGGTGCGAAAGTTGTACCGCTCTTGTAGAAAATTATGATGGAAAATGGGAAATACTTAAAAACTATTGACTTTTATCTCGAAACATATTATATATAGAGGGTGGAGTGCTTCGGACTCCACCTTTTTTTAATCTCGCTTTAAGGAGAAACTATAATGAAGTTTGATACAACAAGTATGCCACAATGGGATCGTTACTTTGTGGGTTCTGATCGTGTTCTAAAGAAGTTAGCAGAAATTGCTGATCAATCTACACAAATGATGCCAATTAAATACCCCCCATACAATATCAAGAAAGTCGATGAAAATCGCTACGTAATCGAACTGGCAGTTGCTGGGTTCGGTAAGTCGGAGATTGATATTCAATTGCAAGAGGGTCTGTTGAGTATTCACGGAAAATGCGACTCGCCTGAGTCTACGGAATATCTCTACAAGGGAATTGCCGAGCGAGGATTCAAACGTGAATTCACTCTCGCTGACAATGTTGAAGTAAAGAGTTCTTCTCTGGTTAATGGTATGCTGAAGGTTTTTCTTGAAGCATTTATTCCAGAAGAAAAGAAAGCAAAGAAAATCGACATCACTGATGGGGATACTGAGTATCCGTCGCAGGCTGCCGAATTCTTAGCAGAAGGCAAAACAAAGTAATTTGAATTTGGTGGGTGGGATTAATTCTCACCCACCAATAATAATGAAGGTGAATATATGTAATGTTAAACTTGACTGACAATCTTCCCTGGAATCTATCACACCACAGGTATTGTGTTGTTGGTGTTGCAAGATCTGGAACACAACTTACCGAATCTCTGCTTAACTACTCGATTAGTAAAAAGTATGATGATGTAGTGACACTTGAAGATTTTATGAACTTCAACACTGCTTACTTTGCCAATCTTGAAATAGATGACAATAACAAACTGTCATTTAAAATGGTGACTGATGGTGAAGGCAAAATGAAAATGGCAGCCAATCGAAACGTTGAACAACTCCCCGCGATAGGAAAAGATTGGATCGATAAGGTATCGCGAGCAGATCCAACACAACCATTGACATGTCGTATATTCTTAGATGATAGATTAACTTTTATTTCTCTTGTTGATGGTCTAGAGTTTCTAAAAAAACAAAATTTTAAATTCGTATATGTCAATCGTAACTTCGAACATAAGATGCTCAGTTCTTACTTTGCTAAGAAAACTATGATTTTCAGGAGCGGTAAAAACTCTGCGATTTTAGAGATAGATATTCCAGAACTAAAGACGATGATTCTTGGTCGATATATTATGGAAGAGCACAATAAAAAAGTTATGACTAATATTGTTGGTAGTCATATTGTCGTTGAATATGATGAATTGACCTCAATGGCAGCAGACTTAAACGAAAATGAGAAAAAACTCGCATACGGAATATTTAATGAGAAACAATTACCTCTCGATCCGTACGAACAAATTGCAAATGCTGATGAGGTGAGAGAAGTTTTTGCAACTTTTTATCCAAGTGTGGTAAATCTATCCTCTCAATTACTAGGAGCAAATCGATGATTAGTGTTCCTTTTTCAACCCTTTAATAATGAAAGTATAAATATGTCTAGTAATGTCAAGTGTGTTAAGTTGATCAGTGGAGACGAAATCATTGCAGATGTTTCTGAGTTTGATGATGGAAATCTCGTTGTTCTCAGTAAGCCCCTGTTAATTATGATGGTTCCCCAAGGTCAAAACAACCAGTTTGGTATTGGACTTGCTCCATTCTGCCCCTATGCTAAGGACAGTATTGTTCCGATCCGTGGTGGCGCAATTGTTTCAATTTTCGACCCAGAAGTGGGTATGCTCAACGAGTATAATTCTCGGTATGGTTCGGGTCTGGTCGTTCCAGAAAGTAAACTTATTATATGAAGAATTTTATTGCTGCTCTATTTCTGTTCGCTGTACCGACTGCTGTTAATGCATCTGCTTGCGATCAGTTCTATCCAAATGGTAAGGAAATCGTAGTTCCAAAAACTACGGTTCTCTGCAACTCTTTCTACGCAATTGTTTATGACGATGCTCGTAACGCAAATGTTTTCTCAACTGAGATTGCACAAGCGAGAGTAAAGAAAACTCCACGTACTGACGACTTCCGTCCAGACAAGCGCATCGCTGACTCACCAACCCATGCTGATTATACCAACTCTGGTTACGATCGTGGACACATGGTTCCTGCTGCAAACGCAGACGATGCCAATGAAATGTCAGACACTTTCCTGATGACTAACATGACTCCACAGTTGCCTTCGGTCAACCGCATAGCATGGAAGAATCTTGAAGAGCGTGTTCGTTCAGTTCCCTTCAAGTGGGTTGTTACTGGTGCACATTACCCTGTAAATCCAACATTGATTGGTAAGAGTAAGGTTCCAGTTCCAGACTTTCTTTACAAGGTTGCATTCTTCGAAAGTGGAAATATTGCAGTCTATATCGTAGACAATCTCGTCCCCAAGTCACAGGTTTCGACTATGAAACTGGAAGAACTAGAAGCAAAGATTGGATATAAACTACGATAAATCCCTTTACTTTTGTTATGTTTTATAGTATTATAGTATTGAATTATGAGGGATTTTAGATGAAGTTTTATACATGCGCACACCAATATGGTTCCAAGGTTTTAGTCCGTGGAGTACATAATGGTGTGCGTTTTACTAAGAGGGAAGACTTTTCCCCGACTTTGTATGTGAAGTCAAAAGAACCCAGTGAGTTTAAGTCTCTATACGGAGAGGACTTACAACCTGTAGAATTTGCCAACAACAATGAAGCAAAAGAATTCGTTAAGACCTATGGTGAGGTAGATAACTTCCCGATCTATGGGCAGACTAATTATGGGTATCAATATATTACCCATACTTATCCTGGAGAAATCCTCTGGGATATTACTCAACTAAACATTCAGACGATCGATATTGAGACTTCTGCCGAACAGGGGTTTCCTGATGTTCAAAATCCCATCGAAGAAGTTCTCCTGATCACAGTCAAAAATCTTAATACTCGACAGATTATTACGTTCGGATGTGGTGATTTTGATGACAAGTGTGAGGAAGTCGAGAACCTTCGCACTCAAGGCAACAAGTTCTTGTATGTCAAGTGTGATAATGAGCGTGATCTCCTCGAGACGTTCCTTCGTTTCTACTCTGAGAATTATCCTGATATCATTACAGGTTGGAACTGCGACCTATTCGATATCGCGTATCTAATCTCTCGAGTTGAGCGGTTGTTCTGCTCCGAGGATGATACAACCATGAAGAAGAAGTTCTCTCCATGGGGACTTGTTCGTCGTAAGAACATGACGATTATGGGACGTGAGCATGTCTCGTATGATATCACTGGTGTTGCCATCATTGACTACATTGATCTCTACAAGAAGTTTACTTATATTCGTCGAGAGAGTTATAAACTTGACTACATCGGTGAGGTCGAGTTAGATCTCAAGAAAATGGAAAACCCATATGACTCTTTCCGAGAATTCTACACTAAGGACTGGCAGAAGTTCGTAGAGTATAACATTCGAGACGTTGAGATCGTTGATGCTCTTGAGCGTAAGATGAAGTTGATCGAACTGATTCTCACTATGGCATATGATGCCAAGTGTAATTTCAACGATGTGTTCTCTCAGGTTCGTACTTGGGATTGTATCATCTATAATCACCTCCACAATCAGAATATCCAGATCCCTCAGAAAAAGGAGAGTCGCGGACGACAGATTGAAGGTGCGTTTGTTCAGGAACCAAAACCTGGACAGTACGATTGGGTTGTTTCCTTTGATGCGACCTCTCTATATCCGTCAATCATCATGCAGTATAATCAGTCACCAGAAACCTTCGTTCAAGGTCATGTGAAAGAAACAACAGTCAACGGATTGCTCGAGGGTAAGTATGATCTTGGCGATTTACAGACTAATGACTGCACCATGACTGCAAATGGTTACTGTTATACCCGAGAAAAGCAGGGTAAGTTTCCTGAGATTGTTCAGAAATTCTTTGATGATCGTCAGAAATACAAGAAACTGATGATCGCTGCTGAAAAAGAATATGAAATTACAAAAGATGCTAGACTTAAGAATGACATCTCGAAGTATAATAACTTTCAGATGGCAAGAAAGATTCAGTTGAACTCACTATTCGGTGCGTTGGCAAATGAATATTTCCGTTACTATGATGCTCGTATTGCCGAGGGTATCACGATGACTGGTCAGTATATTATCCGAAAAGTTGGTGCGGCACTTGATGTTTATCTCAATAAGGTCGTAGGTACAAATGGACACAACTACTCTTTCTACAGTGATACTGATTCTTGTTATATTTCCTTGGACCCTCTTGTTCGTAAGTATTATGGTAATCTATCACGTGATAAACTCATTGATGTTCTCGATAAAATCTGCGAGGAGAAAATCACAGAGGCAATCAACCAGAGTTGTAATCAACTTGCAGACTACACAAACGCATTTCAAAAGAAAATTATATTCAAACGCGAGGCAATCGCGGAACGTGGTCTCTGGGTTGCGAAGAAAAGGTATGCGCTCAACGTCTACGATAACGAAGGTGTTCGATACAAAGAACCAAAACTCAAAGTCATGGGTCTCGAGATCGTTCGGTCGTCTACGCCAGCACCTGTCCGAGCAAGTCTCAAAGAAGCAGTAAGACTTGCGCTGACCACTGATGAGAAAACTCTACAGAGTTTTATTGAGCATACTCGCATGTTGTTCAACAAGTTTGAACCAGAGGAAATCGCATTTCCTCGTGGTGTAAATGGTCTTATGAAGTATACTTCTGGTGCAGATATCTATTCAAAGGGAACACCAATGCATGTTCGAGGTGCGTTGATGTATAACCATTTGTTGCGTAAGAATAAATTAGATAAGAAATATGAAGTAATCCAAGAAGGAGAAAAGATTAAGTTTCTCTACTTGAAAGAACCGAATCACATTCGTGAGAATTGTATTGCATTCATTGGAAAGATTCCAAAAGAGCTTGACATTCATCGTTATGTAGATTATAATACAATGTTCGAGAAGAGTTTCTTGGAACCAATTAAACAAATTATTGAAGGTCTTGGTTGGAAAACCGAAGTAACCGCATCATTGGAGGATTTATTTGCATGAGTGAGTTAATTGATAGAATTAAGAAGAACAGCACAATCAAGGAGACTAATGTTCTCTCTCAAAGTAAGTTGTTCAGTACGAAGGATCTAATTCAGACTGCAGTTCCTGCGCTGAATGTAGCACTTTCTGGTAAGTTAGACGGTGGTCTGACTCCAGGATTGACCATCTTTGCTGGTCCATCTAAGCACTTCAAGACAGCGTTTGCTATGATGCTTCTAAAGAGTTTCCTAGATAAGTATGACGATGGTGTTGTTCTGTTCTATGACTCGGAGTTTGGTGCGCCACAGTCTTACTTTGAGAACTTTGGTATTGATACCAACAAGATTATTCATACTCCGATCACTGACATCGAGCAGTTGAAGCATGATATTATGAAGCAAGTCAACGAACTTGAACGCAAGGATCGTGTCATGATTGTTGTTGACTCGGTTGGTAACTTGGCATCCAAAAAGGAAGTCGATGATGCTCTCGATGGTAAGTCGGTTGCTGACATGACTCGTGCCAAACAGATGAAGTCGCTGTTCCGTATGATTACTCCGCACCTTACCATTAAGGATATTCCTATGGTCGTGGTCAATCATACTTACATGGAAATTGGTATGTTCCCGAAGGCGATTGTCTCTGGTGGTACTGGTATTTACTACTCCGCTGATAACATCTTTATCATTGGTCGCCAGCAAGAGAAGCAGGGAACTGAAGTAATCGGTTACAACTTTATTATCAACGTCGAGAAGTCTCGCTTCGTTCGAGAAAAGAGTAAGATCCCAATTGAAGTTACCTTTGAGGGTGGTATCAGTAAGTGGTCTGGTTTGCTTGACATGGCACTAGAATCAGGTCACGTGATTAAACCAAGTAATGGTTGGTATCAGCGAGTTGATGAAGAAAAGAAGTATCGTCTTGGTGATACTTACAACAAAGAATTCTGGATGCCAGTGTTGACTGATCCTACATTCGGTACGTGGATTGAGTCGCGGTATCGCATGGCAGGTGGACAAATGATGGAGAATGAAAATGTGGCAATTTCTGATGACGATATTTCGGAAGACTACGAAAACGTGTGATCGCTGTGGATGTAGTATTCATCCAACAAAAGATGCTGCACTCTGCCTTCATGGTGAAGAGAATGGTGTTCCATTCCAGACATACATTTGTGAACCGTGTTGTGTAAAAATTTGTAATGAACAAGAACCCGATTTTGAGGATATAAACATTGTTGAAGAAGATTGAGACAATAATTTTAAGTAAGATGTTCTCTGATGAAGAGTATACTCGCAAGATTATTCCATTCTTGCGTGATGAATATTTCCATGATAGTTCTGAACGCAAACTATTCAACTACATGAATGCGTTTATTGTCAAGTATAATTCTCTTCCAACGATTGAGGCGATTGAGATTGCCGCACAAAATGATACTACTGTAAATGAAAATGAGTTTAAGAATCTAAACGAGAAATTGACTCAACTAGACTCGGATCTTGAAGTCAATTCTAATTGGTTGCTTGAAGAAACTGAGAAGTTCTGTAAGGACAAAGCAGTGTATAATGCAATCATGAAGTCGATTCAGATTATCGATGGTAGTGATAAAGCACACTCGCAGGATGGTATCCCATCTATTCTACAGGAAGCACTTGGAATTTGCTTCGACAATAATGTTGGACACGATTACCTTCTCAATTCTGATGCTCGATTCGACTTCTACCATCGTAAAGAAAACAAACTACCATTCGATCTTGAAATGTTCAATAAGATTACTGATGGTGGACTTCCCAACAAGACTCTGAACATTGCACTTGCTGGTACTGGTGTTGGTAAGTCTTTGTTTATGTGTCACATGGCAGCAGGAGCATTGGCGCAGGGTAAAAATGTTCTTTATATCACTCTAGAAATGAGTGAAGAAAAGATTGCCGAACGTATCGATGCAAACATGATGAACGTAAACATCGGTGAGTTGAAGGATCTTTCTAAGTCTATGTTTGACAATCGTATCGAGAAGATTCGAAACAAGACCGAGGGTAAGTTGATTGTCAAAGAATATCCTACTGCCAGTGCGCACGTTGGACATTTCAAGGCACTACTAAATGAGTTAATGTTGAAGCGAAACTTTGCTCCCGATATTGTGTTTGTCGATTATCTTAACATCTGTGCATCGAGCAGGTTCAAACCAGGAGCAGGTGTAAACTCTTATACATATGTGAAAGCGATTGCTGAAGAACTTCGTGGATTTGCAGTTGAGTTTGATCTTCCTGTTATGTCTGCCACCCAAACAACTCGTGGTGGTTATGCTAACAGCGATGTCGACATTACTGACACATCTGAGTCTTTCGGTCTGCCAGCAACTGCTGACTTGATGTTTGCTCTGATTTCAACAGAAGAACTTGAGAAGATGGGACAACTGATGATCAAGCAGTTGAAAAATCGATACAATGATCCAGGACTAAATAAGAGGTTCATGGTTGGTATCGATCGTGGTAAGATGCGTCTGTATGATCTAGAAGAATCTGCCCAGAAGGGTATTATGGGTTCGGGTCAAGATGATCTGCCAGTGTTCGAGAAAACCACTATCGGTCAACGTCAACGAGATATGTCAAAGTTTAACTTCTAATGAATTTTATCGAATCATACCCTAATGCTCTAAGCATCGAAAAGTGTCAGCAAATCTGTGACACGATGGATGAAATTATCTCTCGTCCGGATCCAGGTACTGCCTGTATTCTGTCCGATGATTCTTCTCGAACAGACTGGAATATTTTTACTGGTAAATATGGATCTCTGAAACCATCAGAAGATTCTGTCATTGATGCTGTTCACGCTGGATGGAGACAATACAACAAACAGTATGGTGCTGCCAGTCGAGCATTCTTAGAACTCTTCAATCCTGGATGGAAGTTCCAGAAATCAGAAACTGGTGGTGGGTTCCACGCTTGGCATTCTGAACAAGGTTCTGGGAAAAATCGAGGCAGGTTTGGTGTTTGGATGTTGTATCTAAACACTGTAGAAGAAGGTGGAAAGACTGAGTTTAAACACCAAGATCTAGCAGTTAAACCAGAAGCAGGAACTTTACTTATTTGGCCAGCAGCATATACTCATTGTCATCGTGCAGCACGCGATCTTGTTGGGAATAAGTATATCGCTACTGGTTGGTTTGACTACCCAGAAAAGGTAGATGTTCGATAAAAAACACTTGACTTTTTATGAATGATAGAGTATAACTAATTATTGACTTGGTACCATAGCTCAGCTGGATAGAGCATGAGCCTTCTAAGCTCAGGGTCGTAGGTTCGAATCCTACTGGTATCGCCATTTTTTAAGGAATGAATATGACTGAAGTAACTAATGAAGAACTGAATCTCAAGTTGGTTGTTACGACCTCTCTTTGGGCAAACTCCGCGACTGATGATATGCCACTTTGGAAAACAGTTGGTGCCAAGGAATATGTAATTGCTCGATTCAATGGCGAACCAACTCTCGAAGAACTTGGTAAGGCATGTGAATCAAAACGTCACCTGATCGAAACTCATACTAAACAGTTCCACGAAACTCTTTCTGGTTGGCAACTGTATCTGGATCAGAATCTTACTCACAACGAGTATCTTCAATATAGTCTGACTGAGCAGGTTGAATTTCCTGCTATCGATCTGACCGAAATTGATGCTACTGAGGAACTTCAACAGATCGTTGGATGAACCAATTTACTATTATACATACCTACTATAACGACCGAGCACTTCTTGAGACACAAATCGAGAGGTGGAACGTGTATAACACCCCGATTAAGATTATCCTAATTGACGATGGATCCCAAGAGGTTCCCGCTGAGGAAGTCTTTCGGGGTGTTACATTTTCAAACAACATAGATCTTTCAGTATATAAAGTCACCAAGGATATTGGGTTCAATAGTCACGGTTGCCGAAATCTTGGTGCTATGCTTGCCAATACTGAGTGGTTGTTGTTCCTTGATATTGATTATACAATTCAACCCTCTGAACTGCATAGATTGCAAAAAGAAGAACTTGATCCTCTGAAATTGTATGAGATTAATGCTCGCTACAAAGGTCGCGGCGATCCCTATGTTGCGCTCAATCAGTTTGTTATCTCAAAGAAACTGTTTGTGGAATCTGAGGGGTATGATGAATCTTGGGTTCCATTTCATTTTGGTGATCGAGAATTCTTAGGTAGACTTGCCGATATAAGTGAAAAAATAAATCTTGACTGGGTAAATCTAACTTGTCGACGTGGTGGTAGAAAAGGGATCATTGATGATACTGCTACTATTCCAGTATATGACGATGACAAAATGGTATTTTATTCTAGAAAATTTGATCCAGATACAATAGAAAGAGTTCCATCTCGTATAAATTTCCCGTGGAAAAAAGTGTTTTAATAAATACTAACGGTGATTGCCTACCGATTACCAACGGTGTACCCGTAGTAAACACATTCTCTTAGCGAGAAAACATAGTAAAAGTCGGAGTAACGTAGGCATTTTTATTATAAATAGAGAGATACTATTGAACGGGAATCCCATGTTATCATTTACTCAATATCTCTCTGAAGCATCTATTAGGCAGGGTTTACCACACCTGCACTCATCACCCACACCTGCAGGTGGACAAACTCCCTCACTATCTACGGATGAGTTCGAGAAAACCACTAAGGGTGGTAAAGTCCATATCAATCATGTAACTGAAAAGACCGATGGTCAAACGTTTAAGTTTGGTTACGATGAACATGGATTCTACACTCAGCACTCAGGTTCTGGTAGCGACCGAATTAGAACAGGCGCAGGACATATTGAAAGAGCAAAACGCAGAGCATCTGAGACTGGTAAAGAATATGATTCTACTGGTCCAACAGCAATGTCTAAGTTCCATGATGCTCTTCACTCAAACAGTGCACTACAAAATCATCTAGCGAAACATTACGAGAAACACGGCGAAGTTGCTGTCAGCGGTGAAGCGTTTAATCGCTCGCTCGCTCGTCCTGGAGACAAGAAAGATGAAGTTAAATTTGTTCACACTTCCTATTCAACAAAGGGATTGGGTAAACAAGGTGCATTTATTATTCACTCTAGGATGCCAACGAATCAGCAACACGATCCTGAACACTTTAAGAACAATTTGTCAGATGATAATATTAAATTCGATCATGATATTATTAAACACACGCCATCACATGTCGATGTCAAAGATGAAGTAGCAGATTTCCATAAACTCGATCATGGGTTGATTAATACCAGAACAGTTCCTAAGAACAAACAAGCAAAACTCGCCGAGATTGAAAAGTTTAATAACATCAAAAAGCGTGTCAGTGCTAAGGTTTCTGCACATCTTGGTGAAAAGAAAATCAAGAACAAATTTGGATCTGGTACTGAGGGACTGGTTGTTCACCCATCAGACGCTAATCCAGAAGCGACTCGATTCAAAGCAATCAATCCAAAATTCAAAGAAGCAAAGTCTTCATCTAATCTATCGTTTGGAAAAAAATAATGAAAAGTTTTAAGTTCTTTCTGAATGAAGGTGGAAATGTTAAGGTTGGACCAAAGGGACAAGAAACTTCTGCTGCTCCATTCCCAATTCAACATGATAGCAGAGCAGTACGTAGAACAGATGTTCACACAGCGCTGAGCAAAATTCACGATGCATTTCATAAAGAACATGGCGAGCATCTATTTGGTGCCGATAAAGAAAAACTAAAAACAGGTCATGCTTTTTCAGGTTCTTCACATGATTTTATGGGGAATCATATTGATGACCACGAATTTGCTAGATACAAACCACATGTCGGCGATGTCGACGTTCAGGTCAGTCATGATCATAAAGACAAATTAGCATCAACTCTTACAACAGGTAAAAAGTTTGGTAACTATACCGTCGCAGGAACTAAGAAGCACGGTAACGAAATCTCCGCAGTAATGCGCCACGAGAATGGTGAGCACCATCAATTCGATTTCGAGGGTGTGCATAATCCTGGATCTGAAACTGATAGATTCCTTCATTCTTCTAGTTGGGAAGATACCAAAGCAGGTATTAAAGGTGTTCACCATAAGACACTGATCAATGCAGTAGGTGGATCTACACATAAGTTTTCTATCTCACATGGATTGCGCTCTAGAACAGACGACAACGATCTTGGTGTTCAACATCCGACTGAAATATCTAAACAACTGTTTGGTGCTACTGCAGACCACAAAAAGATTGAATCATTTAAGGGTGTGGCAGAATTAATTAAGAAGCATATTCCAAAGTCCCGCCACCAAGAAATATACGACAAGTTTAGAGACAGTATTGCCAGTAAGAAAGGTATGGACCATGGTCCTGCTCTTGAGCATCTGCGCACTCAACTCGGTGTTAGCGATCGTGCCAACGAATCATATATTGAGGAAGAAGCAGAACAGCATGCTCATGTAGCATTTATGGGTGCATCCCCTCATACACATATGGGTCACCATATTGATGTTGTTGGTGGAATGGGTTCTGGTAAAAAGTATGTTGGTCTGTCTGGTAAGTCAGACGTGTTTTCCGATAAGGAAAGAGAACATATCGCTAACAAACAGTCTAACGGTGATGCCGAATTTAAGATCGAAAAGTCTGCTGGTCAGACGGTAGGTCGTGCATTCCATTCGATGACAGGTTCAAAGAAAGTCCTTCACCTTCACTTCGGACATGACCGTAAGGAAATGGCAGAACGTCTAAAGAACTCAATTGAGTCTGGTAAGATTCCTGAACTTAATGGCGAAAAACCACACAGAGTAGAAATCCATTATCCGAAAGACGAAAACCGCTCGCATGGTATGTCAGGAACAAAGATGCGTGCCGCTGCAGCATCAGGTGATGAAAAAACATATAAGCAGCATCTAGGTTCTAACTTCTCAGATAAAGAATCTAAAAATATTATGGATAGAGCAAGAGTTGGAATCCTCGCTGGTAAAATCAAATTAAAAAGGTAATAATCCATGGGTAAATTTCTAACATACCTCAAAGATATGATGTCAGACAATGGTAATCCATCGACTAAGCGTATGGTTGCTGTTGTTGCTACCATTCTTATTGCTATTGGTTATATTGCTAATTTATTCTGGGACTTCACAATTGAAGAGTTTATCTTCAACGGTGTGATGTATATTGTCATTGGCACCCTTGGTATTACTGGCGTAGAAAAGTTCGCACCAAAGAAACCAACCAAGAAATCTGAAGAAGAAGAATAAGGAATTAAATATGTTTGGTATGATCCCGTTACCATATAAGTTATTGGCAGGTGTAGCACTCATTCTTGGAGTGTTTGTATTTGGATATATGAAGGGATCTGCTTATGCCGATGCAGAACTTGCTAGATTCTCTGCTAAAAAGAGTGAACAGATTGCTGTGCTCGAAAAGAAAAACGCCGAAATCTCTGGTAAAGTTGTTACCGAGTATGTTGATAGAACTAATATAATCAAGGAAAAAGAATATGTATATCGCGACATCGCTACAAAAGTTGTTCCTGCTCAGCACGATTTGTCTAACGGTTGGGTGTTCGCACACGACGCTAGTGCCACATCCAGTGATGCCGACCCCACCAGAAGTTCTGATGCGTCCCCCTCTGGAATTAAAGACAATGAAGCCCTCCTCACCATCTTCAACAACTACTCCAGATGCATGCAAAACAGTCAACAACTTGTTAGTTTGCAGCAATGGATCAACGACAATAAACTCGCAATAGACCAGATGGCAGCGAAAGAAAAGAAAAAGAAATAATGGCGTATAATCTTTTCCCTACATCAGAGCAAGATATTGATTCGTCTCTGAAAGGATCCAAGCACACCCAAGTCTATCGCGATAATTGTAAAGCAGTATTTAATTTTCTGCGTAAAAAATATCCGAAGATCGATACTCCCATTAATATCGATCCCGCTGTACCTAAAATAAATGTCGTCCGTGCTATAAAAGGTTCTCTTACCGAGCAGCAAATCTTAACTCAGTCTGGAGTTAAGCAACCATTTAAAGTAAAATTTGGAGACGGTTCCTCTGGCAACAAAGGTGCTAAAAATCGCGGCAATGCTTTCGAAGATCAATTTACCCAAGCATTGAGAGACTGGCGAGCAGGTGAAACTGCTGGTATTGATAGAATGATTCTAGAAACTATTGAGGGTCTAGATAAAACTTATGGTATTGGACAAGGTTCTGATTTCGATGTTCAAGCAGTTGGCGGAGACAATACCAAACGACCACTATCATTTATTGGTGGAATTAAATTATCTAATACCAAGGGAACTGGTAATGATATTGGTGCTGCAGTTACTGATGTTACTGTGACCTGGAAGAATAACAATAATATTACACAGAAATTATATCTCAGTTTGAAATTCCAGAACACTGTTACGTTCTTTAATGTTGGTGTGAGAACTATTCTTACTAAAAAAGAAATTCAATCAGGTTCTATCTCTAATGCCAATGGACAGGCACTACTAGATCTATTTAAAATTGACCATAAAAAATTCTGCGATATCTTTAACGGAACTGGTGTAAGTGAAACAGTAACAGTAACTTCTCCCAATCGTCTCGCACTAGAGACTTTGTTAGAATCTGGTATTGGATATGGATACCACGTTATCCATAAATTTCCTGGAAAAATTAAGTCATATGAAGTCGATTCGATCTATATGCAGCAAGCAGCAAATGTTATATCACAGACCATCTATTATGGCGGTAAAACTGGTAAGGGTAAAAGAATTGACATTGTGATTGTTAGTCCTAAGTATGAATTTAAATTGAATATTCGAGACTCTCAAGGCACTGATGGATACCCAACTCGTTTAATGTGCGATTTTAAATACAAGCAGTAATTATTATAAATATAGGAAACGACTGGAGATTACACCCCGATGATTAATGACCTACCACCATGGAAAGAAGATCCTCACAACCCAACTCGCAAGTCGGGCGAGAAGCGTAAGGACAAGTATGGCAACGAAATTAAGAACGTTGCCAAGCACCTCGCACGCAAGGCGATGAATTCGGTTAAGGAAGCAGTGTTTGTGTCAAGTCGTAAGAAGGATTTGACTGCTGTTAAATCTGAGGATACGCTTGTTTTTGATGATCACATCAATTGTGGCACTCCAGACTGCTGCCAGACATGTGACACTGCAGATACTACAGAAATCGATGAAGCATCAGCATTCGCAGATGCACGCAGAGATCTGCGTCGCGATTCAAAGGGACTCGCTCCAACCAAGCGCGATGAAGATGACAGCGAATCAAATGAAGATCCAGATGAAGATAAAACTCCTCACTTGGTATCGCAACTTTACAAAGCAGTCAGTATCAATAAACCTGTCAAATTTAAGGATGGTAAGTCACATACCATTGCCCCACACCATGCCAAGAAGTTTATAAACCAGTATCGTTCTCTTAAACCCGCAGATAAAGAAGAACTGCAGAGCAAAGCACATGCCTCTCACGCAGAGTTTAAGAAAGCAATTAGCGAAGATATAGTTCGCACAGGAACTCTTGCTCAGCGCACACAAGCATATCGCGCAGATAAAGCAAAAAAGGCAGGTGCTAAACTGAAGATGGATCCAGATACTGGAACACCTGATCATTTCACTGCTGCGATGCGCCGTAAAAAAGGTTTACCAGAAGAACTAGATAAGAGCAACGAATGGGGAACTGATGCTCTCCGCCAGAAGTATGCGGCAGCGACTCCTGGACAAGAAGGTCTTGCTGTGAAAAAGATTCCAACATTCGATGCTCGTTACGATGATGTTCCGACACGGTATATCGGCGGTATTCAAAAAGAAGAAACTCTGTCAGAAATTTCCGCAAAGGGTTCTGCTGTTAGAGATGATTTCCGTAAAAAGATACAGCGTGCAATAACTGATCCTGCAAATATCGCACGTGCAAAAAAGGTGCTTGCTAAAAAGAAAATGGCATCAAAGGCAGCAGAAGCAGATGCTCCTAAGAATTTGGTGCATCAACTGCACAAATCTCAGTCGATTAATGCCAAGGTAAAGTTCTATGATGGTAAAGAGCACGAAATTGCTCCCAATCATCACGACAAGTTTATGAACAAGTACCACGGTCTAAAGTCATCGATCGAAAAAGAATCACTCGTAAAGCGTGCTCATAAGTCACATGACGAATTCTTAAAAGCGATTCACGAAGAATGGGCTGACTTTAGTCAGGAAAAACCCAACACTGATTCTATCAATCCTGCTAACTATCCAACTCCTCCTATGCACAATGACATGATGGATTATAATAGCGATGATCGTCACGATGAATACGATTTAGTTGCTATCGAAAATGATGTTACTGCTGAGATCGAAAACGCTGAGTGGGAAGATCTGGTTGACTATTATGATTACGAAGATCTAAACTACGAAGATTCTGATGAGGATATCGCTGAAGGTATTACTCCACAGGGTCGTTTGAAGAAGCGTTTCAATATGATGAGAACAAAGGGTCGTCGTAATCTTGCAAGAAACATGGCGCTGAAGCGTGTTGCAACTCCTGATCGTATCAAGTCAAGATCTGTTCGTGCTGCTCGTAACATGGTTTACAGTAGAGTGCTTCGTGGTCGCGATCGTTCTTCACTGTCTGCTTCTGAGAAGACAAGATTAGAAGGAATGGTAAAGCGCATGGCACCGATGGTTGGTAGACTTTCGATTCGCCTTCAACAAAAAGAGCGTATGATCGATCGTAAGAGAATCAATAATAGAAGCAAAAGGAAGAAAAAGTAATGCATTCTTTTGCAGAATTTATTGCTGAAACAGAAAAGACAGGGTGCACTTGTTGGACTGGTTACAAACGTAAACCAGGAACTAAACCTTGTGCAAACGGTTCTTGTATTAAAGAAGCAGCGATTGATGCCAAAGGACATAAGTCCTCTACTGGTGGTCTGACACAAAAGGGTCGCGACGCTTATAATGCTAAAGGTGGTAATCTACAAGCACCTGTAACTACTCCTCCTTCTAAGTTGAAGGCAGGTAGTAAGGCAGCAGGTCGTCGTAAGAGTTTCTGTGCTAGAATGTCTGGTGTAGAAGGTCCAATGAAAGATGAGAAGGGTCGTCCGACTCGCAAAGCATTAGCATTAAGAAAGTGGAATTGTTGACATGGACGAACTAGTAACATCAATGAAGATCGTACTCGCGAATACTTTCGCGATGTATTTTAAAGCACATGGACATCACTGGAACGTAGAGGGTAAAGACTTCGCTCAGTTGCATGATTTCTTTGCCAATCTCTATCAGGAATTGTTCGCCGCTGCAGATACTATCGCTGAAGAGATTCGTGCACTTGACGATTATGCACCATATAATATGACTGAGTTGGCATCTACAACTACAGTCAAGGAGTCAAATATTTACGGTGTTGATGTTACAGGAATGCTCGCAGATCTTATCGATGCTAATGGTTCAGTAATTGAAGCATTAAATACCGCACATAAACTTGCAGATGCAGATGGCAATCGTGGTCTAGTAAATCTTATTGAAGAACGTCTCGATATTCATGCAAAACATGCGTGGATGCTACGAGCGACCTCAAAATAATATAAATATAGAAAAGATTAAGGAACATCAAATGAGTTTAGAGCAAACAATTAAAGATACTATCATTGCTGAATCGCACGATTTAGATGGTCGTCTTCAGCAACTAGTTCGCGCTGGTCTGATGCCTGCAAATACCATTCCGATTCTTCGCAAGGCAATTGGCAAGGTACAGGGTGGCATGACACTTCAGGGTGCTGAACGTGATGTTATGGCAACCTTCATCAACTCTATGATGTTTATTGTTCTTGGTGACGATGCTATCTTCAATAGAGCACGTTCTGGCGCAAAGGGATATGCGACTGAAGAAACCGAAGATGATGGTTGGTATACACATTCTCAAATTCATGGTTCAATGAAAAGCGAAAAGCATCCAAAGGGAATTTCGGCTGCTGAATGGAAATCTGGTATTAGATGGCATCATGGTAAGAACAAAAGAATTAATATCAAGGAAGAAGTAGAAATCGATGAAAATGCTAAGGTTGCTGCTCACTTAATCAAGCGTTATGGCGAAAACGTTCGTCAGAGTCATGTTCGTTCTGCTGCTGGCGATCTCGGTGTTGATGCTTCGAAACTGTCAAAGGCAGTTCGTAAGAAACTCGGCAAGACAATGCTTCCTGAAGCAAAAGAAAAGACAGAGTATGACTACGAAGGTGACATGGCAATGGGTCAACTGAAGTCAATCATTGCTAACTCACAACGTATGCATGACATGCTTTCTGATGACACTAACCTTCCTGAATGGGTTCAGTCTAAGATCACTCTCGCAGAAGATTATATCTCAACTGCAAGCAACTATATGCAAGGTGAGATGAGTGAAGAGAAGATCGATGAAGTTGCACCACTTCTTGCTGTGGCAGGGGTTGCGGGTAGAATGGTTGCGTCAAGACTTGCTGCAAAAGCAGGTGCAGGTGTTGCTACTCGTGCCATCGCTGGTGCTGCTGGATCTGCCGCTGCATCATCTGCAGTAAAGAAGTTTTCTTCCACTAAAGAAACCAACGAAGAAATCGATAAGGATCTTGAAAACGAACTCAAGGCGACACGTGTAACAAAGAAGTCTATGGACGATTCTAAGAAAACTCGCGAACGTGCTAGTGGCATGAAAGAAGAAGCGATCGAAGAAAAGCGTGGACTGTGGGATAACATTCATGCCAAACGTAAGCGTATCAAGGCTGGTTCGGGTGAGCGTATGCGTAAACCTGGATCCGACGGTGCGCCATCGGCAGCAGACTTGAAGGCATCTCAGACTGAAGAAGTCGAGCAAGTCGATGAGATCTCGAAAGCAACGGCAGGTCGCTACATCAATAAAGCAAAAGACTCCATTGATACAACTTCTTGGAGACAAGGATACAGAGAAGCTGCTGGTAAACCTTTAAGTAGTTTCGAGAAAAAACTTACTAAGCGACATAAAGGTATTTCGATGGCTGTTAAGAAACTAACTAAAGAAGATATTGAAGCAGTAAAGTCGATGCATGAGTCTTATAAGAACACATTCAATGCTGCTCTAGAACATTATAACATCAAGTCTCCCTCGGAACTTGGTGAAGATAAAAGAAAAGAATTTTTCAACCACGTAGATCAAGAATTTAAAAAGGGAGACAACTAATGTCCGCATGGGGTAATAAAGACGATAAGACATCGGCAGGAACGGTAACTCTTACTGCTCCCGCTATCACATTCAATGGTGCAACTGGACATGCCGCTGGAGTATATACTTCTGTAGCACATCCATTCCAACTTGGTGATCCTGTTGCATATGCAAATGGCGGAGGAACCTCTGTTGTTGGTCTAACATCTGGTACCACTTACTTTGTAACTAACGTTGCTGCAGATACTTTCAGTGTAGCAGCAACAGAAGCAAATGCAATTCACAATTTTCCAACTATCATCGCTTCGACTGATGGCGTTGGTGCTTCACATACCTTCACACTAAGTCTAGATTATGGTCGTGCTACTCTAACAGGGTCAGGAACTAACTTCGATCCTGCTCTTGCAGTTGGTGATGTTGTTCGAGTTGGTGATCAGGAAATGATTGCTACTGCTGTTGCCAGTGACACAGTTGCTACGGTAATTAATGCGAATCCAGGATCAGTTCTTACTGTATTTTCTGGTGAGAATTATACAATCAGTGAAAAACCAACGTCAATCGCTTCGGTTTCGACAACAGATTTCCAATCAACCCAAGTCTTTGGTGTTGACAATACTGAAATCGCTGCTGGTGGTGACAATGTTGCCTCGGTTGCTCTGATTCAAGGTGGCACACGTTATCTCGAAGTTCCTACCGTAGAATTCTCTGGCGGTGGTGGCGCTTCTGCTGCTGCTACAGCAACTATTGCTGCTGGTTCTGTTACTGCAATCGCGGTAACAAACACTGGTTCGTCATATGAAACTGTGCCAACTGTAACTGTTCATATTCCACGTAGAACTGTGCCTACATCTGCTGTTACTATTGCTGAAGAGAAGTTTACTTATGCTACTCACGGTTTAGTTTCTGGTGAAGAAATCAAGTATTATCAAAATGGTGGTACTGCTGTTACTGGTTTAGTAAACGGAACTTCATACTTTGTTTCTGCTCTAGGGTTTACAACTGGTCTGTTCCGTTTGGCTGCATCGGAATCCGCTGCTGCTGGTCGTACCGCACTTGCTGGTGTTGCTATCTCTGGAACTGGCGGCCAGTTTACTTGCACCGCAACTACTCTAGCAGCTGGTGATCGTATTAGAATTACTGGTACACTAGGCGGAACTGGTACTATTACTAGTTATGCAACTGGAACTATCTATACTGTTTCTGCTGTTACTGGTACTTCACCTAACGTAACTGGGTTCACTCTAACGACTGAAGCTGGTTCTGCGCTCACTACAACAGCAGGTACACCAACTGGTCTAACATATACGCCATTTACACTCGTTCTGATTTCTGGCACTGGCAACAATGCTCAGTATTTCGATCTGGTTAACGCGACAACTGCGACTGCAGTTGCTGCCAAGGGTACTGGTGAAACTGGTACTTCTGCCGCTCACTCTGGTTGGGTGCAGCGCACAGTTGGAACTGGTGCTAACGCTGGTCGTGTGAAGTATGAAGTTCTTGTAGCACTCTCTAAGAATGCTATTGCATCTAGCGATGCTGCTGATGATATTGAATTCCCAGACGCATAAGGCATTAGACAATGGCAGATAGCAAACTTTCAGGGTTAACAACAGCGTCAACGCTTGTTTCTACAGACTTAATGTATGTTGTTAAACCAGCAACATCACCATATGATCACAAAGTGACTATTGCTAATCTGTTTGGTGGTATTCCAGTTTCTGTAGTTCTAAACGATAAACTGGTATTGAGTGGCACTACGCAGACTTTAACGTCTGCGGGTGCTATCAATGTGACTGCTCTAATAACTAAAATCACTTCACCCGATGGACCTGGAACACTTACTATCGCCGACGGTGTAGAAGGTCAAGTTAAAGTTGTTGTTATGATATCAAACACTGCAGGACATAATTTGACTATTAGTTCTAATATTGGACATAGTTCTATTGTGTTTAATTCAGCAGGTGATACTGCTAATTTGATTTTTCTAAGTGGTAATTGGTATTTCCTCGGAGGCACGGCAACGGTATCATAATATGATTAATGAATTGAATGAAGAAACTTTTTTAATGTTCGCAATTAAACATTATGATAATCCTGGATGTACTGGTATTTCAGATTTACAGGAAGATTTGAAACGTTTTGTTTATCTCCGAAGATTATTGACACGATACGAAAATACTAATGTTCTCAACGAACGTCTTATTGTAAATCATTTGTTGGTTCTATATAATGTGTTTAATCAAGCAGCGACAGATATGATAGTTTATAAACTCTCGGATTTGATGCCTCTGATTAAACCTTTTCTAGTGTTCTTAAACCGAATGAAAGATACTGAACTGCCAGATGTTTTTATGGATCGCACGATCGTTAACAAGTTAAGAGGGATTTAATGGCAAGGTTTGTCGATGCAATTATAACATATCGTATTTTGCGTATGTTGACAACATCATTTACTGAGACTGATGCATATCGTCTCGGTATTATTGATGCGCACGGCACTGTCATTAGAAAAGAAGAAGATCTTGGAACGGAAGAAGAAAGGGAATCATTTACTCTTCTACACCGCATGGTCTTTAGATTGAAGAGAATTCTAAACAAAGTACCATTTGTAAATAGTAAATTCCTTGCTTTCGCCACTGCGTTGGCACTTATTAGAGAGAATGTCGAGTATGACGAAGACATTCTGGAAGAAATTTTTTATATGACAATGGAACAAGAAGAAACTAAATCTCTCGCAGAACAACTAGAATTCGATACAATTCTTTCATTTAAAGATTTCATCTCCGAAGATGGTATGGGTGTTGCAGGTGGTGCTATTGCTGGTATCGGGATAAATAATCCAAGCATTCCAAACCAAGCGGAACCTGGAGTTTCTAAGAGTAAACAGAAAAAATATAAAAAGAAGAACGCAGTAGGTTCTCCTGTAATGATTAGAAGGAAGTAATATGAAGGGATTATTAAACTTTGTTTCGGTATCGAAAGAAGTCAATACTCTAGAGGAACTAGAGATTGAAAAGGGCAAAGTCCAAATCATGATTATGAAGATGGCGGCACTCACTTTGGGTTCTATCATGCTATCTGTTGTTGTGATGATGTTGATTGGTATGTTTATGCCAAATGATATTATTGACAACAATGAAATCTTTAAGATTATTGGTCCAGCATTCTCGATGATTGTCGGTGCATTTGTTGGCGCATTCGCTACGATGATGAATATGAAGGTTGCCGAATTCGATCCGAACGTCAAGGTTCAGGAACTCGGTAAGACAGACTATAAGCATCTCGCAGAAGCGCACACTGAACATGCCAAGGCAGAGTCGATCGAGGCAGATACTGAAATCAAACTGATGGCAGCGATCGATAAGTATAAAGACAGCGACGACGACTTCGGTCCATTCTAAGGGGTAATATATGACAAAACTAACTGAACATTTTGCCCTAGAGGAAATGACCGTCTCGCCAACCGCAAAGCGTCTTGGTATTCCTAACACACCTACTGCTGAACATATTGAGAACATGCGCTACTGCTGCGAAAAGATTCTCGAACCTGTTCGTGCTAAGTTTGGTCCAGTAACAATCAACTCCTCATATCGTGCACCACTAGTCAATAAGGCAGTTGGTGGTTCGAAAACATCCCAGCACGTTAATGGTCAAGCAATTGACTTTGAAGTCAAGGGTGTTGACAACAAGAAAGTTGCTGACTGGGTTGCAGACAATCTAGAGTTTGACCAAGTCATCCTAGAATTCTATGCTGCTGGTGACAAAAACTCTGGTTGGGTCCATGCTTCAATTAAGAAGGAAGGTGGAAACCGCAAGCAGCGTCTGGTTGCTACCAAGTCTAAGGCAGGTGGCACAAAGTATACACCTGTTGCTGACTTTGATCCTTCAACTACAAGAGAAGCAGGTGCTCCTGTTGTTCAAGCAGCAGTAAAAGTTGCTAAGGCAGCACCAAAGGCAGCATCTACTGCTGGTCTTGGTCCAATGGAAGCACTTCAGACTAAGTGTGGTATTACTGCCGATGGTAAGTGGGGTCCAGGAACTTTCAAGGGTGCCAAGGGTTACTACAAACTCTCAACTGCACAGGCAGCACACTTCTTCGGTCAGTGCGCACACGAGTCAGGTGGTTTCAAGGTGTTCTCAGAAAACCTAAACTACTCGGACAAGGGTCTGAATGGTATCTTCAAGAAGTACTTCCCGACAATCGCATCGACTGCTGGTTACGCTCGTAAACCAGAGAAGATTGCCAACAAAGTCTATGCTAATCGTATGGGCAATGGTCCAGAATCTTCAGGTGATGGATATAAGTTTCGTGGACGGGGACCAATTCAGTTAACTGGTAAGGACAACTATACTGCATTCTCGCAGTCGATTGGTCGTCCTGATGTTCTAACAAATCCTGACATCGTTGCAACCGAACTGGCATTCGAATCAGCACTATGGTTCTTCAATAAGAACGGTCTGTTCGTAATCGCTGACAAGGGTGTTACCGATGCAGTTATAGGTCAGATTACTCGTCGTGTAAACGGTGGTACGCATGGTCTAGATGATCGTATTAAGAAAACAAAACAATTCGCAGCATGGGGATAACATAGATATGTTTAACAAAATTAAAGAACTCATCAAAACTCTATTCGGTTTTGCAGATACAAATAAAGATGGTAAAATAGACGTTGCTGAACTTACTGCGGTTGTCGACAAGGCAGAAGCAGAAGTAGCGGTTGTTAAAGAAGTAGTCAAGAAAATCCGCAAGCCAAAAGCAAAGTAAATGCCTGAGTTAGAAACTAAAGTCGCGATTCTAGAACACGACCTGAAACAAATGCAGGTCGTGTTCGCTCGTCTGGATACCGTAATAGAAAAGATGACTGATGTTTCTAACTCTATCAATAAGATGCTTGCCGTGCATGATTTAAAACTAAGCGGACAAGAAACTGTAAATCAGGATCTCTACGATGCGATGGAAGCCCATCGTAAAGAATCTATTGAGAATAATAAAGAACTACATTCTCGGATTACAACCACAACGAGAGAACTCTCGGATAAGGTTGATCAGACTGAAGTCAAAATCATGGCATCGATCAAAGAACTTAAAGGTTCGGTCGATAAAGAAGAAGAAAAAAACAAAAAACGTATTGACCAATTGGAAAGAACCAAGTATATTATGATCGGTGGTGGGTTGGTACTGGGTGCACTAATTACAAAAATTCTTCCTGTATTGTTAAAGTTTTTTCAATAAATCCCTTTACTTCTACCCTGTTTAGGGGTATAACTATATTATGAGTTTATATATTGATATCAAGTATCTCCATTCGATTTCGTATCGACTCGAGAATTTCAAAAAGAAAACCCAAGATCTATTTAACTGCAGATGCCCAATCTGTGGCGATTCGCAACGTCTGAAGCGTAAAGCACGAGGATACTTCTATCGTGGTAAGAACGATCTGTATTATAAGTGTCACAAGTGTGGTGTGAGTCAGCATTTTGGAACATTCCTCAAGAACTTTGATGCTACCCTCTACAGTCAATATGTCGTGGAACGATATGCAGATGGTGCTCACAATAAGACTTCTCATAAAACTGTAGAATCAGTTCTAAAGTTTGAAGAACCCAAGTTTACAAAGAAACCAGAACCCAAACTACTCGACTCGATTATGGATCGACTTGACACACTACCAGATGACCACGAGGTGATTAAATATGTTACTGACCGCAGGATCCCTCGCGATGCTTTTGATAGGTTGTATTTCATACCTAATGTTAAAGATGTCATACAACTTAATGACAAATATAAAAACTCGATCATTACGACTGAACCGCGACTCGCGATTCCTTTTTTTGATGGCACTGGTAAACTCCTTGTTGTTAGTCTTCGTGGAATCAGAGGCGAGTCATTACGTTATATTAACATTAAGGTAGATGAAGATGCGCCATCGATTTTTGGATTGGATAAGGTCGATCCTACACAAGAAGTACTCGTCGTCGAAGGGCCTCTTGACTCCCTTTTTCTTAATAATTCTATTGCTTGTGCTGGAACCTCATTCGGAAAAATTGATCAACTCTCGATCCCAAAAGAAAACATAACAATTATTTTCGACAATCAACCAAAGAACCGAGAAGTCGGTAAATTAATGAATAAGTATATCGATATGGGATACAAACTGGTAATTTGGCCAGATGTTCCAGGAAAAGATATTAATGAAATGATTGAAAATGGGTTGACTTCTGATGAAATTCAGGGTATTATAAATTATAATACGTTTCAAGGACTATCTGCAAAGGCAAAGTATATGATGTGGAGGAAAGTATGAGCGAACTTGTCGCTAATGAATATGGCGTAGAACTCGATCATTTTCGAATCACAAAGTTGCGCATTCATCGCACAGACGGTAAGTGGTTGGTAGAGTATCGCCGCGAACCTCGCTGGTTGCTTGGTCTCGACCGTTGGTGGTGGTTCGATGATGGTACGTATATCGATTATGCCGATGCATCCAATCGTGTAGATCATCTTCTGGGTGTTGGATATGTTAGTAGGGCACAGTTCCAAAAGGTCAAAGAATTTGAGGTTGAGTAATGCTTTACACTGGGTCGGGAAATCTACCGCATCATATCTACTGTTGGGTAGACTCATCGTTCATTCGTAAAGATGTAGAACCATATACCTTTGAACCCTGTGTTTGGTTTGCACTACATTCAAAACCTGGACACTCATGGGGGTGTCATGTTATGCTTGAGTGTGGTGCTGTTTGGCGTAGTGTTCCTCCGCATGCTCTAGCATTTTCTGCTGACCCAGAAGAGTTCTGGTCTCTCGATGACACTCAAGTATGGGATTGCTATGGTGATCAGTTCTCAGTTATTCGTTATGATTATCTGAACAGTCAGCGAGCAGAGATTCGTAGTACTAGAGAGTTTGGTCGCTATCTGTTTACTGCCATTCCTATGAACGATGGTTACAGTATGCATCCATCGCAGTCTAAGGAGTTTATGTTTATAGAACTAGACAACGGCAGACTTTGTATTATGCCTACAAACGAGTTGAGATTTCATGATAAATCTTATACTGAAGGCGATTGGCCCACTAATATTAAATTGAATACAACATCATGGAGAGTTGAATGAGTGAAGTAAATCTGATCGGACTTACAAAACCAAGTGCGTATACAGAATGTAGTACTGCCAATGAACTGGTTGCATGGGCAGCAAGAGTATCTAATCCGTCAAACCAGAACAACACCGCAACAGCACCTAAACTGGTTCAGTATCTTATTAAGAACCAACACTGGTCACCACTGGAGATGGTACATGTATCAATGGAAATTAAAACAACTCGTGACATCGCTAGGCAAATTCTTCGCCATCGATCCTTTTCGTTCCAAGAATTTTCACAGAGATATGCAGACCCGACTACAGACCTTGGATTCGTCATTAGAGAAGCACGACTACAGGATACCAATAACCGACAAAACTCGGTGGAATTGGGATCCGACGACAACGCATTGGCCGAAGAATGGGCAATGAGACAAGTTGTTGCTACTGATGCTGCTTTAGATGCTTATGAGTGGGCGATTGAAAACGGTATCGCAAAGGAACAGGCACGTGCTGTTCTGCCCGAAGGCAATACCGAATCAACTATCATCATGGCAGGTTCGTTGCGTTCATGGGTTCACTATTGCCAGTTGCGTATGGATAGGGCGACTCAAAAAGAGCACCGTATTGTCGCTGAGCAGTGCTGGGAGATTATTGGTCAGCACTTCCCCGATGTAATCAAGGCACTAGATGATATGGCAGCATGGGCAGAGTTCGAACGGAAACTACCATGAGGATTCTTATTACTGGTCACGAGGGATTTATCGGTAGAAATGCGTTTCGTGTTCTTTCTAAGAACCATGAAGTAATTCCATACGAGGGAGATATCCGTGAATGGAAAATGACAGAATCATATGGCGACCCAGATGTGGTTTTGCACTTAGCAGCACTAGCAGGTGTTCGCAAGAGTTGGGATGATCCGCAGGGTTATTGGGATACCAATGTTACTGCATCTAAACGGATCTTTGATTGGGCTGAATGGATGGACGCGAAAGTTATCTATGCATCTTCCTCTTCAGTGTATGAGTGGTGGAAAAATCCATATGCTACTAGTAAGAAAGCGATGGAAGAATTTGCAACATATTCCTCGATTGGTATGAGATTCCATACAGTTTATGGTCCAGACAGTCGTCCCGATATGTTCTATGACATGATGCTAAATAACAAGATTGAATATAAAACAGAACACCTTCGCGACTGGACTCATGTTGAAGATATTTGCTCTGCGATTGAAACTCTATTGACTTATCCCGAATATACGGGTATAGTAGATATTGGATCGGATGAACCGATCTCTGTTAGTGAAGTTTTGGACACCTATGGTTACCGAGATGTTCCTTTCAAAGATGTTGTTGGTGAAAGAGAAATTACTCATGCCAACATCGATGAAATGTGCAGACTTGGTTGGGAACCTAAATATCACATTCTTGAAGAGGTGCAGAAATGCCTGTTGCTGTAGACGTTAAATATGATGCTGTTTCAGACGAATACTATATTGAATGGGATGGGTTTGAAGAACTCGGATGGCAGGTTGCCGACGATATTGTCTGGGAAGACAACAAAAATGGATCTTTTACATTAACAAATACTACATTGAACAAGAAAGAAAATAATATGAATTATCAAAAAGACGTTACTGATTTTATGGTTGCTGCTGATCAATTTGTTGGCGAAACTCCGCACTTTCCTGAATTAAATGAGGAAAATTTTAAGCAAGCGAGCCTATATATTGATCTAATCGACGAAGAAATGCAAGAACTTGCTATGGCATTTATTCTTCGAAATATCGGTGGTGTTGCTGATGGTGGCGCAGACCTAGTCTGGGTTATTCAGGGGTTGTTCGTGACTCTTGGTATTGACTTTGATAAGGTATGGGAAGAAATCAAGGCATCAAATATGAGTAAGGTTTCCGACAGCGGAAAGATTATTAAGCGCGAAGATGGCAAGGTTCTGAAACCAGATACCTATTTTAAGCCTGACATCGAAAAGGTATTGAGGAATCAAGGACTGTAATGGCAAAAGAGAATTATCTGGATATTGAGATTGACTTATCACGGGACTCCCTGTTTGACAAACTAGGTATTCAGCGACTTCAAGAATCATACATGAAGGACGACGAAACGTCTCCGCAGCATCGGTTCGCTTTTGTTTCAAAGATGTTCGGTTCTAATGCTGAACATGCACAGCGTCTATACGAATATTCATCAAAGCACTGGTTGTCATATGCGACTCCGATCCTCTCATTTGGGCGATCGAAGCGTGGTATGCCAATCAGTTGCTTTCTAAACTTTATTGATGATACTGCGGAGGGACTAGTTGAAAATCTTTCGGAAACTAACTGGTTGTCTATGCTTGGTGGTGGCGTTGGTATTGGTTTCGGTATTCGTGCCGCAGATGACAAGTCTACTGGTGTTATGCCTCACCTTCGCACTTATGATGCTTCTTCTATGGCTTATCGTCAAGGTCGCACTCGTCGTGGTTCTTATGCTGCTTATCTGGATATTTCTCACCCTGACATTGGGTTATTTCTAGAAATGCGCAAACCGACTGGTGATCCCAACATGCGTGCACTCAATCTGCACCATGGGGTTAACATCTCGGATGCATTTATGGAAATCGTCGAGCGTTGTATGACCGATAAGGATGCTGACGACAGTTGGGATCTTACTGATCCTAAGTCAGGTGAAATTCGCGATACAGTTTCAGCGAAAGATCTCTGGCAGAAGATTTTAGAACTGCGCATGATGACAGGTGAACCTTACCTGCACTTTATTGATGCGAGTAATCGTGCATTACCACAGTTTCAGAAGGATCTTGGTCTAAGAATCAATCAGTCGAACCTCTGCTCAGAAATTATTCTCCCGACGGACAGGAAGCGTACTGCTGTTTGCTGTCTCTCGTCAGTCAATCTGGAATACTATGATGCATGGTCAAAGGATCCGTTGTTCCTCAAGGACATGGCAGAGATGCTAGACAATGTTCTTCAATACTTCATTGACAATGCTCCGAAGCAGGTTGCTCGTGCGATCTATTCAGCAAAGCGTGAACGTTCTATTGGTATTGGTGCACTAGGTTTCCATGCTTATCTTCAGCGCAAGGGTATTGCTTGGGAGTCAGCAGTTGCCAAGGGTCTGAACATGAGAGTGTTCAAGCATATCAAGAACCGTCTCGATACTGCTAATCTGGAACTTGGAATAGAACGTGGTGAAGCACCTGATGCTGCTGGCACTGGTCGTCGTTTCTCCCATATGCAGGCAATTGCTCCGAATGCATCTTCGTCAATCATCATGGGCAATACCAGTCCGTCGATTGAACCGTGGCGAGCAAATGCGTATCGACAGGATACTCTTTCGGGTTCATTTTTGAATAAGAATAAATATCTTGACGCGATTGTCAAGGCAGAAGCACCAAATTACAAAGAAGGTTGGTATGAAGACGTTTGGTCGTCAATTATCGCCAATGATGGTTCGGTTCAGCATCTGACTTGGATGAGCGATATTACTAAAGAAGTCTATAAGACCTCCATGGAAATTGATCAGCGTTGGGTTATTGAGCATGCAGCAGACAGACAGAAGTTTATTGATCAGGCACAGTCTCTCAATGTATTCTTCCGTCCTGATGCAAATATCAAGTATCTTCATGCTGTTCACTATCTTGCATGGAAACAGGGTCTGAAGACGATGTATTACTGTCGTTCTGAGAAGATCGGTAAGGCAGATAAGGTATCAAAGCGCATTGAACGAGAAGTGATCAAAGAGATCGACTTCAAGGCAATGATAGAAGGCGACACTTGTGTTGCGTGCGAAGGGTAAAACATGTCACAGTTTTTTGCAGAAATTTATACCAAACCAGATTGTCCGTACTGTGTACTGGCAAAAGAATTTATGACTGGTATGGAAATTCAGTATGTTGAAAGCGTGGTGGGTGAAGATGTATTATGGGAAGATGTAGTTGCCGCAGTTCCTGGGATAACAACAGTTCCGCAAATTTGGATTAATGGACATCACGTCGGTGGTTATGATGATCTAATCAAATGGGCGGGGAGTAATTAATGGCAAAAGGTTCAAAGTCCAACGGGACAATAAAAAACACTCTCAATAATACCTATAAGAAAGGTACTAGTATTGGTAATGGTAAAATTAAAACAAGCACAATGAATAAGCGCAAAAAGCAAAACTTTAAGAAGTATAGGGGTCAGGGAAATCCATGACATTAATGAGTGAAAGATCGTATTTCAAACCGTTTAACTATCCATGGGCATATGATGCATGGTTGAAGCACGAACAGTCACACTGGTTACACACCGAAGTACCGATGGTAGAAGATGTCAATGACTGGAAGAAGCGTCTAACTGATAATGAAAGACTTTTCTTAACAAACATTTTTCGTTTCTTTACCCAAGGCGATATCGATGTTGCTGGTGGTTATGTTAAGAACTATCTGCCATATTTCCCACAACCTGAAGTTCGTATGATGTTGATGGGATTTGCGGCACGGGAGGCATTACATGTTGCAGCGTATTCTCACCTCATTGAAACTCTGGGCATGCCAGAAACAACGTATCAGGAATTCCTTGAATACGACTCAATGCGAGCAAAGCACGACTACTTTATGGATTTGTCGAACACAAATGGAACTCCTGAATCAGTCGCGACCAATATCGCTGCATTTAGTGCATTCACTGAGGGTATGCAACTGTTCTCATCCTTCATTATGCTCCTCAACTTCCCTCGTCACGGAAAGATGAAGGGAATGGGTCAGATCGTTACTTGGTCAATCGTTGATGAAACGATGCATGCCGAGTCGATGATTAAACTGTTCCGCACATATGTTGAAGAGAACAGAGAACTCTGGAATGACGAACTAAAGGGACAGATCTATACTATCGCTGAGAAGATGGTAGAACTAGAAGACAAGTTTATTGATCTGTCATTCGAGATGGGTGAGATGCAAGATCTTACATCTGCTGATGTCAAGAAGTATATCCGTTATATCTGCGATCGTCGACTGATTAGTCTTGGACTCAAGGGTATCTTTAAGGTCAAGAAGAATCCTCTGCCGTGGGTTGAGGAAATGATCAATGCTCCGACACATACTAACTTCTTTGAGAATCGTGCCACCGACTATGCTAAGGGTGCACTCTCAGGTAAGTGGGATGATGTCTGGGGAGTTGCTGCGTGATTTTCAAAGTCAGTTTTACTGACAACATAGAGTTACACTATTCTTTAATTGATCATCCGCTGGTGGATGACTGGGGAAAATTGATTACAACTCATGTCATTGAAGACTGCTGTAAACACAATCACTATTCTGGATATGCAACAGAAGAAAAAATAAATGAACGATTAGAACGTTTATATAATCTTGCAGATATTATTAATAAACATGTTTTACGGCAAATCGTAAACACAAGATTGACTGCTGAAAACTTTAGACAAACTTTAAATTTGATGCATGTTCATTTTCCAGAATTAGAAAATGATCCTGGATATGAATATCTCCACCCATATCTGTCTGAGTATAATGATACAATTCATTGGTTAGAAACTATTTTAGCAGTTGTTTGGGGGAAACCTCCTGGAGTTTCTGAGTCTGGTCTCTTTTCTATTAATTTAGATTTTAATAAATCAGATGTTGTAATTAAAGAGATTCCTGAAGATGGGTATAAATTGTTTGATTTTGGAGGAAACTTCGGAGATCTATTGTTACACTATACTCATGTTGGTAGAAACGCACATGAGTTATTTCTTGCGAATGATCTAGAGTGTCCTGCCGATCAATTTGTTCCCCAGCATACATATTGCGCAAGTACTAGACTATATTTTACTGACTACTTCTCAGACACAGTGGAAAAACAAAATCGGTTTTATTCTCAGTGGAAAGAGTTTTATTACCGAAGAGGTGGCAAAAATTTCTTTGGATATGAAATAGATGATCCAAAAATAAGATTAGGTTACATTAAAATTGGTAATCTAAAAGCAATATATATCAATGGAACTGACATTGTAATTCCTAAGAGTCCAGAAGAACTTGATTCTTTCAGGAAAATACTTGTTAATACTGATGTATCTAGTTGGACAGTTGAATAATTATTTTAATAAATATAGAAACACAGAGGAACCATCATGAAGCGTGTAACAATTACATATACTAGAGAAAATCTAAATACTCCATGGTATTGGGAAACACCCACTGCATCAGGAGCATTTTCTTTTGAGGAATATCAGCAACAAAATAGAGATAAAATTGAACAATTTGCATATCCAACTGCACAGGGTTACAAATTCATTACAATTCTTACCTTTACTGATGACCAAAGTTATGACGATTGTAAAGCAATGATCGCTACGGATATTGCTCCAGAGTATCTAGAATATTGTGAAAACAATAATATTACTATTGAGAATGTAACAGAAGATATTTAAATGGATAATGAAGAATACGAATGCACAAGTTGTAATGCTCTATTCTTTGTAGATCATGATATGGATGACAAATATTATAGAGTGTTACACTGTCCTTTCTGTGGAGAGGGTATTGAGCAAGAAGAATATGATTTTGACGCTGATCACGAAGGCGAATAAATAAGTCTACTTCGGAGTAGACATTTATGATAGTTAAGAAACCGAGAAAACTGCCGTTGCCGAAGAAGGTGCATAGAGTATATTGCACTTACTTCGACGACGGCAAATTTTATATTGGATATTCATGTAAGACAGAGAAACTGTTCGAAAAGTATTTCGGCAGTTCCACCTATGTGACCAATTATGTGGGTGAGATGCGTAAAGAAGTTGTCGCAGAGTATGCCAGCAAAGCGCATGCCAAGGCAGTTGAACACCTGCTACAGTGGGAGTATCGATTCGACGAACGATGCATAAATGATATGTGGAACGTTCGCTTACGATTGTCTCATTTGAAAACGTTACAACTTCCTAAATGGAGACCTGGATGCTTTTCATAGTACTATTAATATTGGCAGCACTGGCGATTACATCAGTTGCTGGTTACTTTTCGATATTGGGGTTGATGGCAATTTTCCCAGCATCTCCTATTGCTGTCGCAGCGATGGGTGGTTCGCTAGAATTTGCTAAACTTATAACTGCGAGTTGGGTGTATCGGAATTGGTCCACTGCCAACAAATTATTGAAATCTTACTTTGTGATCGCAATCGTGGTATTGTCGTTCATCACAAGTATGGGCGTGTTTGGTTATCTAAGTAGAGCGCATATTGAGCATACCACGGTAGGTGGTTCGGCGCAACTTAAGATTGAACAACTCGAGAGCAAAAAACAATCAGCAGAGAGGAGACTAAAGAATGCGCAAACATCTTTGGACACTTTGGACAGACTCACTACTGCGGAGGATGTCCTTGATGCTAACTTCATTCGAAACAGACAGAAAAGGGAACGAGCGTCCCTTAATAAAGAAATTGAACAGGCGGTTACAAACATTGAGACTATTGAGACTGATCTCATACCGCTCAAAACTGAAAATCTTAAACTCGAAGCAGAAGTAGGTCCGATCAAATATATTGCAGAACTGTTCTACGGGAGTGGCGATAATGCTACTGTCGACAAAGCAGTGCGCATGATGATCATAACTCTTATCTTTGTGTTCGATCCTCTGGCAATTCTTTTAGTCATCGCTGCAAATATTTCAATTTTAGGCTTGACAAAGAAAGAAAAAGCGGGTATAGTAGAATATGATGTGGTTGATGAGGTAGAATCAACTCCACCTGTTAGTAAACCAAAGGCGAAACCAATAAAAAAGAAAACTGAAGTGATGGTAGAAAATCCAACAGACTTCTTCACCATGGAAAAGCATATGTCTACCCATGATATACCTGCTCCAGATCCTCCCAAAAAATCTTGGAGGGATGGTAAAATTATTATAGATGAAAACAATGTAAGGAATATGTGAATATGGAAATTGATCGTGAAATGCTCGTAAAGAACCTCAAGAAGATGGACGCTGAAGTGACGTTCACAAAACGTAATGGGGACGTTCGAGTTATTCGATGCACTCTGCAGGAAACTGCATTGCCACCGAAGACCACTAGTGTCGCTGAACGTAAAGTGTCGAACCCTGATGCTCTACCTGTTTGGGATACCGAAAACGCAGGATGGCGTTCGTTCAGGTATGATTCAATTACGAATGTGAAATTTATAGCTTGACTTTTCCACGGAAACGGGGTATAGTAATTTATAAATTGAATGAGGTGAACCTATGTATAAGTTGAAAGTTCCTATTGCTGATTCTAAGATGATGGGTGCAGAACCAATCTGGTCTGCGGAGTATGAACCTAAGAACTATCAGTCAGAATATGGCAATGCATTGAATTGGTATAACTTTATTGTTGACCAGAAAGATTGTCGTGCCTTTCTTTTTGACTGGTTCAAAGAAGATAAGGATAAACTGAAGACTCTCAGTAAAATCCCTGACAAGTTGCTTCCTCGGACTTATGCTAATTCTGCTCGTATTGCTATGCGTGGGTTCCCTCTTAATGAACGAGATCGGTTGAAGATCTGGGAAAAGATTGAAGAGTCTGCGAATAAGCGCATCAAACTCGATGATGAAGATGTTTCTGTCGCAGTAGCACCTACTGTCGAAAAGGTTGTTAAGAAACCTTTGATCGCCAGTGTCTACATCGCTTCTCATGTCAATGACGAGATCGAGAATCTTCTCATCGGCGAAGATGTAAAAAACATTCCTCAAATTCTAATGCCATATCGTATGGCAGATAAGCATTATCTTGAGTGTGTTCAAAAGATTGAACCAATTCTTGCAGAGTTTGCTGAATTGGTTGAGGTTCGTCGTTTACCCAAAGGTCAACTGACTGACATGCAGTTGCAGTTGCTTGAGGGTTATGCGCACCTAACAGGTATGACGACAATCAAAAGCATCATAAAGTTGCTCGAATCCTACATTGCTTCCCTCAATAAGTCGCATGTTAGTAGGCAGGTCGCTAAGGTTCGTAAGAAGAAACCAAAGGATATGACCAAACTTGTTAGGAACATCAAGTTCCAACCCGAAGATACTACTCTTGGAATTACCAGCATCGAACCCATTAATCTGTTAAACTGTAGTGAAGTATGGACATTCGATACTGCGACTCGCAAGTTGAATAAGTATTACAGTCCAGTTGGTGGAGGTATCACTGTAAAGGGTGCATCACTGGTGGGGTATCAACTTTCCACTTCCAGTTCTAAATTGCTTCGTAAACCTGAGACGCAAGTAAAAGAATTTGCTAATCTTCCGAAAAATGGATTGACAAAATGGTACTCTTCAGTTAAAAGTAAGTCTGCTCCTGTGCGTGCACGATTTACGCCAACGACTCTAATCCTGAAGGTATTCTGATGAATGATGGTAATGATAATGTTACTTTTCTTAATCCTAAGAAAAAGTCAGAGGATCCAAATCCAGACAAAGAATCTCTCTCGTATTTTCTAGAGGGGATTGATGAGTATAGTTCTTACCAAGATGCCGAACGTGCTGGTAAAGCAGTTATGGCAGGAATTACTAAGGTATGCACTGAGAAGTTTGGTATTAAAGACCACGAGAGTTTCTATGCTGATGCAGCAGTGGTTTCTGTTTTAGTATATGGTATGTTCTTGCGTCAACGTGGGATGGACACTCCGGAAACATTTATGTTAACGGATATTCGTAAAGCACTTGATTCAACTTTAAATGATGGGAATGAAACTTGATTGTTGTAGATTATAACCAGACTGCCATCAGTAGTCTAATGGTGAATTTGGGAGGTCGTCGAGACGTTGAGGTAAATGTTCCTCTGGTTCGGCACATGATCATCAATGCACTTCGATCATATCGTAAAAAGTTTGGTCCTGAGTTTGGCGAAATGGTTATTGCATGTGACAATCGTCACTATTGGCGTCGGCAGTATTTCCCGAACTACAAGGCAAATCGTAAGAAGTCTCGCGCTGATAGTGGATTCGATTGGAACTCTATCTTCGAAGCACTGCATCTTATTCGTGCTGAACTTGCTGAACACTTCCCATATGCTGTGATTGATGTCGATGGCGCAGAGGCAGACGATGTTATCGCAGTGCTCGCGGAATATAGTCAGACTATGAACACTGATGGTCTTATTCCCAGCGCTGAACCTTTCCTTGTTCTCTCTGGTGACCATGACTTCAATCAGTTGCAGAAGTGGAGCAACGTTAAGCAGTATGCTCCTGTTCAGAAAAAGTTTATTAAGTTGACGGAAACTCCTGAAGCAGTTCTAATGGAGCATATCATCATGGGTGATAAGGGTGACGGTGTTCCTAATATTCTGTCGGGCGATGATACCTTCATCAATGGTGATCGTCAGCGTCCTATTCGTAAGGATGCTCTTGCACTTTGGAAAACTCAGAAACCTGAAGACTTCATCAACAATGATGAGATGTGGCGCAACTTCCAGCGCAACCGTGAACTGGTTGATCTGTCGCGTATTCCTGAAGAGATTAAGGAAAGTATTATAGATAATTATGAGATGCAGAAAGTTGGCGATCGTTCTGGTCTTTTGAATTATTTTATCGCGAATCGTATGACACAATTAATTGAGTTGGTTGATGAGTTCTAATCGTGTAGGTATTACCGCAAGTTGTTTTGATCTGTTTCATGCAGGTCATGTTCTCATGTTGCAGGAAGCAAAGGAACAGTGTGATCGTTTAGTCGTAGCACTGCAAACTGATCCCACAATCGACCGACCAGAGAAAAACAAACCTGTCCAGTCAGTTTTCGAACGGTGGGTTCAGTTGGAAGGTTGCAAGTATGTCGATCAGATTATTCCATACACGACCGAGGAAGATCTTCTGAACATACTAAAGTCATATGATTGGGATGTTCGCATTATTGGGCAGGAATATTTCGGTAAGAATTTTACAGGCAGCGATCTGCAGATGGAAATCTACTATAATTCTCGCCGACACGATTTTAGTACCACAAATCTACGAAAGAAAATTGAAAATGGCAATAGCACCCAAGAAATTTAAGCAGATCAACGAGGCTCTTGACTGGGCAGTTGAAGCAAAAACAACCGAAGAACTTTCTGCACGTGTTCGTGCAATCTCAGTCGGCAACTCTATTCTTATGCGATTTATCGCATGGGGTGTTGGTTACGAGCAGGGTCCATGGAATCTACCAGAAGGTAAGACTCCTTTTAAGGATGAGGGTCTTCCAGAAAATATGGGCGACACTACCATTACACAGGAATTCCGCCGACTTCTTACTCTGCTACCAGAAGGTAGTGCCAAGAATGTTGCACAGTTCCGTCGTGAAGAAATCTGGATGCAGATCTGTCAGGGTGTAGTTTCTACTGAAGTAGAAATTCTTGATCTTGTTAAGGATCAGAAACTTCTTGAGAAGTATCCAACGTTGGCGACTGTTCTAGAATCCTTTCTTCCTGGATGGAAGGCACCTGAGGTTAAGAAGTTGTCACGGTCAAAAAAGTCTTTAGCATCCTTATAAATAAGTTCTTTCCCGCACCTCCTAGGAAGGAACAACTATGGGGCAAATTCTTGAGCACAAGCACCTGATTATTAGGGCTGAATTGAACAATCCTCCAACTTGCGCAGAAGCGATTCGAGACTGGATGAAATCTTTGGTGTCAACTATCGGTATGAAAATACTGATGGGTCCATATGCGATCTATTCAGATATGGAAGGTAATCGTGGTCTGACCGCAGTTACTATCATCGAAACATCGCATATTGCTATGCACGTGTGGGATGAAGTCCAACCTGCATTGATGCAACTAGATGTCTATACATGTTCCACGCTGAGAACTGCAGATGTTTTCCGTGCGTTGTCTGAGTTTGAACCCGTCAATGTCGAATATAAGTATATTGATCGAGAACATGATCTTACACTTATTGATAAAGGCATTGTAAATGAGGTTCTACCTCTTTCAACATAAGACGGAACTGTGGATCGTAAAAGATCCAACCATCGTCCCAAAACCTCGCGAATTGATTCTGCAAACGACCAACATCGAACTGATTCGCGCTACTGCATCCAAACAACAAAAGATCTCTAAAGTCGTCGACAAGGTAATTCGTCAGCGTAATAAATGGCATACCCCAGAAGGCAGGGAAAGAATTGCCGAGGCAAAGATGGGTGATAAAAACCCAAATGCCAAGGGATTGTCAGATGAGCATCGATCGAAGATCAGTAGGACGATGAAGGGAACTCGTCGTGGTGAGAACAATCCGATGTATAATCGGAGACACTCCTACGAGACTCGACGCAAGATGAGTCTTATGCAGAGTATGCGGGTGCGAAAGTGGTGTGTTGAACCGAGCGGTAAGACGCATCTGGTCGACCCAAGATCGTTCAGTCTACCGAGTGGATGGTTATGGGGAAGAAACTACGACCCATACAAATAAATTAAAAAAACTATTGACTTTAGACTAAATAAAGCGTATATTGGGTTTCTAAGTCGCGTTGCCCCTTCCTCTAACGGTAAGAGAGCGGACTTTGAATCCGTCAATTTAGGTTCGAATCCTAGAGGGGCATCCATTTTAACAAGAAAGTTTATTATGACAGATATTATTGCAGTTGACAAACTTCGCCTCTTCATCGAGCGCATCGAAGGTATCGAAGCAGATCTTGATGCAAGGAAGGCAGACCGAAAGGAAGTCTATTCTGAGTTGAAGGGTGACGGTTTCGACACCAAGGCAACTCGACAGATTGTTCGCCTCCGCAAGAAGGAAGCGCATATTCGGCAGGAAGAAGATATGATTCTTGAGACATATCGTACTGCGATTGGTCTTTGACATTTAGGAGAGGTGGCAGAGTGGTCGATTGCTCTAGTCTTGAAAACTAGCGTACTGCAAGGTACCGTGGGTTCGAATCCCACCCTCTCCGCCAATTAATTTGATAAAACGCAAAATAGGGGCTTGACTTTTTCCGAAATCTGAGGTATACTGTGTGTATAGTTTGAAAGGAAATTGTTATGACACATTTAAAATATCTTCAACAGAATGCACTAAGCACTCGCGACATGGAGGACGGTAAGTTCACAATATACCGCTTGATTGAAGGCATTGCAATTTATAATCACGAACGTAACAATTATCTTTGGCATAAACGTCCGGATACAATGTCCGCTGATAAAATGCGAGAAATGATTACTCAATAATTTTAGACGAGTAGCTCAATTGGTTAGAGCCGACCGCTCATAACGGTTTGGTTGGGGGTTCGAGTCCCTCCTCGTCTACCAGTTTCGGGTTCTTAGCTCAGTCGGTAGAGCACCTGACTTTTAATCAGGTTGTCGCGGGTTCGAACCCCGCAGAACCCACCAATAAGGGGTTGCTACCTAATAGGCACGCGAGGGGTCACGGTTAGCCCCTCAACTTTATTAACGAAGGAAATAAGTATGGATATTAAGACTTTTATGGCAGCAGCAGTTGTTGCACTCACAGCAGCATGTGCTCCTACTGCGGAAACAGCATCAGTGGCAGAACGTGCTGGTCCAGCAGCAGACGAAGCACTTGCTACGGCAAATGCAACAGAAGTTGTTGCAACAGAAGCAACTCCAAAGGCAGATTCTAAGTAAGTTTAATGTCCTGTAGCTCAACGGTAGAGCACCCGACTGATAATCGGCAGATGTAAGTTCGATTCTTCTCAGGACAACCATACCAGTAGGATAAGTGTCCGACCGACTCTCATAAGGTTGGTTTGGGTGGAGCGTTACCACCTGCTGGTACCAATGTGACGGTGGCAGAGTGGTCCAATGCAACGGATTGCAAATCCGTAAAACCGTGGGTTCGAATCCCACCCGTCGCTCCAACTAATTCCCAATACTTTCGAAAAGTAAAAGTATTGGGAATTTTAGGGCACGTGGCGAAATTGGTAAACGCAACGGACTTAAAATTCGTCGGGAAACCTTGTGGGTTCAAGTCCCACCGTGCCCACCATTTCTAGTTTATAAATATAATATCTCTCATAAAGGAAATTATACAATGCAACTAGAAATTACTAACAATGAAATCACAAAGACTGTAATCAAAAGTCAGCACTGTCAACGTAACTGGGATCTTTCTCAGGAAATTCCTGACGAAGATCTACAGGTTCTAGTTGATTGTGTAACTCAATGCCCTAGCAAGCAGAACATTGCTTTCTATAAAGCACATTTTATTACCAATAGAGAAATTATTCAATCTATCTATGATCATACTGATGGATTCACGATAAATTATAATCCACATCAAACAACTAAGAATACGCAATGTCTTGCTAATCTTCTAGTTGTTTTCGAAAAACATGATTATACGCAGAATCTTTCTGATGATGGAATTCCACGCACTGATCAAACATATCAAATTATGAAAGATGGTGCTCCAAATGCACTAACCACGTGGGTTATGGAACGTGATAGTCAACTTGCTGTTGGTGTTGCTGCAGGATATCTTAACCTATCTGCCTCGCTAATGGGATATGCTACTGGATGCTGCTCCTGTTTCTATCCTGAAGGTGTTCAAGAAGTTTTAGGCATTGATGGCACCCCACTCCTCCTAATGGGGATCGGGTTCTCTAACGCTGATACAAATCGTCGCGTCCACCATGAAGATAGAAACTTCATTTTCCCAACAAAGAAAAAACAACCTATTGAAGTAACATTTTTCAAATAATTTAAAATTAGGGCTTGACATTTATCACATTATAGGGTATATTGGAATATAAGATGTGAAAAGGAACTTTGATTATGTTGACTCTTTCTGATATTGATACCCTGACCAAGTCGCGTGATGGTTCGATCTATTCGGACCTCTACAAGGACGTGTATGGTTCGCGTCCTCGTGGTACCACTTTCCAGTCGATCGAAGAGTTCGATCGCAATTTCAGTCACCTGAGCATGATGCTCGACAAGCAAATCGACGAAGAAAAGATCGTTCAGGATCGTAACTTCGCGGAGTTCGTTTGTCGTGTAGAAGGCATCATGGGTTTGGTAAAGAATTGCTTTGATAATGCGGCAGCAGTCGCTATTATCTGTGAAGCAGAAGGCATTGATGATGAAGAAATGCGCTTCTATGGTTGGGAATCTCTTGAGTATCGTCTCGATCTCAAGTTTGGTTCTATCAAGAAGTGGTTGGAAAATAATTAAAAAAGGGGCTTGACTTTTTATCGTTATTATGGTATACTGAGTATATGATGGTTGATAAGGAAATTGGAATGATTTCGAGTCTCGTTGATAAGGAAATTGGAATGATTTCGAGTCTCTGCGGTGGAACCTTTGAACTGAAGACTGGTATCCCTTGGACTGCTGGTCTTAGTCGATATCGTGATACTGATGCTATGAAGATTCGTTGGGAAAAGGTCGG
>Ga0114969_10000283_pt1 | contig 42862 bp, 35 predicted proteins | sample M_130807_MF_Meta_FD_87316 | JGI IMG/M metagenome (GOLD analysis project Ga0114969, IMG submission 87316) | Freshwater microbial communities from Lake Montjoie, Canada to study carbon cycling - M_130807_MF_MetaG | ecosystem: Environmental > Aquatic > Freshwater > Lake | place: Lake Montjoie... | reverse complement strand
ATCCGCTACCCAATCTGTACCAGTTACATCAATAACTGTTTTTGATAACTCGGCATACGATGAATTTTCATCTAATCCCGCGCGTGTCCATAAAACTTTACCACCAATACCATTAAATATTTTCTTTAAAGGATCGAAATAACCTTTAATACCATAAATTACACTGCTGTCATTTTTTGCTTTGCAAGTTAAATTCATTGTTGGAAAAACAATTCTTGGTATTGTGTCAAACTCAAATGTATAGTTTCCTGTTCCAGCTATCCATTGGGTTGACGAAGACTGATACAATGTGTTTGATTGAAAAAGTCCTGAACATATCTCTAAATAATCGCTATAGCGCCGAGCTGTAGCTCCTAGCATTTTATCTAAACTACTATTCCAAAGTTTAAATGTTTCTATATCACGACCTGATTTCGTAAACCCTATTAATGCTTCTAAATAATTACTGAAATCAGGAAATGCTTTCAATCTTTTCTTCAACATGTTATTAGCAGTTTGAGAAATAATTGTTTGCTGTTCACCTGTGAATTTTCCTTCAACCCACATTGGCTCAAAAACGTCTAAAATTTTTTCTGACTCTTTTTTGTTATTAGCTTCTAAAAACGATTTAATTTCCTTTATAAAAGTAGGAGCATCAATGCTAAAACTCTTTGGTCCTTGAGCAAATAAATTTGTAGTTGCTATTATAAAAAAACAAAATAGAAGTATTCGTTTCATGATGATAATTTATTATTAAAATATTATTGCTTTACAAATTCTGCACAACACCAATCGTTTTTGGTAATATGTCGAACATATTTCAATCCTAACGAATTTGCCTTTTCTTGAATTATTTTTAAGTCTTGTTCGTAATATCCGCTCGTTAATAATCTCCCCGAATTTGTTAGCATTTTTGAATAAAAAGGTAAGTCATTAATAATAATATTTCGATTAATGTTTGCAAGAATAATATCAAATTTTAAATGTAAAAGATCTTTAGATTCACCAACAAGTGCTTCCATATTGGGATATCCATTTCGAATGGCATTTTCAATTGAATTCTCGACAGCATTTTCATCGTTATCAACTGCTAAAGCATACTTTACACCTAGCTGCAGAGCCAATATTGCCAAAATACCAGTACCACTTCCCATATCTAGCACTGTTTTATCCTTAAAGTCGATTGTTAACATTAATACCATTACTTGGGCCGTGGTGGGATGATGCCCTGTCCCAAACGCCATTCGAGGTTGAACAATTAATTCATGTTCAAATCCTGGATTGGAAGGATGAAATTCCGCTCTTACATAAATTTTATCAGCAATAATTTCTGGCTGAAAGTTGGATTCCCATTCTTCATTCCAGTTTTTCCAGGGGATATGTATAACTTCATGTTGAACGAAAAACCCTATTGCAGATTGCTCCTTCAACATCTCTAAAAGTTGAATTTCATCAAAGCTTTTCTCTAGAATGTAAGCTTTTAATCCATCTAGCGTATCTTCAAACATGTCGAAACCAATTTCTGAAAGATGGTAAGTAAGTATTTCACAGTATGGCTCTCGAGGGACAACCACCAGTTTTAATTCTAAATATTCCATAGGTTAAAAGTAGATTTTTCCGGAAGTAAGTATAATTAAATATTTTAAGGTTATTAACAACTGTAGCCCTATTATTTTAATATTTTTTTTTGATTTTGGTCCTATTATCTAATTTCGTTGATGAACTTTGACAAATTCCAAATTGTTAAAGAATCATATAATAACTTTAAGTTTTTGAAAAATAAAAATATGCATGATCGAGCTGAAAAAATGATGCATTTTATTGCAAGTTTTTTGGCTATTTTTCATGCTATTGATCACTACGAATTAGGACAAGGATATTTTCTTTTTTACTTTATAATAGGCCTTGTTACGTTAAATTTAATGTTATTCCAAAAGAACCTATTTAAATTTTATCAAAAAACAGCTGCCGTTATTTATTTGATGGAAGGAGTATTAATTTTGCTAATAGCTTTTGAAAAATTGAATTCCCTTGATGATTTATTTCCCTATATTTATATGATGATAAGTTTGTTCTATTTTATTTTTGGATATTTTATATTTACAAAAAAAGTGAATTCTAAAAAACGTCAATTATGAACTATATTTTAATAATTAATGCAAAAGGAATAGTTCAACATGGTAGAACAGGAGTAGTTAGTGGTCAATCCATGAATAGTTTACCAGTTTTTGAAAATGGCTGGATTCTTATTGAAGGAGATTATATTCATTCAATCGGCCATATGGATGAACTACCTGCATTTACTGTTACGGATGTTATTGACGCATCTGGATGCTATGTAATGCCCTCATGGTGTGATTCACATACGCACATTGTTTATGCTGGTTCACGCGAACGCGAATTCGTTGATCGAATTCATGGATTAACTTATGAAGAGATTGCAAAACGAGGTGGTGGTATTTTGAATTCAGCCAAAAAATTACATGAAACTTCAGAAGATGAATTGTTCGATCAAGCTTTAGTACGATTAGATGAAGTAATGCGTACGGGAACTGGAGCTATAGAAATTAAAAGTGGTTACGGTTTATCTTATGATTCAGAATTAAAAATGTTAAAAGTCATTAAAAGGTTAAAAAGTGCATCACCACTAACCATAAAGGCAACATTTTTAGGTGCTCACGCCATGCCAACAGCGTTTAAAGAGAATCGAAATGCTTATATAGATCTCTTAATAAATCGTTTGTTACCTGAGATTGCTGATAAAAATTTAGCTGATTATAATGATGTTTTTTGTGATCGTGGTTTTTTTACAGTTGATGAAACAGATCGTATTTTAGAAGCCGGAAATAAATTAGGCATACAACCAAAAATCCATGCTAATGAGTTAGACTTTTCAGGAGGTATTCAAGTTGGAGTAAAACATAATGCGCTTTCAGTTGATCATTTGGAGTTTACCGGTGATGATGAAATAAAATGTTTACAGAATTCTAAAACGATGCCAACCCTTTTACCTAGTACCGCATTCTTTTTAAAATTGCATTATCCTCCAGCTCGAAAAATGATTGATTCAGGTTTGCCTGTAGCTCTTGCAAGTGATTATAATCCGGGTTCATCACCATCCGGAAAAATGTCGTTTATAATTTCTTTAGCATGTTTAAATTTGGGAATGTCGCCAGAAGAAGCTATAAATGCCGCCACACTAAATAGCGCCTATGCGATGGGAGTTATGAATGAACTAGGCAGTTTAATGCCAGGTAAAAAAGCAAATTTATTTATCACAAAACCAATTCCATCGTTAGCATTTATTCCTTACTCATTCACTTCAGATCCAGTTGATAAGGTAATAATTAATGGAAAATTTAAATAAGTTTAATGAAATTTAAAATTTATAAGGATGATTATATTAATTCTCTTACTAATAAAAGAGTAAGGGAGATTCGAATAGTAAAAAGAATCAAAACTTTAAATGCTACTTCTGTTCAAAATATCCCATCGAATGCCAAAAATTCTATTGGTATTATTTCAATTCAAGCTTATCAGTTAATTCATGAATTGGCAATTAAACAAATCTTACCTATTTTCAGCTTCCTAAAGGTGCACCAGTATTATCACCTATTTAAAACGATTTTAAAACGAGAAAACTATTAGTTTATCTCATCACAAATTATATAAAAGCAAGAAATTCTTGGCATAAATTACACGTATGAAACAATTAATCGAATGTGTGCCTAACTTCAGTGAAGGCAATGATCTTTCAATCATAAAACAAATTACCGATGCAATAGAATCGGTGGATGGTGTTCAATTATTAAATGTAGATCCTGGTAAAGCAACTAACCGAACTGTTGTAACTATTGTTGGTGAACCACAAGCTGTCGTTAATGCTGCATTTTTAGGTATTCAAAAGGCAGCATTATTAATTGATATGTCGAAACATAAAGGGGAGCATCCTCGAATGGACGCTACAGATGTTTGTCCATTTATTCCTGTTGCAAATATTTCCATTGAAGAAACAGCAACGTGGAGCAAAAAACTTGCAGAACGCGTCGGAAAAGAATTGTCAATTCCTGTTTATTTATACGAAGAAGCACAGCCCAATAAAGAACGAAGTAATTTATCAATTATTCGTGCTGGTGAGTATGAAGGTTTTTTTAAAAAGATGAATGACCCTGTATGGAAACCTGATTTTGGCCCTTCTATTTTTTCTGAGCGAAGCGGAGCTACAGTTATTGGTGCACGTGATTTTTTAATTGCTTACAATGTTAATCTCAATAGCAAATCCGTAAAGCGTGCTAACTCTATTGCTTTTGATATTCGCGAAGCTGGTCGTGCTAAAGTGGATGAGAAAGGGAAAAAAGTGCTGGATTCAAACGGTGTGGAAATTCGTATTCCCGGAAAACTAATTGGTGTAAAAGCCATTGGTTGGTATATTGAAGAGTATGGAATTGCTCAAGTTTCCATAAATATTACACGCTTTAAAGAAACTCCTTTACATCTTGTTTTTGAAGAGTGCTATAAATCAGCTTTTGAACGGGGTATGAGGGTTACTGGAAGTGAATTGGTAGGATTAGTTCCATTAACATCAATGCTCGAAGCTGGCGCTTATTTTTTAAAGAAGCAAAAATTATCTGCTGGTGTAAGTGATGAAGAACTAGTTCATATTGCTGTTAAATCAATGGGACTTGATGAACTTGGACCATTTGATCCTAAAAAGAGAATAATTGAATATGTTTTAGAAGGCACGAGTACTTCTCCATTGGTGAATATGAAATTAAATGCTTTTGCAGATGAAACTGCAAGTGAATCTCCAGCGCCTGGTGGCGGATCAATTTCAGCTTATGTAGGGGTTTTAGGAGTATCATTAGGAACGATGGTTGCAAATTTAAGTGCGTCTAAAAAAGGTTGGGAATCGAAATGGGAAGAGTATAGTGATTGGGCAGTTAGAGGTCAAGAATATAAAAAAACGTTGTTAACTCTTGTTGACGAAGATACTAATGCTTTCAATTTAATTATGGAAGCATTTAAATTGCCAAAATCTACAGATGAAGAAAAAGCAGCAAGAAAGAAAGCAATTCAAGAAGGAACCAAACAAGCAATTGATATCCCTTTTAAAGTAATGGAAGTTGCAGCTCAAAGTATTGAAGTAATGGAAGCAATGGTTTTGACAGGAAATCCAAGCTCGATTACAGATGCAGGTGTAGGAGCTTTATGTGCACGAACAGCTGTAATAGGTGCTCATCTTAATATCAAAACAAATGCAAGCAGTTTTGATGATAAAAGTTATTTGAAATTAATTTTGGATAAAGCCTCCGCAATTGAAGCGAAAACAATTGAGACAGAAAAACGAATTTTAGAAACAGTAAATAGGGTTATTACTGGGTAAAATAAATTAATAATTTGCCATTGGTGATGAATTTTATTTCATAGGAGCTACTTATTTATTTCAAAAATAAAAATTCACAAAAAAACCTTACAAAAATTGTTTTAAAAATTACAATAATAAAAACACTACTTGTTTCTTATGTAACTCTGGGATCTGCTTTTTCCACTCTTGAATACGCATAGTTTTTATCCACTCATCACTAGTGTTTAAATCAACTGCAACACATAATCGTGTTTCATTATTACAAGTAGAAAGTAAATCTTTAAAAAGTGTGTTATTGCGGTAAGGTGTTTCAATAAAAATTTGAGTTTCCTTATTAATTTGAGCTTCTCGTTCTAGCTTCAAAATAGCTTTGGACTTAGGATCTCTATCTATAGGTAAATAACCATGAAAACAAAATCTTTGTCCATCTAATCCTGATGCCATCAATGCAAGTAGTAATGAAGATGGTCCAACTAGTGGTTTTACAGTAATATTTAAACGGTGCGCAGCAGCCACAATTAAGGAGCCAGGGTCTGCAACAGCCGGACAACCAGCTTCGCTCAAGAGACCAATTGAATGCCCATCCTTAAAATGTTTCAAAAAAGTTTGAATATCTTGCTTTTGATCATGTTTATCTAATTCTAAAATTATCAATTCCGATTGCGAAAAAACAATTTTACAAGTCTTTAAAAATGCTCTTGCAGTTTTTTCATTTTCAACTATGAAGTATTTTAATTGATGAATAATATCAATTGTTCCTTTCGGAAGAAATAATTCTGGATCATCACTTCCTAAAGTAGAAGGAATTAAATAAAGACAAGGATTTTTAGCATTCACATTGCAAAATTAATTTCTTTCTTTAATAAAACCTTATGCGCTGTGTAATTCGAGAACAGTAATCTCAGGTAAAATTCCAACGCGACCAGGATATCCTAAAAATCCTAAGCCACGATTTACATATAAATGCTGTTTTCCTTGTGTGTATAGTCCAGCCCATTGTTTGTAAACATATTGAACGGGACTCCATTTTAAAAACGGCAAATCAATTCCAAACTGCATTCCATGAGTATGTCCAGCAAGCATTAAATCTATTCGGGGATATTTACTTAATATTTCACCATTCCAATGAGATGGGTCATGAGAAAGCAAAATGTTTACATCGCTATATTTTATATTTTCTGTTGCTTTTTCCATGCTTCCGTACTTTGGAAAACGTAAATGGGTACTCCAATTCTGAACCCCTATTAATGTAATTGAATCACCCTCATGTTCAATGATTCGATGTTCATCTAATAAAATGTCCCAACCCAAATCTTTGTGTACTTGAATAAGGTCGTTTAAATTTTTGCGTTTTTCTAATTCACTATTCCATTGAACATAATCACCATAATCATGATTTCCTAAAATAGAATATACGCCATGTTTAGCTTTTAAAAGTGAAAGTTGTGGGAAATGAGGAATCGCTTCTTCATGACGATTATTTACTAAGTCGCCTGTAAAAAATAAGATATCTGGATTCAAATCATTTATCATTTTTACTGCCTTTTTAAGAGGTTCGGTATCTACAAAACTTCCAGTATGAATATCCGATATTTGAACTATACGATAACCTTCAAAAACTTTTGGTAGGTTAGGCAATTTCAATTTAACAATCTTTACCTGGTAATCGTAAGCACCTTTTGCCATTCCCCATAAAAGAGAAAAAAAAGGGATTGATGCCAATACTAAGCCCGTTTTAATTAGGAAGTCGGAACGAGTAATTGAATTTTCTGCAACATCTGCACCGGGAGTAGAAACAAGAGCAGGAGTACCAAAAAACTTCACAAAGGCCCATTTAAATACTCTAAAAACATCATCGGTTAAGAGGAAAATAACAACAAATAATTTCGAAATCATCATTACAAAAATGAAGGCAGATGCATAGGTTCTAAAGGCTTTGGGCCATAGTTGAAAGTCATATACGAGGGTAGCCATTAATATCAGTAAACTGAACGCTGTAAACGACCAATAAACATAATTTATAATTTTTTGAGATTGTTCGGTAGTATTTCTAAAAGCAAATTTGAATGCTTGAAATACATAGAAATCAATAACCAAAATAAGTAATGTGAGAATTAGTACACGTATAAACATGTCTTTGTTGACGAGATTAGGGTAGAATAAATTGTAAGGTTTTGATAATTTTTTATGGAGCTAATCGAAAAACCATCCATCCAGCATTTGTTAAATCATATTGGAAACGGTCGTGAAGACGATTAGGGCGTCCTTGCCAAAATTCAATTTTAGTGGGTTTTAGCAGGTAACCACCCCAATAAGGTGGCCGAGGAATCTCTTTGTTTTTATATTGATCAAGTAATGATTCAATTTTATCATCAAGTTCTTGTCGAGATTTGATAATAGTACTTTGTGAAGATGCCCAAGCCCCAATCTGACTTTCTCTAGGACGAGTTTTGAAATATAAATCTGAGTATTCGGGAGTCACTTTTTCAACTCTTCCTTGGATTCGAACTTGTCGAGCTTGAGGCTGCCAGAAAAAATTAACAGAAACATTTGGATTCTTCAATATATCGTTTCCCTTTTCACTCTCATAATTAGTGAAGAAAGTAATCCCATCTTTTTCGATACCTTTTAATAAAACAATACGACTTGAAGGACAATTGTTACTAACTGTGCACAAATCCATGGCATTAGGTTCAGGAACGTTAGCTTCTATGGCTTCTTTCATCCACATCTCAAACTGAAGGATCGGATTTTCGTTCAAATTGTTTTCCGTCAAAATGCCTTTATCATATTGATGGCGAGAATGTTGTAAAAAATCGTTTATGTTTTCCATAATTTTTAAGAATACAAAGGTAGAGGGTTCATAATAAAAATGGAGATATATTTAAAAATGATTAGAATTAAAATCAACTAGTTACAAATTAAGGAACGTTTAAATGTAGATTTATGAAAACCGTTAAGAATCTTCTTGCGTATGAATTATATGTTGGCACAGTTTTCGTCCTGTCGAAAATAGTTTTTAATAAATCATAATGGTAGTAATAACAATTAGGCTTTGGGAATGTTTAAACTAGATAAAACTTAGGACCATGAAAAAACTCATGAAACTTGCACAAGGTAGTCTCTTAGTATCAGAGCCGTTTCTTCTTGATTCCTATTTTAAGCGCGCTGTTGTATTATTAAGCGAGCACGATGAAAAAGGAACATTAGGATTCATACTTAACAAACCAACCGACGTTCGACTAAATGACGCAGTTGATGATTTTCCAGATTTTGATGTCCCTTTATATTTTGGAGGACCTGTCGAAACCGACACCTTATTTTACATCCACACACTTGGTCCAATACTAGAAGGAGCAAAAGAAATTGTTCCAGGATTATGGTGGGGAGGTGATTATGATCAACTAAAGTTTTTTATCGATACTAAACAAATTCGCGCTGATCAAATTAGGTTCTATGCTGGTTATTCGGGTTGGGAGCCAAAGCAATTAGATAGTGAGCTTAAAGAGAAATCATGGTTGATTTCAAAAGGAAATTCACAATTTACCTTTTTCGATAATCCTCGAACCTTATGGAGTCAAGTACTTCGTGGAATGGGAAATGAATATGCAATCCTTGCTAACTTTCCCGAGGATCCTAATCTGAACTAAAATATTGAATTGGGTTTTAATATAGAAATGGTCGCGAGAGCGACTATTTCTGTTATAGAAAAATTGGAAGTGCTTTAGGTAGATTCCAGAGAAGTCTGAAAATCATTCATTGAATAAATAAAATTTATTCAATGAATGATTGTGTCCGAAATAATTTGTAGTTTTTTTAGAGGGGATACTTCGTATCCCTCCCTACCCAAATTTAAATTAAAAAAATGACCTGATCGGGAGCAAACGAATATAAGTGTTTGTAATTGGATAATTTTATAAATCAACCTGACGATATGGGAAAGGCTATTAAAATCATATGTGTTAATTTTTATTTGTCTAAAAATATGTTAGTGTACTCTTTCACGGAATTCATTTATTGTTGCAACAACCGGGATTTCTATTTCACAAACCACATATCTCAAAGAATACAACCCAGCCATTAAAATGATACTTGGTATATTACCTGGTATATACTTGAGGCCGCCCGCTTCACGATAACTAGCCAAATATCACTTGAAACCTAGAATCCAATTATTAAAAGCTATAGGTTTAAGTTTACCTTTGTATCATGCAAATTATCCTTCATGAATTAAATGACTTTTTAGCATTACGGCTTAAAAAAAATGCTGTTTTGTTGGATGTACGGTCTTCTGCAGAACATTTCAAAGCTCATATCCCAGGTGCTCTTTCATTGCCATTGATGGATGATGAAAATCGAGTGATAATTGGAACAATTTATAAGCAAGAAGGTCGTGAAGCGGCGGTTTTAAAAGGCTTCGAATTAATTGGACCCTTATTTCACGAGAAGATTTTAAAAGCATCTGAACTTGCTCCTCAAAAAGAAGTTTTTATTTATTGTTGGAGAGGAGGTATGCGAAGCAATATTATGGCTTGGGTACTTCAAATGGCAGGATTTAAAGTTCATCTTTTAAAGGGTGGATACAAAACCTTTCGTCGTTGGACAATAGCACAACTTGAAATACCTTTTAAAACAATTGTACTAGGAGGGAAAACGGGGTCTGGCAAAACAGAAATGCTTTATCTATTAAAAGCTGCTGGTGAACAAATTATCGATTTGGAAGATTTAGCAAATCATCGCGGATCTGCATATGGTCATCTAGGCAAACCAGAACAACCCTCTCAAGAGCAATTTGAAAATTTAATAGGATTGGAGCTAGCAAATTTGAAATTAACTGAACGAATTTGGCTAGAGAATGAAAGTCGCGCAATTGGAAAAGTTAATCTTCCAAATGCAATTTATAATGCTATTCGAAATTCAGTTCAAGTAGAAATGAATACTGTGGATGCGGTTCGTCAAGATCGAATTTTAAAGGAGTATGGAGTATTTTCAATTGAAGACTTAAAAGAACGAACTGAAAGAATTGGTAAACGTTTAGGTGGTCAACATTTAAAGGCAGCGTTGGAATTTTTAGATCGTGCAGATATGTATGGATGGTTGTCGATTGTGCTTCATTATTATGATAAAACCTATTCTCATGGTAATGATGATCGCAAACAAGGAACGATAGAATCTGTTGTAATTACATGGAATGAACCCGAAGTAGAGGTTCGAAAGTTAATTAATGCAGCGAATAAAGTAACAGCTGTAAATAACTAGTTATAAAATTATTATGAGCTTAGAAAATACTGAATTGCCAGATCTAAAAGTCAAGCTAACCCAATTTAGTCATGGCTATGGTTGTGGATGTAAAATAGCGCCACAGGTGTTAGATGTGATCTTAAAAGGTAATGAAACAAAGACTCCCTTTCCAGGATTATTAGTAGGAAATGAATCACGTGATGATGCTGCCGTTATGGATATGGGTAACGGAATTGGTTTGATAAGTACTACCGATTTTTTTATGCCGATTGTGGATGATCCATTTCATTTTGGAAGGATTGCCGCTACAAATGCAATTAGTGATGTGTATGCGATGGGTGGTACTCCAAGCATGGCGGTTGCTATTTTAGGTTGGCCTATTGATAAACTTGCCCCTGAGATTGCTGCTCAAGTTGTTGCTGGCGGACGATCAGTTTGTGAAGAAGCTGGAATTCCTTTAGCTGGCGGACATTCAATCGATAGTCCTGAACCAATTTTTGGTTTAGCTGTAAGCGGCTTTGTAGATCTCAAAAATTTAAAGAAAAACAACACTGCTAATGAAGGCGATTTGCTTTTCCTTACTAAACCTATCGGCGTTGGAATCTTTACAACTGCTTCAAAAAAGGAATTACTTTCCGATGTGGATCTTGATACTGCAATTACAAGCATGAGTACGCTCAATAAAATTGGTGCTGAGTTAGGCAAATTAAATCATGTTCACGCATTAACAGATGTAACAGGTTTCGGTCTGTTCGGACATTTAATCGAAATGGCAGAAGGCAGTGGACTAAGTGCTGAAATAGATATGAACCTGGTTCCTGAACTAAAAGGAATTGATGTTTACCTCGATCAATATTGTATTCCAGCAATTACCTATCGCAATTGGAATAGTTATGGAGAAAAAATTTCAGAGATAGGAGCGAGGGCACTTCATTTAGGATGTGATCCACAAACAAGTGGAGGATTACTTATTGCCGTTCACCCTGATGCAGTTGATCAAGTTACAACCTTGTTAAAAGAATATGATTTTGATGCTACCATTTGTACTCCAATTGGAAAACTTGTTGCTAAAGCAGAGAAGGTTGTTGTGGTGAAGGATTATGATTTGAATTGACCTCATGAATCTCGCCGACATCATTGGCTCTATAGGAATCGTTATTCTACTTATTGCATTTTTCTTAAATCTCTTTGGATATCTTGAAAAAGATAGTGTTTGGTATTCACTATTGAATGTTGTTGGAGCCACACTTGCTGGCATAGCATCTTACTTAATTCCTTACTGGCCATTTTTTGTCCTAGAAATAATCTGGACAATCGTTTCCATTTTCGGATTAATAAAAGCGGTGAAAAATTAAGGAGCCTCCCTCAATCGCTCCAAAGAAGGGAAGTTAATTTTTAGCAAGAAAAATATTTTTATACCTATTTTTAAAATTCTGAATTCTGAATTAAAAAACTACATTGTTTTCAACTCCGTAACCAACTTAGTAAGTACTGATTTTGCATCACCAAAAAGCATCGATGTTTTAGGATTGTAAAAAAGTTCGTTTTCAATTCCTGCATAACCGGCATTCATTGAGCGTTTGTTTACTACGATATGGGATGCATTTTCAACTTCTAAAATTGGCATTCCATAAATAGGACTAGCAGGATCATTTTTAGCAGCTGGATTCACAACGTCGTTCGCTCCTACAACTAATACTACATCCGTTGTTGCAAACTCACCGTTTATTTCTTCCATCTCTACTAACTTATCGTAAGAAACATTTGCTTCAGCAAGTAATACGTTCATATGTCCTGGCATACGACCAGCAACTGGGTGAATAGCATACTTTACAGAAACACCTCTTTCTTCTAAAATATTTTCTAACTCATGAATAACGTGCTGCGCTTGGGCAACTGCTAATCCATAACCAGGAACAATTACTACTTTTTTTGAGTAATTCATCAACACAGCTAAGTCGGAAACTGAAATATCTTTAATACTTCCAGCAACACCGTCGCGTTCAGCGGCAACTGCATTGCTTCCTCCAAAGGCACCAAAAATTACATTACTCAACGGACGATTCATCGCTTTACACATCACTAAGGTTAATAATGTTCCAGCAGAACCTACTAGGATTCCTCCAGTTTGCATGGCTTGATTTGCGTATAGAAATCCACCGGTTGCAGCAGCTAATCCTGTAAAAGAGTTTAGAAGTGAAATAACTACTGGCATATCTGCACCACCAATTGGAATGGTAAAGAATACACCGTATGCTAATGAAATTGCGAATAAAATATAAACGCCACCATCAATAGCTAATGGATTCATCAACATATATCCACCAAATCCTAAAGTGATTAAAAGAATAATATTGTTAAGCATATTATAACTTGGTAGTCGGATTGCTTTGTTCATCGTTCCATTTAACTTAAGGAAGGCAATGATAGATCCTGAAAAAGAAACTGAGCCGATGATCAAACCGATGATGATACATAACATTGGTCCGAAACCATTTCCTGTGTTATGATGAAATTCGATTAAGCCTATTAATGCAGCACAAGCACCACCCATTCCATTGAATAACGAAACAAGTTCAGGCATTTTAGTCATCTGTACTTTTTTAGCAGTCATCCAGCCTACGATGGTACCAATAGCTATACCTGCGAAAATTAATCCAAGCACAAGAGTAGTTACTTGACTTAAATCTTTGTAAAGGAAAATGGTACCGAAAATAGCAAGAGTCATACCTGCTGCACCTATAAGATTTCCGTTTCTTGCGGTCTTTGGATTTCCCATCATCTTCAAACCTATAATGAAGGTAAGTGATGCGACTAAATAAATAATTTCTAATATTGGATTAAGCATATTCGTGATATCGTAAAATCAGTTTTTTGATTGTAAAGTAATAAATGGTATTATTTCTTTTTCTTGAACATTTCAAGCATACGATCGGTAACCACAAAGCCACCTACCACATTTAATGTTCCTAATATAACTGCTAAGAATCCTAAAACTAATCCAGCAGTATTTTCAATTTCGCAATTTAACATTACGATGATTGCTCCAACAATTACAACTCCGTGAATTGCATTTGCACCACTCATTAAAGGTGTATGTAATACAGTTGGAACATTCCCAATAATTTCTACCCCCACAAAAATGGAGAGTAAAATAATGTATAACATTTGACGATTTTCTGCAACAAAACTTAATATTTCATTCATGATTTCTAGTTCTAAAATTTATTTCTTATCCCGATAGCTATCGGGACTTAATTTTTAATTCTTAATTTTTCATTGATTTGCCATTGTGAACGATTAACGATCCTTTTGTAATTTCTTCATCCATTTCCCATTTGAATCCATCTTTTGTAGCAAGATGAAGCAAGAATGTTTGAATATTTTTTGCGTAAAGATCAGTAGCATTTAAGGGTAAGAGAGAAGGGATATTTGATTCGCCAATTAAAGTAACTCCGTGCTTTACAACCGTTTTATTGAGTTCACTTAAAACACAATTTCCACCTTGCTCAACAGCCATATCAACAATCACCGAACCGAATTTCATTTTCTTAACCATTTCTTCGGTAACGAGAACTGGCGCTTTTTTTCCTGGTATTAATGCTGTTGTAATTACTAAATCAGCATCCGCAACATGCTTTGTTACTAGTTCTTGTTGAGCCTTTAAAAAATCATCAGATACACCTTTCACATAACCACCTTCTATTTTTATTGAATCGTCACCTTTTAACATGATGAATTTTCCGCCTAATGATTCAACTTGTTCTTTAGTTTCCGGACGAATATCAGATACTTCTACAATTGCTCCTAAACGTTTTGCTGTAGCGATAGCTTGTAATCCAGCAACACCGGCTCCGAAAATCACCACTTTTGATGGTTTGATGGTTCCAGCAGCAGTCATTAGTAAAGGAAAAATTTTTCCAAGTGCATTTGCACCCATTAAAACTGATTTATATCCAGCTAAATTTGCTTGAGAACTCAATGCATCCATCTTTTGAGCGCGGCTAATACGAGGAATTGCATCAACTGAAAATGCTGAAATTCCACGAGAAACGCATGCCTCAACTAATTCAGGATTTGTTGTAGCCCACATAAATGAAATCAGAATTGCGCCCGATTTCATTTTGGCTATTTCACTTGAACTTGGAGCGTTCACTTTAAGAATAACATCAGCGGCTGAATAAACTGCATCTGCATCATTCGCTAATTCTGCACCGGCGGTAGTATATCTGTCGTCGGCATAGTATGAATTAAGACCTGCACCTGATTGTATAAGAAGCTTAAAGCCAGCTTGTACAAGTTGGGAAGTTACTTCTGGACTAAGTGCTACGCGGCACTCACGGTCTTTCTTTTCTGTTGGAACACCAATAAGCATAATTACTTTGATCTTATTTAAGCATGAATTATTCAGGAACCCGAATAGTACGCAAAGAAATATAAAATTGAGCATTATTTGAATTCACAATCAACATGATTTTTGTTTAAAACTAAGATTCGTGGTTTTTTGTGGCTAATCAATTAATTTATGACCTTTGAACCAGTAAATAAACTATGGCAAAGTATACACCTGCATATCTTAAAAAGCTAGAAGACCTTTTAAAAGAAGGAGCTTATGAGGTACGATACGAGAAAGGAAATTTTAAATCAGGGTATTGTATCCTTGAAGATAAAAGGGTAGTCGTTATTAATAAATTTTCATCTCTTGAGAGCCGTATTCAAGCTTTGACGGAGATCATTTTGGCAATGTCAGCTTCAGGACTTTTAAACAGTGATTTGAAACAAGCTGGGTTAAAAAATCCTATTAAGACTAACGATTTATCCTCAGATATTGAAATTGAATTTGTTGAAGAAAATCCGGTAATTACTGATTCCGGTGAAAATGAATCTGCCGTTTCAAACGATTAATAAATTGTGCTAAAAGTTACTTTTTTAGGTACAGGTACTTCTCAAGGTGTTCCTTTAATAGCTTGCCAATGTGCAGTTTGTACTAGTGATGATCCTAAAGATAACCGTTTACGTACCTCTATTTTATTGGAAGATGAACATACAACAGTTGTAATAGATTCTGGTCCTGATTTCCGCCAACAATTGTTAAAAGCTAAGGTTATGAAGCTGAATGGACTTGTTTTTACACATGAGCATAAGGACCATGTTGCGGGTATGGATGATATTCGAGCTTTTAATTATATCCTTAAACGTCCAATGGATATTTATGCTACTGAACAAGTTCAAGAAGCTTTAAAGCGTGAGTTTCATTATGCATTTGAGGAAAATAAATATCCTGGAATTCCTGAATTAAATCTTCATACTATTGTAAATAAACCATTTAATGTTGGCTCGATTACTTTGCAACCAATTTTAGTGAAGCATTTCATTTTAGATGTATTCGGATATCGTATTGGTGATTTCACTTATATTACTGATGCTAAAACAATTCCTGAAGAAGAAATTTGGAAATTAAAAGGCACTAAAATTTTAGTAATTAATGCTTTGCGAAAAGAGGCGCATATCTCTCATTTTTCATTAGATGAGGCTTTAGCGATGATAAAACGAATTAATCCTGAAAAGGCTTACTTGATTCATATGAGTCATCAAATGGGAAAACATGCCGATTTAAATAAAGAGTTGCCTGCGAATGTTGAATGTGCATATGATGGATTAGAACTCATTTTTAACTGATTTTATTTTTGTTTAGGTAAAAATGTAAGTTGTTAATGTAAATAGTTAAAAACTGATGTACAATTAACATACAAGCGTTTAAGATTTATCGTACTTTTGTAGTGCATGCAACCCAAACTGATAATAGCTATTGATGGCTACTCTTCCTGCGGGAAAAGCACTGTTGCGAAAGCACTTGCTAAGAAATTGCATCTCCACTATATTGATTCTGGAGCGATGTACAGGGCAGTTACCTTGTATTTTTTAGAAAATAACATCCCTATTCCCGGACCAGAAGAAGTGCATGATTTCGAATACGATTTTGAAAAAGTATTAGATGATGTACATATTAGTTTTAAATTTAATCCGGAGTCAGGTTTTAGTGAAGTTTATTTGAATGATAGAAATGTGGAAACGGAGATCCGCAGTATGTTGATTAGTGAAAATGTTAGTCATGTGAGTTCTATAAAAGGTGTTCGTCAACGATTAGTGGCATTGCAGCAAATGGCAGCCGATAGTGGGAGTTTAGTGATGGATGGACGTGATATTGGTACCACCGTTTTTCCAAATGCTGATTTGAAAATTTTTATGAAAGCGGATCCGATGGTAAGAGCAAATCGTCGTTATAAAGAAATGCAAGAAAAGGGGATTGATGTAAGTAAGGAGGAGGTAATCAATAACGTTGTAGGTCGAGATTATGAAGATACACATCGAGAAGAAAGCCCATTAAGAAAGGCAGTTGACGCGATCGTTTTAGATAACACTTATTTAACTCAAGATGATCAAATAGAATTTGTTTTAGATGAAATCTATAAAGTGAAAAATCAAGCTAAAAGTTCGATTTGAAAAACAATTGATTTAAAAAAGCGTTTAAATTTTAAGTTAAAATATGAAAGTTACAATTGATGCTAATTCTGGTTTTTGTTTTGGGGTTGTTTATGCTATCCAAATGGCAGAAGACGAACTTGAAAGCACAGGTACTTTATATTGCCTTGGCGACATCGTTCATAATGGAATGGAAGTTGAAAGATTAAAGGCAAAAGGGCTAAAAATTATTAATCATGACGATCTTGCTTTATTAAAAGATTGTAAAGTTTTAATACGTGCGCATGGTGAACCGCCATCCACTTATCAATTAGCAATGCAAAATAATATTGAGCTGATTGATGCATCATGTCCTGTAGTTTTAAAATTGCAAAACAGAGTAAAAACTAGTTTCGAAAATACAGAAAATTCGGACGGGCAAATTGTTATTTATGGTCAGCCCGGACATGCGGAAGTGAATGGATTAGTAGGTCAAACAGAAGGGAAGGCAGTTGTTGTTTTTTCGGAAGAAGATCTTGATAATATTGATTATTCGAAACCGATACATTTCTTTTCTCAAACCACAAAAAGTACAAAAGGATTTGCGAAAATGGTGCAGATGATTCAAGCACAAATCATTCAATTTAAAGGTTCTTTAGAAGAAGGAGATTTTGTTACTAATGACACCCTTTGTCGCCAGGTTTCTAACCGTGAACCTCATATGCGTCGTTTTTCTAAAGAACATGAGGTTATTATATTCGTTAGCGGTAAGAAAAGTTCTAACGGATTAGCCCTTTATAGTGTTTGCAAAGAGACAAATCCTGAAAGTTATTTTGTATCAAGTTCGGAAGATTTAAATCCTGCTTGGTTTGATGGAAAAGAGACTGTTGGAATTGCAGGAGCAACCTCAACACCTATGTGGTTAATGGAAGATATAAAAGGCAAAATTGAAACAGCTTTTAACGTTGAAGTTTAGTGTTTAAGCATCTAAAATCTTCCCTTTTCTTTAAAATTTATTTAGAAGAAGTTTAAATACCATTTTATTTTAATTGAATTTCTCTAAAAAAATAAGTAGTTTTTAAGAGGAGAAACCTTTTAAATATGGAATGTAATTGGATAACTCTAATTTAGAGTATCCCTTTAAAATTTAATTCTTTGATATTTAGTATTTAATGATTAAATTTGCGCTCCTTTTTCGGGGTAGCTTTGAAAAAGGACATAAAATAGATGGCAAATACTTCCAATATCATGGAGAACAACTCCGCAGTGCAATTTGCAGTACCCGATCCAAACGATTTCGATTGGAGCGACACAGGTAAAGCAGTTGATACTTACAAGTCAGAAGATCGTACAAGGCAAGAAGCTTTATATGATCAAACGCTGAATCAAGTGCTCGAGCGAGAAATCGTTACGGGCGCTATCATTGGCCTTACCAGTAAAGAGGCAGTAGTCAACATTGGCTACAAATCAGATGGTCTTATTCCACTAACTGAATTTCGTCACATGCCCGATCTTAAAATCGGCGACAAAATTGAAGTTTACGTTGAGACAGCTGAAGACAAAAATGGTCAGCTAATCCTTTCGCACAAGAAAGCGCGTGCCATGAAATCATGGGATCGTGTTAACGAATCATTGGAGAAAGATGAAGTTATTACCGGTTTCGTGAAATGCCGCACAAAAGGTGGTTTGATCGTTGACGTATTTGGTATCGAAGCGTTCCTTCCAGGATCACAAATCGATGTTAAGCCAATCCGTGACTATGATGTTTACGTTGGCAAAACCATGGAATTTAAGATTGTGAAAATCAATCAGGAATTCAAAAACGTGGTAGTATCCCACAAAGTGCTGATCGAAAATGAAATGGAGAAGCAAAAAGTGGAGATTATGAGTAAATTGGAGAAAGGTCAGGTACTTGAAGGAACTGTGAAAAACATCACTTCTTATGGTGTATTCATGGATCTTGGCGGTGTTGATGGTTTACTTCACATTACTGATATCAGCTGGGGACGTATCACGCATCCAGAAGAGGTGTTGAAATTAGATGAGAAAATCAATGTTGTAATTCTTGATTTCGATGATGAGAAGAAACGTATCGCTTTAGGTTTAAAGCAACTTACTCCTCAGCCATGGGAATCTTTAGATAAGGAATTAAAGCAAGGAGATAAGGTTCAAGGTAAAGTAGTTGTTCTTACTGACTACGGTGCTTTCATTGAAATTATTCCAGGAGTTGAAGGTTTAATTCACGTTTCTGAAATGTCATGGTCTCAACATTTACGTAGCCCTCAAGATTTCTTGAAGGTAGGTGATATGGTTGAAACAGTAATCCTTTCAATTGATCGTGACGAACATAAAATGTCACTTGGATTAAAGCAATTATCTGCTGATCCTTGGGGACAAATTCTAGAGAAATATCCTGTTGGTTCTAAGCATAAAGCTAAAGTTCGCAATTTCACCAATTTTGGTGTGTTTGTAGAGTTAGAAGAAGGTGTTGATGGTTTAATTCATATTTCTGATCTTTCTTGGAACAAGAAAATTAAACATCCTGCTGAATTTACTAAAATAGGTGAAGAATTAGATGTTGTTGTTCTAGAAGTAGATGTTGAAAATCGTCGTTTAAGTCTTGGGCATAAGCAATTAGAAGATAATCCTTGGGATACTTACGAATCAGTTTTAGGAGTAGGTAATTTACAAGAAGGTGTTATTGGAAAAGTAACTGATAAAGGTGCTTCCGTAATGTTTAATCACTTTGGTGTTGAAGCGTTCGCTCCTTATCGCCAGTTACAAAAAGAAGATGGTACTATTGCTAAAGAAGGAGAAACACTTGAGTTTAAAGTGATCGAATTCAGCAAAGAGAATCGTCGCGTTGTTGTTTCTCACTTACGTGTTTATGATGACAAGGCTCCTGTTGGAAAGTCAACTGAAGGTGGCGATGGCGAAAAAGCTGCTCCACAACAGTCAACCACTCAGAAAGCAGTTAAGAAGATTAAAGATTCACAAGAAAAATCTACACTTGGAGATATCGACGCTTTAGCGGCCTTGAAAATTTCAATGGAAGCTACTGATAAGAAATCTGATGAGAGTTAATCTTTATTAAAATACATTTAAAATCCTCCGTTTTTAACGGAGGATTTTTTTTACCCCATAAATCACTTACTTTTGCAAAACATGTCTGCCGTAACGAAACTCCTTCTCGATCAGCAGTTGATTTCCATAACAATTGACCGACTTTGCTATCAGCTAATTGAGAATCACAATGATTTTGCTGATACTGTGATAATTGGACTCCAACCAAATGGCGTATTTTTATCAAAACGAATTTATAATCGACTTTTAATTTTAGATCCGAACATTAAGGCAAAATATGGAGAATTAGATATAAGTTTTTTTCGCGACGACTTCAGAAGAAAAGAAATGATAGTTCCATTTACCACCTCCATAGATTTTATTGTAGAAGGTAAAAGAGTACTATTTATTGATGATGTACTTTTTACAGGAAGAACTATTCGGGCTGGTCTTGATGCTTTACTAGCATTTGGACGACCAGCAAGCGTTGAATTGTTAGTTCTAATTAATCGTAAATTTAGCAGACAACTACCTATCGAAGCGGATTATATTGGTAAATCAATAGATACAATATCAACAGAAAAAGTAAAAGTTCAATTACTTTACCCATTAGGAGATGACGGGGTGTGGCTAAATAGTGATGAAAAACAATAAATGAGTAATCAACTTAGTGTTCGGCATTTATTAGGAATTAAGGAACTTCAAAAAGAAGATATTGATTTAATTTTTTCAACTGCCGATAATTTTAAAGAAGTTTTAAATCGACCGATAAAAAAGGTGCCTTCTTTAAGAGATATCACCATTGCCAATCTATTCTTCGAAAATTCGACAAGAACAAAGCTTTCTTTTGAACTAGCTGAAAAACGTCTTTCTGCAGATGTAATAAATTTCTCTGCATCTGGATCATCCGTAAGTAAAGGAGAAACATTAATAGATACCGTAAATAACATATTAGCAATGAAAGTTGATATGGTAGTTATTCGTCATCCTAAACCAGGTTCAGCAGTTTTTCTTTCTAATCATATAAAAGCTAATATTATTAATGCTGGTGATGGAACTCATGAGCATCCAACACAAGCTCTTTTAGATGCTTATTCTATTAAAGAGAAAATTGGTTCTGTAGAAGGAAAAAAGGTTGTTATTGTGGGTGATATTCTTCATTCAAGAGTTGCCTTATCTAATATATTATGTTTGCAAAAACTTGGCGCTGAAGTGATGGTTTGTGGACCAACCACCCTCGTTCCAAGGCATATATCTGAATTAGGTGTACAAGTTGAATTTAACTTGCGTAAAGCGCTCGAATGGTGTGACGTTGCAAATATGTTACGAATTCAGATGGAGCGTCAGGATATCAAATATTTCCCTTCTTTACGTGAATATATAAAGCTTTACGGAGTTAACCGACAACTTTTAGATAGCTTAAAAAAAGAAATTATAATCATGCATCCTGGTCCAATTAATCGTGGAGTTGAAATTACTAGTGATGTAGCAGATGGAAAACAAAGCATTATTCTTGATCAAGTTGAAAATGGGGTAGCAATTAGAATGGCTATTTTGTTCCTTTTGGCTCAAAGCAAGTGATTTGAACAATTGGCGGTTAACAAAGGTTTGTTTTAAATATTGCACTGCGGTTCCTTTTACGTATATTTGTTTAAAATTGATTATATGCATTTCACCCTCGACAAAAACGAGAAATATGTAGTGGTAAAGCTCCACGAGCAGAAACTAAATACCTTATTAGCAGCAGAGTTGAAATCGGAGTTTTTATTATTGAATTCGCAGGGCTTCAATAATATGATTTTGGATTTATCTGAATCAATGTATTGTGACTCTTCAGGTCTAAGCGCAATCTTAGTAGGAAATCGTTTGTGTAAAAACTCAAATGGATCTTTTGTTATTTCTGGACTCAGTGCAACAGTATTTAAACTGATACAAATTTCGCAATTAGATAAAGTATTAAATATAACACCATCGGTAAACGAGGCAGTTGATTATGTCCTTATGGATGATATGGAACGTAATGTTAAAAACGATTAATATTTTTTTTTACAATTAAAACTAAAAATATGCTTAAAAGTCTACTATCTTCTATTTTAATTGTTACTCTTTTTTCGGGAATTGCTTATTCTCAGTGTACGCCAAATACTTCTATCACAACATCAGGTATTACACCCGACAGTGCAACAGGACTTAATGTTGGTATAGTAGGTCAGATTTATAATCAAGTATTGCAAGTTAGAGTACCAGTTGATACAGTTGCCTCTGTTGGTGGATTTCCAGTTACTGTTCCAATTACTTCAATTACATTAACTTCATTTACTGGTTTGCCTCCTGGATTAACTTATACTTGTAATCCTACTAATTGTGTTTTTCCTGGAGGAAGTAATGGTTGTGTTTCAATAAATGGAATCCCAACAACCTCTGGAGCTTATTCACCTGTTGCTATCCTTACAACTTCTTATGTAGTATTTGGTTTCCCCTCATCAAGAGTTGACACAGTAGATTATTATGTAATAACAATTAATCCTTCTTCAGTTGGTTTAAATCAACATGCTGCAAGTTCTAAATTTTCGCTTACTCAAAATATACCCAATCCATTTAATGATTTTTCAGTAATAAATTATTCAGTTCCTTCTAAAGCGAATGTAAACTTTAAGGTGTTTAATATTATTGGTAAAGAAGTTTTTCATCAAATGATCGGTGCTGAACCAGGATTCAATGAATACTCTTTTGATGGTCGTGATTTGTCACCAGGCATTTACATGTATACGATGACCTTCAACAATGAAACCATCTCTAAAAGAATGGTGATTTCAAGAAAGTAAATGGGGTTTGAATTAACAATTCTCGGAAGTAGTTCCGCAACTCCTATTTTTAATCGACATCCTACTTCTCAATTACTAAATATAAGAGATCGTTATTTCTTGATTGATTGTGGCGAAGGTACCTTGCTTCAACTTCTAAGATATCGAATAAAATATCATCGAATAAGCCATATTTTTATTAGCCATTTGCATGGCGATCATTACTTAGGATTAGTTGGATTATTATCCACTTATCATCTACAAGGAAGAACAAACGAATTACATCTTTACGGACAACAAGAATTGATGGATATTGTAGAAATACAATTACGCGTTTCCAATACCACACTTCGTTATAATCTCATTTTTCATCCAGTAAGGCACTACACTCCTGAAATTATATTAGAAGATAATGAAGTTCAAGTGCGATCAATTGTATTGAATCATAGAGTTCCTTGTACTGGTTTTTTATTCGTAGAAAAAAATCGTCCACGGAAATTATTAATTCAGAATGTTCAGAAGCATAAAATTCCAGTCACTTATTATTCTAAATTAAAATCGGGTGCTGATTATGTTGATGAAATAGGAAATAGTATAAAAAATTCAGAGCTAACAGAGACTCCACCCAAGGCTACTTCATACGCATATTGTTCTGATACATTATATGATCCACTAATGAAAGAAGTAGTAAACGAAGTGGATTTGTTATATCATGAAGCTACTTTTTTACATGACTTGGTAGAACGGGCTACACAAACATATCATACTACTGCATATCAGGCTGCACAAGTTGCAAAAGATGGCAAAGTGAAGCGATTAATAATTGGACACTTTTCAGCGCGTTACAAAGATTTAGATCCCTTGTTAGCGGAGGCGCAATCTGTTTTTAAAGAAACGGAATTAGCTTTAGAGGGTAGAAAATTTAAAGTTGGTTAAATCCGATAAAAATACTGTGTTGTGTTTTCTTATTTCATGATCCTTTTGGGAGTTTAGGAATTAATCATTGTAAAATTATAATGCGTTAGTCCTAAATAAATAAAAACTATTATTTCTAAAATTTGATGAAAGATTTTTCCTAAAAGGTGGTTAAAATTTTTCAGATATATACAGGATACTACGTATCCCTCCCAAATTAAAATTACAAAATATTTTCAATCTATTGGGGAGCAAACGAATAAAAGTATTTGTAATTTACTAAAATGAAAAAGCTTGGGCGATTTTAACTCTATTAGGCCAAATTATATTTCGTGTTTCAAAATATATTGCTCTCTTTAGATTCTGCCTAATTCGTAAGTTTTTGTTTTGGGTAAATAATTTCGAAATGGCAGAATGAAAATTCTGCCATTTCGAAATATAAACTGTTTGTTTGTAAACTTTTTAAAAATGCATATCTTCCGATTCACCTAATGAGCGACGACCATCTAATATTTGTTGGCGAGCTGATTCACATAGTTGGAATGCATACTCTTCTTTCTTTTTATCGGCTAATGATTTAGGGAAATTAATTCCATTTTCCATTCTAAAAGCATATTCTTGATGAACACTTGGAATAGTTGATGCAATTTGGTCCATTTCGAATTGGCGAGCAGCATCAATAATACCTTCTTTCCAATCTTGATTTGCCTTAATAGAAACGGTAACTCCAGAGGTGAGAAGTGTTTCAAGTGCTTCATCAAGTTCCATGTGGCCATCCATTTGCAAATGGAATTCTTCTACTGCGCGAGAATACTTAATGGTAGTTTTATCTTCAAATTTCTTAACGAAATTATTTACCAAATCTGTATCGAAAATACTTATGTAAGGACGGTTGTCAACTATTTTTGTTACACCTTGGTCACGCAAATTTTTCAACTGTTTTTGACGACTAATCGAGCGATAACGATTTTCCTTTTCACCTCTAATATCAGGCAGTTCTAATAAATTTGAAGTTCCCATATGTTCATCGTAAAAACGATACCATGAAGGCATATGTTCATCATCGCAATTATCTAATCCTGAAGTAAAGCATGAATTATATTCAGTTTTGAAAGCTTCATAATCTTGCCAATTATCAAATCCATAAATATTCTTTGCATATCCTGAGCGTAAAAATCGATTGTACAATTCAGTCTCTGCACGACTTACAGGACTAATAAACGCGCAATGTTGAATGTTTACAGCGAAAGAAAGAAACTGAGTTGAATGTTCCACGCCTTTTAATTTAATTAGCTCTGCTCTCCATTGGCATTGAAGGTTAAATAATTTTTTTTGTTGAATCGCCCATAAAGCCTCTTCAGCGAACATTTTATATTTCAAGCCACCTTTTTCTTGTTGATCTAAATATATTGGACCACGCGTGAGATACATTGCCTTACGTCGAGCATAATTGCGAATAAAGGATTCTACAGAATTTTGATTGAATTGCCCAAAAAATTCTTGGTAGCTTGCATTAGTTCTTAAATCCTCTTCTGTTTGTTGTCGAATTAGCTCTACACGTATTTCTTCTTCAAACTTCTCCTGTATATGAGGAGGTAAATTCATTTCTTGATTGTTTTGCTTCATGATTATTATTTTCAATGTGCGTTGAACGTTGATAGGTAGGGGCAAGGTTTTAACTTTTTAGGAAAAACATTACAAAAAAGATGAAGAAAACGTTGAATTTGCAAGAAATGAAGGCAAAATGGTTAAAATACCAAACAAAATTGTTTCAGCAAGCGCTGTCTTGCCTGATTCGGCAGAACTAACAACATATATCAGTACGTGCGAAGCCAAAATAATAATTGTGAGCGCATAATTCTTATCAAAATGAATTATGACAAGTAATAAGGTTGGCAGTTACAAACTTAGGAAAGCAGTATGCTCATTAAAATAGTTACAAAAACATAATTCAGTAATATGACTATTCCTTCACCAATCTAATAACTTGTTCTGAAGTGTTATTTTTTAATCTTAATAAATAAATTCCAGCTTCTAATAATTTTAATTCAATCAAATGATCATTAACTCCAACTGTAGAATAAAATGATTCAGAAAATAATTCCCTTCCTGTTAAATCAGTTATGAAAAGCTCGTTTTTTACAATGCTATTGGAATTGAATTTTAATGTAGCTGACCCAGCAGTTGGATTTGGAAATACTTCAATAGGATTAATTGAGGAGTTTAAATTAAATCTATTTGGACATGGTATTAAATTCAAAACCTTTAAAACACCACCACCACAATTATTATATTGTTTTACACTTAATGTGGAAGTAGGTAGTATGCTGCCATAAGTAACTGTTACGGTATTTGAGGTGGTTGTTAATGAATTATATTGGGAAATATTAATTCCATCGGTAATTCGTGATCCACTAGGGCCACTCCATTTAAAATTTGTTATTGATGGGTCAGGTTTTACAGAGTAAATATTGCCAACACTTCCTGAACAAACAGATGAAGGCCCATAAATAGTATCAGGTGGATTTGGCAATGATTTTACAGCAAGAATTTGAGAGGAGCTTTTCCCACATCCATTACTTGCAATTACAGAAAAATTACCTGAAAAATTTGATAAAGGGAAATTTACCAAAATGGTATTTGTTGTCTGCCCTGATGTAATTGTTGAACCTGTTGGCGACTTCCATGTATAATTAATTCCAGATGTATTAATTACATTATATGCTACATTATTTCTTCCACATAAATTATCAATGGGTCCAGTTATAGCTGAAGGGGTAGCTGGAAAGTTTCTGCTTATACGTTGTTTTTTTTGTGAACTACTGCCGCATTGATTATTTGCTGTTACACGAAGTGTATCAAAAATTATAAAATTACTATTATATGAAAGTGTAATATTATTTGTTACTGAGCCATTAATTATAGAACTACCATTTGGAATAATCCACGTATAAGAAGTTGCGCCAGAAACAGCAGGAATTGAGTAGGAAATAATATCTCCAGGGCATGCTATGTTTAATCCTGTTGAAGATGTAATTTTTCCAGGAGTCGCTGGAATTGTTCCACTCTTTGCAATTGGAATTGTTAATGAAGTTGCTGTACATCCATTTGCATCAGTTACAGTAACTTTAAAATTACCTATTGTATTTACAAGTATACTTTGTGTGGTAGCACCATTCGACCATAAATAATTCGAAGAAAGACTGGACGTTAATGTAACACTTCCACCATAGCAAAATGTAGTAGGGCCACTAGGAGTAACAATTGGAGTGTTTATTGAATTAACAATAACAGATGTTAAAATAGAAGAAGCTAAGCAATTATTCCCATCTGTAATCGTAACATTATAATTGCCAGTTGCTGATACCGTTATACTCTGGGTTGTAGCACCATTCGACCATAAATAATTTGAAGCGCTACTTGAAGTTAAAGTAACATTTTTCCCATTGCAAAATGAAGTAGGCCCATTTGCAGTAATTATAGGACTGATTATTGAATTCGCTACAACAGGAGTAATCGTAGAACTCGCAGAACAACTATTAAAATCTGAAACAATTACTGTAAAATTTCCTGATGTTGAAACGACAATACTTTGCGTAGTTTCACCTGTTGACCATAAATAATTAGATCCAGCAATAGAAGTTAATATTACATTTCCTCCGTTACAAAAAGTTGTTGGTCCACTAGCTGTTATAACTGGATTTGATATTGAATTTGCAGTAATGGAAGTGGCTAAAGAAATCATAGAGCAACCATTTAAATTAGTAGTAGTTACTAAGTAATTTCCAATAGTAGAAACATTAATACTTTGGGTAGTTTCTCCACTCGACCATAAATAGGAGGATGCGCTACTTGAAGTCAATATCACGTTTGATCCATTACATAAATTTAGTGAACCATTTGCAGTTATAATAGGCACTAGATTCGAATAAATATTTATATAATTATTTTTTGTAATACTACCACTTCCTCGAGTATTTGTGGATGTTAATATTACTGAATATGTTCCAGGGTTTGAGTAGGTAACTGTTGGGTTTTTTAAAGTTGAAGTTGATGGAGAACCACCTACAAATGTCCATAGCCATGAGTCAGGTAGATTTGTAGATAAATCGGAGAAATTTACAGTAGCAGAATTACATGAAGATACTACGTTAGAACTGAAATTTGCAACTGGGGGATCGCAAGCTGGATACAAGCTGCCATTAACAGTAGTTGATAATCCTATTGGATCAGTTACGGTCAGTTCCATTCTGTAATAAAAGATGTTGCCATCACAACCTACAGGTGTTAATATTGTGGAAGTTATTCTATTGGTATCCGATGCTTCAGGATGAGTATGAGTATTATGATGAAGATATGTTTTCCATGAATAACTTAATAAATAATCAGGACTTTCCAGATCAAATACACTTGCTTGAAGAGGTAAATTGGTATAATTAGTCATGGTAAATTGACCGCCATTTACAAAGCTTGTAATTGAAACCCTTGGCGGTGTGTCGTTAACATAAACTTTCATTGTTTTAATGGAAGTTTGGCCAATGTTATCAGTTACGGTTAATGTAACTGTATAAGCTATTGGGTTATTTGTTGCAGGATTATATACATAAACTGGATTAGGTAAATTGCTAATTGGACTTCCATCACCAAAATCCCATGAATAGGTAAGAGGAAGATTTTCTGGATCAGTAGAACTAGATCCATCAAATTTTATTGGTAATGGTTTGTATCCATAACTAACATCTTGAATTGCATTAGCAGTTGGTGGATTATTTACAGTTAAATTGTAGCTTATTTTATAAATTTCAGTGGGATATTTTACATAGTATAAATATTGATCTACTGGATTATATTCTACGAAAACAACGGGGCCCATATTGGCGCCAAATTCCTTTACTGAATCAGGAGTATTATCTGTATTAAATTTAAAATTCTTAATCCATGATTGTACATAATCAGCGTGGAAATAGGTGTTCTGATAAATTACTGGATATTTTGTTCCTGTATACCAAGTACCGGCACATGAAGCATAACCTGAAAAAACAGGTCCTTTAACAGGTGATGCTGGGTCATTTAAATTGATTTCACCTGCCGAAGTGCCATTCCAAATTCCAGTTCTGGCTTGAGTTAAATTATGTTGCCAATCAATAGCAGGTCGTGCATGCTTAAAAGTAGGGATTGTTGATGGAATTTGAATTAATGGATTACATGGATTAGGAAATGATGGAGTGAGTGTATTAGTATCTTGAATACAAAGTTGATTAAACTGAAAATATTGTTGTGTACAACCACCAATTCCAAATAGTGGATTTATTGCATCTTGATTTGCAACAGTTAAAACTTTATACAAGGGTTGAGCCGTTAATCCTTCAAATAGAGGCCATCCAAAATTCATTCCAGGCCTTGTGGCAACGTTTAGGTCTTCTACTGTCGCCCAACCTACATCACCAATATAAAACACGCCTGGATCACCCGCAGTAATATCTGTACTTCCGGTTCCTGGTCGTAATGTCATTCTAAATGGATTTCTTAAACCAAGATCCCAAACACGTGATTTAGCAGAGCGAGGATTTGAAAGATCGAAATATGGATTTGTAACAAGTCCATCACCCGTTGCTGGATCAATACGCAGTAGTTTCCCATTTAAACAATCAATAATTTGTGAACGGAATGAACCCACATTTTCCTTAGGTCGAATAATTGAATCAGCTAATGCCTGAACATAATATGAATCAGAGGAACTACCACCATCAGCAGGAATATTATAACTAGCACCATCGCCGGTCGAAACCATCAAAGAGCCATCTGTTCCAAAAACTAATTGTCCACCACTATGTGATTCATGTAAAATAGGAATCCCTGTTTTTTTTGTTTCACCAATAAGAATTAAACGGCTATTTGCAATTGTTGAAGTGAAATTTGTATTGATATCAGCGGTGTACCTAGTAACTCTAACAATTGTTGCTTTATAATAATCGTTTAAAGTTGAATTGTAATTTGCATTTCCGAAATTTAGAAGATGATAACGATCTACAGTGTACATTAAATAATAATAGCCATTGGTTCTGAAATTTGGATCAAGCGCAAATCCATTTAATCCATGATCGCGCCAATCCCCAACCTCGTCACTAATGTCAATTAATGGATTGGCGAGTTTATTATTGCTAACATCCAAAACCCATACTTTTCCACCCTTTTCATAAACGTACGTTTGACCAGTTCCATCAAAACGAAATCCTTCTACTTCCGACCATCCACCTTTAAAAAGTGAAATTGAAAAATTTGCAGGAACTGTTTGTGCTTTTAAGCCTGTTATAGAATTAAAAATTAGTACTAAAACTAATGCTATTTTTAAAAAATAAAATTTCATTTTTGAAACTGTTTTTGAATTTTGGAATTATTAAGGTTAAAAATTAGTCTTTTTTCCATTAGCTAATTTGAAGTAATCATTTTTTTTGGCTAACGAATTATAATAATTGGTAAATCAAATTATTTCTTGGGTAAAAATCTTTAAAAAGTAAATTAAATTTCGTTTTAAATTATGAAAAACCAATAATAATTAGTTCTTAAAACTACATTTTTAAAGAAATTTTTAACATAAAATAAATGAAAACTTTTGAGAGTAAAACTGTTTAGAAAAATGCCATAACAATATAATAACATTAAAATAACAATACATATTAAATAATAGCAAAATCAATAAATGTTTTAGGCGTTACAATTTTTCACAAGTGTTAATCCATTCGTAATTCGTAATACGTAATTTTAAATTCATTTTCTTACATATTTCGTCGATATTGTCCGCCAACATCAAAGAGCGCTTTTGTAATTTGGCCAAGGCTGCAATATTTACTTGCTTCCATCATGGTATCAAACATATTTTGATTTCGGATTGCACTTATTTGAAGATCACGTAAAAGTTTGGTAGATACATCACTGTTACGCTTATTTAATTCACTTAACATCGCAATTTGATACTCCTTTTCTTCAGGGGTTGCCCGTATAACTTCTTTAGGAGTAATTGTTGGTGATCCCTTTGAAGATAAGAATGTATTAACACCAATAATTGGATATTCACCAGTATGTTTTAACGTTTCATAGTACAATGATTCTTCCTGAATTTTACCACGTTGATACATTGTTTCCATAGAGCCTAAAACACCACCACGTTCAGTGATACGATCAAATTCCATTAACACAGCTTCCTCAACTAAATCAGTAAGGTCTTCAATAATAAAAGAGCCTTGTAAGGTGTTTTCATTTTTAGCTAATCCTAATTCACGATTAATGATTAATTGAATTGCCATCGCTCTACGAACACTTTCTTCAGTGGGTGTTGTAATCGCTTCATCATAGGCATTCGTATGTAAAGAATTACAGTTATCATAAATTGCATACAAAGCTTGCAATGTAGTACGGATATCATTGAAATCAATTTCTTGTGCATGCAATGATCTACCTGAAGTTTGAATATGATATTTAAGTAGTTGACTTCTATCGTTAGCACCATATTTCATCTTCATTGCCTTAGACCAAATTCTACGTGCTACACGACCAATAACTGCATACTCTGGATCAATTCCATTGCTAAAAAAGAAACTTAAATTTGGTGCAAAGTCATTGATGTCCATTCCACGACTCGCATAATATTCTACATACGTAAAACCATTTGCAAGTGTGAAAGCTAATTGCGTAATTGGATTAGCTCCAGCTTCTGCAATGTGATATCCAGAAATAGAGACAGAATAAAAATTACGAATTTTATTTTTGATGAAATATTCTTGCATATCACCCATCAAACGAAGAGCGAACTCAGTACTGAAGATACACGTATTTTGTGCTTGATCTTCTTTTAAAATATCAGCTTGAACGGTACCACGAACTTGAGCTAAAGTTTCTGCTTTAATCTTTTCATAAATATCAGCAGGTAAAACTTGATCTGCAGTAACACCTAATAACATTAATCCAAGTCCATCATTTCCTTCTGGCAATTCACCTTGATAGGTAGGACGGGAAGAGCCTTTCTTTTTATAAATCTCATCAATCTTCTCATTCACTAATTCTTCTTGTCCATTTTTACGAATGTATAACTCGCATTGTTGATCAATAGCTGCATTCATAAAAAATCCAGTTAACATTGCTGCTGGACCATTTATAGTCATACTTACTGATGTTTTTGGATCAGCTAAATTAAATCCACTATACAGTTTTTTTGCATCATCTAAACAACAAATACTAACTCCTGCATTGCCAATTTTACCATAAATATCCGGGCGATATTCAGGATCATGTCCGTAAAGTGTTACAGAATCAAAAGCTGTACTTAAACGGTGTGCAGGCATTCCTAATGAAACATAATGGAAACGACGATTGGTGCGCTCTGGACCACCTTCACCAGCAAACATACGAGTTGGATCTTCCCCTTCACGTTTGAATGGAAATACACCTGCGGTAAAAGGAAATTCTCCAGTGAAGTTTTCTTGCAACATCCATTTTAACTGATCACCCCAAGCCTCAAATTTAGGAACAGAAATTTTTGGAATATGCGAATGTGACAATGATTCATAATAGGTTTTGATTTTTATTTCCTTACCACGTACTTTGAAAATATAATATTCTCCTTGATAAGCTTTGCATTTTTCAGGGAAAGTTTCAACCATCCGGCGATTAGTTCCGTCGAGTTTTAATTCCCATTCGGCATAGGCAGTTTTTAAAGTAGCAACAGCATTTTCTTTTTCTTTAACATCTATGCTATTTAATGCGTCAATTGCTGTATTGATAGCAAAAAGTTTTTGTGCTACAGCAGATTGATCTTTTGCCCATTTATCATATTGACGATTACTTTCAGCGATTTCACTTAAATAACGGGTGCGCTGTGGCGGGATGATGAAAACTTTTTCACTCATCTCATCTGTAACTTGAAAAGTAGACTTTAATTTTGCTCCAGTTTTTTGTACGATACAATCCATTACAGTCTTATATAATCTGTTCATTCCTGGATCATTAAACTGAGATGCTATAGTGCCAAAAACAGGTAATTTTTCATCATCAGTATCCCACAGTTGGTGATTACGTTTGTATTGTTTTTTTACATCGCGCAAAGCATCTAGAGCCCCTCGCTTATCAAATTTATTAAGTGCAATGATATCTGCAAAATCAAGCATATCGATTTTCTCAAGTTGTGTAGCAGCTCCGTATTCAGGAGTCATTACATACAAACTCATATCGCTATGTTCAGTAATTTCCGTATCACTTTGACCAATACCAGATGTCTCTAAAATTATTAAATCAAAACCAGCCGCTTTAACAATTTCAATTGCTTCACGAACATATTTAGAAAGTGCTAAATTACTTTGACGCGTTGCCAATGAACGCATATATACACGATCATTGTTAATTGCATTCATTCGGATACGATCACCAAGTAATGCGCCTCCCGTTTTGCGTTTTGATGGATCAACAGAAATAATTGCCAACGTTTTTTCTTTAAAATCAACTAAAAAACGACGAACCAATTCATCTACTAAACTAGATTTTCCTGAACCTCCAGTTCCTGTGATTCCTAAAACCGGAGTAAGTTTTGATTGAGATGCTTTTAAAATTTCAGCAGAATACTTTTGATATTCGTCTTGATTATTTTCTGCTGCTGAAATTAATCTTGCAAGTGCATAATGATTTTTTGTTCCAATCTTTTTTACTTCTCCATTCAAATTAAACCCAGTAGGATAATCACATTGTTCCAACATGTCGTTAATCATACCTTGCAATCCCATTGTGCGACCATCATCAGGATGATAAATACGAGCGATACCGTAATCTTGAAGTTCTTTGATTTCTGAAGGTAAAATTGTTCCACCACCGCCACCGAAAATGCGAATATGACCACAACCACGCTCTTTTAAAAGATCAAGCATGTATTTGAAATATTCGAGATGTCCTCCTTGATAAGAGGTAATAGCAATTCCGTTGGCATCTTCTTGAATGGCACAATTCACCACTTCATTCACACTTCGATCATGGCCTAAATGGATCACTTCGGCTCCGCTACTTTGCATGATTCGTCGGAAAATATTGATCGAAGCATCATGACCATCAAAAAGGGAGGCCGCCGTAACTATTCGAATTTTGTTTTTGGGCTGGTATGGAAGGGGAGGAGTGTTCATAGGATTTTCAAAACTTGTTGCAAATTTAACGGATAAACTGTAGCAACCGAAAAACTTATTTCAACTCAAAATAGGTAAGGAATATTAGCTTTTATTTTTTGATTACTTTCGCAGAATAAACTAATATATCCAATGAGCGTTTTAGTAAATAAAGATTCTAGAGTAATTGTACAAGGATTTACCGGCAATGAAGGTACTTTCCATGCTACTCAAATGATTGAATATGGTACAAATGTGGTTGGTGGAGTAACTCCAGGAAAAGGAGGAACCAAGCATCTTGACCGTCCGGTTTTTAATACAGTTGCCGATGCTGTTAAAGAAGCGAGAGCCAATGTAACCATCATTTTTGTTCCACCTGCATTTGCTGCAGATGCAATAATGGAAGCTGCTGAAGCAGGAATTAAAGTTATCGTCACCATAACTGAAGGAATTCCAACTCGTGATATGATCACTGTTCAAGAATATATAAAAGGTAGAGGTTGTACTTTAATCGGACCAAATTGTCCAGGGGTTATCACCCCAGGTGAAGCAAAAGTTGGCATTATGCCTGGTTTTGTATTCAAAAGAGGTAATATCGGAATTGTTTCTAAGTCAGGAACATTAACGTACGAAGCTGCTGATCAAGTTGTTAAAGCTGGATTAGGAGTTTCTACTGCTATCGGAATTGGTGGCGATCCAATTATTGGAACTACTACTCGTGAAGCAATTGAATTATTTATGAATGATCCTGAAACAGAAGGAATCGTAATGATAGGCGAGATTGGTGGCGGTCTGGAGGCAGAAGCTGCACGTTGGATAAAAGCAAACGGAAACAAAAAGCCAGTTGTTGGATTTATTGCCGGTCAAACAGCACCTGCAGGACGTAGAATGGGACATGCGGGAGCAATTATTGGCGGAGCAGAAGATACTGCGGCTGCTAAGATGAAAATAATGGAAGAATGTGGAATCACAGTTGTTGCAACGCCAGCTGATATCGGAATTACGATGGCAGCAGTTTTAAAGAAAGCAATGGCAAAATAATTAGGAATTAGGATTTGGAATAAGAGAGTTTAAAGTTTAATAAAAAACCCTGAAGTACAGACTAACGTCAGACTTCAGGTTTTTTTATTTTACTTCAAGGTGCAATCCTGAAGTGTACGCGTAGCGCTCTACTTTCGGGTGCAATCCTGAAGTGTACGCGTAGCGTTCTACTTCAGGGGGGGGGATTATTTTCCTAAGTTGTATGCAACACCAACATGCAATCCACCAACAGCAGAATTAGTTGGCTCATAGTTGTTAGTACCTGCAGGCTCCTTTTCTGCATCAGTTAGCCCGTAACCAAAACGAAGACCAGCTTGAATAGTTATTTTTTCAGAAGCTTTTACATCAACACCAAAGCCAATTTGAGCACTAATGTTGGTTGAATTAACTTCATCTTTAACATCAGCAGTATAAGAATTTCCAGGTTGAGAAGAAGAAGCTTCAGCTTTAGAAATAAATGAAAATTGAGGACCTACTTCAAAATAGAATCCACCTTTAGCTGTTAAACGAAACAAAATTGGAAGATCAGTATATTTTAATTTTACTTCAGTTTCAAAACTCGAAGAACTTGGTGAATATCTATTCGTATATTTTTGATTTACAGATCCTGACAACAAACCAAAATAAACTCCAGCACCTTCTTGAAAAGAATAAACACCAGAAATTCCAATTTGCGATCCAAAAGTTGATTTGTAATCTAATTCATCACCTGCATCAGAAACAGTTTTACAAAAAAGCCAAGTAGAATTGTAGGCACCTTCAATACCTAATCGTATAGTACTTTGAGCATTTGCTTGTTGAATTAATCCAATTGAAGCTAGGATTATTAATAGTCGTTTCATGGTTATGTGGTTTAGTTATCTTTGCCGCAAAGTAAATCAAAATCTTAATCGGGCAACACATAAATATGAAACTATTAGCTGAAAAAAATGTGCTGATCACAGGAGCTTCTCGTGGAATTGGTAGAAGCATAGCTATTGAAATGGCTAAACAAGGTGCAAACATTGCCTTTACTTATTTATCATCTCCTGATAAAGCCATTGAATTGGAAAAAGAGCTTCAACAATCAGGAATTAAAGCAAAAGGCTATAAATCAGATGCTTCTGACTTTAAAGCTGCTGAAGAATTAATTACCAACATATTAACTGATTTTGGATCATTAGAAGTGGTAGTAAATAATGCTGGAGTAACTAAAGATAATCTTTTAATGCGCATGACTGAAGAGCAATTTGATGATGTAATTCGAATTAATCTTAAGTCTGTGTTCAATATTACCAAGGCTTGTCAAAAACCAATGCTTAAACAACGTAAAGGAAGCATTATTAACATTAGCTCTGTTGTTGGGATAAAAGGGAATGCAGGTCAAGCAAATTATGCGGCCTCAAAAGCTGGTATAATTGGTTTTACAAAATCGATTGCATTAGAGTTAGGTTCACGTAATATTCGTTGCAATGCTGTAGCTCCAGGTTTTATTGTAACAGAAATGACAGATGCTTTATCCGCAGAAACTACGAAGCATTGGAGTGAACAAATTCCTTTAAAAAGAGGTGGTACTCCAGAAGACGTTGCCAACTTAGTTATCTTTTTAGCAAGTGAGAATTCATCATATATAACCGGACAGGTTATTAATGTTGATGGAGGAATGCTCACTTAATTGAATTTACAAATAAGTTAAGCTAGTCAATTTAACTATTCATCGTTTATCTACCACATATCGTCGATAAGTTATGTTGATTAAATTATTATCAAGTATTTTCAACCTCACAATTAAAACAATTTAAACAGTTATAATTATTACTATGAAAAAAATGATCTGCTTACTGGCAATCATGCTCACTTTCGGAGTGGGAATGATGAATGCGCAGCAATCGAAAGGCAACATTTTGCCTTATCCAATTTATCAACACAAACTTCCAAATGGATTAAATGTTGTAACAGTACCTTATGATAGTCCAGGTTTAGCTGCATTTTATGTAACTATGAGAGTAGGCTCACGTGATGAAGTAGAAGCTGGTAAAACAGGATTTGCACATTTCTTTGAACACATGATGTTTCGTGGAACTGAGAAATATCCTAAAGAAAAATATAGTGATGCTTTAAAGGCAACGGGTGCAAGTGCTAATGCAAATACCTCTTTGGATAGAACACTTTATCACATGACGGGTAATGCAGCGATGTTAGATAAAATGTTTGAATTAGAATCAGATCGTTTTATGAACTTAAAATATTCTGAACAAGATTTTAAAACGGAAGCTGGTGCAGTAAAAGGTGAGTACACTAAAAATTCTGCAAGCCCTTATGAGCAACTTGATGAGAAAATGAATGATGTTGCTTTTAGTAAACATACCTACCAACATACTACCATGGGCTTTTTTAAAGATGTTGTTGATATGCCAAATCAATATGTTTATTCACAAGAATTTTTTAAGCGTTTCTACAAGCCTGAATATGCAACAATACTAGTTGTTGGTGATGTTAAGCCTGAAGCAATTAATGCATTAGCTGAAAAGTATTTCGGAATGTGGACAAAAGGAGATTTTATTAGTACTATTCAGGTAGAGCCAACACAAACTGAAACAAAATATACGCATGTTCAGGTTCCTAATTTCCCACCTTTGGTAAGTTTAAATTTTAAAGCTCCTGCATTTAAAAGTAATGATAACGAAATGCCAGCTTTGGATTTATTAAATTCAATTCTGTTCTCTGAAAAGTCAGACCTTTATAATAAACTTGTTGTGAAAGAACAAAAAGCTCGAAGTATTGGTGGTGGAGCAACGAATTCACGTGATCCATATTTAAGTCAAATTTCTGCTTCACTTGTTGATGCAAAGGATATGCAGTATGTAAAAGATCAAATTATTACTGCAATAGAAAAAGCGAAAACAACTCCAGCAGATGCAACAATTTTAGCAGATGCGAAATCTAGATTGCGTTACAGCTTTGCAATGGGAATGGATAGTCCTACCAATATTGCAGAAGCCATATCATCATACATTTGGGTTACTGGTGATCCAGAATCAATTAATAATGCCTATGTGATGTATGATAACATAACAGCACAGGATATTATGAATGTTGCTAAAAAATATTACATCAATACGGGCCTTACTATTGCAACTATTTCCGGAGATGCAAGCTGTCCAATTAAATAATTATTAAAAAGAAATCCAGCAATGAAAAAAATATTCTCCTTAATACTAGTATTATTTGCATTTGTGGCCAATGCCGCTGATGTAGTAGAATTAAAATTACCTAAATCTGATTTGATTGTAATCAAGATCATGTTTAAAAACGGATCTGTATCTGATCCTGTAGGCAAAGATGGTTTAACTGATATTACAGCTAACACTATTTCTGAAGGTGGAACAAAAGATTTTACGAGCGCACAAATTAAAGACCTTATCTATCCATGGGCTGCTGAATACGGCGTAAGTGTTGATAAGGAGGTTTCCATTTTTACGTTTCAAGTTCATAAAGATCATTTGATGAAATTTTATCCAATCATTAAAGGCTTAATGTTAAATCCACGTTTTGCAGAAGATGATTTCAGTCGTGTTAAATCGAATGAACAAAATTATGTGGATGAAGTTGTTCGATCTTCGTCGGATGAAGAGTATAGTAAAATGACTTTAGAAGATTTACTATTTAGACGTACAAATTATCAACACATGGTAAGTGGAAATTCGGCTGGTGTAAAGAATTGTACTTTAGAAGATGTTAGAGCGCATTATCGTAATGCATTTGGCAATTCGAATATGACGATTGGGATTGCTGGGAATTATACTCCTGAATTTTTAGCTCAATTAAAGACGGATATGGGTTCACTTCCAACTTTAAAATCGCCATTGCCAATTGCACAAAAAGCAAGAATACCAGTCGGAATTGAAGTTGAAATAATTGCAAAAGACAATGCTTTAGGCTCAGCAGTTTTTACAGGCTTCCCTCTTGCGATTACTCGTTCGAATGATGAGTTCGCAGCATTGATGATAGCAAATTCATGGTTAGGTGAACATCGTAAATCGTACTCTCAATTATACAAGAAAATTCGTGAACAACGTTCAATGAATTATGGTGATTATAGTTATATCGAATGGTACCAAAGTGGTGGACAAAATATGCTGCCACGACCAGGATTTCCACGTTCAAGTAATTATTTCTCAATTTGGTTAAGACCAGTTCAAACTGCAAAAGGATTAAAAGGTCAATATCCTGAATTAAGTACAATTGAAATTGGTCATGCTCATTTTGCATTGCGTATGGCAATTCGTGAGATGGATAAAATTATTGCTAATGGAATGTCACAAGAAGATTTCGAACTTACTAAAACATTCTTACGTAGCTATATGAAACTTTACGCTCAAACACCAGAGAAGCAGTTAGGATATTTAATGGATAGTCATTTTTATGGACGTAAAGATTGGTTACTGGAGTCGGATGCATTATTAGCAAAAACTACTGTAGCTGATGTAAATGCTGCTATGAAAAAATACTGGCAGACTAAAAATATGTTTATCTCCATTGTTACCGATCGTTCGGAAGCTGTTCCTTTAGCAAAGAGCTTACGCGACAACTTACCTTCACCAATGAGTTACAGTAATGTTTTACGTGGGGTATTAAGTCAAGATATTTTAACTGAAGATAAAGAAGTTGAAAATTATCCATTAAAAGTTACTAAGGTTACTATCCTAGAATCAGCAGACACTTTTAAATAGTTTGTAACAATTAAAATTCCCCGTGAAGTCTGACAAAGTCTGTACTTCAAGGGGAATTTAATTTAGATTAACTTTGCACTTCATAAAAAATATTTACTAAATTGAAAACTGCAAGTATAATAGGAGGAGGGGCGGCTGGTTTTTTTGCAGCTATCCGGCTAGCAGAACTGCGAAATGATATTAAGGTTAAATTATATGAAAAGTCTCCACAGGTGCTCGGTAAAGTACGCGTATCCGGAGGAGGACGTTGTAATGTTACACATCATTGCTTAGATCCTATTGCACTAGTAAAGTTTTATCCTCGTGGACAAAAATCTTTAATTGGTCCGTTTACAAGGTTCGGTCCGAAGGATACTATTTATTGGTTTGAACAAAGAGGAGTTGAATTAAAGATTGAATCAGATGGAAGAATGTTTCCAATTACTGATGATAGCGCAACGATTGTAGATTGCCTAGTAAATTCAGCTCAAGAAGTTGGAGTAGAAATAAACCTACAAAAAGGGATTGAAGAATTTTCGCCAATTGAAAATGGAGTTAGAGGTTGGAAACTTGTGTTTTTAGATGGAACTGAAGAAGTGGTAGATTATTTAATGATTGCCACAGGAAGTAGTGATTTGATTTGGAAACAACTTAGAAAATTAAAAATTAAAATTTCAGATCCTGTTCCTTCGTTGTTCACATTTAATATTAAAGACGAAAGGCTCACCGATTTATTAGGAATTTCTTTTCCAAATTCAAAAGTAAAAGTTGTCGGAACTAAATTAGAGGCATCAGGACCATTATTAATTACACATTGGGGTCTTAGTGGGCCTGGCATATTAAAGGTGTCCTCATTTGGCGCTAAAGAGCTACATGCAATGAAATATAAATTCCAGCTTCAGCTAAATTTTTTACCGCAATTTAATCAAGAAAGTTTATTTATTGAATTGAACAACTTAAAATATATAAACTCTAAAAAAAAGATTTTTGGTTTTTCACCATTTACCGAAATACCAAAACGTTTTTGGATGAAATTACTCGCCACCTCAGATATTCCTGAAAATCTAAATTGGGCTGATTTAACAAATAAACATTTTCGAAAACTTGCTGCTGAATTAACTTTTGCAATATATGAGGTAAATGGAAAAAGCACTTTTAAAGATGAGTTTGTAGCTTGTGGCGGAATTGATTTGGAAGAAATAGATTTAAAGACGATGGCATCAAAGAAGTATGAAAATTTATTTTTTGCTGGAGAAGTTATGGATGTTGACGCTGTTACTGGCGGTTTTAATTTTCAAAATGCATGGACATCAGGCTGGATTTCAGGAAGCGAAATGGGGAAGTAAATAATTAATTTGCCAATCTGCCAGTGTGCCAATATGCCAATGAAAAAAAAATAAAGAATTAAATAGAATAATAGATACTTCTTTACTTTTTTTTAGATTTTAAATAGTCTTCTCGTATTTTTAGTATATCAACTTTGGAACTTTCGGTTAATAGTGATTTTAAAATATCGAAAGGCAATTCATCCTCATTCATGAAATTAATGCATCCTTTTTGAAAACTTACATTTGGTAACATTTCTTTATATTTTGAATGTAAAGTTGGAACACAATAAATTGGGAATATATGAAGTGAAATATATTTCTTTACACTTGAAAGTCCATATTTAAAATTTTTAGATGCACAATAAATTATCATTTCATTTTTCATCATAGTTCCAATTTGAGCTGAAACAGTTTTATCAGCATCTAAAATTGCAAAATGAATTTTGGATAAGAAATTTTGTCGATCAGATTCTTGCTTTGAAATGTATTGTTCGATTGTCATATTTAACTTATATATAAAGAGTTGATTTTAATAAAAGATTTCAAATTAAAAACCTAAATCCCGTTAACTACATCCCTTTTGAAATAGAAAGGTTTACATCGGCAAGTGCTTTAACTCCGTTTGAATAAGTTTTTGAGAGGTTCTCAATTATAAGTTTCTTAATAGGTTTATTTGGTTCCGAAAATTAGACAAAAAAATTATAATTATGCCTCATATTAGCTGAACCGTTCATTATAAATGACGAAGTGACGGTTAATTCTACTAATTCAAAACCGAATATCGATTATTATTTAATGCAGTAAATTTATAGATTAGTCTATTGTTTTTAATGGCAATAAGTTTATGATTAAAATTTCATATTAAACCCGGAAAATGCAAATGACTAAATTAAAATTGATAGATTTCAATTCTATCAATTTAGTAGGCAAAAATAGAATGAAAACAAGATATTGTATTTGTAAATACTCTTTTTAGACCAATTTAATATAATTTAGTACCTAAAAACAAATTAACATGAAAAATTATTTTTTAATTTCAACTAAATCCTTCCTCATTTTTTCATTTTTTTTACTTTTTCAGATTACTGCCGAAGCACAAAAGGCTCCTGAAAATAAAGCTAAAGTTTTAGCATTTAAATATCTTGAAAACGATATTGAACAGATTCAATTAGGGTATAAGAATAAATCTTTTACAATTAAAGAAGTTGTACAAGCTTATCTCAATAGAATAAATGAGATTGATAAAGATGGCCCACGATTAAATTCTATTATTCAAGTTAATCCTGATGCATTACATATTGCTGAAGAGTTAGATTTAGAATTAAAGGCAGGCAAAAGTAGGGGCATTTTGCACGGGATTCCCGTTCTTTTGAAAGATAACATCGATACTCATGATGCGATGGCTACGACTGGTGGTTCAAGAGGATTGATAGGTTCCTATCCACTTAAAGATAGTTTTATTGCAGCTCAATTAAGAAAGGCAGGAGCTATTATTATTGGGAAAGCGAATTTAAGTGAGTGGGCTAATTTTCGAGGAGAATTATCTACAAGTGGATGGAGTGGAGTAGGTGGTCAAACAAAAAATCCATATATTTTAAATCGAAATCCATGTGGATCTAGTTCTGGTTCAGCAGTGGCGGTATCCGCAAACCTAACGATGATCGCTATTGGAACTGAGACAGATGGTTCAATTGTATGTCCTTCAAATGCAAATGGAATTATTGGTTTAAAACCTACTGTAGGATTATTAAGCCGTTCAGGAATTATTCCTATATCCTTTACTCAAGACACGCCAGGGCCTATGGCGCGAACAGTAAGAGATGTTGCTATTTGT
>Ga0114969_10000280_pt1 | contig 43140 bp, 44 predicted proteins | sample M_130807_MF_Meta_FD_87316 | JGI IMG/M metagenome (GOLD analysis project Ga0114969, IMG submission 87316) | Freshwater microbial communities from Lake Montjoie, Canada to study carbon cycling - M_130807_MF_MetaG | ecosystem: Environmental > Aquatic > Freshwater > Lake | place: Lake Montjoie... | reverse complement strand
TTGATTACAAATCTTAGGAGTGTTACGAATATTGTTGCCGTCACGTTGACTAAGACCCACAATTTCATGACCATTAAGTTCATATTCTTGTGCTAGGGATTGTCCAATACCTGCGGTGTGTCCGGTGATTGCTATTTTCATTGTAATAATCCCAACGGTTCATTATAAAATGTAAAACTGGCCACAATCCTAGGAACTTCAACTTCACTATGAAGTTGAACCACACTGTGTGGTATTTGCGAATTAAAAACAATAGGCTGGTCTTGATCTATTAATTCGTCTATTATTTGATCGCCATTAAACCAACGGTTACTCCATCCCTTGGTATTTAATACTGGCATATTGATCTTGGCAATAACCGGATGTTCATCTACGTGTAACGGTAAACTATTATTATTTTTAACAATAGTTACAGCCGAATGTCTTGGATATAATTTTAACTGTTGGAAATATTCAGCCAACTCCGGAACAAATTTTAATAATGCCGGACAATCAATAAAATGCCACCCAGGTTGATTTAAAATTAAAATATTATTTTGAGTTTGTAAAAATTTATAAATCCCTTGACTAATTATTGACATATTTGCACATGTTAGTTTTACATAAGACTTCATACTATACCCCTAAGACGTTTTTGTTTTTCTATATATGTATCTCTAGCATGACTATCAGTATTATCAATACTTAATTCAAATGGCGTTTTTAGATAAGCATAACTATGATCAATATTGTGTTTTTGAGCAAACTTTTGAATATTAGATAAATCATCAACATTCAATACACTAACTGTGGTCCATAAATTTAATGTCACTGGCATTGTTTTATATATCATTAAATTATTATAAAAATCCTTCCAAGGTATTGGCCAGCGCACAAAGTCATGGACTGCTCCGATACCATCACAACTTACTGTAACCGTAACTTCAATACCTTGCTTGGCGATATCAACTAGCTCATTTAATACTGTGCTACAATTTGTATTAAGTCGTAAAGTTTTAAGATTTGGCGGTAAATTTTTTAATATTTTCTTGTAATTTTTACTATAGCTTGGCTCACCACCGTTGATATCTAGATGAACAATTCTTTCCTGTGGCAAAAGCCAAAATTGATTAAGATTATTAACGATAGGAAACTTAACACCATTAAGACTGCCAATTCTTGTACTTAGACTTTCATTACAAGTTTGACAGGCGGCATTACATAGATTATCCAACACTCCACCAACTTGTAGGTAATCTTTTTGTATAGTTTGATCGTCTAATTTTGTAGCGTAAACTCGTATACTATCTGGTTCGGTTTCTTGACAACGTATACATTCGTTAGGCCATTGTTCCTGACTCAGTAGTTCTTTAGTGTTTGCTAACCATGCACTAGATTCCATCACGTCAAGTGATTGAAATTCCGGAGCATTGACCATGTGTCCGCAACGGCTAACTGTGCCGTTAGAATTAAAACGAACAAAATGCTCTAGTCTAGGACAATACATACGTTGGATTTAAAATTTGTTGCGAATATTCAATTACATATTTGTATGCAGCAAGGTCGGTAGTTTTTATATATTGTAATAATTCTTTAAACGTTAACGACTGTCCAATACATTTAAATATTGCTGTGTCTAGTCGTTGATACATTTCATTGTTTTTTATTAACGAAATCTTTTCTATTAATGCGGTATTGGTCGGAATAACTCCTTCGGGGTTTGAATGTACTCCGGTGATTTCTCCGATAGCTTTCATCGAAAGAAAGTTTAATTTTGCATTAGGATTTAAATACCTTGCTAGATTTAATAGCCAAATAAATTGTGAAGTATAATGGCGATTTAACGATGTATAATTTAAAGCAAACCATTCTATTGTATCTAGGTTAAGACCTGGATTATCTCTGAGTGTGTGTTGTATAAATGTATTGATCCCAGATGTTAATCTATCTTGTGGATCTCTTATAATTATATCAATACTGTTTAGTTTTTGAATCTGTTGATTAATGAGAATTCGACAAGGGTTTGTTATCTTAAAACTATTAAAACTACTGTACCCATTTTTAAAAATAATATAGACATACCGCTGTGAGGGTATAATTTCTATTACCTCACAGCGGTCTGGAAACAAAATGCGATCTAAATACGATAGCATTTATTACGACTTCTGCCTCGCGCGGATCAATGCCAGGATGTCTTCAGCTTTTTGACTGGAAACTTTTGCTGGTACTTGCACCGGAGCATCTTCCTCAACATCAGCTTCTACTGCCGCCGGTGCTGCCTTTGCTGCTGGCGCTGTTGGTGCTGTTGGTGCTGCATTGGTTGTGGCTGCTGGCGCTGCTGCACCAGCTGGACGATAATACTGTGCCCAACGTTCGGCATCGTAACTTTGTCCTTCTACACTTGCTTCGAACATTTCTTTGATAACTTTGAGTTCGGCAGCACCTGGCTTGTTTGGCAAGAAGTCAGCCAATGTAAACAGGCCATGTGCAGCAATAGCTGCTTGCTCTGCTTCTGTCAACGCAGACTCTTTACGTGCCCACTTGCTGGTGTTGTAGTCTGCATAGCCACCTTTAGTGGTCTTGGTCATACGGAAGTCGAGGCCATGTGTGTAATCTGTTGGCAATTCTTCCAGTTCCGGATCCATCAATGCACCCTTAAGGATGGTGAAGATCTGGGGGCCGATAATGAAACGCCGGATTGGATTATCTGGTGTCTTGTCATCTGCGAGGGGATTCTCACGAACAAAGCCTTGGAAAATATAGCTGCGTTTTTTCCAATATTTACGGCCCATATCTTCAAGACTCTTGTCTTTAAACCATGGACGGACTTCGGTCAGGATCGGGCAAGCTTCTCCCCACATCTCCATGCATGGGACTTGCACCTGGACTTGTTTGCTGTCGGTTTCGCCTTTAACGCCAGCAAATGGAAGTTTAATTACTGCGCGTTCTGCCCAAAAGAATGTATTTTTTGCATCACCATCTGGAAGGAAACGAACTGTTACGCTTGCGCCTTCCTCAATGTTCCAATGTGGGTAAATGGCTTGATCGCCACCACCGGTTGAAGAACCGGTTTTTGTATCTGCTGCCTGTAAACGTGCGCGAATTTCTGCTAATGAGGCCATAATAATTTCTCCTTGTAATATGCCTATGTAATGCCTAAACTTACTATGTAAGTATTTTGCCTTGTGTTGCTGCCTATACAACAACACATGAAACAATTATACATGTTCCATGTGCCCTTGTCAATGTTATTTATGCCTTAATGTCGCCTAATGTTTATTTGTATTACCGAATTAAAATACCCGATAGCTGACGCATTCTAATCAAACTATCTTCTTTGACCTCGTCTGGCTTGATTGAGGATTCTTCCTGTGCCTTTTCTTTAGTCATTTTATATTTGTTTTTAAATTCAGTAACTGATAGTGCTTCCAAATCCATTGACATTTCTTTAACTTTACCTTCGAGCATAAACTGTTCATCCATTGAGCAATTTGATTCATGCATACCATACATACCGCATTCATTGCATACACCTTCTTCTACTTTTGCACTGGTATCGATTGTTTGATTGGCCAGGCCTGGTGTAGCAGATGGTGGTGGTGTAGCTGATCCTCCCATTGCAGCACCGGCTACTGCATTAGCTGCAATGCCTGCTATTACCGGTAATATCTCATCTAATTGTTCTGGGCCGGTATTTTCCATTTTTGCACTGGTATCGATTGTATAATGATCAAGACCGGGCGTGGTGGTTGGTGTAGATTGTGATGATGCTCCGCCGGCTGATCCAGCTGCGTATCCCAAGGCCGTTCCTCCTAGCCCTGAACCTGCACCTCTTGCGACTGCAGGTGCTGCACGTCCTGCCAGTCCTAATAGCGCGCCCCACTCGTCTAATTCTTCTGTGCCTTCATCCATCGGACTGTTGCGCCTTGCTTCGGCATCGATGTCATCTTGATCAATCCCGGCCATTTCATCTTCGGAATCACCCTGACCACCCATTTCATGATTTTCCATATCTGAATCAGATTCGCCAAGTCCGGCTAATTCCATGATACGAGACATGCTGCCGGTGTCTTCATTTTTATCATCAAACCGCTTGTCATCAGCATCGGGCTCTTGATCAACTGGTTCGTCGGCAGCACCTTCCGCTGTTGGCATTGGTTCTTGATCTGGTTCTTCGGCAGGTTCTTGGTCTGGTTCCTCGGCATCTACTCCGATGCGGTCAAGTACTGAAATTATATTAGTATCACTATCAAGTTCTTGTAGCAATGCCATGATTATTGGAGCAGCATCAGCATCTGGATTTGTTTCAGCCAAATCTTTCAACTCATTTTTTAAATGATCAAGCCAATCTTTGGGTGCATTCACCAGCAATTTCATAACCGGTTCAGCATCTGCAGCATAAGCACCGACTCGTAATTTTTTTGAAAGTAATTCTACCAATTCATCTTGCTGTTCTTCTGTGTGTAATAAGTTGTCCTCTGGACGATCGCCTCCAGTTATTTCATCCGCCCATGCTTCAAATATATCTGCTTGTTTCATATCATGCCCTTGTTTAATTTTTACCAGCATGGGCAGAGCTTGCTCTATCCTGCTGTCTATGCTTTGTTCTACAAACATCTTTTTTATATCATCAATCATGATGTTTTGTTCTGTAATAGCTGCCGGATTCCATGATTCAAAATAACTTTGATATCCACGACCACTTGCTATACTCTTCATTGCGTGCCGAAGATTTTCGTAATAAGCTTGTGTTTCTGTCACAAGAACATTGGCTTCGCCTTCAAATATACGTCCATGATTGGCGCGACGGAATCTTGATAATACATTAAGTTCTTCTACCATTTCCGATATATGTTGCCCACGTGGATCATATGGTCGGCCACCTTGACGCACATGTTCCACCATGGCACGACCACCTGCTAGTTTTTTAAATGGCAGCTTATATCGTTCTCCATCTGTGGTTTCTACAAATAAACTTTCAATATAACGGTGACGAGCATCGCCTTCGCCAAGTGGGCGCTGATGACGGATCATAAGACGTACTGCATCTGGGCGATCGGTCCAGCTTGTGGTCTTTGTGCCATTCCATCCTTCAAATATGCTTTCTGTCATTTTAGCCATGCCGGCGAGCATTTGTTTTAATTTAGACCGATCAGCTAGCTCCCAAGTTAATAAATTTGATATGGCTAATTGTTTAAGTTGGAGTTGGAAAGCAAATAATTCTTCTTTGTCTGCTGGATTTTCAATACCTCTGCCTAAGTTATCACCAAAGAAAAATACTAGATTTTTATCTGCGCTAATAAATATTACTCCTTCGCCGTAATTTTTACCACTGGATGTTGTCCATTTAAATGTAAATAAATCGGCATAAGCTACCCCTTTAAGGGGCGATTTACCAGTTGAAAAATCAAAAAATTCTAAGTCAGGATAGTTCTTAGTAACCAACAGGTCATAGAGTTTTTTAGCAGGTGTATTAGTTTCCATGCAGTATTTAGCCTCTACTCATCGAAATAAACGGCATTGGTTCAATAATATTATCGGCAAAATCACGCATTCTTACATCCATTTCTGGATGATAGGTTTGCAATAGCTGCATCATACGCACACTTAATACTGTTGCCATTACTAGATCGTCAGTTTCGCCCGGTTTAGCAGCGTAGCTTAATCCATGCGCCACGAATGTTTTAAATTCGCTTACCAATGGCCTACTGGCAATCTTCATTCGTCCACTTTCTATTAGATTCTTTAGTTTGCTACATGCCACCAATTTACTCTTGGCTGTTGTATTAAATCCTTGACGGAATCTTCTGTTGGTTGGACCACTGCTATCGCTGAGGAAGTATCCTTGTATGTTCTGTTCACCATATTCTGCGATACTGATCAGTGCAGCTTCGCCAATCGTATTGTTTTCTATGCTGTAATAGATACTGTTGATGTCTTTAACCGTTTCATTTATGTGGCTGCAAATTCCCACCAATATACGTATCTGTTCCGGGATGGTGGTTTTATTGTGTCGCCATTCACCGATTTGTTCTGTTGTGCCGGCTTCAAATATCTGTATTGCGGCAGGATCCGAACCAGTTCCGAGACTGGGATCAAGAGCAATCACGTATATACTTCCAGCTCGGGGCTTTTTGTACCAACGCACCTGCCCTGTTGTGTATAATGGTTCAATGCCTTCAAGATCAAATAGTTTAGCCGGTGCGATCAGAGTCTCTGAGTCAATAAGAAACTCACATCCCATCTCCCTTCTAAAGCGATCCTCGCCCAACGCAGCCAATTGCTGAGCTGCCCACGCATCATCACGCTCAGGGTGTTCGTTCCAATAACTCCTAAATGCTTTAAATCCATTTACTCCAAGAGGAGTGGGGTTACCGTACGCATCTTCACATTTGTTGGCTCCCTTCCACAACAAGGCAAATTGATCCTCATCTGAGTTTGGTGTGCTAGTGATAATACACTTACCACCTGTGGCCAATGTTGGCGATATTGAAGTCCAAAATTCACGAGCAATGGTGGGACGAACGTATGCAAACTCATCACTGTATAACAAGGAAATACTCATACCACGACCAGTTGTTTCTGTTGTGGTGGTTGAGATTATCCTGCTGCCATTTTCAAAATCGATATTTCCTTTGTTGTAACTAACTACTCCTGCACGTATATGATCAGGACACAGTTCGTATGCAAAACGAATACGTTGCATAATTTCTTGTGAGCCAGTGTATTTGTGCGCTGCAATTAGTATGGTGGAATCTGGAATAAACATTGCATACCATAACAAATAACCGGCTGCCGAAGTCGACTTACCTGTTTGCCTGGGCATCATAGCTATACAGAATCTATAATTATGATATGTATCAATCAGTTTCTTTTGATAATCAAATGCATGATATTGCATCTTACCACGTGTGGGATGTTGGATGTGGAAGAAATTGTCAAGGAAGTAAGCTGGCCCGGTGGTAGAATCTGCACAATCTACAAATTCAGTCAATTCCTGGTCGGTGAATGATTGTCGTTTGTGTGGTGACTTAACTAATACGCTGTCTGGAGATGGTTTAATCATATGTTTTTTTATTTATAATGTCTTCGAACACCTGTTTGGCGAAACGTTGATTTGCATCTGGGCCAGGATGTGCCAAATCCCTAGCTACATCTACCAGCCCAGTGTCACCGGGCTTTACTTTCTTAGATGTGAAATCAATTGCTTTATAATGATAAAATTCTACACGATATTTATAACACAAATACGCGATTGCCTGCACACATTTTTGTGCTCTTATCCGAGAGTTTTCATCATACAACCACCAGTTCTTTATATAATCGTTGTCTGTAAGATAGCGCATTGAATTATCAATATCCGGCCGTACAATCTGAGGCCAGGCAAGTCCTAGGCCATTTACTGTGGCAAAAATTTCTGTTCGAGCATGCTCGGGCTCAAGCATAACAACATACCGAGGATGTAGTTTTGGAATGTAATGATCAGCTATCCTATAGCATGTGTCTGAGCCAGATCCACCTACCCCAAGATTCCAAACATCAATCCCAATCAATTTACTAAGCAGATTTGCCCACATCATTTCTTCTGGAAGCCCTACGCCACTCGTAAAGCTACAACCTAATACAAGAAAATTTTCTTTGTCGGTAAATTCCGGGGTTCTGAATCCACGGGAATTAAATCGATATATAATCTCTTTATCTATCCAATTATTTTCCAGCAGTTGCTGACGTTTAATTGGTTTTGATATGTGATCATTGTATTTTTCTTCCGAATCAAATCGATCCCATAATGAAGCTGTTGCTGCCGGTATATTTTTTTCAAAGATTACCCCTTGATGCATTAATAAATCATCCACGATGTATTTCTCTAAATTCTGGCCATAATTTATCAAACAACCCACGTTGGTCTCGATGATAAACACTTTCAATTTCTGCAATATGATCGTTTAATTGTGGTAGCAATGAGGGATGTGCTGCTTCTGTATAATTTTTTTCTGCCTGTACAAAGAATCCACGCTCGTTGTTTGTTAGATCTGTTCGAGCCAATACTTGTACTAGTTCTAAATACGCCAGTTGTTTAATATTATCCCCAAGACGCAATGGATCAAGATACTCTGGTTGATATAAACTTTGCCACGTTATATCAATGTGTTGATCACGTGCCCACATCCGTAATTCCATTAATCGTGTGGCATTATATACGTTATATACGGCATGTATACCGGCTCGATGGCCAGCAGCTTGCAATGCTTTGAGTTTTTGTATGTTTTTTTCTATCAACGCCCAACTCCCGCCATAACGCACATATTCAAATCTTTGATGAGTATTGTCTAAACTGATCGACCAACCGACATTGCGACGTTGAGCAAGCTTCTTGAATATTTTATTTGTATCTAACTCAACACTGAGATTGGTAATCAATGTAACTTTACAGTTTGCAGGTATTACATCCAGCAAGCGTTCATTTTCTGGCAGCAACAATGGCTCTCCACCAACTAATGCGACTTCACGTATGTGCTCTTGATGAGCTGCAAGATACTCACACACCTGTTGATAATATGGCCGAGCACCAGATTTAACTGGTATGTTCTTTAATGCTGCCCACTTTGAACTACACTTATCACCACAATAGTTACAGCTTAGATTGCAGGTGGTGTTCCAACGCACATCTATCAGCGTGGGGATATGCTCCGTATCTGTTGCCATTGCTGAATTAAATTCTGGACTGATACTGTTATGCCAATCGCGTTCGCTGCGACCATATCTTTCAGCTTGCACACAGTTATAACAATATTTGTGTGCTTGCCCTTGACGTAGTGTTTGCCGTATCTCTTGCATGATCGGACCTTGTAGTATGTCTTGTATGCTTTGTGTGTTGAGATTACCCAGCATATTGGGATCGCCGGCACAGCAAGTCTTTACATCACCGCGCGGATTGATATGCAGGCCACGCCATGGTGCAGCACAAAAGAACGAATCAGTCATGCTGTACTCATGGTGTTTGGAATTATTTCTTGGCTTTGGGTGCGGTTAGATTGAAATTTATGCCTGTTTCTTTTTCTACATCTTTAATACTAACTTGATACTTGGGCAAGTCTTCAACTGGCAGCGGAGCGTTTGGCATAAGATAAGCGACCCCTGTACCTTTTTGTTTATCAAATATTATCTTATACAGTCGGGTTGGAACACCTACCCCATTGCCAATCACTAAGTGACCGGCATCATATATGCCACCTGAGATGATATAAAGATCCCGACCTTCTTCAACCCAATTACGTTCCCATGTTTCTAACTGTTTCCAAATTCCTCTATTGTTGTTTGGAACTTGTGGAACCATATTTGATAGGAAGAAACTTTCACTCATGATTGCTGCGCTTTGTGTATTATTACCAGCCGGCGCCATATGACCTCGATCATATGGATTTCCGGCATAATCTTTCAACGTAGCTTGGCAATCTGCAGTCACATCTGGATCTACACGAAAATCATCTTGCCGATGAGCCGGGCCGCCTATCTTTTCTTTTGTAAGAAACTCCATGACTGCTATTGGGGTCTTTGTGGCGCAACTATGTATAACTGCATAATTGGTCTTGCATAATTCCTGATCGCCTGGTTGTGCTTTGTAGTGTGGTGCTCCGTGCGCTGTAAACTCAGGGCACAGTTTATTGATCTGTGCTTGAGCTACAAAGGGAAGAAATAAAAGAACAAACAGTATGATTTTCATGTTATGTTATGGAAATGTTTTAGTAAACGGTCCGCCAACTGGATCATTTGCACCCACCGGTGATGCTGTTCCTATTGTTGTACCTGCTGGAACTGCTGTGGCATTCCATGGGCTTTCGTTCATGGGGCCAAAACAATCTGCCAATTTTGCACCATTGACTTTTTCTTTACGCTTGACACATGGAAAACTCCACATGTTGCTCATGCCACCACCAGGTGCTGCGGTGCTGGTAAAGGTGCGTATCACCGCAGTGGTCACTGCCCAGGTTGGTGCTTGTGGATAGCTTGTTTCAGCACTGAACAGACTCCATACCTTACCCTTTGGGGACTTGCATGAATTGTTCATAAGATTACCGTCAGCAATGCTCTTGCCACTTAGCACTGGGCAAACTGCCACACCCTCTTTAAAATCTGTGCCGGCGACTGTGATGGTTTTTCCGGTGGGTTTTGTGCTGGATGCTGCGCAAAGGGCGTATTCACCTCGACAGATCATTAGATTAGGACCGGCGGCTGATGCTGTTGTAGACAATAACATTAATGCAACAAATATAAGTTTCATGGATAACTCCTTGTGACAACTATTTATCCGTAGGAAACTTTCTAACTAAAATTTATTAAATAATCTTGTTATATCTTTAATCGTACTTAGGAATTTACTATTCCAGAAGTGGCTGTTCCTGCTTCGGCCGCAGTAAAGCCTGAGCCGGTTATAGTAATTTTATTACCAACACCCACATACACATAGTCATAAGTGCTGGGTGGTATTTGCAAAGAATTACTGTAAATGTTAGAAGTAAACGCAGTTGCCAATGTTACATTATAGCTAACTGCTGTAGTACCGGTGCTGATTAAACATTTATCAGTAAACCATACTTGGTCAGATACTGACGTATAAACATTAGCTTGAGCCATCTTTATTTTCCTTTAAACTGCTGTAATTCTTTATATAAGCTCATACCTAGATCAGCTTGTTTATTTTCATTTGTGGTGCCTGGTACGCGACGTGCGCCCGGGCCGGCATTTACAGTGCTTTGTCCCATGTCGCCTGGAGGATTAAATGTGGCATCTGCAGGATTTATCATGACATGAGGTGCATTGGGTCCGCCGCCAGTGTTTGGTCCTGCAACTTGATTGACGGTTGCAAACACTGGATCTGGACTATTGCTTGGCGCGTTAATAGTGATGTTTTGATCTTCTTCATCTACCATTTGATCATTGCAACCGCATGGGCTTTGGCCACAACTGGAACATGATTGTTCAGACTGATGTATACCAGCCAAGTTAAGCAATTCGGCAAGTTTAGCAGCATCATCACCATCGGCATGCACAGTGATATCTTTGTGTGGTTGGCCAGTGTCATCTGTTGTCATGTTAACAGTAACGCTCATACCTTCTGTGATTAGATTATCCACTTGGCGATTAAGACTGTCGTAAATGCCCGACGTGCCAAAGTTATACCCTGTATCTCCTTTGTTTTTAGCAGCAGGTGCTGCATCAGCTTCTTTAACTTTCTTTGGAAGTTTGCCGATGTCTTTACCTGTGTCGGCTTTGTTAAATTCTTTTGCCACAGATGATTTAACCCCTACTTTTTTTGCAAACTTAGGATTGTGAGCTGCTCCGGCCATCATATGAGCTTGTGCTTGACTAACAGAGCGTTCGTCAACAACTTTCTTAGCACCGCAATGTGGGCAAACATCATCACTTTCTTCAACGCGACTGCCTTTGTGTTTCCAAGCTTTACCAGTCACACGTTCAGGACCTTTGTCTTTGCCTTTTGGGCGGCCGGCTTTGCGTGGTTCTGCATTGAAGTCATCGTCATCTTCAACATCAGGCTCATAGTTGCGAGTATGTGTTGTTATGTTGCCTTTGGTTCGTTCAGTGCCGTGTGTGGTTTTGCGTTCGCCATCTTCTTCTTTAACAGTTTTTTTCTTATCGGCCGCTGCTTTTTTCATCGGCTCGTTTTTGTCACCATCTTTGTCTAAGTCTAAGAAATCTGGTTTCTTGCCCTTGGCTTCCATCATACCTTGTTTCAATCTTTCAGGATTCTTCTCGGCGAATGCTGATAATCTGGCAGTGACCTTTGGATCGGAACTAGAAACGTTATTGCCACGAACTTCAGTTCCCGCCATGCTAGATATTTTATCACGCAATGTTGAGTCTAATATCTCAAAACTTGATGATGCTGCAACGGAAACTTCATCTAATCCGGCTAATCTTCTTTTAGCAGGAGATAATGATGCTAGTTCGGCGGCATCACGTTGTTTATTTGATCTATCGTTAATAGCAGCTTGAAATCTATCTCCTTGTTTCCTATAAATTTGTTGTGCTCGACGTTCACTATTAGCTTCGGCGCCGTATTGATGGTCGCGTGCTATATTTCGAGATTTAAGTACTAGCTCATCTGAAATTTCATTGAGCTGCTTGCCTAGATCACCTTCATTTAATTGTGTAGATTCCGGTGCGGCACCAATGCTGTTTAATTTTTTATTGAGATCGTAAAAGAAATTCATTTTGTATTATCCTCTGGGGTTGGCGCCGGTTGCAGGCTTGGGTTGACGTTTCATTTTGCTCATGGGGCTTGTGTTGCCCATGGGTAAATCATTTGTTGTTTCTGCAGCAGGTGTGCGACCACCAGCTACAGTAAAGGTGCTTTTATATTCATTTTTCAATACTGCATGATCATACGGGTTTGCTGAATAATCTTTATTCAATGCTTTTTGTTTGTCATCGGGTGCAGGATAATCTGTATCCGTCAATAAATCTTTATTTTGAGCTGCGATATCTTGTGCTTCTTTACTAATACTGTCATCGTATGCAGCAGTTTGCATAATGATACGATTTGGATCAAGTCCCAATAGCTGTGCGATCTGTTTGATCTGTGGTTCAATGGCTGGATAACGGAATGACACATCCATTATGGTTACTGAATCGTTTTGATGAGAAGGGAAGCCGGCCGGTGTTTTTTGCACCGGTGTGGTCTTGGGTTTTGTGGCACTGACCACATCAAATTGGGATAATTTACCTTCTAATTCTTTAATAAATTCCGAGTTCACTTCACCCACGATGCGTATGCGATAATCATACACATGTTCGGATTCTGCGAGATATTCTTTGAAGTTTTTCATGTATAGGTTCCTATTGAGTATTTATACAGATTTAATCTTTTGATCCCGATTGCCAATCAGTCTTTCCAATAAATCATTACGGCTTAATACTTGTCCGGAGGCTGTTTCTGTTGGTTCTTCCGCTGTGGCTGTTTGATCTAATCTTGCTTTTTTCAATTGCAATTCGATAACTTTAAGTTTCTTGTTTAGCTTTGCTGTTTTGGCTGTTAAGGCATGCCCAAGCATGGTACTGGCCACAGCAAATATTTCTGCGGCATACCGGCTGTCGATGTTCATGCCAAGGTCACTGAGATTCTGGAAACTTTCTGTTGCCATTGTTGCTATCTTATCAAGCTCGGAATCCGAGGTGTTTAGATCACGCACACTGGGCAATGCAGCATCAATTTTGTCTAAGGCATCATCTATTTCAGCCAATGCTGTGCGTGTTTCATCAAGGGTAACTACGTCTACATTCGATGTAGTTGATGGGGCTAAGTCGAAGAGTTCTTCTAAGTGTCGTGACATATTATATTTACCGTATTTTAAATAAGGCTATAGAATAGTCCATCCTCTATGATCTTTCTTTACTTTGTATAATTTATCTTTTATTTCCTGGATTTCTGAAGAGATCGTTTTCTGTCAAAACCCGAAAGGTTATACCATTGTTTTGACACCATTTTTGAGCAGAGGCCCATTTGGCGTAGTTGATTGCCACCACTGCACGGTCTCTATTGCTCATTTTACTTTCAACTATGCTTTGTTTTTTGGGTTTGATTTCGATTAATTCAGCCCGCACAGTATTGTTTCGAGTGCGATAGGTTATAAGGAAATCCGGAATGTATTGGCTCATCTTACCGGTTATTGGATTGCGGTAAGGTATGGCTATACTTTCGCTTGCCCATTGCAGTACTTGATCATTGTTATCAACAAAACGCATAAAGGCATGTTCCCATGAACTACGAAAACGAGGTAATCCTTTACCTACATATTTTTCTAAATTCTTTATAGCATATTGCCCTTGAGAGAAGCGACTCATGCTTGCACATTTCTGGCTGTATAGATGTTTGGAGCCACCGGTGTTATCACTCCCAACAAGGTAGCAGGGCTTCGGAGCGAGTTTAAGTAGTATGCCATGCTAACACTAAGTTGTATACTGTCTTGACCTTCAAGTTGTTGCAATAATGTCAGCACAGGAGTGTCAATATCTTCTGCCACACGGAATAATGCAGTTGTAAAGTTCTCTGCTGCCAGGTTGGTTGTCATAACTGTTTTAAAAAAAGTTAACACAATATCGTATTCAGCAGCAGGAACATTAGCCGAATAGTTATAGAATTGATCAAATATACGTACTGTTTGATCAATATTGAAATTAGTTTCGTTTATGGTGCTCATGGATTAACCGGTTTAATTATAGCTGTTGTTGCTGGTGCGCGATTGGGTGTGGGGAAAAACACACCGTCAAGGGTACCAGTTGTAGCAGGTCTGGCCCCAACTCCTCCTGCTGTGCCTTGTGCCGTCGTTCCTATTGCGCCGCGTATTTGTCCAGGTAAACTTTGCTTAAGAATTGTTGTTGCTCCGGCCTTGACTTCGGTTAACGCTATTGAGGCAAGATCTTTGCCTTTAAATGTGTTATATGCTGTACCGGCTTTTTGCACAGCACCAATCACACCAGCTACCCCACCACTTTGTAAATCTTCAATTATGCCAATACCAGTGTCAATTAATCCGCCCTGTCCGAGAACAGTGGCTTTTGAGCCAGGGCGACTTATCGAGCTGCGTACTTCGTCGTAATACGCTGGATCAGCAAATCCAACAACATTAGTATCTGGACGAACGCCACTGACAGCACCAGTATAATATTTCACAGTTTCGTATTTTATAGTCATTGAATGACTCATAATACCATTGCCTTGTGCATAGTCATATGTATCGTGCGTGAAGTCTGTAATCATTGGATTGATTAGAACATATTCGGCAAATTTATGTTGACTTAATCCAAATATTTTAATGTCTCGAAAAAATGCTGGTTTTCCGCTGCCTAGACCGGTGACACCAACACCGCCGGTGCCATCACTAAATGATTCGCCTATGAATCCCCAATCGTTTACCACACGAGTAGAACTGTATATATCTCTGACGTTATAATCAAATCCTGGTTTTGAAGATGGACCAGTTCCCATAGTGCCGCTAGAATTTGGGGCCGATCCATATGCTTGTGAAGGATCTTTATAGTAATAGCTAAAATAATTATACCACATATTGCGAACACGATCGCCGGTGTCATCATGAAATTCTATTTTCACCGGGCCGTAATCAATCTTGGTCTGGACTAAGCGTTTTCGATTATATTGATTCATGGTCTCAACACCCATTGTATAATTAGGCAGTTGGATAGTTTTAACCAAGAGGCCTATTTCCGCAATGTCAGATCCGGTGCCCATACTTGCTTGCAATGCCGGGATTTGTGATGTGTTGAGAGTGAAATAAACGTGGAATAGAAACTTATTACGTGGGGAAAGATTATAGCCATTAGGTCGAAATGTCTTCGAAGCGTGGCTATAATCTTTCAGTCCATCGCTACCAAGAAATCCTTGTAGGAAGTCTTGACCAAATGACATTATAAATTACCCTTGGGTAACCCCGGTAGCCACGTCACCCAGGGCACGGCCAACAACTGCACCGACACCGCTGCCAACTGGGGTTTGTATAGCATTATCAAATCTCATGCTAAGAGTAATGGTAACTGGTTCGCTTGCAGAATAATCCATGCTATCATAATTTGCTTCTTTAATATAGCAGCCGTATATCTCCCAAGTTTCTAATGCAACTGGAGTACTAGTGCCATTACCACCATCTAGTACTTCAAATTTTATAATAAATTTATAATCAATGCCAGCCGATGCGCTGGCCTGTTCCATAAAATCAAACTGCTTCTGTAGTTGATAGCCAACTAATTTACTAACGTTGCCGTGAGCATCATCACGGATTTTGCAAGTTAAATCGCCCCAGGTATGTTTGCCTGCTAATTTAATAGTACTATTGTAGATTGGAATATCAATGTCGCCAAAACTTATAGTTGGACGTGTAAAATCCATTACCTGCTTGGTTAATTCCAATACATCACCACCACCACCACCAAAATTTTGAAACATCACCCGAAAGCGATATTTGAGTTTAGGCATTAGCAAGCCTTGTGCGGGATTACTTTGGTCACTGGCCAAAGGCACTGTTAGTTTAGTTAGCGATGAAACGGACATTTTGTTATCTCCTATATGCTTTATTTATGGTAATACTCATGAAAATAAAACCCCCATACTTTACTAGATCCTATCTTCTATATGTTATTTATTGTTAAATTTAAAAAATAATTCGTGGTTATTTTACTGGTAACTCTATTTAATCTTCAAAAAAATAGGCCAATTACGGCCTATTTTTAATCACTTACTGTTATGCTGCTACTGCGGTTGCTGCTAGGCTGGCCGCTATTTCGCCGGTGTTCTTAAGGCGTAGTGGTATGTAGATAAACTCCACTGCTTTAACCGGTTCAATTGCGATATCAACATATAATTCATTTGCATCAATGCGTGCCGGAGTGTTATTGGTTAAATCACACACCACCAGATAATCGTATATACCACGTTTTGCAATCAAATCATTCATCAATCCACTTATAGCATTTTGTATTTGATTACGTGTGATCTGATCATTTGGCTCAAACAAGTATTGTTTACCGATACCTTCTAATCGACTACGTATAAATGCTATTAAGCGTGACACATTGATACGATTCATTGCGCTACTAACTGTGGTGGCTGTTTTGTTGCCAAAGTTAGTAATACCGATACCTGGGACAAAAGTTATTGGATTAATATCAATATTGTATAATACATCACGCAATGCTTGGCGAACACCAATAGTTACAAATTCTCCAGTTGTTGCATTAACATATCCGATACGTGCAGCATTATCAATAACGCCACGACGTGTTCCTGCTGGGGCTAACCAAGGATATGCTGCGGCATCTGAACGGATAATAGTGCGAATCATCATGTGACTTGGTGGTTGTACCACTGCACTTCCGCTAAGATCGGTTGTTTGGCAACTTGGATAAAACACGCCAAGATATTCATCATTGCTTGAAAGACCATCTTGTGTCGCAATGCCGGCACCACTGCCGTTTGTGCTCCAATCTGTTAATGCTGTAGTATCTGGGCCCAAGCGCAATGGTGTATCACCAATAACAAAGCATGTTTGATTGCGATCATTATTGAGTTCTACCATATTCATTATCAGTTCTGGATACTGTGGGCAAGCCATAAGATTGAACTCGCGTTGTTCCTCTCTGATATCAACACTGGCATCAATTCCTGATTTTAATGCAGCCACAATAAGGGCTCGTTGTGCTTGACGACCCATGTATGGCGAACCGTCAGATTTATTACCGGATGCTGTTACCCATGCATTGGTTTCTGTTGGCAGAATACTGTCTGGATAATCGGTTGCATTAAAGTAATCAACTTGGAACGATTTAACGTTGTATCCGCTACGACGTGTGTTAAACAACAGCATGCCTTGTGGGTATAATGCAGGATCTGGGGCATCAAGATCAAGATAATCACTTGTTAATAAACTGACGATAGTTGGAATATCCCCTGTGATAGGATTAGTGGTGCCATTTGGTGCCCAACGTGCATCGGCAAACAATACTCCATTCTCTGTGGTTTGATCTGTGTTGTTTAATGTTACCCATTGATCAACACCGCTAACCAAACTCCAACGATTAATAACTGGATAGTTGTCAAGGTCTGACGTATCAATCCAAAGATCGCCATATGCCAGTGGTGATGCTGCTGTGTTGGTTTGTGTAGTTGGTGCTGTTGTGCTAAAGATTGGCCCGGCAGCATTGGTAAGCGACAGATTATCACCGCGAACATCATTTGTAACATTCTGATAACCGTACCAAGCACCATCATCTTGTATCATTATATCTACTTGACTTGTGGTAGAATAATACCAGGTGCTGCCATCTGCAGGATCTTGATCTGGTTCCGTACTACTTGCTGTGTATGGAAAGAAATCTGGGTTGGATGTAAACGAAGATAGTCCTAGAGTGATTCCAAACAATGTTACTCCTTCAATAGTGGCATTAAAGCCAGCTGTGGCAATAGGTGTACCTGTTGCGGATGCTAAATTTATAATACCGCCGGCGCTGTGTTCAAATACTATCGCACCGGCACTGTTAATGCTAGCACTAACATATGGTACTGCAGCCGCACTGACTGCCGAGACAAAAGCAGCAGCCGTTGTGCCTGTTAACGTTGCAGTAACAGGTGTAGAAAAAGTAGCCACACCAGGAGCTGTTGCTGAAATAGTAAATGTGTTGCCAGAAACAAATGGACCAGGAGTATCGGTATCGCCGGTTATAATAGTGCTGCCGGATTGAAATCTTTCAAATATCTCAAGCGCAGCTAAATCGGGCGTTGCAACGGTTGGATTTAATCTTGCATAAGTGGTGCCAACTGGTATGTTTATCCCGCCACCAACTGGATCAAGCCCGTAGGTTGCTGTGCCACCATTGGTATAAATTGGTACTGGTTGTTGCACAAATGTTCCAAGTACGGTGCTGTATTTTTTCAATACTAAATTCGCTCCAAGATTAACATTGGTTGTTTTTTGCCATACAGAGCCAGTTGGTTCTGGCTGCACATCTGTGCTTCTCCAGCGTGGTGTTGTATAGTTTGGTGATGCCTGGAATGCTGGTGCGTAATAACTAGTTGGGGTAATTCCCAATGTTGTTAATGTAGTTCCGGTACCATTAGCTATAGCTATTATTCCTTCGTTGGCTGTGCTACCGTCAGCTGTGGCTGTGCTATTAGCATAGATAAACAGTTTGCCATCGATCGCTGCAGAATAAACACCAGTTATAGCTGCTGTATTGATTGCTTCTGACAATTTGGTAACTGTATTGTTAGGCCCGGCAGGAACAGCAACACTGGTCCCGTTAATTATAATAGTCTGCGCGGCTGTTAAGCTGGTTGGTGCCAACGTTCCTGACACTGTGGGCCAGGCCGTTTTCCACTCATCGCTACCTAATGCTACCCAGGTGTTATATAGATCACTTAGCGCAGTGGCTGATGTTTGTGCCGAGGTTGGACCACCACGCTTGAAATATATAGAGTTCAGAGCCTGATTAGTAACAACAACAGCACTTACTGCATAGTCACCAATACTTCCAATACTTTGTATTGGTGCGCTGCCGCCCAATACTACATCAGCAGTATCGGTAATTACCAATGGCACTTTATTACTAAATGCCGAGGTAGTTATGTTCCACTGGAATAGACCCCATACGGTGCTGGCAGTATCAAGCCAATAAGTTCCGTTTACGGGAGCAGCAGTTGGCCGGGTTAAACTTGCAGTAAGCGCAGTAAGATCAATATCTGCACGTTGCACATACGCACGATTGGTGCTGCCCAATGCCGAGTATGCTGCAAGCAAGCCGTATTCATTTAGCTCGTAACCATTAATTGGCGTGCCAGCTGTAGTTTTGTAGAAGAACGGAACGCCAAATGTGTTTGCCAAATCGCGTTGACTTGTGATCAAATATACTTTATTAGCATTTGCTTTTAGTGTGCCAGCAGCAACGCCCACACCCGCACCAGACACTTTGTTCTGTGCAGTGGCAAGCAGTATGTAAGGTACCGAATTGGTTGCTGCAGGGATGTATTGACTTTCGTCAATCAATGTTACTTGTACGCCGGGTGAAGTCAGTGCCATGGTTAAATCCTTTTTCTAGTAATGATATTTATGAATTTAACCAAAAAAACGTCATTGTAACTGCCCTTTCTGAAAGGGTTTGTTTATAAATACCTTATGAGACCTATGTGTTCAGCGTGTAGACAACGATCTTGCGCAGTAAATTATCATTGCGGTGATCGCATATATTATCGCGGTCGATGCGAACAATGTATACGCAAAAAGAAGAAAATTAAACCACAAGTACCAAAATGGCAAACGGCAGGCTACAAGAAAAAACCCACATGCGACCACTGTGGGTTCAAGGCAAAATATAGTGCCCAATTATGGGTGTATCATGTGGATGGCAATCCACATAATTGCGATCACCGTAATTTAAAAACTGTTTGCATGAACTGCACAGCGGCGCTTACGTGGCTGGATTTACCGTGGAAACTGGGTGACTTAGAGATAATACCAGATCGTTGATACTCTTGTATAGATCATCTAGTAGACCATTGTTATCAAACACATGGTCAAATTTAGTACCAGCCCATGCCCACTCACTTAGATGGATTTTGTATTTTATCGGGCTTTCTTCCTGCTCAGCAGTACGCATCATTTCTCCACGCCGCATGATAGCTGAGTTGTTATACTCTACTGCCCAGTTATACCAAGGTGGTACATCACCACGAGTAACACGCACAACAATCCCACCCTGATTACGTATAGCTTGGATTTCATTGACGAACCTACAATCACTAATGACCACATCGTCGGTTATTTTCCGTATCTTGTTTTCTAAACTGGCGATCCAGGTGTCATCATGAAAGCTTTTACGAACAACTTCGGTACCCCATTGTTGTAACACCCATCGTGGGGTTAGGTGTGGAAGATTTAAGCGGTTGGCCCACCATGGATCTACTTGTTCTCGCCATTCCCGACTTTGGCGTGTGCGTCCTTCTAATAGGGTCCGATCCCATCCAAATACTGCTGCCACAGAATCTTTAAGAGTGCTGGCGAAACTTTCTCGACGAAACTGATGTATGTTGGCTAGATAGTCAGCTACTGTGTCTTTTCCGGACCCTATGAAACCCATAATTCCAATGATCATGTCAATGCCTTTATGTCGAGATGTTTTAACGTTGCTTGCAGCATATCAATTTGCCGCCGGCAATCTTCTAATGCATTGTGACTGGTGGGCGGCTTAGGCAAATCGGGCCATAATGAATACACAGTGCGAGCGTCACGCACAGTATAAAATTTCCAGGGCAATGGCATTTTATAACTTTTATAGGCATGCTCGAGTATGTTAGCGTCAAACGTGGGTCCATTTGCCCAGAAATGTTTGCTCTGCCAGATAAATTTTCCAAGCTCTTCCAAGGATTGTTGCAGTGGAATACGGTTTTCTTCGCCAAATGCTTCTGCCTGTGCTGCTGCAGGTTGTTTGGCCCACCACTCTATTGTGCTTTGATCGATGCTTCTGTTTGGTTGGCTATCTGTATCGATGCGGGCGTAATAATGTTGCGGGTAATATCCGGTGCTGAGCGGATCAAACATCTGCCCGGCAATGGTGAGGATACAGGCATCGGGTCCTGTACCGATAGTTTCAATGTCTACCATAATTGATCGCATGCTGTTATTATAACAGCAGGTGCGATATTTGTCAAGTGGTAATTATCCTATAATCCAGGACAAGGGCTGCGATCCATCTACATACATTTTGAGTTCTTCTATCTTAGCATCCATAGCAGTTTGTGCTTCGGATTTCATAGCAGTACCGTTTAGGGTTCCACCACCTTGTGGGCCTGCTATATTGGAGAATTTCTCACGTGCCTCACCAATTATCATCTTGCAATTGGCTACCATGTAATCTCGTATCCATTGTACTATTTGAAAGTCCTGCAACAGATTCACTTCTGGTTTGAGATTGTAGGTCCACAATAACACATGTTCTCCAGTGGCCTTGGGATCACGTATGAGTTGCAGTTTCTTGGTGACTTGGTTCCATGTGAAATTCATAAACCCACCAAACATCCTGGCAGCAAGTTCTACATATTGCGAGTAGAAATCATATGTGGCAAGCCCGCCCGACACATTAAAGTTCATCAGATATACATTCAAACTAGCTTGGCTAAATGGGTCAAAATTGGATGAGAATGGGCCGGCGCTATCACCAAATGTGCGTCGGAATATCTGTCTGACTGTGATCACTTCTTGTGGCAATGTGTAGATGTTTACGTCTCTAACTAACTCCATAAAGGTGTAACTTTCTTCGTAGGCATTTTGCGCCCGCTGCCGGTAAACACCCACAGTTTTTTGATATGCTGCTTCGTAATGGGCCGGATCTAGTTCAAGATCAACAATACCATCACCTATTTGCAGCCGTACATATTCTATAAGATTTTGCTTTAGTGTTTCCAGTGTAGATTCGGCCATGCCTAACTCCAGTCACAGGTATTTAGCCAATCGCTATGCTATTTTGTACCTTTCCTTACAGAGAAGATCTGTTTGAATTTAGGATAAGCAGGGCAAAATTTACATTGTGCAATTGGATTATCTATATTGCGTAAAAATTCAGCACCATGTTCTTCAAAATCTTCCACAGCCAATGGCTTATATGAATACAGCAATTCTCGATCTGCGTCGGACAGTTCTAAATGATGCTGCTGATCAAACTCTGGCAACAATGCTGCCGGGCCACATTTATACAGCTTGCCTCTTATGAAGTGATAGCTTTTATAAATGGCCATCGGACAATGTGAATGAGCTATATGTATATCACTATTATTCAGCGTCCATTTACCTGGTGAGACAGGTACTAAGGCACTCTCAGTAAATTTGTCTTGCAGCTGGACTCCAATGCTTACTTTATTACTGTCGGTGAATAACCAATCGTTGTTGCTGCTGGAGCCTGGTGGAGAATCGTTGCGTGTTACGGTGCCTTTAAGGAACTTGTTAATTTCGGTAAAAATTATATCAGCTTCGTTGATATTATGCACACCTATTTGCATGTATGCAATATTGGCTAATAATAATTCATAAAGTCCCGGCACATAGTTAATACGGAAACCATTGCTTAATATCTGTGGTCGACGTTGCAGTATCCTTTGTAATCCAGTGGCCCATTTAATGATATCTGGATTTAGCAATGGCTCGCCACCTAAAATAACCGGATGTATTATCTCAATATGATCGGCCCAGGCTTGATATGTTGATTCATAATCTGCCCACCGTTGCCAGCCTGTGAAGTGATGATCGTTAAATCTATTACATCCGTCACAGGTTAGATTGCATACATTGGTTATATAATATTCAACCTTGGGTATAACGATCTTGTCAGCATCAGGCATAGACCAATATTTAGCCGGCTCGTAATATGATCAAGTTGTCTGTGCCACGGCCATTAAACTTGGTCTCGGTGGCTTTGATATCTTTAAACACTTTACGAGCCCCGGGCTTGCCTCCTGTTAGCAATGCTTTGATTTGTTCTGCTGGTTTGCGAAGCGTCTTCTGTTGGGTTTCGGCTGTGCTATATCCAACAATGCTATTGTTCTTCACACCAAACGTACCTAGATGCGAATCAGCAACAACATGGATAAGCTTGCGTTTCTTTACGTCAAACAGCCAAGCCTCGGATGCGTTAACAAGTCGTGTTGCATTTTCGCTAACCAATTTAAGTTCTGGAAATGCTTTAAGATACTTAAACTTGGCCACTTGACGTTCGGGAGGCACTGCCTTTTTCTTGCGCGGTTTACGTTCAACTTTCTTGATTTGCACGTAAGCACCGCAGTCCGTAATTACCAGTTCGGCAAACTTGATTATGTTCTTTAACTGCACTTTATTGAAGTTGCTATAACCCTCAACAAGGTCAGCATCTTTGCCATTGACTACTTCTTCAAATTCCTTAAGATAGTTTTTCCAAATGTTTGCAATCTCACCAACCATTTGTGGGGCGATGTTCATGCTTCGCATGGCCGCAACCGGTTTATAATCGGCGTTGAGCTTACATCCGTTGATTATGAATTCATCAAACATGCCTTCGAGCTCGCCTGCACATTCGCCTACTTTAGCACGAAGGCGGTCCTGGATGGTGACGGCCGGCACTTCCAATTTATCCGCTGTCTTAATAAGGCTTTTAGGTGCAGTAAGACATTTTGTAACATAGTCGGCGATTCTTTCTTGCTCCAATGCACTTACGGCAAGGCCTGCTACGTTCATGCGGCACAGCCAGCCCATGGTGTTGATAATCTGTTTGTCAGGCACTGTACGGAATTGTTTAGCATCTGCCACACGGCCACTGCGATGCAGCCAATCAACTACAAAGTCATGTGCTTCTTTTTTGCCATAACTGTAATTGTACCAATTGAATGCTTTGATAAGTGATGCTTGACGGTTTTCTGGCGATGCGGGTTTATCCCACGTTGGTTCTGGGCCAGTAAATTTGTCAAAGGTGCGCGGTACCATGCCTTTAACTCCAGCACGGTTCATCTCTACTGCTGCCGTTGCAACTGCCGGTGCCGCAATTACAACTGACTTGCTTTTTTGTGTAATTTTAGCCGGCTTGCTTTTTTGTTTAGTCGTGGCCATAAATGCTCCTTGGAGATTGTGATACTAAATCGGGTTCGGATTCAACAAGCAAAGCACCACCCAACATTTGGTGATATAGTTCAGCCATGGATTTGATGTAAAACTGCATGATTTTGCCCTGTTTAGTAATCAACGTGTATTTCATTACTATCTCCTTGTTTTTTACTATACAAACATTATAGCATGATCGGTGTTTCTTGTCAACCATACAATAATCTTGCAAAAACTATATACTTTTCAAGCTGATCTAGCTGGTCTTCACACTGTTTATCCAGCTCATTGTACTTTCTTGTAATGTGCCGCTGCCGTTGGCATATAACAGCCTCTTGGCTGCGCAAAGTGCGTATTTTGTCCACAGCTCGAACCATACGATCAAGATCCTGCCGTGCTTGTTTATTGCGCATGGTTTTAACCAAGCTTGCGGCATGTATATAACGGGTAGCAAAATCTGTCATGGTTTACATTATAACAGGTGTTTATATTTGTTGTCAAATTACTTATAAATATATTCAGCAACAGGAGAATCAAAATTCCAAGATTAAGTATGTATCGTCCAAATAGGACGTCTGACTATCAATTCCTTGATCGTACCATCAAGGAGATGTATACTGTTGGCGGCCTAGATATTTACATTCACAAATACCTGGGACCAATTGTTGATACCACCGGCACAGGTAATGCAGATGCTACACTTCCAGTTTATGATACTACTAACCCATTATTCATTGAGGATCTGCTGTTATTAGAAAACCGTGATCGCGCATATGACCCCAATGTTTATATCATGCGTGGTGTGTATAACACCCAAGACATTGATTTTGACCTTACACAATTTGGCCTATTCCTTAACAACGATACCATATTTGTGACTTTCCATTTCAATAACATGATTGATACATATGGTAGAAAGCTTATGAATGGCGATGTTATCGAAGTCCCAAATTTGAAAGACTATTATCCGTTAGATAGTGCCATTGCTCGTGCTATACCAAAGTATTATGTGATCCAGGATGCTTCCTATGCCAGCGAAGGATTTAGTCAAACTTGGTTACCACACCTTTGGCGTGTGAAGGCCACCCCATTGGTAAATGCTCAAGAGTATAATGACATTACTAACAAACCATTTGAACCAGAAAACATATGGGATAATGGGAATTTTTATCCTGCCGGTACAATAGTAAATGCTGGTGATGTGTATTATCGCGCTAAACAAAACGTACCTGCAGATATTGATATTACCAATACAGCATATTGGGAAGTGAAAACACCCAATACTATTGCCGAGGTTACTTCTACACGTAAGAAGGATCTTGAGATCAACGATGCTATACTACTACAGGCTGATGTTGAAGTGCCACTAAGTGGATACGATAATGGCAAGTTTTATATTTTAGCCACTGCGGATGGACAACCTGCTGGCGCAGGACTAACAGCAGACGGTTCTACCACAGTAGATGGATCACAAGGCGGCGAAGGCACTACACCAAAGAGTTTTGGTTATGCCATGGGTTACTTAACTGGTGACAATAAAGCGCCAAACGGATTACCAGTAACACCGGGTGTTAGCTTTCCGACTAATCCAGCTGCTGGTGATTATGCGTTACGGTTGGATTATCTTCCTAACCGTTTGTTTAGATATAATGGTGCGATATGGGTTAAAATTTCCGATTCTGTGCGCACCGATCTTAACAATGGTCCAGATAATTTGACCCTCCGCAGTAGTTTTGTAAATAACTCAGCAGAAGTACCAACCACCGACCGTGGACCAATTCCGTCAAGACAGAGTTTAAGTGAGATACTTAAACCCAAAGCGGATAACGGTGGATAAGGAGATCTAAAATTCAATCTTACTTTTTTGACGAGCAGATACGCCGTTACCTATTACAGTTTACCCGTATGGTGAGCTTGTTCCAGATTGAATATGGGCGCAATGAACAAGGTACTACTGACTTGGTCCGCGTACCTGTACGGTATGGTGATGCCAGCAGACAGGCTCAAACTATTATACAACAAAATTCTCGTAACAGTTTACCAAGCACACCGCTAATGACATTTTATATAACTGGCCTGGACTATGATCGACCACGCATGCAAGACCCATCCTACGTTAATAGAGTTGCTGTAAGGCAACGTACTTACGATACTAACACAGATACATACGAAACTACACAGGGAAATGCATTTACTATAGAACGATTAATGCCTGTCCCGTACAAGCTAACTATAAATCTTGACATGTGGACATCTAATACCAATCAAAAGATGCAATTATTTGAGCAGATTGCTACATTGTTTAACCCTTCGTTGGAAATACAAAGCACAGATAACTTTCTTGATTGGACTAGTCTAAGCACGGTTGATCTTGAAAGAGTAAATTGGTCAAGTCGTACGATCCCGCAAGGTGTTGACGATGCGATTGATATAATGACTTTGACATTTAACATTCCGATTTGGATTTCGTCCCCTGCTAAAGTTAAAAAATTGGGTGTAATTGAACGCATTGTAGCAAGTATCTATGATGCTAAAGGCGATGCATCTAATGCTATACTTGATAACGATTTGTTAATGGGCACACGTCAAATGTTTACGCCATATGGTTATCAAGTAGTACTTATTAATAATATATTACAAGTATTGCGACAACAGCAAGTAGTAGATGAACCCAATGATAGTTTGGCATTGCCGGACTTAATTTACACCAGTAATCTACTATGGTCTGGAGTAATTGGAGTATATGGCGCGCTGCGTCCGGGTATTAGCCAAGTGCGATTAGATCAACCAGACGGTAGCCAAGTCGTAGGTACCATAGTGTTACAACCAAATGATGATCGATTTGCCATATTCACTGTTGACGAAGATACTATACCACAAAATACCATTGGTCCAATAGATGCTGTTATCAATCCCCTTGCAAGTGGGCCCGGCGACGGATTAGATTCAAGTCTGCTTGGGCAACGATATTTGTTTACCGAAGCAACCGGCAACGTTATCAACGTTGGTCCAGCAGTGGCATGGCAAGGAACAAATGGTCACCAACTAGTGGCCAAGGCCAACGACATTGTGGAATACGATGGTGTGGAATGGGTAGTGGTATTTGAAAGTGCTACGTCACAAAGTACAATACAATATGTTACAAACATAACTACAGGCACACAGTATCAGTGGACTGGTAACTCGTGGGTTAAATCTTATCAAGGCCTCTATCCTGGAGGCGAATGGAGTCTGGTATTGTAAATGCCGTAGGAGCGTGGTTTTACGCTATTGATACACAACGGTATCTATACTTGATGCGCAACGACTCACGGCATCAGGGTACTTGGGGATTGCCAGGCGGCAGGATCGAAACTGGAGAAACTTTGCTGCAGGCATTGCAACGTGAATGTCAGGAAGAATTGGGCAGTATGCCAGATTATCTACGGTTGCTACCTTTAGAAAAATTCACCAATTCTAGTTCTAACTTTGTGTATCACACTTTCTTTTGCTCTGTGACTAAAGAATTTATTCCTACATTAAATGATGAACATGTTGGTTGGGCATGGATTAAAAGTGGACAGTGGCCGCGTCCTATGCATCCTGGACTCTGGTCTACGGTAAACTTCGATGCTGTGCAAAGTAAAATTATCAGCATTGAACAAGCCTTGCAATAGATGTTATGATTGTAAACTGTAGATATATTCTAAAAATTTATCTATTACAATATGTTTCAGATTTGGTATAGAATCTAGTTCAGATATCCTGGCTGTGGTTGCACCTGTTACTCTAAAAAAACGTGTGTTGGGATAATCTTTTGTTATAGTGCGTATTTGTCGTATCCAATTGCCGGTAAATGTAGGTAGTGAGGTTGGTGGTTTATAAAATTCAGTGCCGGCGTATATATTGTTAAAGAATTGATCTGGTGTTGGGCCACAATCAAACCCTATGAGATATATTTGTTGGTTTTGATCTATGGCTGCTATACCGGCTGCTGCCGGACCTGAACTAAATCCATAGTACTGTTTTGGTATGGCAAGAGCACCTAATCCTGGCAAGGGTTTCCTGGTATAAAAAACATGATCGGTGGCATATCCTAGCTCTTGGATACGCGCAGAGATAGGTTTATCTGTGGCAACAAGCACATTAGGTTCAAACTCTGTGTATAGTGAGTTACATCCGTAAATTTTACCGTAAGGACGCAGGCCATTAAGCCCGAGCCCTTTACGTGAAATGCCGTTACCTAATACGAATGCTATCGTCATAAAAAATCCTCTCCGTATTTAAGGAGAGGATTTAAGGGTTGCTAAAAAATTACGATGTTACGTTCTGGATAATTACTGGGCTGACTAAGTTCTGTTGTCCAGCTACGTTGGCTGCGCCAGTTGTACCAGATTTAATCACTGTGCCTTCATCTGTGAAGAAGTTAGCAGCGTAACGTACATCATTAATCACGTCTGCAGCAGCATAGCTGTTGGATCCACCTGTCCAATCAAGCATCCACTTGTTGGTAAGTTTGCTGAGATACAATTCTGAAGAATCGTTTTGCATCCAGGCGATACTCATGTTGCCATTTGTGGGTGAAGCTGCATCAGATAAGATGCAAGTGCCTATTAGATTAACACGGCCGGTGCCGGTATCTGCATTTGCTACTGTGGCTGTAAATGTTGTGCCGACGGCTGCATTCGGAGCACCGCTTGCTGCCCAGTCGGTGTCACCCACTGTGGTAATTCTGTATGCATTGCCGACCACAAGAGCACTAAGGCTGGTGGTGTCGCCCACCAGATACTTGTGTGCACCTTTTTGACGTATGATATATCCGGCATGTGTACCGGATGCTGAGCCAGAAGCTAATGTGATATTAACTTCGACCACAATCCTTGGAAATGTTGTGGTTGTTGCTGTGCTGCTGCTGCCGCCCACCACGCCCAAGAACTGTATAGCTGATAATCCTGCCACAGTTGGTCCAACTGGTGCTGTGAGACTGCCTTGGTTTGGATAACCTTGATCAAGTGGAACTGCTGCTGCCGCATCGTATTGTTGGATTTTAAGAGGTCTTCCCATTTTGTTTGCTCCTTAATGTAAGTTGGCGTTCTAGGCCTACGCAGTATGGAAACTGCATAAAGAGCATTATTGCCCTGTATGGATTATTTATGCAAATACATTATTTTACACCCAACGGTACACGGAATTAAATAGGGTATGAACTTAACCTCCGGTGAATTAATAGAACAAGGGAATCAATTGCGTGAACTAACCAAGCCAGAAGAAGCATTGGCTTGCTATGCTTGGGCATTTGTGTCAGATCCAGAATCTGCTGCTGCATTTAATAACTATGGCAATGTGCTGCGAGAAGTAGGATATCCTGCAAGAAGCATACCATTTTTACAACATGCTATCTTGCTTGATCCCAACAACGTAACATTTAAAATGAACCTTGCTATTTCACACTTGCTGTTAGGCAATTACAAAGAAGGATGGGCAGGCTACGAAGCACGATGGAAATACGAACACCTAGCCGGTAGTTTGCCACAACACTCACAACCACGGTGGGAAGGCCAAGATCTTAAAGATAAAACCCTACTGGTGGTGGGGGAACAAGGTCACGGTGACATCATACAACATTCTCGTTTCTTGTTCCATCTTCGCTCGTTAGGTTGTAAAATTACATTGCAAGTCACAGATGGATTGCGTCCATTATTAAAACCTGGTAACATAATATCTAAAACCATAGGATATCTTGACAAGCCCGGTGAGTTTGATTACTGGGTTCCTATCATGAGCATTGCTCGCGTGATCGGAGCAACACTGGATAATTTACCACAGAATCTCAGCTATCTTAGTGCCGACGCGCTAACGGTGCAGGAATGGAATACTCGACTAGGCACCAGAACAAAATTACGTGTGGGATTTTCCTGGAGTGGCCGGCGAGATGCCTGGCTTAATCGACACAAGGGCATGCCATTTGTGGATATGCTAAACTTGATTCTGAAGAATCCCGAATATCAATGGGTCAGTTTACAAGTTGATGCAACCGCAGAAGAAACACAAGCATTGGCTGCTGCGGGTGTTGAGTTGTATCCCGGCGCTATACAAAACTTTGCAGATACTGCTGCCTTGATTACAAATTTAGATGTGGTGCTGTCTGTGGATACTGCCATTGCACACTTGTCTGGGGCATTGGGCCGTCCTACCTGGATCATGCTTAGTCAATTTGCTGTGGATTGGCGTTGGCTGTTGGATCGTGACAGTAGCCCGTGGTATCCCTCTGCCAAGTTATTCCGGCAACCCCGACGTGGTGATTGGGCCAGTGTTACTGATAAGATCGCACGTTTTCTTAAACTGTTCAAGATCTAACTCTGATAGAATTCTGATAAGTAATTGATACTTTACTGTTGGGGCAATATGCGCAAATTCTTAGATATTATCGAACACACTCTATTTGAAAGTCGAGGGCTTGGTGCCCGAACTGCCGGAGAAGAATTTGTAAGTACAACTAATCCCAATGATAAAATTTTCTTGCAAGATGTAAAATTTTATCCAAGTAAAGGAGGACAATACAATAGTCCAACTGAAGTAGCAGTAGACGTGCAAAAAATAACAAAATCATTGAAAAATAATCAAGTGGATGTTATTGGCAATTTTAAAAGCAACGATTTAGCATTTGGCGTAGCTACATTTAACACGCCAGATGGTCAATTGCAAAGCTATATCAAACCATTTCGTTCTATTAACCCAGATCCTTCTCAAAACTCCTGGAGCAATCAAACTGGTATTCCAGGATATAGGTATAATAGCAAGGTGGCTGCAAAAAGCCAAGCTGGGTTGATGCCACAGGATATATTAACACAATCAAGCAATCTAAGTCCCAAAGATATTGTTTCTCAAATTGCAGAAAAATTTGGGATTGACAGCCCTCTTACTATTTTTGCTGCGCAGGTGGCTCAAGGTACTCCATTTCCAATCACCATGGCGGCACCGAGTGACATTGAATTTACTGCATTTACCAACTACTTTTGTGAACTACTACATCCAATATCATTGTTGGTCGGAACAAGCACCGGCAATGCCAATGATGCTGCAATTGAGTTCCTTGGCCCGACTGGATTTTCTAAAGCAAGTATTAGCTTTGGTATGGATAAAACCGAAGGTCTTTCGGATAGTATTATCACAAACCCCGAGGGTGGCCGGCTCAAGGTCAGTTCAAAAGCAGCAGCCGGAGCTCAAGCCAGTGCAAAAAACTTACTTGATCTGTCGAGAGAATCTAAGCAGGTGAGCAGCAAGGATCAGAAAGAAGTGTTGCAGGTTATTGATACTGTGATACGTAGTGGAGCGAAAAATGCTCCACTTGTGCTTGGCAAATATTACAATATCATTTCTGAAAAAGATGATAAAGCAATCCAAGACTTGGCTGGAAAACCATTGATCAGCTTAAAGGCTGCCAATACGTTACCACTTAGCAAGAATCTAAAATCGTTAATGAACGAAAGATCCACTGCCAACACCGAACAGATTAATCTGTATTTCCATCTTGTCGCTGCGGTGGCTCACAAGGTGGCCGATCATATCAATGATACCACTGAGTTTAGTCGTGTGGCTTCTAAATTGTTGAACAATGGTGCATTGGTACAGGTGTATACCAAAGCAAAACAACAAGGCAGCACCTGGATTATAAACTCGTTTGATGCACAATGGCCATCAACAGCCACAACTGGAGTTAAGTTTAGTGCCGCAAAGAATTATTACAGCACCGGCATCAAAGGTAATTTTACTTTTAAAATTCTTAGAAATGGTGCGAAAGATATTGAAGACGATACCAATATTCCTAGTATCGATACTGCGATTCCTGCAGTTGATGGGACCGACTACGAAGCACCACGTAGTAATTTAAAAGCAGCTGATACTGTTGGTGTTAAAAAATCTACTCCAGCTGCCGACGAAAAGAAATTTGGTCGCGCTAAACAGCGTTAACTTAATTTTATTACTTCAACAGTTTACGCAATTTCTCACCGGTCGTCAAGTTTTTTTTGGTAGTGGTCCGACCTTCGGCGTATGTGCCTGGACCATTGCTTTTCTTAATCGGGCTTGTACTTCCAGTGCTGTTTGACATATCAATTGCTTGATCCGCAAGTGCTTTTAATGCATCACGTACTTTGGGATTTCCTATCTTATTGCCTTGATTAGCACTTATTTTTTTCCATAACTCAGCAAGCTGTGCAGTTGCCGGAGTTATTAACTCTACCATCTGATCTGGAGTAAATTCTGTTTGGTCTGCTGAACCACTTGCTACCGCTGCGTCTGAACCACTGGCTGCTGCGTCTGAACCACTGGCTGCTGCATTTGAGTCACCGGCTGCTGCGTTTGAACCACTGGCTGCTGCATCTGAATCACCGGCGGCATCAGCAGGAGTAATGGACGGTGCGATTGGAATATTTAAATCTTTGAATGTCTTTTGAATTAATCCATCTAACACGCCCATTTTCTTTAGGAAGGTAGCTACTTCTTGTGAGTCCACTGTTCCTTCGGCAGTTTGGTCGCCATAGTTTTTTTGCCACCAAAGCTTTAATTTATTATATGTAATCTTGTTGGTTGCTGATTCCCAACCAGATTTGGCCGCACCTTTAATAGAATCCCAAATCCCTTCGTTGATCATTAATTGCTTAACACAATTACGGAATATTTGATCTACTCCGTGCGGTGTCAAATACACTGCACTATGTTGGGGGAGATTCATACCTTCTTGTAATTTCCAAATGCTCCGAATCTTTTTGTAGTTGATTGTTTCTGCCAGTCTCTTTGGGCCAACCGCTGCTGGATTTGGAGTATACTCACCTCTGGCTACTTTGGCTGCGGTATCTGATGCGGTGCCTACTCCTTGATCGTATACTGCACTTCCTGATTCAGCCGGGATGTTAATTGTTTGTCCAGCTCGTAATACATCGGGATTTGTGATATCAGGATTTGCAGCCATTAATTCTTCAACTGATATTCCGTTGTCTTGTGCAATTGTGCTTAAATTATCGCCACTTACAACATTATACGTTGACACATCTGGTACAACACCGCCACCACCACCTGCATCGGAACTGCCGATGGCTCCAGCTGCTGCAGAGATTGCTCCAGTTTTAAAGCCTTTCCATAACGCACTGCTTAATTTGTCACCTTGCAGCAATCTATCAATTGTGCGTACTCCGGCAAGTATGGCTGCACCACCAAGGCCCCAACCACTTATACCTGCTAGGATAGCTATGGCAGCATATATTGCCCCTTGCGTCTTTGGATATTTTGTGGCAAATTTCTTGTATGTATCAAGTGCTTTAGCAATTGCTCCTTGATCTCCACCTGCTCCTTTTAAAACATCCTTTTGAATATCGTTAAATGCTGTGTCAAATCCGCTTACTGGACCACTTAATGCTATTTTGGTTTTAAAATCTTCCCATTTTGCTGCAACTTTTGATGCTGCATCTGTGCCTTTACCAAGAAAAGTCCTATTACTTGCTGGCGCATCACCTGCCTTGGCAACATTGCCTCCGGCTGCTGCACCATCTGCTATCGCTTTAAATAATGAATCTATCTGTTGTTGTGATACTGGCGATTCGTTTAAGATCGCCCCAATGTCGTGCCATTCTTGATATATGCGTCGATATTCCGGATGGACAAAATGCTCTAGCATTTGTTGATGACGGGTTTTCTTGCCTTCCATTATATCTAACAACACAGTCATATTATCAAGTTGGTGCATGGTTACTCTCCAGTGTGTTTATTTATGCAAATTAGGCAACTTGTTGTATACCTGCCAATGTCCACCCAGAACTACCTGTTATGGGCTTTTGTAAGTTCCACACTTCTTCAAAGGCAACAGCAACAGTTTCTCCATCATCTCGTATCTGACCGACGAAACGAACACTGGCAACATACATCTGAACATGCTGAACAGTTTCAACTACTACTTCCAGTAACTCAGCATTGAGTGTGACTACTTCAGTATGTTGTTGAGCTCCTAGACGCAAATCGAGTTGCGATTTAAATACCGCAAACATTTCATCGGTACTCATGTCACGTAACATTTCAATATCATTGAGATCGTTGGCTTTTTGCAGATTTATAAAGGATAGCTTGGCGTGCTTTATAAAATTAATAGAATCAAAATCATACGGAATGTTTGGACCAGTCGGAATGTTGCTGGTTGTGCGTGATTGCCCAATCACACTTTCTTGCTCTAACATCGTGTAGTTGCTGACACCTCCGGCCGGTTCCCGAGGTGCAGGTGATTTCATGAAGAACCGTATGGCCAACATCACACCACCAAATACCATTAATCCTATTAATAATGTGCTTATGATACTACCTATACCTCCAAATCCACCTTGCGAAAATAAGTAACCAAGACCAACACCGGCTGCAAGACCTGCTATGGGACCAAGCCAACGATTACCAGCTGGTGCAGCTGGCGTTACCGGCGCGGCTGTCACAGCGGACTTTTGTGGAGTTACTGTTTGTCGTTGCATACCGGTACTGTTACCACCCCCAAGACGTTTGGCTGCTTCTGCTTGTGAAGGACAAAATCCCATGCTTATCATTATGGTTAGTGCTAGTATGAGCAAAGTTTTCATTATAGTTCCCGGTTAGTATGTATATATCAGCAAACTTGGATTGCGTAGTTTTAGCCGGTGGATTCTTGCCGGCATCGGGTACGGTGTATTCGGATATACACATTTGCTGCTATGATTTTGCCACAGTGCTTGCATAGTCGCCGCCTGCGTCGGCCACTGCGTATGTTGTGGGTAGTCGGTTGTTGAGTTGTCATTTATTAGCTTTCTGTTTACAGTTCGCACCGTGCCATCGAACATACATGGGATAGCTCATATCTTTCTTTCAGACAGTTTTTTAAGAATCCCTTGACGAATATTTTCTCTTTGTTCTGGCGTTCTTTTTGTGCCTCGAACTTTTGATGACCGTTGTTCCACTAATTCCTTTGTCCAAATAAATGGTTTGGCTGCTTTAGTTGCACGAATTTTTGCTTTTTGTTCTTCAGACATCGGTTTGCCTTTATTTGAAGGAATTTTTCCTTTGTTAGCTTCACTTATTTTTCTTGCTCTTTCTTCTGTGCATCCTTTTCCATACATCGGATTATTGATTCCTGATTTTTTAGCTGAAATTTTCTTTTTGTGTTCTGCACTTAAGGGACCTTTAACTCTACCACGTAATGCATCACCGATTTTCTTTGCATGATCTTTGGTTTTTGGAAAACCTTTATGTGTTTCACTTATTACTTTAAGTCCGGCTTTTGATGGTACTTTTCTACCGGCGATATTTTGATTAAACCATTTATCATTGTGCAGCACTTTGCAACGTCTCAATACTTTATTTTCCCAAAGCATTGCAGCTTCTTCAGAATTGAATGTTTTTCTTATTTCCCATTCGAACGCGTCTAATCCATGCTCTTTAATTAAAGCATTTATTTGATCACTACTGGTTGTATAATGATGCATAAGATCATCTTCTGGGGCACGCCGTAATCGCACATTTTTAAAACGAAGACCGTAATAGACTTGCCCGGTTGATTTAAATTTAATTAGATAGGTGTATGGTTTGATATTGTTCATATGTTTATTTAGTTCTTCACTGCCATTTCACTTTAATAGTGTAACATATGTTGATACAATAGTCAACAAAAAAGGGCCTTGCGGCCCTTTCCTGTCCTCCCCATCCCTGGGTAGTATAAAACAATTGGATATTAGCTGAACGACAGATTGCTAACGGCTATCTCGCCTAAATAATCTGCAGCATTGCCGAAACTGCTCGCAGTATTGGTGAGCTCGATGTATCCGTACCTTGTCATAAAGCTAACAACTGGTTCGAACGTAGTAGGGTCAAGCACAACGCCGCTGCTCATCAGGGGAATGTATGGGCAATAGAACGCGGCTGCATCAGCCTCGGAAGAACCTTTGTAGCCAACCAAGACAGCTTGAGTATCTGAAGCATAGCTATCCACAAACACTCGTAAAGCGCCGTTCAAGGTGCCCACAAACTTTGTATTTGTAGGAGCTTCAAACGTACCTTCTGTGGTGCGAGCAAAAGCACTAGTAGTTGCGCTTTGTAGCACTGTAAGGGCAGCAGAGCTAACAACAGCCCAGTTACCAGCACCGCGACGTGTACGCTGAGCAATCAAGTTAGCAGTACGATTGATAAGAACAGCAAGAGCAGCATGCTCATCACCAACGAATGTGGCTGTACCAGAAACAGTAGCTTGGTTGTAAGTGAACTCAGTAGCTGCCAGGGTGCGCAAGCTGAGGAGAACCTCTTGGTCAATCTCAGCTGTTATCTCTTGTGCAAGAGCAGCCATGATTTCCGCTTCAACATCGATACCGTGCATGGCCTGTGCATCTTGTGCAGATTCAAACGTCCAACGAGCTTGGAGTTTGCGTGTTTTTGCTTCAACAGCCTGCTTGAGGATCTGTACGCTGATCTGTTTACCGCCGTTACCTTCAAGAGTTGCAGTGGCAGCGCCGGTATAATTTGTTGCTGTGGCTGTTGCTTGTGGAACTGTTGAATATGCAGTGGCAATTGTGAATGGGCTAAGTGCTTCTTGGCCTGCTGCAACTGAAGTAGCTGCCAGTGAGTTATCTGTCAATGCCTGAGCATAGCGAACGCGCAACGTATGGATCTGACCAACTGGGCCAGTCATAGGTTGTACGCCAACTAATTCGTTAGCAATAACTGTGGGCATAACACGACGGATAACAGGCAAGATCACGCGGTTAAGAGTTGCGATGTTACCAGCTGAAGTTGAACCAGCGGAGGCACTTTCTTTCAAATACTTGCGTGTATTTTCCAGGATAACTGCCATGCTATTGCGACGTGGACCTTTAAGGCCTTCCATGAGTGCTTCTTTAGTCTCGTCCCAACGACTTTCTAATAGATTTTGTGACATTTGTTGCTCCTTTTTATATTTCTAAATTAATGTAACCCAGCAAGCCGTTTAAGATCAACCACATTGCTGCGATCTTCGGTGGGCTGTTGGGCAGATTTATCGCCAGTAACTTCGGATATCGATTCTGTGATCACCTTAGGGGCTTTCGCAGAGCGGTTTTCCAAAACTGCTGGTAGATACTTTTCGAAAGCTGACTTCAGACGTGCTGTCTGAACGCTCTCAAGCAAGCTACGCATAACATCTCGTTTTTCTTTATTAAGAGGTGTCAGCAAGTCTTCCAATGTGCTATCGCGTTGATTGGATTCTTTGATCATGCGTATTTCGCGTTCTTTGGACTCGACCAAAACTTTAGCTTTCTGGGTGAGTTTAATTGCTTCGCCTAGTTGCTGCGTCTTCTTGGCAATAGCTGTGTGTAAATTGCGGACTTCGGCTTTCTCGTTAAGATGAGTGGCGCCAAACTCTGCTGCGTATGCTTCAAAAATGCGACGGCCAAAATTGTTCTCGCGAGCAACTCTAACGTCTTCGTGCAACTGGTGTAATTCGGATTTAAGATGCTTGCTCACAGCCTGGCTCATCTTGGCAGCTGATTCTTTTACGAATTGAGCTTTTAAGCTTTCCAGTTGGGCACGGGCACCACTAACCAAGCGTACTTTGGATTCAACCAAATCACGTTTATCTTGATTGAACTCTGTGATTTCACGAGCCAATGCATGTACAATAAAGCTTTCTAATTTAGCAACGCCTTCTGTATGCACCTTGCGATCTTTACGCAGTTCTCCAATTTCCTCTGCCAGTTTTGTGACCATAAAGCTATTAAACTTTGTAGCACTTTCTGACATCTTACTTTGGAATTTCACACGATCCTCGGCCAAGCTTTGCTTTTCGGCAGCAACTTGACTGATTTCTGCGGTAAGACCTTCTGTAACCATTTTATCTAATGCTTCAACCATTACTGTTTTATCATGCTCATAGCGTTGTGCAAACTCCTCACGAAGTTCTGCACGGACTTGTTCACGAGCTTCTACCAGCTTGGTTTCCCATGCTTCAGAAATCTCGGTACGAGTTTCCTCGTTGATCAAGGCACTATCTACGAGGTTTTTAAATGCGTCATTCATGTTTTAACCTCCTGTGACTTACTACCGCTACCCAAACTTTGGGTATTTTGGAAACAAACCGCATCTCCTAAAATCATTTTAATTTCAAATTATCAATCAGCTTGATAACTTCTTTAGTTAAGTGTCTTTGCATCTTTGGATCATATACAGCATCACCGGCCATTTCCAATACTCTATGACCAAACTTTTGATTAAACAATGATTCGTACACAGCTTGTGGATATGCATTTGGCGCACTGGGTTGTGCAACAACATCAACGGTGACAATTTCAAAATCACTCACATGACCGTTTGAGTCGTCAACATTACCGCTACCGCGACTGCTAACGCCTAATTTCACACCCGAGTCCAACATAGTTTTAACCAGTTGTCCCATAGGTGTTGGTAATATCTTTAATTTACCGTATCCCAATGATCCTTCCATCCACATTTTCTCAATCATGTGGCTAACTCTATCAAGATTAATCTTTAAATCTTCTGGATGATCCACTTCACCAAGCACACTAAGCCCACTGGTAATTTGTTCATTAATAGTGTTTACTGCTTTGTGTATCTCGTGACGTGAATAAACTCTACCATTTGCATTTTCTTTATCACCCTCGATGCAAATGCCTTTCATGTAAAGATTTTTACCTTGGCCATCTGCAGTTTCCTCAGTCAGGAGTTCAATCCTGGCCTGAGTGAAACTGAGTTGTTCCCTTAGATATCGAGCCATATCCGGGTATTACGACTTCACTGGTGATTTGGTATTAACACCTGTTGCTTGCGCAAGGTGCGGTTTCCTTGCTGGCGTAAGATTCTGTGTTGCACCAGCTGGCGAATTACCAACTTTACCAATTAACTCTTTAGAACTGTTGCCATACACGCCTGGGGCGTCGTGTCTACCACCGTCGTTTGCACCTGAAGAAACTGGCTTAGCAAGAGCACCTTTAGCACCGGCATTGGCTGCCACTGGGCTTTTCTTGTAGGTATTGCCTTCTTCGCTGGTAACTGGCTTTGGAGCAGCTTTAAGATTAACTGCTTCGGCAAGTTCGTCGCTGCCAAATTCTGCGGTATCATCTACTGCGTATGCATCGCCACCGGCATCAGGAGCAAGTTCTTCGTCGCCCATGTCATCCATGTCAGCGTCCATGTCGCCATTTTCTGTGTCCAGTAATTGTTCAAATTCGGCCATGAGTTGATCCAGCTTGTCTTCAAGATTTAATATATCATCTTTAGTTGCTGGTTCTTCGCCGCCTTCTTCGCCGCCCATGTCATCCATTCCGCCCATGTCATCACCAGCGTCCATATCGGCATCGGCATCCATTTCATCATCGGCTTCATCACCGGCAAATTCATCTTCCTCTTCGGTCATGCCTGTTTCATCCATTTCAACTTCGGACATAAGATTGTCGGCTGCATCGGCTTGTGGCTCCATGCCTTCTTCAACGCCTTCTTCCTCTTCTTCGTCCTGCATGAGATCTTCGTAAATTTCGCGGCTCTTTTCAACGACGATGTCGTGGAACAGTGCTTTAGCTTTTGCTTCGTCATCATTGATAACGTATTCTACCAGTTGTTCGAATTTAGTCATGAGTCCCTCCAATGGTTATGGCTCGTCCTATATTTAATACAAACGAGTAATATTGGTACTATTAAGGGTTATATTTGGTGGTTTCGTTGGGTTTTTAATACTTTGCAGTTATCATAATGATGTTTATACATAACTGCTCCTTTTCCCGATAAATTACAGTGGGGACAAATATGATGTGTTGCAAATACTTTTGATCCTGCATGCGTTCCATTTGCTATTCGTTTGGCAATTTTATCAGCGGGCATTGGACGCCATCCGGTTGCATACTTTTTATCTAATGCAATTTTACCTGCAATTCTACCTTTACCACCTGCGCTAAATGGGTGAGTACCGTTAGCTAATTGTTGTTTATTTCGATTAGATAATGAATCAAAACAAGTAACGCCATCACCTCCGTTTGTTTTATTTCTTAGTATTCCTGTGCCTAAATCCTTGCGACCGTACCATGCTATTAAACGACGCTCAATGGCTAACGCACCTGTATTAGTTAAGGATTGCTCAACAATTATAATTTTTGTACTATCAACTGGGGGATTTACTTCTCCTTTTCCCTTATTCCAGGCTCGTTTGGATTGCCCTTTACCTACATAATATGGTGTATTATCATCTCTTAAGTAAGCATACACATAATGTCCGTTGGGAGTATTATGTATATTAAACATCACATGCCCGGGGCGGCAGCGGGTGGAGCGTATTGTTGGCGAACTAATTTTAACTTGTCTTTATATTCCACAGATCGAATGTCATTCATCATGCGTAATTTGTGGATTTGACGCAAGGTGAACCGTGTCTTGCGCTTATCGCCCAATTGGATTTGGCTGTTGTCTTGAGTGGTGTCTTGATATCCAGCTGGCTCACGACTGTAAATTTCTGTTAGTAGCATGACTGTATTTATACAGTTGGGATAGAACCACCACCAGGTGCGCCACCACCCGGAACAGGAGGAGGTACGCCAGCACCCGGAGCACCCGGAGGCGCTTCTGCGCCAGGCTCTGCTGTAAGTTCTGCACCGGTAGCAATATCTGCTTCCATGCCACCAGGGGTGATACCCACACTGCGCATGTCTTGACCTTGTGTGGTTTGCAGTTCGGGTGTGGCACGTTCTTCGCGCCAGGCTTCTTCGTTCTCTGCAATCTCTGATTCACTAAGCCCAAGATAACGTTTAAGCAAGAAACGTTTGCTAAGATATGGCAACGGCTCAAGCTGACCAAATGCTGTAATTCGAACATTATCTAATTCTGTTTGACGGTAGCTGGCAAAGTTCTGTGGTGGACAAAGTGTGATGGTAAACAAGCTACTGTCAATATTAAAGCCACGCCAGGCAAGAAACATCTTGAATTCGTCATCTAATTTCTGCACCACCAGTTTCTGCATGCGTTCACAGTATTGATTAAAGCGATATTCTTGTATGAGTGCTGTGCCTACTTTACCATCGTTGTAGGGCTGTGCTGATTCGTCCGGACCAGTTGGAAGATAGCTACTTGGTACCCGTAATCCGCGTGCCATTTTGTTATTGAAGTATTTTAAATCGTCAATTTCACCAAGATTGGTACCGCCTGGCATGGGTTCTACAGTGCTACCGCGGCCATCTGCACCCACCGGGAAAAAGAAATCTTCACCAATTGACAGTGGATTGTAGGTTGCATCCATGGTGTTTGCACCACCACCGTTGGCGTTAGGGATACGGCGTTGCCACATTTCGTTTTTGACACGTTCAACAAACGCCATGGCCATGTGGCTTGGCATGTTACCTACGTCAATTTTAAATATTCTACGTTCAGGTGCACGTTGCACACGATAGATCAGTATAGCATCTTCCAACAGTTCTTTCTGTTTGAATACTTTGAAGATCATTTCTAATATACTGCGACCAAAGGGCCAGAATTGATCAAGCCCTTCATTCAAGCTTATGTGTACCACATGCTTTGCATCTATACAAAATTCGTTCATGCTACGTGTAAATCTACTGGTGCCGGAACTACCACCGCCACCGCCGCCACCATTTGGCATGGTGTAGTTGCTTTGGTTAGTGATGCTGCCCACTGTGGGGTTGGCCATGAAATCTTGCGTGGTTTTTTGTGCCATGCTGAGATTTTCAAAGTTTGGATTGATGTCGCGTATTATGTACTGCTCGGGACGTTTGCCTTCGCTTTCGTTCACAATGATACGTCCCACCTTGGTCATATCCACCCAGTACAGTTCAAATGTTTCTGGGTCACGTATAAACACTTGATCACCGTACTTGATCGTGTTACGGAACATTTTAAACATGCGTTGATCCAGCTTGTTTAACTTGCTCCATTGTTGCAACTGTTTCTTAATAATTTCTATTTCGTGATCAGTTGGCTTGTCTTGATAGGTGATGTCAAATGGTGTTTGATTTTCTGAGCTTACCTGTGTGCTGAATTCTGCAATGATATCCAAGCAAGCATTGACTTCGCTGTCACAGTCCATATTTTCGTATTGATTATAGCGTTCGATTCGATTTGGGTGACCAGAATACACTTCGGGCAATCGGCTGGCATAATTGCGGAAAGCAAAGTCGTTTGTGTTGTTTGCCCCGTCTTGGCGACCGTAACCTGGTAAGCCAAAGCTATTACGTCCAGAAATAGGACTTAGCTGTCCGCCTTGTGGTGCGATTTTGAAGTACTTACGCCACGTTCCGCCGTTGCTTTTATCAGCCATTTATCAAATCCTTGTACATGTATTTATGTTGGGGCAGTATGTCTGCAGCGATTATTTACGGTATACATGTTATTGAGAATACTGTAATATTTTAGAGCTGATGCTGACTTGATTTTTCATAGTGCTGACCAGTTCTTCCAATGCATCAAGCTGGGCAGCTTGAATTTCCATAGAACCGCCGCCTGGGTTAGATACTGGTATGCTGCGTCCGTCCGGCAATGGTACAACAGCTTCGGTACCGTGTAATGTAGCTGAATATCCGCTGCGTGGACCACTAAGAATCCCGCCTTTTTCTGCCATCTGGAAATGCCACGGTTCGCCACGCACACCTGTGTTATTAAAGCCACGTGCATTTAACGCAGCAACCGCTGCGGGATCGTTATAATTTTGTATATCGGCTGCTAAACCTCGAACATGTCTGCTGGTGTTTGGATCGCCAATTAAGGTACCTTGTCTGCCGCCTGCAACATATTTGTCAAACATTGCTTGTTGTTTTGCCTTGTCACGAAAACCGCTATTAATTTGCAATTTGCCGCCAGTTGTAGAATTATAATCTGCTGCTGCGGCAAGCAATGCGGATGCAAACCCTTCGTTAAGGCCATTAAGCGACTTGCCGGTTGTCACTGCTGCTGCCGATGGTGCAGGTGCCGATGGTGCAGGTGCCGATGGTGCAGATGGTGCAGGTGCCGATGGTGCCGATGGTGCAGATGGTGCAGGTGCCGATGGTGCAGGTGC
>Ga0114969_10000279_pt1 | contig 43144 bp, 45 predicted proteins | sample M_130807_MF_Meta_FD_87316 | JGI IMG/M metagenome (GOLD analysis project Ga0114969, IMG submission 87316) | Freshwater microbial communities from Lake Montjoie, Canada to study carbon cycling - M_130807_MF_MetaG | ecosystem: Environmental > Aquatic > Freshwater > Lake | place: Lake Montjoie... | reverse complement strand
GATCGCTTTCGTGCCCTACACGGTTGGTGGTGATAACGTGCAGACCGTTGGCGACGGCATGTCCGCGCTGAACAGTCATCCATGCATCGAGCTGACGTTGTTTTTCTTCGGCGCTGTCAGAAGATTCCCAACCGATGGCGGTGGGGTATATCAGCAATTCAGCACCAGCAAGGGCCATGAGTCGAGCTGCTTCCGGATACCATTGATCCCAACAAATCAATACGCCTAATTTCCCAACGGAAGTTTGAATGGGTTCAAAGCCGAGGTCACCGGGCGTAAAATAAAATTTTTCGTAGTATGCTGGATCGTCGGGAATGTGCATTTTACGGTACTTTCCGGCAATGGATCCGTCTTTGTCAAAAACCACTGCGGTGTTGTGGTACAATCCGGCGGCACGCTTTTCAAAGAGAGAAGTTACCAGTACAATGCCGAGTTCTTTAGCAAGTTTGCCATATTTGTCGGTAGATGGACCGGGAATACTTTCGGCCAAATCAAATTGTGCCGTATCTTCTGTTTGGCAGAAATACAATGCATTGTGTAGTTCTTGCAAGAGCACCAATTCAGCGCCTTGAGCGGCGCAATCGCGGATGTTTTTTTCCAGTTTCGAAATATTGGAAGTGATATCTGCGCTATTTGATTGTTGTATGATTCCGATCTTCATAGTGGGCGTAAAATTAATAAAATTCTGATTGCTTCATTGCGCTTTCTAGCTCCAGTGCGCAGTTAAAAGTCATAATTAACAGAAAAGTAAAACACATTGTCTTTTTTGAAATAGCCGTCCTCAATGCCCCAGGCCCAATCGGCACGAATGAAATAGCCCCAAAGGAGGGTGCGCAAACCAAAACCATAGCCTGCCACCATTGGATCGCGCTGGCTTTTTAAAGTGATAACACCTGTATATGCTGGGCCTCCCAAAACAATGTTTTGGTTGTTGAGTGAGTTGCTTTCTGAGAAAGGAGAAATGCCCGACCATGCAGTTCCAGCATCCAGAAAGCCTATGACTTGGATGTTTTTCAAGAAGTCAGAAGAAAGCGGTTTGTGGTAAAAATGTTTCACGATCGGCCAACGCAATTCAGCATTTAGCACAGCGAAATTGGAGCCGTTGCGCACATTTTGTATGAAGCCGCGCAGGTGACATGCCAAGGTTTGAAAGGCGTATTGTTGGTTGGCGCCTAGTTTGGAAACGGCTTCGTTGTTGAATTGCGGACTTATCCAGCCGTCAACACCTCCTAAGTAATACAGGAGTCGTTCGCTGCCTGCCGATACAGATCCAGCTAAACGACCGGCGAAAATTAAATTTTTGTAAATGGAGATGTAGTGACGGTAATCGGCACCAAGTACAAATGTATTTTTATTGATTTGATCAATTTGCTGGTAGTACTCGCCAAAGGCTTTAAAACGTGAACCGTATCTAATGTTTAAGTCGCGTTCCCGCGTGGCGTCAAAAACATATTCGCCTCGCAATACTGTTCTGTAGTTGCGAGTTGATGGGGTAGTTAGTGATTTGTAGTCGCTGGCCAAGGCCTGCAAATCGTCGTAGCGAAGGGTGCCCGAACCAGCGATTCTGCTCACAATGCTGAAGGGATAGGACGCTTTGTAAGTGGCTTCATAAGTCGCATTTTGGTAAAGCACATTGTTTGTTCGGTCGGCATATTCATTCAATCGGCGGTAAAAAACATAGTGGTGGTCGAGTTGTTTTTTGCGGTTTTCAAAACTCAAAAAAACTTCGTTGTTACGCTGTCCCGAAAAGCGAAAACCGCCCACGATAAAATAATCTTCGAGCAAGTCGGCGGTGCCAAATTTAATGAGGGGACTGATACCTGCATTCGCAAAGGCTCCACCTCCTGTGTAGCGCTGGTAAATGGGATTGATGTAGTTGTTGTTGAGCTCGGCTACGGCATAGTCGGCTTTGAATGTGGGTTCGTAAATCCATTCTTTGGCACGCGCGGTGGCGGCAGAAGCAGTGTATTTGTGCGGATTTGTTTTTGTTTTTTGTTCTGTTACAGCATTATTTTCTTCGACTTTTTGTTCCGTCTTTTTTTCTGATTTGTCACTTTCAAATGTATAATTGAATATGTCGATAAAATCGGGGTCATTGCGAAAACGCTCAATGTCTCTGTCGTTGTTTTTATAGGCATCGTTGTTTTGCGATAGATCATTGGCAGCAATACTGTCGACGTTTTTTTTGAGAATTTCCTTTGCAAAATAAGTACCTACTAGTGCAGATGTTTTGCCGGCATGAATATCGCTTTTTGGCAAAAGCATCAAGTGGTCTTTTCCCTTGTATCGCAGTATTTGGGTAAGTACTGCTGAATTGCTTGTGCTCGATAGAAAGGAGATATTTCTGTTGTAATTGCTGCAGGGAGCAATGTGCGTATAATAACGGTAGTGAGTGGTGGTGTCAATGTGCGTGATTGCGCTGTCGAAGCGCGCTATGTAACGGTTGTAAATACCATTTTCGTTTGAAATGTAAATGATTTCATTGTTGTTGAGCGGCATTGGTAAGAGTTCATTTGCTGTGGCGGTATTTGTCACGCGTTGTACTATTTGATTTTCAAAGCGCATTGATTTTTTTGCACTGTAGTTGTAAACAAAGAGGTCGGCATTTTCATTATAGAGTATGTTTTTGTTGCCAGCGGCTGACAGGGTATCGTTGTTTCTATTGGAAGCAAAAACTATGGATCTTCCGTCATTGATGAACTGTGCCTGCGAGTCATCGAAATAGTCATTGGTAATGCTTTCCTGAAAAGCACTTTGTATATCGTAAACATAAATGTCGGATTTCCCTTTGTAAACAGCAGCGAACACTATTTTTTTGCCATTGGGAGAATACGCTGCGCTGGTGAGCTGTTCGAAATGGAAGATTTTATTTTTTTGAAATTTTTTGTCCTTTAGTGAATAGATCCACCATTGTATTTGACCCTTACTTTCAAAGAAGACCGACAGTAGTTCTCCACTCGGATGCCAGCAAAGCAAAGGATAGGTGCGGTCGATAGGCAAATCGAGTGGATATCCTTTTTTGAAAATGCGTTTTGTTTTTTTTGCGCTAACATCGCTCAGCCATACTTTTATTTGTCCCGATTGATTGCTAGTGTATGCCACATGCTTTGCATTTGGGGAAGCTTGTAATTGGTTGTAGATTCTGTTTTTTTTTGTTTTGATGGGCAGTTCGAAACTGGATTCTACTGTGTTTTGCGTTTTGGCTTCATCGACAAACAATTTAATTTGTGCTTCTCTCCAATCGTCTATCAAATTTTCTGCGGTTTTCCCCAAAATAAAAATAAACGCATCATCAACGGTGTGCGCTGCTTTGGTCATGTATAAGAGTCGCGCAACATTGTCCCAGCCATAAGTGTCAACAATGTATTGCCAAATAGCGTGGCCAGCAATGCGTGCTTCGTCGCCGCTTAGTCTGTTGAAATTGCTGAGTTTTTTCTGCGTGAGCGCTTCTTTGAGTTGGTTGTTAAGCAATGGACTGTGCTGTTCAGTGAGCAGGGAAACAAGTCCCAAATAAAACCAATCGGGAAGTGCTTCAACACTCGCGCTCTTGACACGGTCGCTGATGGTTTCACCATAAACGAGTTTGTTGATGAGTATGCTGCAAATACCTGCTCTGATATTTTTCATCAACGCGGCGTGAGAGCCGTTGTAGTAAACAAAAAGTTTGTTTCCAACCATTCGCGAAACACTGCCCATGTCTTGGCGCTCATCGGCCAAGTTGCCCAAGTTGCTTTGCATGTAGCGGTGGTAGGAATTGTAAATAACGATTTCAAATTTTTCTTGTATCTGATAGTCGAAAAAAGTTTCGAGTTCTGTGACAGCAGAATCGGCGCTAAGTGCAGTATAATCGGCGAGTTCCTTGCCTTCAGTATAGAAGTAAAGGTCAAATTTTGTGTAGCGGTAATACGACCATAAAAAATCATTGTATTGCACTCTGTTTTTGCCAAATTCCATTTGCGTCCCGTTGTAAAATTGGGCCGATAGTGAAAATGAAAATAAGAAGAGCAAAATAACGATGCGTCTCATGCTAACGAATATAGCAACTCTTTGCCTTTTTAGCAGTCTTGTTTTGCAGAAGGATTAATATTTTTTACCTTGAAACAATGATTCGCCCTCGCTTTTTGCTGTTTATAGCTCTTTTGACTTTTGCTGCCTGCACAAAAGACCCGGTTGTGGTGGGCGATAACCAAGCCCCTCCCGACGGTACTGTGGAGTCTGTGACCAAAGAAAATTACGTCAATAAATTGTACATTTCCTTGTTGGGACGAAAAGCAACAAGTGACGAATTTAACGCTGGATTAAGCACTGTTGAAGCACACGGATTTTCAATAGGCGACCGCAAAGCTTTGGTAGCCGAGATTCAAAGTAAGTCCGCTTTTTGCGACAACGAGTTTAAAATCTCTTGCGCTAACTTGCTCAATGAAAGCGATACAAACGATGCGCGTTCTTATGTGTATATATATTTGCAGGCTATTGCGTCCACCAACAATGCTCAGGAAATTGTTTGGCTCAATGCCGATTTGCAAAGGATTTTGCCTTTTATTCCTTTGGTGGATGAGTTGCGCGATGGCACTATTGATTTTGTGCAATTGCATAAAATCAGTGTGAACAATGTGCTGTATGATCAAGTGAACATGGGCACGCAAAATTTTGTGGTGTCAATGTTTCAAAATTTTTTTTACCGAGCACCGAGCGATACGGTACTCGCCGACTGCAAAAACATGATAGACAACAATGTTGGAAAAACCCCCATGCTGTTTGGCCAGGAAGGACATTCTAAACATGATTTCATTGAAATATTTTTTGCGTCTGATGAATATTTTGAAGGGCAAGTGCGCGCGCAGTTCAAGCGATTTTTATTCAGAGAACCGAACACAGAAGAAATGGTAAAGGCAACCATTTCGTACAAAAACACCAAGGATTTCAAAGCATTGCAGACTTATGTTTTAACCACCAATGAATATGCTGGCATACAGTAAAATCGCTTTCATTATTATGGGCGCGCTTGCAATTTTTTCATGCAAGCGCGAAGAAACGTATGTGTATGCAGTGAATACCGAAACTGTTGCTGAGGCGGGGGTGAAAAAACCCAATGTGAAAACGAATACCGAATTTATATCCATCACTTACACCGATATTTTTGGCGCTACGATCGCAACATCAAAGCTTAGCGAAATGCAAAATGGCTATCTGGCATTTGGTGACAAAGGTATTTTGGAAGACTTAATTATTCGCGACTTGCTGAACCAAAATGCAAAACAGATTCCTGCAACTATCGGCAGTGACATCAAAACTTTTGTAGTTGACGCGTACAAAAAAATATACAATCGTATGCCCAACGAATACGAGATTTTTTACCTTGAAGACCTGCTTAAAAAGAACAGCGGTATTAGTGCTGAAATGTTTTATTACGCATTGATGACGTCGAACGAATACCGACAATTTTAGTCGCATGGAAAGAAGAGCATTTATAAAGAAGGCGGGCATTGCTACAGTGGGCGCATTTGTGTTGCCCTACATTTTGCCGTCGGGACGCCTTTTTGCCGCCACCGGTAGCAGAAAGGTCAACCACGTGGTGTTGGTGATGTTTGCGGGCGGCCTGAGAAACCTTGAAACTGTAAAACAAAACCAAAGTAATTTGATGTCGACCATGCTCAAAGACATCACGCCTTTCAGCGCACAAAGTGGAATTACCGATGTGTTGCCAGCTTCGCCTTTGGGTGCTTCGCGCTTGATGCAGTGCGGCACCTTGATGAAAGAATTTCGTTTTAAAGAAGGGCCCACCGGCCATTACAATGGCCACATTACTGCACTTACTGGTCGTTACAGCATGGCCGATATTAATTTGCGCAGCAATCCTGAGTATCCAACTATTTTTGAATATTATCGAAAGCACAACGATGGTGCGCTCAATACCAGTGGTCTCAATGCTTGGTGGATATCCGATTCGCTTGGCCCATATCCCGCTTTGAATTACAGTTCTTATGAAGGATATGGCTCTACGTATGGCGCCAATTACATGCAACCGAGCGCACTCATTTCTTGGGATGGCTATAGTAATTTTGGCAATCCCAAAAATTTCAGCGTCGATGAAATGCAGGCAGTACAAAAAATTCGCGCTTTTTGCGATGCCAACTTTGCCAATCAGTATGCAGCTGAATCAGTGGGCGTGGTCAATTCACCAGCCGAACGACAAATGCTCAATGACTTCTTGCACGAGCTTTTTCTGGGGGCTTCATCACCCGGTTACAACACGTGGGGATTTGGAAACAAAATGTCGAACGACTTAATTAATTTGTATTATTCTGAGAAGATCATTCAGAAATTTAAACCCGAATTGACCGTGTTGAACATGCAAGATGTTGATGTATGCCATACTGATTTTACCAAGTACTGCAATGGTTTGCGTAAGGCTGATTGGGGAGTATCGCATTTGTGGAATACAATAGAAAGCACGCCGGGTATGGCAGGTGATACCGTGATGATAGTGGTGCCTGAGCACGGCAGAAATTTGGCGCCAAACACGGTGGTCGATACTTATGGTCGACCCGCATTCGACCACAACAGCGACGCCACGTCTCGCGAAATATTTTGTTTGATTGTTGGCCCAGCCGGAGTAGTGTATCAAGATAAAGTGCTCACACAAGAATATGGAGAAAGCATAGATGTAGTGCCTACCATTGCTGATTTACTTGGGTTTAGAGACCGAATTCCGAGTGGAATGTTGACAGGAAAAGTGTTGAACGAAGCCATTAAATAATTTTGCAGAAATGAAAAAAAACCTTGTCTTTCTTTTGTTTTCTTTCTTTTGCGCTGCGTTGGCTTTTGATGCTTGCACCAAAGATGTTCCGCCCAGCAATCCTTACGATGCCCTTGATGACGGAAATGTAAAAGCGGTGGATACGCTTGAACGCAATGGCATTGCGGCCATCCATCGAGATATTGTTTTTCCTAAATGTGCCAAACCAGGTTGTCACGACGGACATTTTGAACCTGATTTTCGCACCGTGGAATCTACTTATTCTACACTGGTGTATGCTGTGATCAAAAAGAACAATGGGGCGAAATCTTTTCGCTATCGCGTTGTTCCCGATTCTTCGGCAAAAAGCGTTTTTTACGAACGCTTGAACAATTGTTGTTTTGTCAATACCAACGATAGAATGCCACAAGACAATATTGGACAGGCTTTGCCTGACGATGATTTGCTGCGCATAAAGACGTGGATTGATGAAGGGGCAAAGGACATTTTCAAAGTTCGTCCTGCAGCGCCAAATGGCTATCCCGCTTTTCCATGGTGGGGTGCTTATGACAGCAAATTTCCGGCGCAGTGGAATTCTATTAATGCCGACAGCAACCGCATCGGCAAAAAGGGAGATCAACCTGTGCTTATCGCGGTGAATACAACCTTCACTTTAATTCCGTGGTTGAGTGACGATAAAACCAGTGTTGCTGCTTTGACCAATAGTAGATTGTTGCTGTCTTATATGAAGGATGATTTTTCTGCGCCAGTGAAAACCATAGTGCCTGTGAAGCAAATTTATGACAAGAAGGCATTTTGGCTTTGCACCGTGAGCACTGCGGGCTTGCTTACGGATACAGTGGTGTATATGCGCTATTACTGTAATGACGGCGATCACGCACAAGACGCCGAGTTTCCTAACAATGCCGCTCCTTCATGGGCAAAAACCTATTGGTCGCTGTACATCAAACCTTAATCTTATGATCAAAAATTTTGTGTTGTTATTTTTAGTTGCATTTCTGCTTTTCGCCTGCACTAAATCAGTGCCGAGCACAGCACCAAGTATCACTTTTAAAAGTATTGATCCAGCCACAATGGTGATAGGACAAGGAACTGTACGCATTACTATTTCTTATGCCGATAGCGATGGCGATCTTGGCGAAAACAATGCCGATGTAAAGAACATGTTTGTCACCGACAACAGAAATGGCGTGTTGTACCAATTTAGAATTCCGCAGCTGTCGCCCAGTGGATCAAAGATAAGCATCAAGGGCGATCTTAATATTGACATGCCAAATGTAGGCATTGCCGATGGTGCTGTCACGGAAAGTGCAACGTTCAATATTTATGTAAAAGACAGGGCTGGTCAAGCGAGCAATACTGTATCCACAAGTGTTGTAGTGCTGAGTGCGCAGCAGTAAGCAAGCTGCTTATTCCATCAACCAAGCAATGGCTGCTGCTTCGGTGCTGAAAACAGAAAATTTGAAATGATCCATTTGTCGTGCGCTTTTTGATGAGATATAGGTAAGGGCGGTCTCTTTTGGTCGTGCAACAATGATGGCTTCTTTTACGGAAGTAAATTTTCTTTCGCCCGCCGCCAAGGCTTTCCAAAAGCCATCAAGTTCTTCGGTGCTGAATACAAAGTCGGCTTTGTCGGCGTAGGCTAATAATTTCACATCACGTGGCAAGGCATCGTTTTGTACTATCGTTAGGGCGTTTTCAAAAATATCTTTTATGGTGATTTGTCCAATGAAGTGAAATTTTAAAATGCCAAGTTCTTCGTCGAAATCGTAGGATACCATTCAGTTGTTTGTTTACAGTGCTGCGTTGAAAATAGGGATTAATTTTTAAAAGATGAAATACCGTATGGTGAAAGTGCCGAAATTTTATTGTTATCTTGCTTCAAAGTCAATTCAAAAAGTTTATGAAAGGTAGATTTATCCTGTACACCTTGTTGTTGTTTTTTTCAATTGTGCTGCCTTCGAAAGCACAAATTTTGCTAACAGTTCCATCGGTAGATTTGAATAAATATGTGGGCAAGTGGTACGAAATAGCCTCCTATCCTCTGGTGTTTCAAAAAGGCTGTCACTGTACTACTGCTGAGTATACGCTGAGCGCTAAGGATTATGTGGTGGTGGAAAACAGGTGCAATAAAGACAGTGTGACCGGAAGGGTGTCGTATATCAAAGGTAAAGCCTTCGTTGAAAAGGAAGGGGATAATGCAAAGTTATTGGTTCAATTTTTTTGGCCTTTCAAAGGCAAGTATTGGATCATTGATTTGGCGAACGATTACAGCTATGCTGTGGTGAGTCATCCCAATAAAAAGTCTTTGTGGATTTTATCCAGAACATCAAAAATGGATGAAGCAATTTATCAGCAAATCACAGCGCGCCTCCAAGAAAAAGGATTTGACCTCAGTAAAATTCAAATTACAAAGCAGTTGTAGTTGCGTTGCTAAGGCAAAGGAGATTTCGCGACCTAAACTTTTTATGCAGTGACTTTGCACTGTTGTTTTTTTTCAATGGGCGGTAAAAAAGAACCTCTTGTCCGACAAATACAACCATTGAGCGGACACGGAAACCTTTTTGCAGAGGTCATGCGTATAGCGGTTGAAACGTCGATTTTGTCGATATAAATGGAAACTTATGTATGGAGTGGTAAACAAAGCAATACAAGGATTGGTTACCGAAAATTTTGGCGAAGAAAAATGGCTTGAAGTAAAGACCAAGGCTGGAATTGACGAAGAATCCTTTTTGAGTAACGAATCTTATCCCGATGCTTATACTTACAAGTTGGCGGCAGCTGCATCTGAACAATTGAATATGTCGCTAAGCGATGTGCTGATTGCCTTTGGAGAGTATTGGATAGCCAAAACAGGCATGCAACATTATGGTGAGCTGATGAAAGCCGGTGGCCAAGATTTGAAGGAGTTTTTAATTAATCTGCCAGGCTTTCACAGTAGAATCATGTTGATTTATCCGAAGTTGCAGCCACCTGAATTTAAAATCACGGATGTACAAAGTTTGTCCTTGCACTTGCATTACTATTCGGATAGACCGGGACTTAAATATTTTGTTTATGGACTCATTAACGGCTTGGCTAAAATGTTTAATACTCCCGTAACAATTGAAATCATTTCCGATAGAGATTTGGGACACCACCACGAAATTTACAAGGTTAATTGGAATTAGATGGATGGCACCCCCCCTATATTTATAAGCGCTAAGCAATTTGAAAAACTTTTTCCCTTTCATTTCATAGTGGATGAGCACTTGTTAATTCAATCTGCAGGGATGAGTTTACTCAAAGTTTATCCTCATTTGATTGGAGAAAGTTTTCAAAGTGTGTTTATGGTGAAACGGCCATCAAACATTATGATGGAAAATGCAGCAATTAAAGACTGTTTGGACCAAATATTTATTTTGAAGGTTGACGGGGAGGTGGAATTATTGCTGCGCGGCCATTTCATCAACACTGACGTTGAAACTTGCTACATGTTTGTGGGTTCACCTTGGATTACCGATTTAAATGATCTGCGGAAGTCCAATTTACTCATTAGTGATTTTGCATTGCACGATACCATTACCGACATGATGCTTATTATTCAGGCGAAAGAATTGGTGATGAAAGATTTGCATGTGCTCATGGAAAGATTACAATCAAAGGGAGAAGTACTTTTACGGTCTGAACGAGAAGTGAAATCAAGTAATTCTAAATTAAATGCGCTGATTCAAAACATGCAGTCGGGTATTTTAGTAGAAGACAGTCAACGGAAAGTATTGTTGTGTAATCAAACGCTGTGCGATTTTTTTGAAATGCCATTGTCTGCTGAGGCATTGGTGGGCAGTGATTGCAGTAGCGCTGCCGAACAAATTAAAGAGGCTTTGCTGCACCCCGACGAATTTGTGGACAGAATAGCAGTGCTGATTCGCGAAAATAAAACAGTTATTCAAGACTTGCTTTTTTTTAAAAATGGAAAAATATTAGAACGCGATTTTATTCCAGTGATGACCGCCGACAATGAGCTTAATTATTTATGGCATTACAACGATGTAACGGTAAAAAAGAGAATAGAAATTGATTTAGTTAATGCGAAGAATACAGCGGTTAAATCGCAAAAAATTAAGGAAGATTTTTTGGCCAATATGAGTCACGAAATCCGAACGCCACTTAATGCAATTTTAGGATTTTCAAATCTTCTGCAAAAAACAAATCTCAACGAAGAACAAAAAGATTTGATTGACACGGTTGCCATTGCAGGAGACAATTTGATGGGAATCATCAATGATATTCTTGATTTTACCAAGATGGAGTCAGGCAACATTATTTTAGAAAATGCTGCATTGGATTTAAAATTGACATTGCTGAACAGCAGCAAAATATTGTCAAAGAAAATTGAAGAAAAAAATATTGATTTCAAAGTGTGTTTTGACAATTCGCTGCCGCGTTGGGTGCTCGGTGACGCCTTGCGATTGTCTCAAATAATGACCAATTTACTGGGCAATGCCTTAAAATTCACGAGTAATGATGGCAAAGTAACACTGAATGTGTTTGGTGAAAATATTGATGAATTCAGCAACAACGTAAGCATTGAAATTAGTGATACTGGTATTGGCATCAGCGCTGATAAACTGGAGACTATTTTCGATCGATTTACGCAAGCCGAAGATTTCACAAGTCGTAAATTTGGCGGAACCGGTTTGGGATTGAGCATCACAAAAATGTTGGTGGAACAATTTGGTGGAACAATTTCCTGCCGAAGCATTTATGGTGAAGGTTCTGTTTTTACGGTGCGCATCCCTTTTGTTGTTGCTTCGGAGATGGCTGTTGGTAAGGTGTTGCCTAAGGAATCGAAATTCAAAAAGGAAATTCAAATGCTTTTGGTGGAAGACAACGTACTCAATCAAAAGTTGGCCAAAAAAGTGATTCCAGCTGAATGGGGTCAAATCGATGTTGCTGAAAATGGCTTGGTTGTAAAGGAACTTTTAAAAACAAAAAGTTATGATATTATATTGATGGATCTACAAATGCCATTGATGAACGGCTACGAAACAACACATTATGTGCGTCATGTATTGCACTCTGAAATTCCAATTATTGCGATGACCGCCAATGCCATTTTAGGTGAGAGAGAGAAATGTATTGCTGCAGGAATGAATGACTATGTGTCTAAACCTTTTAGGGCCGACGATTTGTTGGCGCGGATGAAACTTCTTTTTCCTCCTGATCATTTTACCGATGTCATTAAACCAGAAAGGCCTTCAGCACTTGCGCAAAAGGCGCTATTTAATTTGGAGCATCTTAATGAAATCGCTGAAGGAGACGAGGCCTTTGTGGGCGATTTTTTAAAAACATTTGTTGCTGAAATGCAAAAGGAAATTCCGATTTTGAGCGCTGCTATAGCTAACGGTAACAGCGAAGACATTATGCGCATAGCGCATAAAAGCAAAGTTAGTTTTGCGGTACTAAACGCGCAGCAAATAGAAACGCTATGTAAAGAAATTGAGCAAAACAATGATAGCGTTGGGGTAGTGCGCAGTGGGGAGTTACTTTTGCAATTGTTGCAGGAACTGCTGCTGGATGTGTCGAAGATTGGATGATTGAAAAGCCAGATACTTTTTAGGTCAAAGAGAAGCAGGCAAACTCTTTTACCAATGGCGCGAATTGGTAAGTTTAATCTCTTTTCTTACCTCAAACGTAAGTGTGATTTCAAATAGTAAAGTTTATGGAATGTATGGAATTGTTTGAGTGTAATTCGTGCAGTATATGTTTGCAATATTCATTTATACAAGTATACAGAGCACAACGATTTTAAGAAAAATCATTGATTTTAAACGCTCACAGCCACTTCTTCTCTAATCGCTTCCAACAACATATCACATTCTAATTTTGTGATGGTTAGAGGAGGTAATAAGCGCAATATATCGGGGTTGGATGCGCCACCAGTAAAGATGTTGTACTTGTTCATTAGATTTTCGCGTATTTGTTTGCCGCCTTCTAAGAGTACACCTATCATTAAACCACGACCAGTAATTTTTTTCACTTGTTTTATTTCGAGTAATTTTTTCACGAGGTAGTCGCCGAGAATAGTGGCGTTGGCCATTAAATTTTCTTCAATCATTACTTCGATTACTGCCAATGCTGCGGCGCAGGCCAAATGATTTCCACCGAAGGTTGTGCCCAGCAAGCCACTGCTCGCTTTAAATTTTGGGTGAATTAAAACAGCGCCAATCGGAAATCCATTACCCATTCCTTTAGCCACTGTGATGAGGTCGGCTTGTATTCCAGCATGTTGATGCGCAAAGAATTTTCCTGTTCTTCCACAGCCGCTTTGTACTTCATCGAGAATTAAAACAGCTTCGTATTGATCGGCTAATTTGCGCAGTCCAACAAGGAAGTCGTGATGTGGTTCAACGATGCCAGCAACACCTTGAATTCCTTCAATGATAATAGCCGCAACGTCACCTTTTTTAAGTTCTTTTTCAACAGCGACTAGGTCGTTTAATGGAAGAAAAATGCCTTTGTTATCTGCGTTGAAAGCCGATTTCATTTTATCGTAGTCGGTAACTTGTAAGGCGCCAGAAGTACGGCCGTGAAAGGCTTTTTCGAAAGCGATTATTCTTGGTTTTCCGGTGTGGAAAGAAGCTAACTTCAATGCGTTTTCAACTGCTTCAGCACCCGAGTTAATTAAAAACAGATTGTAGTCGGGATAGCCTGAAATAGCACCCAATTTTTCTGATAATTCTTTTTGAAGTGGAATAACAACAGAGTTGGAATAAAAGGCAATTTTGTCGAGCTGGCCTTGAATTCTTTCAACGTAATGAGGATGTGAATGTCCGATAGAAATAACGGCGTGACCACCGTAGAAGTCTAAATATTTCGTACCCTTATTATCGAATACATAGCATCCTTCAGCCTTAATTGGCTCGATATTGAAGAGAGGATAAACGTCGAATAATTTCATAATTATAAAGTTTAATGATCAAAGTTCAATGTTTAAAGTTCCTGAGTTTGCTAACCGTGAACAGGCATCTTTGAACTTATTAATAACCTACGCTTTTTAATTTCAATCCGGCGCTTTCCTCTAGATTGAATAATATATTAAAATTCTGAACCGCCTGTCCGCTTGCGCCTTTCAGCAAGTTGTCGATGGCGCTTTGAATGAGTATTTGTCCTTCGTGCACCCCAACGTGTAAAAAACATTTGTTGGTTGATACTACTTGTTTCATATCTAAATCACCTTCAACGATGTGAACGAAAGGGTGATTTGCATAATATTTTTTGTACAATTCAGTGGCTTCAGCGACCGTCTCTAAATATGGAGTGTACACGGATGCTAAAATGCCTCTTGCGAAATTTCCGCGGTATGGAATGAAGTTTACGGCTTCGTTAAAGCCATTTTGCAAGAGTTGCAAAGTGGCTTTTATTTCAAACAAATGTTGATGATTAAATTGTTTGTATATGCTCATGTTTCCTTCACGCCAGCTGAAGTGCGTGGTGTCAGACAAGCCGCGTCCCGCGCCTGTAGAACCTGTAATAGCAGAAATATGAACCGCGCCAGAAAGTTTTTGCGCCGCAGCCAGCGGAAGCAATGCCAATTGTATGGCGGTAGCGAAACATCCTGGATTGGCAATTCTATGTGCTGTTTTTATTTTGTCTCTCTGAAGCTCAGGGAGGCCATATACGAAGCCTTGGAAGTCGCGATTGACATCTTTATAACTGTGACGAAAATCGGTGCTTAGATCGATTATTTTTGTAGTCGCTGACAAAGCGTTGTCTTTCACAAAATCTTTTGACTTACCGTGGGGCAGGCATAAAAACAAAGCGTCAACATTTTGCAATTCAGAGCTGAAAGTCATTTCTGTTTCGCCTAATAAATCGCTGTGAACCGCATATAATTTGTTGCCGGCATTGCTCGTGCTGTGCACAAATTTAATGTCGACGTTTGGATGGTTTAACAAGATGCGAAGTAATTCACCTCCTGTATATCCTGCACCGCCCGCTATGCCTACGCTTATTTTCATTTTTTTTATTTTTCTCCGTTTACTTTATAATAAATAATGTTTTGCATTGCAGCGATTTTAGAGAAGCCGCGCACGTCGTCGCCGCTCCACATGTTGTTCATTTCACCGTATTGCCCTGCTGTAGAATTCATTAAATCGTGTTTTGATTCAATGCCTTGCACATAGTAGTTGTATGGAGAAAGATGAACAAAAACTTTTCCGGTCACATTTTTTTGAGTGTCGAGTAAAAAAGTTTCGATGTTGCGCATTACTGGGTCGAGAAACTGACCTTCATGCAGCAAATTGCCGTACCACGTTGACAATTGTTCTTTCCAATACATTTGCCATTTGGTGAGGGTATGTTTTTCTAAAAGGTGGTGACTTTTTAAAATAACGACCGGACCGGCTGCTTCAAAACCAACGCGTCCCTTAATACCAATAATGGTATCTCCAACATGTATATCTCTACCGATTCCGTAAGGCGCAGCGATTGCTGATATTTTTTTAATGGCATCAACAGGATTGGCAAAAGCCTCACCGTTCACCGCCGATAATTCACCTTTAACGAATTCCATTTCTAAAATCTCTTCTCCAGTTTTTGACACTTGCGTTGGAAAAGCCGATTCAGGAAGATATTGGTGAGAAGTAAGTGTTTCTTTACCGCCCACGCTCGTTCCCCAAATCCCTTGGTTGATAGAGTACATGGCTTTGTCGTAGTTGCCTTCGATGCCGTGTTTTTTAAGGTAGTCGATTTCTTCTTGGCGCGATAATTTTAAGTCGCGAATAGGAGTGATTACTTCCGCTTCAGGATAAATGATTGCGAAAGCCATATCGAATCGCACTTGATCATTTCCCGCTCCTGTGCTGCCATGTGCAATTGCTTTGGCACCAATTTTTTTAGAATATTCGGCGATGGCAACTGCCTGAAAAATACGCTCAGCACTAACACTTAGTGGATAGGTGTTGTTTTTCAAGATGTTTCCAAAGATTAAATACTTCACGCAATCTTGGTAAAACTTATCCGACAATTCTAAATTGACGTGAGAAGCTACGCCTAAATATTTGGCTCTGTCTTCAATTGTTTTTAGTTCGGCTGGTGAAAATCCACCAGTATCTACTAGTGCTGAATGCACTTCGTATCCTTTGTCTTTCAAGTATTTTACGCAGAAGCTAGTGTCTAAACCACCACTAAATGCTAGAACTAATTTTTGATTCATGCTTATTTATTTTCGTTGGTATCGTCGTTTTTTTTCTTTTCGTTAGGATCCATGAGCATGCCGGTGCACAAACACATTTTGCGGTTGGTGCGGGTGAGTATGTCATAGTTTACACAGCTCATACAGCCTTTCCAAAAATCTTCATCGTCGGTGAGTTCTGAAAAAGTGGCGGGACGGTAACCCAGTTCCGTGTTAATTTTCATCACTGGCAGAGAAGTGGTGAGTCCAAAAATTTTCGCGTCGGGATATTTGCTGCGCGACAACTCAAAGGCTTTGTATTTAATTTGTTTGGCAAGACCGTGCTGACGGTAGTTTTCGTCAACGATCAATCCTGAGTTCGCCACGTATTTATTGTGGCTCCAAGTTTCGATGTAGCAGAAACCAATCACCTTGTCGCCGTCGAGGGCGATGATGGCTTTGCCTTCTTCCATTTTGGTGGTGATGTACTCGGGTTTTCTTTTGGCGATGCCTGTGCCGCGTTTCTTTGCGGCATCTTCTATCATGTTGCAGATGCTCTCTGCGTATTGGTGGTGGTCGTGATTTGCGATATGAATTTCAATTGCCATTTCCTTAAAATTTAAGCTGAATAGTGTTTGTTGATTGAGTCACTTTTCCGATTTGATCGGAACAGCCATCCGCGAAGGAGGCTATATTAGCACATTCCCCCATGGGGTCTAGGACTGGGTCTATTGGACCTAGTAAAGGATGGTAAATTGTTTGCAATATGTTTTGTCTTTAAAAACATGAGGGGCAAAAGTAAGAAAAAAATGAAAAGTAAAAGTGTTTTTTTCGTAATTAAGGAGAGAAGGGGCGTGGCTTGTGGTGTGAAAAAAAAATCCCCGAAGAAACTTCGGGGATTTTACGATCAATATGGAGTCGTTTATTTTTCTTCTAATATGCTGGCCAAAGTGAACTCTCTGTTCAAACGCGCAATGTTTTCAAGGGATATGCCTTTAGGGCATTCTACTTCACAGGCGCCAGTGTTGGTGCAACTGCCGAAGCCTTCTTCATCCATTTGGTTTACCATGCTGATCACACGTTGTTTTGCTTCTGCCTGCCCTTGTGGCAACAAGGCCAATTGCGAAACTTTTGCAGATACAAACAACATTGCTGAACCGTTTTTACACGTGGCAACACATGCTCCACAACCGATGCAGGCCGCCGCTTCAAATGATTTATCGGCATCTATTTTAGGAATAGGAAGGTTGTTGGCATCTTGTGCATTTCCAGTATTGACAGAAATATAGCCACCTTTAGAAATGATGCGGTCGAAGGCAGAGCGGTCAACTACTAAGTCTTTGATCACAGGGAAAGCAGCAGCTCTCCAAGGCTCAACAACAATAGTGTCGCCATCGCTGAAAGAACGCATGTGCAACTGACAAGTAGTAACGGCATCTTTCGGGCCATGTGCACGTCCGTTGATGTGCATGCTGCACATACCACAAATACCTTCGCGGCAGTCGTGGTCAAAAGCTACAGGCTCTTTGTTTTCAGTGATCAACTGTTCGTTGAGCACGTCAAACATTTCCAAAAAAGACATGTCAGGAGAAATATTAGAAACCGGGTAGGTCACTAATTCGCCTTTTTTTTCTGCGTTTTTTTGACGCCAAACTTTCAGGGTCAAATTCATGTTTCCGTTGCTCATAATTAGATAATTTGGTGATTTGCCAATTTGATGATGGTCAAACCACGGTTGTTACATTAATTTTTTTTTTGACGATGCTATTATTTTTGACAGTACTTTGTTGATCGATTCTATTTCTTGCAGCAAAGTACCTGGATCAGAATAAGATTCTGATTTTTCACACAACTTCAACCAGTATTCGGTTTCGTCGGCTTCCTTTGCGGCAATTTTTAACTTGTGAATAAAATCTGCTTTGCTCTCTGCGTTTTGCGCTTCTCGAACATTTGCTCCAATGGAGGTTCCTGATCGAAAGAGTTGATTGGCCAGATTGTATTTTTTATGATCTTCTAATTTTTCAGTGAATGCTATAATGGCTAGTGCAAAATCGAAAGTAAGTGTTACAACTAGGTTTTCTTTATTGCTTTGCATTCATTTTCAAATCACCACATCATCGTATTATTTGTAAGAACGTTGTGAAATTTTAATCACCTCGTATTTCAATTCTTCTTTGTGCAATTCAAAAGTGTTTGGTGCTTTGTATTCCCAAGCAGCAACGTACATAAAGTCATTGTCATTTCGTTTTGCTTCACCATCTTGCTCGCCACCTACTTCGGCTGACTCTTCGCGGAAGTGTCCGCCGCAAGATTCAACACGGTTTAAGGCATCAATACACATCAATTCACCAAGTTCGATGAAGTCGGCAACACGTCCCGCTTTTTCTAATTCAGGATTGAATTCGTTGGCTTCTCCCGGCACACGTACATCGTTCCAGAAATCTTTTTGCAATTGGCGAATGTCTTCAATGGCTTTTTTCAAACCAGCGTCGTTGCGCGCCATACCACATTTGTCCCACATTATTTTTCCTAATTTCTTGTGGAAGAAATCTACAGATTTTGTTCCTTTGATAGCGAAAAACTTGTCGATTCTTTGTTGTACTTCTTTTTCAGCAACATCAAAAGCTTCGTGTGAAGTAGGAATGGCTTTGGTTCTAATTTCATTAGAAAGGTAGGCCCCAATAGTATAAGGAATCACGAAGTAACCATCGGCCAATCCTTGCATTAAGGCAGAAGCACCCAAACGGTTGGCGCCGTGGTCAGAGAAGTTGGCCTCTCCTAAAGCGTACAAACCTGGTACGGTAGTCATTAAGTTGTAATCCACCCAAATACCTCCCATGGTGTAATGCACCGCAGGGTAAATCATCATTGGCATTTCGTAAGGATCTTCGCCAGTGATTTGTTTGTACATGTCGAAGAGGTTTCCGTATTTCTCTTTCACCACTTCTTTTCCTAAGGCATGCAGTTGTTCTTCAGTAGGATTTTGGATTCCTTTTACCAAGGCCTCTTGTTTTCCGTACTTGTATTTCATGTTTGACGCGAAGTCAAGGTAAACCGCTTCTCCTGTTTTGTTGATACCAAAACCGGCATCGCATCTTTCTTTGGCAGCGCGTGAAGCCACATCTCGCGGCACCAAGTTTCCAAAGGCAGGGTATCTTCTTTCCAAATAGTAATCTCTGTCGTCTTCAGCAATATCAACGGCTTTTTTCTTGCCTTCGCGGATCGCTGTAACGTCTTCCATTTTTTTAGGCACCCAAATTCTACCGTCGTTGCGGAGCGATTCACTCATCAAAGTTAATTTTGATTGGTGGTCACCTGAAACAGGAATACAAGTAGGGTGAATTTGTGTGTAGCAAGGATTGCCAAAGAAAGCGCCTTTTTTGTGTGCTTTCCATGCGGCAGTCACGTTAGATCCCATGGCGTTAGTAGACAAATAGAACACGTTGCCGTATCCACCAGTACACAGCAATACAGCGTGACCGAAGTGTCTTTCTAATTTTCCCGTGATCAAATTTCTTGCGATGATACCGCGGGCTTTGCCGTCGATGGTCACCACTTCCAGCATTTCGTGGCGTGAGAACATTTCAACTGTTCCCAAACCAACTTGGCGTTGCAAGCCGCTGTAGGCGCCTAAAAGCAATTGCTGTCCGGTTTGTCCGGCTGCGTAAAAAGTACGTTGTACTTGAGTTCCACCAAATGAACGGTTGCTCAACATACCGCCGTATTCACGCGCCAAAGGAACACCTTGCGCAACACATTGGTCGATGATGCTGCCACTCACTTCTGCCAAACGGTGAACGTTGGCTTCGCGGGCACGGTAGTCACCACCTTTAATAGTATCGTAAAACAAACGGTGTACAGAGTCACCATCGTTTTGGTAATTTTTAGCTGCGTTGATTCCACCTTGCGCCGCAATAGAGTGTGCACGACGCGGAGAATCCTGAAAGCAAAACACTTTCACTTTGTAGCCCATTTCTGCTAAAGTAGCAGCTGCCGATGATCCGGCTAAACCTGAGCCTACAACAATGATTTCCAAACTTCTTTTGTTGGCTGGATTTACCAATGGAATTGACGATTTGAACTTGCTCCATTTCTGGTCCAGTACTCCGTCGGGGATTTTTGAATCAATTTTTGACATATCTTTTGAATCTAGAGGAATGACAATTCTAATTATTTAATAAGTCCCAAGTGCATCGCTATTGGCATTGCTGCAAAGATAGCAGGCACAAGGATTGAAAACCAAAAGCCAAGGGCCTTGATCATTGGTGTGTATTTTTTGTGGTTGATGCCCAAAGTTTGAAAAGCCGATTGAAAGCCGTGCATCAAGTGGTAAGCCAAAGAACCTACCCCTACCATATAGATTAAAACAAAATACCATTCGGCAAATACTACTTTCATGGCTTCAAAGGTATTGTGTTCTTCACCAGCAAAAACAGCTTGTTTTGTGGGTACCCAAAAGTTTGCCATGTGCACTACTAAGAACAACAAAAGCAAAGAACCCAAAATCCCCATTGAACGGGAATACCATTTACTGCTGCTGTTTCCAGGCACCACTGCGTACTGCACCGGGCGCGCTTTTTTGTTGGCAACTGTTAGGATTAAAGATTGAACCATGTGCAGTACCAAGCCAAAGAACAAACCCACTTCTAAAATGCGAATGACAATGTTGTGTGACATGAAATGTGCTGCTGCATTGAAGGTTTCACCGCTGTCGTTTACAAAGATCAATGCATTGATTGTGCAGTGGATTACCAAAAAGGAAATTAAGAACAAGCCGGTCAATGCCATCACATACTTTTTGGCGATTGACGACGTGAATAATTCTGAGTTGCTCATCTGTAGATTTTTTAGTCTGTTTTTTAGAGAAGCGAATATAATATAACTTTAAAAAAAAACATACGTTCAAGACCACATTTGACGGATATATTTTTATTTAGCACCCTTCTTTCCACGAAATCATGAACCAACGATACGCCCCCATTGACGCTGCATTGTTTGTAGACAATAGAAAAAGATTCGTTTTAGAGCTCAAAGAAAAGGCCATCGCCATTTTTCAGTCGAATGATGAAATGCCACGAAATGCCGATTGTTGCTATCCTTTTCGACAAAACTCAGATTTTTTCTACTTAAGCGGCATTGATCAGGAACAAAGTATTTTGCTTTTGTTTCCGAACAGCCCTGATCCTAAATTCAAAGAAGTGCTCTTTATCCGCGAAAGCGATGAGCACACCAAAGTGTGGGAAGGCGAGAAGTACAGCAAAGAAGAAGCACGCAAGGTATCGGGTATTCAAACGGTGTATTGGACTAAAGAATACGAGACCCTGCTGCAATGGCTATCAGCCGAATGCACTTATTTATATTTGAACAACAACGAAAACGACAGGGCTAAAAATGAAGTTATTTCTCGCGATGCACGATTGACGCCACAAACAAAAAAACTGTTTCCGGGTATTCGCCTTGAGCGCTCGGCACCCATTATGGCGTCATTGCGCCAAATCAAAAGTAAAGCCGAAATCGCACTTATAAATGAAGCTTGCGCCATTACCGAAAAAGCTTTTCGCCGCACCTTGTCTTTTATCAAACCAGGTGTGTGGGAGTACGAAATAGAAGCAGAGGTTTCACACGAATTTACGATCAATAGGGCGAATGGACACGCTTATTCACCCATCATCGCGTCGGGAAAAAATAGCTGTGTGCTGCACTATGTCAACAACAACCAGCAGTGCAAGAAGGGCGATTTGGTTTTGATGGACTTTGGTGCCGAATATGCCAACTATGCATCGGATCTTACGCGCACGGTGCCCGTGAGCGGCAAGTTTACAAAGCGTCAAAAGGCGGTGTACAATGCGGTGTTGCGTGTTATGAGAGAGGCCAGTAAATTACTGGTGGTTGGCAATACTTTTGACAATTACAATGCTGCGGTACGCTCCATTATGGAAAAGGAATTGGTTGATTTAAAACTCATTACTACTGCTGATATTAAAAAGCAAGATCCGCAAAATCCGGCACTTCGTAAATATTTCATGCACGGCATCTCTCATTTTATGGGTTTAGATGTGCACGATTTAGGTGATCGTCAACAAAAGTTTACAGCAGGAATGGTGTTTACCTGTGAGCCTGGAATTTATATTCCCGAAGAAAGCATTGGCATTCGCCTTGAAAACGATTTGCTGATTGGGGTAAAAGGGCCCCAAGACCTGATGAAAAATATTCCTATTGAAGCCGATGACATTGAATTCCTTATGCGCTAAATATCACCAGTATCCATGAAGGCGTCCTCAATGTGGTTAACGCGCACTTCCTCTGTATTGAGTACAATAGAAATAATGTCAAATCGGATTTCTTCTTCTAATGCATGTTGATCGGCAAATATTTGTGCGCCATTGATGAGTTGTTTTTCTTTATCGCGGTCAACGGCTTCTTCGGGCTCACCAAAATAGTCGGTACTGCGTGTTTTCACTTCTACAAAAACAATGCGCTCGTCTTTTTCAGCGATCAAATCGATTTCAATTTTTCCGTGTCTCCAATTTTTTTCGTGGATGATGTATCCTTTATTGAGTAGGTACAGCAGGGCAACTTTCTCGCCTTGCTTGCCAAGGTCGAAGTGTTGCGCCATCGGGTAAAGTGTTTGCGCTTGGCAGCTAAAAAATTATTCCACCTCTTGTTTCAACTCGAGTATGGGTGGGATGCACACCTCCGTGACTTGTTGTATAGGCGTGTACAAGTGTGATTCAGCGATGTCAGCAGTCGAAATCCAATTTTTTTTTGCGTTGATGCGGTCGAAGAAAAACACGAGAACGCTGGTAATAAAGGCCCATTTAACGAGTCCAAAAATGGCGCCAAAAATACGGTTGATGATGCCTGCTGCTGCTGCATTGACAACCGTTTCAACGCCTTTGCCAATAATGTAAACAAAAAGCAATACCACTAAAAAGGTGATGGCAAAGGCGATTTCGGGATACACAGTATCAAAATATTTGTGCAGGTAATTTGAGGTGATTTTCGACAGGTAAATGGCGGCGACCAATCCAGCTATCAATCCAATCAACATTGCCATTTCAATGATGAATCCTTTTTTAAAACCCAAAATAATACCGATCAGCAAAAGGGCTACAATAGTGATGTCTATCCACATAATCAATCTAATATTTCGTGATAATTGTCGGTTTGTGTATTGAAGAGATCCATGAGCACTAAGTAGAAAGAGCGACGGATGATGGGGCGAAATTCTTGGTAATAATCATGGGTCAGCATTTTGTTGCGTTGTGCAACAATGGCTGTGATTTCACGAAGGTAAATTCTTTCTTCTTTTTTGGTTTCAATAACGCGAAGCAGTGTTTTGAGGGGAATGCGTTTGTACTGCTCGGCCAGTAATTTTCGGTCGATGGCGTTGGTGTCAATTTTTTCGCCCATCGTGCTAAGGTCAACCAAATCCCAGTCTTTGTTGAGGCCAACGTAGTTTTCTGATATTTTGTACATCAGTCTGAATTCAAGGCAAACGGGACCCGTTTCGCGCGCAAAGTCGTCCATACTCAAGTACTTTGCGAATTTTTTGTGCCCATCTTCGCCATAGGGAATCATGGTGGCATTGTATTTTTCGTTGACTTCGGCTAGGAAAGAAGAGTTCGACGATTTGAAGTCTTTTTCCCAAGGCTGAGCAATGGCAGGGTCTATCATATAGTTGATGCTGTTGCAGTCTTTGGCCAGTTTCGCCCATTGATTGATTTCTCTTTCGTTTTGGTAGGTTTTGAAGTAGATGGTGTTTACATAAATGCCTTTCTTTTTTGATATTTTGGCAATTTCTTCCATTGCGCCAACATCGACCAGCGACCCATTGCCAATCACAACAACGGTTCTGTAGGTGTTGGGTTCTTTGGACCAGCTGAGGTCTTGCAGGCAAACGAGCACCGCTTTTTCGGGATAGTTTTCTTTGGCACTCACTGCCACCAAAGTACTGTAAAGTTCTTGTTGAATAAGATTGACGTTTTTGCCTAAATCGGCCACTTTTCTGATGTAATGGGTTTCTTTTGTAAAGCCCGGTTTACCATATAGTACGAGGGCTATATTAATGTCGGGTTGTTCGGCGTAGGTATTGAGGTAGTACGTTAAATACCACATGTTGCTGCGCAGCACTTCCAACAGTCCGCTGGTGCTGGCGCTGAGGTCAACGCACAACGCTATCTCCATGCGCTTTACTGGTGCGGCATGTAATGCATTTAAATTGAAAATTAATACCAATAGTATTAATGCTTTTTTCATCGGCTGCTTATTGCAAATAGTTTACGAAGTTATGAGCGAAATACAAAAATCTTTCCATCACTGTCGCAATATCTGTATTTTTATCGAATTGAAACAGACTAAGCAATAAATTTATGAACGATACATTACAGGAAGAGTGGACTAGGGTGGAGAAAATGGTGGAGGAGAAGTTTGGTGAAGATATTGATGTGCGCGGCATTTTATTTTTGATCGGTGTTCAGGAATTAGGCAAAGGATACCGCAAATTCACTAAGGATCAAAAGTTAGAAGTCATACACATTGCAATATGTAAACTTTTAAGTCAGTACAATTACTATGAGTATATGGGCGTAGACGAGGACGGCTGGCCGCATTATAAAGAGACCAAAAAATTACCATCGCTCAAGCCTGGCGAACAGTTGAAGGTGATGAAATCAGCAATAGTAGAGTATTTTAAAGAAAGTGGCGACCTAGTATAGTTACTGAAGTTTGATGGGCGACGCAACCGGTTTCCCAACTTCTGTAGCAATGACACCTGTTCCTGTAAGCGCTCCGGCTGTAACAGCTACATTGAGTGTAGCTGGAAGTTTGAGGCAAAAAGTCGCTTTTCCGCTAGCATCTGTGGTTAATATTTTCTCTGAAATCTGCTCTCCACTGCAAGGATAAAAACCTCCTGATGGTACAAATATTCTAACTGTAGCATTTGGCACAGCTGCTCCTGTGGCAAGCCGTGTCACATTAATTTCTCCTGTACATTCAGTATTTTTTGTGCAAGAATCGAACAGCAGGGCGGCAGTAATAAAAATGCCTAAAATGCTTGCGGACTTATTGATTTGTAACTTCATTATAATTGAATATTTATTACCTTCACCATCTAAATATAGTCAACCTAGGTACAAAAACAAATATATAAATATTCTTCTGATATGAAAAAATCCCTTTTGCTTGGAATCGCTCTTGTTGTGGTATTAGGAATCTCGTCGTTTGCCTTTTTGAAAGGTGGTGGTAAAGACGTGTATTCTATTGAAACGCCGTATGGTATTATCAAAGTTAAATTGTACGATGAAACACCGCGGCACCGCGATAACTTTATTAAGTTGATGCAAGAAAAGAAGTACGATGGAACTTTGTTTCACCGTGTTATCAAAGGATTTATGGTGCAAGGCGGAGATTTAGATTCTAAAAACGCGAAACCAGGACAACAGTTGGGCGCTGGCGATGCAGGATATACCATACCTGCTGAGATCAATCCTAAGTTTTTTCACAAAAAAGGAGCTTTAGCAGCAGCACGTCAAAGCGATCAAGTAAATCCGAAAAAGGCTTCATCTGGTTCACAATTTTACATTGTTACGGGTGAAGTAATGGATGCCAACAAATTGAAAGAAATAGAAAAGCAAGCCTTGATGGGTAAGTTGTTCGCTGATCCTGCAAATGCGGGCATAAAATCAAAAATGATGGAGTTGTACCAACAAGGAAAATCAGACAGCTTGAAATTTTACGAAGGCATTTTAGAGCAACAAGCTGCCGCTGAAATGGCTTCTGGTAAAGGAAATAAATTTAGTCCGGCACAAGTAGAAGCGTATACCACTATTGGTGGTGCTCCATTTTTAGATGGCGAGTATACTGTATTTGGTGAAGTGATTGAAGGAATGGATGTGTTGGACAAAATTGCTGCTGAAGAAGTAGATGCCAACAGCCGTCCGGTTAAAGATATTCCGATGACCATTAAATAGACTTTGTTCATGAGGGATAAAATCAACGCACTACTTGCAGAAGTAGAACAATTTCCGGTTGGCAATAAAGAACAATTAGAAGCTTTTCGTATTCGTTTTTTGGGTACTAAAAGCATTTTGAAAGATTTGTTTTCGGGCTTGAAAGACGTGGCGCCTGAAGATAAAAAAGCTGTGGGCGGACTGATCAACGACCTTAAAAATAGGGCGCAGGAGAAATTTGATGCCTTCAACCAACAAAACGAAACGACAGAAAGTGAAGTTTCGGGAATGGACTTTACGCGTCCGGGCGAAAGCAAAAAACTGGGTTCTATTCATCCTATTTCATTGTTGACGAACAAATTCACAGAGATTTTTAAACGTTTGGGTTTTGTGGTGGCGGATGGTCCGGAGATAGAAGACGACTGGCATAATTTTACAGCATTGAATACACCTGAAGAGCATCCGGCGCGCGACATGCAGGATACTTTTTTTATTCAGCAAAATCCAAATATTCTTTTGCGCACCCAAACTTCATCAGGGCAGGTGCATTATATGGAAAACAAAAAACCGCCTATCCGTGTGATTTCGCCGGGCAGGGTGTACCGCAACGAAGCAATTTCAGCGCGTGCCCACTGTTTCTTTCACCAGATTGAGGGTTTGTATGTTGACGAGAAAGTTTCTTTTGCCGACTTAAAGCAAACGCTCGATTTTTTCGCTAAAGAGATGTATGGCGAAAAAACAAAAATCAGATTGCGTCCTTCATTTTTTCCTTTCACGGAGCCTTCCGCTGAGATGGATGTGTCGTGCAGCATCTGTAATGGCGATGGTTGCAATATTTGCAAGCATTCAGGATGGGTGGAGATTGGTGGATGTGGCATGGTTGATCCAAATGTATTGAGCAATTGCGGCATTGATCCTGAGAAATACAGTGGATTCGCTTTTGGCTTCGGCATTGAGCGCATGACCATGATGAAGTACCAAGTGAAAGATTTGCGTTTGTTTTCTGAAAACGACGTACGCTTTTTAGAACAGTTTAAAGCAGAAATTTAGAAGGCTGAAAAAGCGAGTAGTGATTTGCTCCATCGATGTCAAAATAAAAAAGCCCTTTATGCATCTGCACAAAGCCCTTTTGTTTTAGTTTCGGGTGCAGGTGATTGTGCCTTTCAGTTGCGCAGCGTCTTCTTTTGAACTGGCTTCGTAGTTGTCGACATCCGTTGTTGTGCCGCATTTTTGATCGTAATTTTTGATGACCGTTGCGCCGTCTTTTACAACACATGTAGAGCAGGTTGATGTTTTGCTGCAAGCAGCCATAAGGAGTGTGAATCCAAAAACAATAGGTAGTAATTTTTTCATATAAAGTTGTTTTGTTGTAAGACGAAAGCAGTGCTGAAGGGTTGCTATCAAAAGCTTATTGCGACTACAATTTCCAGTTGAAGTCGTTCATTTCTTTCACGCAAGCGGTAAGCAATTGAATGGCGCCATCAATGTCTTTGGTGTTGCACATTTCAATCACTTGGTGAATGTGGCGTGTTGGAATGGAGATGGCTCCTGCGATAGATCCGCCTGCGTTCATGCGCTGAATACCAGCGGTGTCAGTACCGCCACCAGTGAGGATTTCGTGTTGCCATTTGATTTTGTTCTTGTCGGCGGTGTTCTTCATAAACTTCACCATGCGTTGGTCGGAGATTACGGAAGAGTCCATTATTTTGATGGCAACGCCTTCGCCCAATGAGGTTATTTTTTCGTGGTCGGCAGCTCCCGGTAGGTCGTAAGCAATGGTGGTGTCGAGACCAATTCCGAAATCCGGATTGATAGCCAAAGCCGACACGCTGGCCCCACGAATACCTACTTCCTCTTGCACGGTAAATACGGCGTTGAGTGTGTATGGAATTTTTTTGCCCTTTAGTTTTTTCAATGTTTCTATCAATATAAAAACAGACACGCGGTTGTCGAGCGATTTGCAGTTGACGCAGTCGCCCATCTCAATCAATTCACGCTGACGCGTAACAGTATTGCCTACTTCTATGAGCTTAATTACTTCTTTGTAAGGCAATCCTAAGTCAATGTAGAAATCAGTGATTTTAGCTGGCTGATTTTTTTCTTCGGGAGACATTACGTGAATGGGTTTTGATCCCATTACGCCAATCAGATCTTTTTTCCCGTGCACAATGACGCGCTGAGCGGTAAGTGTTTTAGGGTCGAATCCCCCAAGTGGGTGAAACTTTAAAAATCCGTTTTTATCAATGTGTGTGACCATGAAGCCAATCTCATCCATGTGAGCAGCGACCATGATGTGTTTGTTTTGTTGTCCTTTAAGAATAGCGTTGACATTGCCCATATTGTCGATGCGAATTTCGTCAACGAGCGGCTTAATTTCGCGCAATACAATGGCGCGCACGCGCTCTTCGAATCCGGGAGCGCCAGCAACTTCGCAAATTTCTTTCAGCAGGGCAATATTCATAGCTTAAAGTATAAAGTTCAAAGTTCATCGTTGGTCAACAATGAACTTTGAACGATGTGTGCGTTTAGCAAACTTGGCTTAGTTTGATGGTATTGGTTTTTCCTTTTGTGTGTATTGGCATAGAAGCTACGTTGATGTAGAAGTCGCCTTCTTTCAACAAACCTTTGCCTTTTAGGAATTCTTCTAAGTCGTTGATGGTGCTGTCTGTGCTTTCAAACTTGTCGTAGTAAAAGCCTTTAACACCCCATATCAAGCTCACCATTGCTAAAATTTCTTTGTTGCTGGTAAACACGTATATGTATGCTTTCGGACGGTGACTTGACAATTTAAATGCAGTATAACCAGAATGTGTCATGGTTAATATTGCTTTTGCATTTACGCGATCAGAAAGACGAACTCCACTGATGCATACTTGATCAGACACGAAACGCTCTTCGCGGTGCACCGGCACCATTTTGTGGTTGTAAATATCGTCGTATTCTTCTACTTTCTTTACAATGTTGGCCATTGTTTCGATCACCAAGTCAGGATGTCTTCCAACAGAGGTTTCGCCACTCAACATTACGGCATCTGCTCCATCCATTACGGCATTGGCAACGTCGTTTACTTCGGCACGTGACGGCGTAACACCATCGATCATGCTTTCCATCATTTGTGTGGCAACGATAATCGGTTTTGATGCCATTTGGCATTTTTTGATCATCATTTTTTGCAATAAAGGAACATCTTGGTAAGGCACTTCAATACCCAAGTCACCGCGGGCTACCATTATAGCGTCAGTGGCTTCAATGATTTCGTCGATGTCGGTGATGGCTTCTGGTTTTTCAATTTTCGCAATGATACGGGCATTACTGCCTTTGCTTTCAATGATTTTGCGCAATTCGTGAATGTCGTTGGCGTTGCGTACAAAAGACAAGGCTACCCATTCTACGTTTTGTGACAAAGCGAAATCTAAATCTCGCAAATCTTTGTTCGACAAGGAAGGCAATGAAACTTTGGTGTACGGAAGATTAACTCCTTTTTTTGATTTCAAAATACCACCAAATAAAACTTCTACTACCACTTCATCTTTACCGTTGGTAGAAATTACTTTAACAGTGATTTTACCATCGTCGATCAATATTTTTTCGCCCACTTTCACGTCTTGCGGAAAAGTAGCGTAAGTCATAAATACTTTTTGTGCAGTACCAATACATTCGGTCGTGCTGATGGTAATGCGGTCGCCTGCTTTTACTTCGGCACCATCATTTTCCATAACGCCAATACGCAATTTCGGACCTTGTAAATCGGCTAAAATCGCGATGTGTGTGTTTAAGTCTTTTGCAACTTCGCGAATGTTTTTCACGAAATTTCCGTGAAATTCATGGTCTCCGTGCGAGAAGTTCAAACGGCAAACGTCAACGCCGTTCAACATAATTTTTTTAAGCATTTCTTTGCTGGCACACGCAGGTCCCATCGTCGCTACAATCTTGGTTCTTTTTAAATTCATCTCTTTGTTTTTTTTTCAATTAAGGGTATATGCTACAGTTCTATATTTTAAACCAACAGACGGCGCTGAATGGTGTTTTATTTTATTTTTTTGAAGAAGCCAAATATACGTATTTATGTCAAAGCAGCAAGGTTCGCCGTCCAAAGTTTTCCACGTGTTTTGTCTATTAAAAAAGCAGGTTGTTTCCTGACTTCAAGGTGCTGGGATCTATGCTGAATGCGGTGAGTACGCTGGGCATTTTTTTTATTTTGTCGATTTCATTTTCAAGATCATCTTCGTCGAGTGGTCCACGAATTTGTAAAAAATAGTCGATTTGTTTCATTTCAGGAATGAGGATACCTGCATCACCGCGGTTCGATAGAATGAAATAGGACGTGTGGTTTTCTTCGTCTTCAAAAGAAAAAACCGAGAATTTACTTTTGTTTTTCGACTTGTCCACGATGAGTTCAAAGTCGTCGTTGCGCTTGAAATCAATGCCCAAGTGTTGGCTTAGCGCCCAAATAAAGCGGTAATCTTTGAGGTGACAAGAAATACCGGCCAACAAAAAGTCGTATTCAGGTTCGAAGTCGAGGGTTAATTTTGCCATTTTTCAATATCTCCCGACAAAAATAGCTTTTTTGCGCATTCTTGTTCGGCTTCTTTTTTGGATTTTGCTGTGGCGTCACTGTAAAGCTCATCTTTGATGAATAAGCCGATTTTAAATACACGCTGGTGTTCTTCACTGCTTTCTGCAAGCACTTTGAAAATGGTTTTTATTTTGTGTTTTTGCGACCACTCGATGAGTTGACTTTTGTAGTTCTCGTCGGACTTCATTATTTCGCCAATGTTGTAATGAGGGATCAATATTTTTTGTATCACAAATTTGCTTGCCACTGCTAATCCTTTGTCAACGTAAATGGCGCCAATCAGGGCTTCTAAGGCGTTTCCGCCTATTGAAAGTGGAAAGTCTTCTTGCCCCAGCTTCATGATGATGAGCTCTTTGATGCCCATGTTTTCAGCGATTCCATTGAGTGTTTTGCGACTCACCATGGCCGATTTTATTTTGGTGAGCGTGCCTTCATGGTCGGCAGGAAATTTATCGTACAAATATTCAGAGATCACGAGACCGAGTACCGAGTCGCCCAAAAATTCCAAACGCTCGTTGTATTCCCCAGGTTTGGAGCCACTTCCCAGTGCTGAGCGATGGGTGAGTGCGGTTTTGTAAGGTGCGATTTGGGCAGGAAAAAACCCGGTTATCTTTCGTAACCGGGTTAAAAATTGTTTGTCTTTCGAAAAAAGTACGGTGATAGATCTAAGCAAAGCCACCAATATTAAGCTTCAAAAGCTTTAAAGATGATGCTGGCATTGTGCCCACCAAACCCAAAAGTGTTGGTTAAGGCTGCTTTGATCTTTCTGTTCACAGCAGTATTGAAAGTCAAATTAAGGTTGTTGTCTAAATCCGGATCATCCGTAAAATGGTTGATCGTAGGAGGTATAATGCCATGGTTGATCGCTAAAATACAAGCCAATCCTTCAATAGCACCGGCAGCGCCCAAAAGGTGGCCAGTCATTGATTTAGTAGAACTGATGTTTAATTTGTATGCGTGATCACCAAACACTTTAACAATAGCAGTGGTTTCAGATTTGTCACCCAATGGCGTAGAAGTACCGTGTACATTGATGTAATCGATATCACTTGGCTTCATGTGTGCATCTTCCAAAGCACAACGCATTACGTTATTTGCGCCCAATCCCTCAGGATGAGGCGCAGTGATGTGGTAAGCATCGGCCGACAAGCCACCACCTGCAACTTCTGCATAAATGGTAGCACCACGAGCAATGGCGTGTTCGTACTCTTCAACAATCATTGCGCCTGCACCTTCTCCCAACACAAAACCATCACGGTCTTTGTCGAAGGGACGAGATGCTGATTTCGGATCGTCATTTCTTGTAGATAGTGCCTGCAATGCATTGAATCCTCCAACACCAGCGGCATTGACAGCCGCTTCCGATCCGCCAGAGATAATGATGTCCGCTTTTCCTAAACGGATGTAGTTGAAGGCGTCAATAATGGCGTGTGTAGAAGAGGCACATGCAGATACAGTGGCGAAGTTCGGACCCCTAAAACCAAATTTAATAGAGATGTGCCCTGGAGCGATATCGGCTATCATTTTAGGAATAAAGAAAGGATTGAAACGTGGTGTTCCATCTCCTTTGGCGAAATCGATCACTTCCTGTTGAAAGGTCTCAAGGCCACCAATACCAGAACCCCAGATTACTCCGGCTCTGTCTAAATTTATTTTTTCAAGATCTATTCCTGAATGTTTTACAGCTTCAGTAGCAGCTACAATAGCGTACTGTGCGTATCGGTCAATACGGCGTCCTTCCTTGCGGTCAAAGTGGTCATCTTGATTGTACCCTTTGATCTCACAAGCAAATTGCGTTTTAAACTTCGAGGCATCGAATCGTGTAATTGAAGCAGCTCCACTTACACCATTTTTTAGTCCTTCCCAATAGGAAGAAACATCGTTGCCAAGAGGTGTTAACGCGCCAAGGCCCGTAATAACAACTCTTTTAAGCTCCATACTGAGAGTGGATTACTTTGCGTTGTTTTCAATGTATGTTACCGCTTCTCCAACAGTGCCGATTCTTTCAGCTTGGTCGTCTGGAATAGCGATATTGAATTCTTTTTCAAATTCCATGATCAATTCTACGGTATCCAATGAATCCGCTCCTAAATCATTTGTGAAGCTAGCTTCAGTTGTTACTTCGCTTTCGTCAACTCCTAATTTATCAACGATGATGGCTTTTACTCTAGATGCAATATCAGACATGTTCTCAGTTTTAAGTTAAACAAGGCTACAAAGAAAACAATTTCTATGAAAACAATCAAAGGTTTGTCTTTTTTATTGATTAAAAATTAATTGCACCTTTGTACGAAACTTAGGAAAGCTATGAATATCGCCGTTTTCGCCTCGGGGTCGGGCAGCAATGCACAGCAAATTTTCGAACATTTTAAGGAACATTCTGCTGTTAAAGTAGCATTATTGGTGTGTAACAAGTCAGACGCCTTCGTCATTGAAAGGGCCCGCAATTTTGGAATTCCGGTGTTACTGATTACTAAAGACGATTTTCAGAATGAATGGGTTTTGTTGTCGGCCTTAAAAGAAAGGCAAATTGAATTTATTGTATTGGCGGGGTTTTTATGGTTGATACCTCCCTTTCTTGTGAAGGCGTATCCTGATAAAATAGTGAATATTCATCCTGCTCTGCTGCCGCAATATGGTGGCAAGGGCATGCACGGCATGAATGTGCACCGCGCAGTGGAGGTAAACAAGGAGAAGGAATCGGGCATTAGCATTCATTTTGTGAATGAAGTGTACGACTCTGGAGCAGTGATTTTTCAAGCCAGATGCGCAGTGGAGGGTTTGTCAGCAGAGCAGATCGCCGCAGCGGTGTTGAAATTGGAGCACCAGCACTTCGCTCAAATCATTGAAAAAATAGTGTGCCCATGAGTAAAGTGACTATATATACTGACGGTGCGGCAAAAGGCAATCCGGGTCGTGGCGGTTACGGCGTTGTGATGATGGCTGGGCCACACCGCAAAGAGCTTTCAGAAGGCTTTACGCTAACTACTAACAACAGAATGGAGTTGATGAGTGTGATTGTTGCCTTAGAATCACTAACGAAAATGGGTTGCGAGGTAACGGTGTATTCCGATTCAAAATATGTGGTAGATTCTGTAGAAAAAAAGTGGGTTTTTGGTTGGCAGAAAAAAGGTTTTGCCGGCAAAAAGAACATTGATCTTTGGAAGCGTTTTTTGCGCATATTTCCACAGCACAATGTTTCTTTTGTATGGGTGAAGGGGCATGCCGGCAATGTCATGAATGAGCGTTGCGATGAATTGGCGGTGGCTGCTGCGGAAGGAAAAAACTTAAAGCCCGATGTGGGTTATGAAAGCAGCTTGAGCGCTAATTAGCTTTGAGGAGGCCAGAAGTTTTGTATTCTTCTAACAATTCTTTGTCCTTTTCTTTAGAAATGGCGAGCGCAACTTTAGCGTCAATTTTTACGATTTCTTTTTTCAAACGGTCAAGTTTGTCTTGCATTTGCTGAGCGTCGTATGATTTTTTGGTGACGTTTTTGTTGTCCAATAGGTCGCGCTCTAAATCTTTAATGCGTTTGTCGTAACGCGTTTTCAGTTGATTCATGCCAAATACCGCAGCTCTTCGAACTGCTTTGTCTTCATCAGAAGTGGCGATGTTGGAGAGGGAATCGAGTCCGGCAAAAAATATTTCTTCATTTTGTTTGCACAAATAATCAGCGAAAAGGGTTACCAATTCTGCTTGGGCATCGCCTTCAAATTGCGGGATAATTTTAGTGTAATACGCGTAATAGCTGTCGTCTTTTTGTTGCGAATAAATGTCGCTTAGGGTAGCGGTGATGAATTCTTCTACAGGAAATTCTTTGGCTTTAAAGAGGGGCAATGCCTCTTCTTTTTTCAAAAGGTAGTACGCGCGAATGGTTGATGCCACTACGAGATTGGAAGAATCGTTGAAGGTTTTTTTCAAAAGAGGTTCCGTTTCTTCTAAAGTGTAATTGGCGCGTATTTGTTTGATCGCAGCGGAGCGCACCAATGATTTGGGATCTTTTGCTGCCATTTTAAATAGCACGTCCATCAATTCTCCTTTCAGGGTGTCGTTCATATGAAGTTCCGACAAAGCGATTTGGCGGTTGGCCCAAAATGGATCGTTTAAGGCAAGCACAATGGCGTCGTTTTTCTGCGCTGTGCTGTTTTTCTCTTCTAACAAATAAGCAAATGCATCGTAACGGTCGATAAAGTTTTTGCCCTTACTGTATTGAAAAGCCCATTCCTCGGGACTTTTATGCTCTATTTTTTCGCAGAGTAAAATTTTATCGGCATCAATGCTCACCCATTCTGGTTTGCCATCACAGGGAAGTTTGAAAATTTGCGTGCTGTTTTCCAGCCATACTTTGTGTCGTTTTGGTTTGGCGCCGGTGTAAATATCAATGTCAATTGGCATGCGAAACAAAGGCACATCGTCTTTGTTTTGCAATTGCTGTATGGTCACCGAAATAGAGTCGCTCAGCGCATCAAAGGAGTACGCTATGTCAAGCACAGGGTGTCCCTTCGATAAAAACCATTGATTGAAAAACCAGTTGAGGTCTTCGCCTGTTATTTTTTCAAAAGACATGCGCAGGTTGTGAATTTCGGCCGATTGAAATTTGTTGCTTTCGAGGTAATCTTTCAAAGCAGCAAAAAAAGCTTCATCTCCAATTTCGTGGCGCAACATGTGCAGCACACATCCCCCTTTGTTATAGCTGTGTGCATCAAACATATCGTCAATGCTGCTGTAGTCGTAGCGAATGAGGCATTCTTTTTTGTCGCGTGATTCTTGAATGTAACCTTCGAGGTCTTTAACGTAGTGGTAGTCGGCAGCATCGCGACCATATTTGTGGTCTATCCACAAATACTCGCTGTAGTTGGCGAAGGATTCGTTGAGGGGCAAATTAGCCCACGATTCGCAAGTCACTAAATCGCCAAACCAATGGTGAAAAAGTTCGTGTGAAATGTGGTCTTCGTGATCGTAATCAATCAGTTCTTTTTTAGAGCGCATTACGTATTCGGCATGCAGCACCGCCGTGGTGTTTTCCATAGCGCCAGCCACAAAGTCGCGCACAATCATTTGTGAGTACTTTGCCCAAGGATAAGGAACGCCCAAAGTTTTGGAGAAGAATTGAATCATTTCCGGCGTATTGCCGAAAACTGCTTTTGCATCGGCTGCATCTTTTTGTTCAACGTAGTAGGCCATGGGCAAATCGCCCGACTGGTCTTTTTCAACGTGAAAGTCACCCACGGCTATCATTGCTAAATAGGGAGCATGTTGTAGTTCCTGTTTCCAGCAGTCGGTGCGTGTTCCATCGCCATTGAGTGTTGAGAATTGCAGTAAGCCATTTGACAGCGACACCATTTTTTCATCTACTGTGATGAAAATTTCCTGCGTCATTTTTTCGTTGGTTGCATCAATGGTTGGAAACCAGCACGAAGCAGATTCAGGTTCGCCCTGCGACCACATTTCTTTTGGTTTGTTGGCGTTGCTGCCGTCGGCGTTGATGAAAAACAAGCCTTTTTGGTCTTCTTTATCGATAATTTTTCTGTCGAGCAGTTTATCCGGCTGCGCTACGTATTCGATGTACAGTTTGTAGGCCTGAGTTCTTTTGTATTCTTTTTCGAGTTGAATGTGCAGTACTTTATCGTCGTAGCGGTAGGTCAGTTTCTTTTTGACGCCCAACGAATCTATCAGAGAAAGTTCTTTAATGACAAAGCCTTTTGCATCGAGGTCAATTTGTTTTACCGGATAGAAGTAGGGTTGCAAGCTCAATGTCGCTTTTCCCGTGAGTTCGTGTTTGCTCCAATCGAAGGCTACTTCAAGGCGGGTGTGCAAGAGATCGTTTTTTCGAGTTTTGCTGGCGTGATAGATGTTTTCAGCCGCTTCATTGGTGGCGCTGACACGCACCACATCGGCAATTTTCGTCTTTTTTTTGAAGAGGTGGCACGATGTTAATATCAGTAAAAAGGCAATTGAAATTGCGCTCAGCGTTTTAATTTGTTTCACAAGCCACATTTCCCACAAACATAAAGAATAGCTTTCTGAAATAAAATAAATCATGTAGGTTTGTCTTATGCTGCAAATCAAGGTAAACAACAAACAATTTTCAGTTGCGCTCAACGAAGCAGATGCCTTGAAAATAGAGGTTGACGGCGCAGCGGTGGAGGCGTCGATAGAGGATTTGGGAGAAGGCCGTTATTTGCTGCGCAAGGCGGATCAGGTTTTTGAAATATTTTTGTTGTCGGCTTCAGAAGATGGCAGGGAGCTAGAGGTACAACTGGGACAAAGTTATTTTAAAGCCGAGATACAAAGTGAGTTGGACCAGCTTTTGGGCGCTATGGGTTTCAAGGGTGGCGACAGTAAAAAGTTAAAGGAATTGAAGTCGCCCATGCCCGGTAAAATCATTTCGATTTTGGTAGAAGAAGGGGCGGAGGTGAAGGCCGGACAGCCCTTGCTCTTGCTCGAAGCCATGAAGATGGAAAACGTATTGCAGTGCTTGGTAGATGGAAAAGTAGATAAGATTTTAGTAGAGAAAGGGGCGTCGGTCAATAAAAACGACCTTTTGATTAAGTTTGTTTAAAATAGTATTATGAATAGATATTTGAGTGTAATTGCAATTGTTTCCTTGATGTCATGCGGAAACGCGGGTGACGATGTTGCTATTGAGCAAGCCAAAGCCAGTGATTCTTTCGACAAAAAAGTATTGACGATGCAGAAAAATGGCATCACGTTGACGGAGTTTACCGATTACCCTGTGTTCAGTGATGCGGTGTTGACAATGGTAAGTCCAAAGGACAAAGCCCGTGTGGGCACCAACGATTTTGAGTTTGAGGTGAAAAACTTCAAGTTGGGCGAACAAACAGTTGATGCAGCACAAACGGGTTTTCGCGACGATAAAGATGGTCAAAACATCAAATTTTTTTACAGCGGTCACCTGCCTAAAAGCAGCAACACAACGATCATTACAGAGAATTTGAGTGGCGGTGAAAATTATATTTTTGCGGTATTGGCAAGATCATACAATTTGTCAATTCACGCGGCGAGCAAGGGCTTCGTAATGTCGAAAATCAGCATTGGTGACCGAGCGTCAAAAATCGAAAATGCAAAAGGCATGCATGTAGTGCCCATCAGTCCAATTGGCTCTTACGAGTATGAAGAGAGCAGCAAAGTACTGTTGGATTTTTTCTTGGTAAACACAACACTGAGCGACAAAGGAAATTATGTTTTGGTGACGATTGACAACACTGAATTTGAAATCAGAAAATGGGCGCCTTTTGTCATGGAAGGACTTCCTGCCGGAATGCATTTCGTATCCTATAAACTGATGGATGCAGCACATCACTCAATTCCAGGGCCTTTCAATGACATGGGGAAAATTGAATTTACTTTGAAAGAGAAGGCTGCCTTGTTGGTGCAGTAGCAATGAGAGCTCTTCTTTGTTCAATCTCATTGTTGTGAAAGGCAATATCTATGGCTTGTATTTTCTTTTCGCATTGCGATCTGTCAATTGTAGCGTCTTCGCCAAGTCGCAGTTGTAAATTAAGTCGCAGTTTTTAGTTAGGATAATCACTTAGCCAGCGAACGGTAGGTGAGGCGCTGTATTTTATTGCAATTCAACGATCACCTCATTTTTTCGATTAAAAACTTCATACGGTGCATTATAACCAAAAAAATAAAAGTGATTGGTATACTTTATCCCTTCAGCATCTAAAGCCGTTATTAAAAGCTGTTTGTACTTTTCTATTTTAGTGTCGTCAGCCCAACCACTAAACCCTATCGCAGCAAGGGTTTTTGCAGGTTCTTCCTTAAATTCTATACCTGACTGATTGGGCTTAGGAAGCATGTCTTTGCTCAATTTCTTAGGAACCATAAACATCATGGTCATAGAATCCTCTAATGACATTGAGACGGGGGAAGTCATAGATATTTTTTCATTCCTTTCATTGTTTCCAAAAATATATCCCGCCAGAACAGAGAAGCCTTTACTTGAAGAATTTTTATATCCTTTGGTGGAGAGTTTGACGGAGGTAAATAAAGTGGTTTCGTAACTTCTTATTTCAAATTGCTTGTATTTTTTTTTGACGACATAAGGGTATGTTTCAATATTTCTTTGTCCATGCATAAAATACAGTTGGATAAGTGTAAATGCTATGAGTATTAGTCCAAGTATGATTATTGCTGTTTTCATTTTTTTATTTTGGTATTTAGCTCTTTTTATTCCTGGTGACCGCTAACGTTTTGCAGCTACAAGATGTGCGGGTTTTAAAAGCACAAAACTGTCTTAACCGAAAAACTGAATTAAATGTACTGAACTTTATTGCAACTTTTAAAAAATAAATTTATACCGCTGAAAAAATAAAGTTGCAGCTTGCACAAACCCCGCATAACTTGTAGGTGCTGTTACCAGCTGTGTTTCCTTGTCAGTCATTTGTGTTGTTATCTATTCTTCTTTTGTTGATTTCAGTCGCAACATTAAGTTCAATGTAAACAAGTCCACAAATAATGGCTATTTCCCCTAAAAAGTATGCTATCCCAATAGTTGTAAGTTGAGGGTGATAGAAAATTATAAGGCCAATGGTCAAGATGCAATAAAGCAGGTTAGCAATACTAATACCCTTAATAAAAGGTGTCCAGTTCGCTTTAATGACAAAAAAACAAGTTGTTGAATAAATACAGAAACAAACTCCAATCACAGAAAGGTAAGTCAATATTCTTTCAGGCATTCCAAAGTATTCGTTGATATTTCTCAATACTACAAACAATAAAAACGCAGTAGTCAAAGCCCCTATACTGTCTATTAGGAACAGTTTTTTTGGCTCTGAGGATAATTGTTTTATAATCTTACTTACTGTCTTTATCATATAAATTGCAAATTTTAGTTTTGTCAAGCGTTTACAAGTCGTGTTAGGTGTTTGTGTGGTCTTCTAACATTGCTGGTAACGAACGACAATAGAAGAAATTTGGCTTAGATTGCACGTCTGTATCGGTTTAATATTCAGTTCATTAATAGCAATTCAGTTTGATACTTCCGACCCGCCAAATTTATTTTATTGTGTGTTATACACCGCTAATCTTTTTTCTCTTCGGTCAACGAGATATACTTTATTGTAAGCGGTGAAATTTCTACGAAGATATGATTATTCAGCGTTGGATTGTCAGTCCACGATTGTATTAATTCAATATTTTGCAAGTCAAACGTATAGTTGTTTTGGCAGGAGGTTTATAAACTCGAATATTTGGAATTTAAGTACTCAAATATTTTTTCATGAATATTTGTCAAGTCAACGTTTTTGCTTAAACATAATGAAATATGCCCACCATTTATTTCCTTGATTAATTGAAAGAAATTACCATAAGCAATAATTAAAAATCTAAGTCCGCCACAATCAATATTTCCACGCTGCCTGGCAGTTGTAAGCAAAACAGGATTAACTAATAATTCTTCGTATTTATCGGTGTCTGCTGATGAGCTGTCTGTCGTATTTGGCCTTTGTTTAAACGTTAGGTTATTGTTTTTATAAATGGCAACGTAACGGACGTCTTCGAAGGATTTTAACAAGTCATCAATGATAGTATTTGTGTTATCCATATTTTCGTTAAAAGTAATTTAGACATCAAAGGTCTTAAGATTGTATTAAATTCAATATTTCCCAAGTCAAACTGAGTATAGTTATTTCTGCAAAGTGGTTTATTCCGATTCTCCTGAAGTCAACATTAAGCAGGTCACACGTGGCATTTTCAACTTGTAGGTCAGTCAAACTGGTTTGATTTTTCAACGTAATTGCCGGTCAAACGGGGTTTAGTTATTTCAAACGGCGTATAGTTTTCTTTCCATTTAGTGGTGTATAACGTTTGGCGGCTTTGCGAAGGCTGGGATTTAGAGGCACTTAGTTTCAAATTAGCACAAAGTTTAATAGAATTCCTAATGCTCAATTTAGCACTTCAGCCCAGCTTTTGCAAAACCGCTGTTGGTGGCAGTAGTACTTCTTGATTGGTTTTGATAGCGTTGTGATTCAACATCTCTTTGCGTTCTCTTTACTTCAACAATGAAAACAAAACGCTGACTTGCTCTTAATCTGATGGCACAATCAGGAATAGTTGAGCTATTTGGAATGTTTGGATTGTGAACTACTTCTGCAATGCCGTCATAACCACAACTAACCAAGGCATTGTTTAATGCTAATTCAACCGCTGGTTGAAAAACACTTACTTCATCTGAATTATACCAAATTTGCGGCATCTTAATTTATTGAAAATATATTTTGAATATCATTGTATAGTTGGGCTGTAGTAATCTGAATTTTGTTTTTCAGATTGTATTCTTTGATTAGAATTTCGTCAATTTCATTTATCATTTTTTCCTTGCCTTCTTCAAATCTACCTACAGATTTTAATTTTTCTGCCGCAATTTCCAGTTGTGCAATAGTTTCATTTGAAAGTTTGCTACTGTCAATTATTGGAATTTGTTTGAATTCGTAAAGTTGAATTTTACGAAGTCCTTTTCCCTGATTTCTTGAGTGAAGCAATACAGATATTCGAGTAAATGAGGAATTCAGAATTGCAAAGTTCGCAAGTAAATGTTTCTCAACATTTAGAATATAAAAGTTGTCGGATGAATAATGCAGCTCTTCATTCAAGAGAAAATCAATGTTCTTTCTTAGGTAATAATTGAACAGCAGATTGCCTGGCTTTTTGAGTTGAACTTTATACCAATTGGGATTGTGTTCAATTTGTTCTTTCAGTGATTTGAATTTTTCTCCATTTGCAAGTATTTCTTTCTTGGCGATGTCAAGATGCTTTTTTGTTTTTTCTGATATGTGTCCATTCAATGCAAGCAAATAAAAGAGTTCGCTCTTGATGTTGAAAGAAGTTATTGCCGTAACGTCTTTTACAAAAGGAATTGATTCTTCAAATGTCTTTTGTTGTTGTATGAAGTACTTGTTTGCAATTGAAGATATACCTCGTTGAATTGGCTGAGAATTTATTTTCTCTATCGCTTTGAATAAACCGTTTTTAAAATTAATTACTGTTTCTTCATTGAAACGATAAGTGAAAAAATCTTGAACTGGAATTTTTTTGCATTGCAGCTTAGGTTTGGAATCATAGGTTGCAACTTCTTCAATAGTCTTTAATGTATAGAGTTTTATAAGTTTGTTTTTTTCTTTAGGGTTTATGATTCTCTTGAAATCAATAACAGTTGCACCTACATCTGCATCTGGAAAAGCATTTTTCTTGAAGTGGTAAATCCCTTCAATTGAACCAAAGCGAACAAAAGCTTCTTTCAAAACTTTACCAAAGTCACTGTACAACCAAGAATCATAAATCACTGCAATCATTCTTCCGTTGTCCGTAAGGTGGAAAATAGATTTCATTAGAAAGTAAACATACAAGTTTGATTTTGCAGGAATTATTTCTGACAATGGAGATAAACTTCTAAGTGCAAGTGATTTTGAATTTTCTCCATCCATCATTAACTCTTGTCTAACATACGGTGGATTCTGTACAATGAAATCAAATTTTTCTGAAAGCGGAATATTAAAGAAACTATCAAGAATTAACACTCGATTCGGTTTTGTGTAAAACGTTTTGATGATTTCAGAAATTAAACTCTGGTCTAATTCTACTCCTGTAATTTTTATTGTGGAATCAATGTCGTCAAGATAGGAGAGGAAAGTATTGGGTCCAATACAAGGGTCAAGTATTTTGTGATGATTTTGTAAGTCAGATTTGAAAAGTGAAATCATAAACTTTGCAAGAATGTGAGGAGTGAATACCTGTCCCAACAAATTCTTTTTGTTCTCCTTTTCCAAAACCGATTTTTGGTTTGGAGTTGCAAATTCAATTTGATTTGCAAAAAACATTTCCAATTGCTGGTCATTTAAAATATTGTTTGACCAACTGTGGTTAGCAGGGATATACAGTTTGGAAATTAATTCACTCATTTTTTAGTTTTTAAGTATTCAACTTTTCTTTCAGCAACTTTTAATGTATCAAGGTCTGCCTCTTCTTCAATAATTCTGTAAGCGAATTGGTCGCTTAAATACTCTTTCAATAAATCCTTCTCATCAAGTTTGAAATATTTGGCAACTTGCTTTATTTGTTCTTTTGTCGGCTGTCTCTCGTTGCGTTCAATCTTACTAAGCAATGAAGTGTCAATGCCTATTTCCTCTGCAACTTCTCTCAATGAGAGGTGTGCCGTTTCTCTTAGCGTTCTGACTTGTTCAGCGAATGTTGCTATTTTATGCTTACTCATTAATTAAGGACAATTGTTGTCCAAAGATAGCCAACTTTGAATAACAAGGACAAATAATGTCCTCCAAAGTTTTCAACATTTAATGTTCCTAAAAAGGCCTTGGCAAAATTGGCTCTTTTGGTTTTGCTTGTGTGGCGGCTTTTGCGGTTGGGGCAAAACCAAATGTGCCAATGTGCGGTGGGCAGAATTTCAAAATATTTTGTGCGGTGGAAAAAAAATAAAACACGAAGCGTTGGGCTGTCGTGTCGGAAAAAAGTCCGCTGTTAGGTTTATATGTTGTCCTGATGTTTCGATAATTGTCTGTCAGTTTAATGGTTGTTGTGTCGTCTGTTACGCTTGCCTATAACGAGCGGCTATGAGCAATTGCTCATAGCCGCCATATATGTTTATTTCGTTTTATTTATATATCTACCTCGTCGGTTTGATGCAGGCATATGTCATAAAGTTCAAAGCTAGCGCTTATTTT
>Ga0114969_10000278_pt1 | contig 43372 bp, 33 predicted proteins | sample M_130807_MF_Meta_FD_87316 | JGI IMG/M metagenome (GOLD analysis project Ga0114969, IMG submission 87316) | Freshwater microbial communities from Lake Montjoie, Canada to study carbon cycling - M_130807_MF_MetaG | ecosystem: Environmental > Aquatic > Freshwater > Lake | place: Lake Montjoie... | reverse complement strand
TCCAAAAGTTTATAAAGATAAAAAAATCACAATCAAAGCCTCAAATTTGTGCAGTGAAATCCAATTACAATCTGATGAGAATAATTCTTTTGTTTGTGTTTTATCTTCCTTAAACCTATTACATTGGGATGAAATCAAAGATACTGACGCAATAGAGACCCTCATATATTTCTTAGACTCTGTTAATGAAGAGTTTATATCCAAAACTAAAGATATGAAATTTATGGAATCGGCCAATAAGTTTGCTTCTTCACAAAGAGCTTTAGGTATGGGTGTTTTGGGATGGCACTCTTTCTTACAGTCCAAAATGATACCTTTTGAAAGCTTAGAAGCCAAGATGCTTAATTCTAGTATTTGGAAGGTTATTAGAGAAAAGGCCGATAAAGCATCTGTAGAACTAGCTACCCTATTTGGGGAGCCAGAACTATTAAAGGGGTATGGCCGTAGGAATGTCACCACGCTCTCTATAGCTCCCACTACGTCGAGTTCTTTTATTTTAGGGCAAGTCAGCCCAAGTATAGAACCTTTAAATTCTAACTACTTTGTCAAGAATCTGGCCAAAGGTAAATTTGCCTATAAAAATCCATATCTGAAAGAAGTATTAAAGACTCACAAAAGACATGACGATGAAACCTGGAAGACCATTTTAGTTAAGGGTGGGTCTGTACAACACCTTAAATTTTTATCAGATATAGAAAAATCTGTTTTTAAAACATTTGGGGAAATAAGCCAAAAAGAAATAGTTATACAAGCGTCACAAAGACAAAAATATATAGATCAATCTCAGTCTTTAAATATTATGATAGGACCAGAGTGTTCTGCTAAAGAAGTTAGTAAATTATTAATAGAGGGGTGGAAGATGGGTATAAAAACATTTTATTATCAAAGATCCGCAAACCCTGCACAAGAATTAGCCCGATCCATATTGTCCTGTATCTCCTGTGAGTCATAATGATAAGTATAAAAAAATTAGACGAAAAAGCAATAATCCCAACAAGATCTCATATTAATGATGCTGGGGCAGATCTTTATTCTATAGAAGATATTATTATTCCACCATCTTCTAGAGCTACAATAAAAACTGGAATATCTATAGAAATACCCACTGGTTTTTATGGCAGGGTAGCTCCAAGATCCGGCCTAGCAGCAAAACATGGAATTGATATTTTAGCAGGAGTTGTGGATAGTACATATCGTGGGGAGATACTTGTTATTATGTTAAACACAGATACTTCAAATTCTTTTACAGTTAATTGTGGGGATAGAATAGCCCAGTTGATTATACAGTATCATCATAATTATTATTTTATTGAATCAGAAGAATTATCATCAACCGATAGGGGCTCTGGGGGTTTTGGGTCTAGTGGATCTAAATAATTATATAATGGTGTATTTATATTGTGTGATGGTTATGAATAAACTATAATGTGGGTCTCTATGAACATTAAAACCTTAGACGAACTCGCTGATGAATTAGACTCAGATAAAAGCACTAAGTCGTCTCACGAGTGCAGACACGGATATGCTCCCATCTACGACAAATTACTTTCTAAATGGAGAAACGAACCTATAAGCTTACTTGAAATAGGCGTTTGTATGGAAGGCACTTTCGGAGGCCAATCAGTAGGGATGTGGGAAGCATATTTTGAAAAAGCCCAAATATATACTTTTGATATAGTAGATATGTCAAGATTAAAAAATGATAGAGTTGATTTTTTTCGTGGAGATCAAAGTAAAAGAACAGATTTTGAAAATATGATGAAATCGTTTAATGTTCCCTTTTTTGACTTTATTCTTGAAGACGGTTCTCATGTTTATGAACACCAAATGATTTCTATAGGGAGTCTTTTTAAGAGCGTTAAACCAGGTGGGTATTATATATTAGAGGATATATCTGTTCCTGAAAGAGAGTGTTGTTGCCAAAGAAACGATCAAACTTTTGGAGTGATTCAAAATTATATAAAAACTAATAAATTTGAAAGCTCACTCATTACAGAAGAAGAACAAAAGTATCTAGAAGACAACATTTCTGACATTAAAATATATGACGATATTCAGAATGCTTATTGTGTAGCGATATTTACAAAAAAGGAAGAATTGTCCTATTAAGAAAGTTATCTATTAAACATATTGTAGTGACTATGCGCCCCCGATACCAATATCTATTTTAAGATCTACGAGGTGTTGTTTGAGAAAAAATAGCAATAAGAACTCTTCTATAAAAAAGCCTAAGCCTATAAATGCCACAAATAAAATCACATACCCAGAAGCTTACAGAAATAGGCTAAAAGCAAGATCAAATAATCAACAAAAATACATAGACGACATAATAGCTAATCATATTACGTTTGCACAGGGCCCAGCAGGATCTGGTAAAACATTAATATCTGTGGGCATGGCAATTGAATATTTATTAGACGATAAGGTTAAAAAGATTATTTTTACAAGACCCGTTGTTGAAGTGGGAGCTAGCATAGGTTACCTTCCCGGTACTGCGGAAGAAAAGCTCCACCCATATCTATTGCCAATATTAGATGAAATTTCCTACTTTATATCTCCCTCACAATATTCTTCTCTTAAATTGAGCAACAGAATAGAAGTTGTTCCATTGAATCTAATGAGAGGAAGAACCTTCAATAACTGTTTTATTGTTTGTGATGAATCTCAAAATGCTTCATATGATCAATTAAAAATGCTCTTGACAAGAATAGGCAGAGACAGTAAAATGATTATAAATGGAGACAACATGCAATCTGATCTTCCAAGGCATTCTCAGGGGGGCCTGTTTACAATGACAGAACAACTCTGTGGGATTCCGGGGATCGGGATGTCTGTGCTAGAAATTTCAGATATTGTTAGAAATCCTATTATTTCTCAGATCATTATAAAATTAGAAGAGTATGAAAAAAGAACATAATAAATGTTTAGTCTTAAATGCTGACTATACTCCATTATATATTGTGTCTTGGAGAAAAGCATTAATCTGGAGTCTAAGGCATAATATTAATAATAATATTGGAGTAGAAATTATAGATTTTTTTAAAAATGATTATATACAAGGAACAAATAAAAAATTCCTAATTCCAGCTGTGTGTAAGGTTATAAAATTTAGAAAAATAAATTATGTGTCTGTTAAGTTTTCTCGTAAAAATCTATTCATTAGAGATAATTTTACATGTCAATATTGCGGACATGCTAAAAAAACAACAGAACTAACTTATGATCATGTTATTCCTAAGTCTCAATGGAAAGACCCATGTACATCATCTACTAATTGGACAAATATAGTCACAGCTTGTATAGAGTGCAATAGAAGAAAAAGAGATAGAACTCCCAATCAATCTAAGATGCCGTTGATAAACAGCCCCAATAAGCCAGACAGGAATATAAAATACTTGCCAATTATAGACCAGCTACATACTATGACACAGACAGTACCTCAAGAATGGAATATATATATAAATGGATGATTTTATACCAAAGCTAAGCTATCTTGCTTCAAAAAGCTTAAACAAATTGGAACACACTGTATTCGCTACCTTACTAAAAAAAATAGAACTCGTAATGTCTAGCTTATCGAACGAGAATCTATCACCTGAACAGCAAGAAGAAAAAGAAAAATTAGAATATAGATATTCTCATGATATTGAAATGAATATAATCTGTAAAATTTATAAGAATAATCAAAAAGGTGAAAGAGTAGAGCTATTTAAATATATGGAACTGCCCATGATCGTAAAGTGTCCATTAGGAACAGATCCAGAAGAAGAGATAGCTATTATACAAAACAAGATTATAAATAAATAATGAAATTTATCTCTAAATACTCAAACGATAAAGAAGTAACTGCCGCTCAGTTTATAACTGAAATGATCTGTGAAAAAAAGGCAGAGATGGATAAAGAAGATTTGCATTTTAGGTTTTGGCTAGCCAAAAAATGGGTAATGTTTTTTAGAAACCAAATAGCAACAGCAAATCAGCTAGTTAAAGAATATGATCCTGTAGCTATTGTACGTGCTTTAAAAAATAAAAAAGCAAATAAGATATATTCGTTGAGAGCTCCTTTCTTAAAACCAATAATAGAAGAAGAATTAGAGAATATAGAAAAAGAGAATAAAGAGCTTAAGATTGTATTACATAGAAATAAAGAAGCAACTCATAGAGAACACAACAATAAACAAAATAGTATATTATCTAAATTAAAGGAGATAGAAGATGAGTCTTAAAGAAGATGTGTGTAAAAATTTTGGACAAGATATTATATTGTCTGCCAGTGCTATTGTAGATAAACCATGTATAGTAATTCCTGTTAGTCCTGCTATAGATATTATTTTAAACGGTGGGATTCCAGAAGGAAGCTTTGTTGTATTAACGGGCCAACCCAAATGCGGCAAAACAACAACATCATTAGACTTTGCAGCTACTGCACAAAAAGAAGAATATAGAGGTAAGTTAGACAAGCCAAGGCATGTGTACTATCTAAACATAGAAGGTAGATTGAAAAAAAGAGATTTAGAGGGAATCCCAGGATTAGATCTTGATAGATTTGATGTAATAGGATCTCAACAAGGAAAGATATTACATGCTGAAGAATATCTCCAAATAGGAGAAAGAATAATAAATGAAGAACCAGGATCAATATTGATTATAGATTCATACTCTGCTTTATGTACAGAAGCAGAAATAACTTCAGATATGGATAAAATGCAAAGAGCGGATGGAGCTAAACTATTAGCAAAATTTTGCAGAAAAGTAGCCAATGTGATTCCTGTTAATAAAAATATAGTGATTGGAATTACTCATCTTATGGGAAACCCAACTGGTTATGGGGCAGAGTTTAAAGAGAAATCTGGACAAGCTATTGCTTATCAGACAGATATTAAAATTAGAGCAAAAAGCTTCAAGCCTTGGTCTCTAGGGGTCGATACTAGTCAGATAGGACAAGAAGTCGAGTGGCAAGTTATTTGTTCTTCTTTAGGGGCTCCTGGAGGTAAAATAATAAGCTATATTAGATATGGACAAGGAATAGATAGACATATGGAGCTGGCTAAACTTGGAGAAGACTCTGGATTAATAAATAAGGGTGGTGCATGGTATACTCTAGATTTTATAGATATGAAGCCTAAAATTAAATTACAGGGATCAGAAAGAGTTAGACAATATCTATTAGATAATCCAGAACACTATGCTCTATTATATTCTGAAGTTAAAAAAATGATTGGTATTAAATGATAGTCTCAGATTTAGATGGCAACACCAAACAATTCCACTTGACAGGGCACATCTGTTATGGTATACTCAATAAGTCTTCGTACCATCTACTAGCTAGAGAGCTGATATCTGATCTATATCCAACCATGCAAATCCTTGAAGAAGTACCAATAGAAATTAGAAAATCTCAGAACCTATATCTAGATTTTTATATTCCTTTGATCAAAACAGCTATAGAAGTACATGGAGAGCAACATTATAAATTTATCTCTTATTACCATAAGACTCCATTAAATTTTATGAGACATAAAAAAAGAGACAAGGATAAAAAAATATGGTGCGAAATAAACGGAATAAAACATATAGAATTCCCATTTAATGAAAGCTGTGAACAATGGAAAAAGAGAACGCAATAAATAAGCCTAGTAAAGAACAAGTTGAGTCATGGGATTTGATCTTAGATTCATATGAGCTGTCGATAGGTCTTGGTCAATATAAACATGACTCATTTAATGAGAATGAAATCAATCAATATTGTCTTATGAGTAGAGATCAAATAGAGAAATTGACCCCAGATGATTGTGTGGAAATATCTTTTCGACTAGCTCAATTTTCTTTGCACTTACAAAGAACAGGTAATAGAGAGCTGGCAAGATATAATTGGGCAGAAGAGACTATTAAAGAGACTATAGCAGATGAGATCAATAACTATAAAGGTTATGGATATATAGAAAAATCATTACAAGCAATTAAAAATAATAGTAAAGCATGTACTCTTAATAAGATTAAAAAATATGCCAAGCAAAGATGCGATAGATTAGGATATTTAGCTTCAAATATTAAAAATTTATCAGACATAATATTGCAAGTCCACAAGCTCAAAAAACAGCAGGCGGCGACATAAATGATATTGTCAGATCCATCAGCAGAAAGAGCTATATTAGCTGGCATATGCAGATATGGAGAAGAAATATATCTAGACATATCAGATATTATTAAAGAATCCTCGTTTACTATAGACAGCAATGCTATTATTTATAGATGTATTAAGAATATATATGAAAAGAATAACCAACTAACAGTAGATATATCTTCCATATACTCTTCTGCTAATGAGCTTGGACTATCGACTATTTTATCTAAAAAAGAAGAAACTCAACATCTTAAAGCAATTATAGATTTCCCCGTAAGTAAAGAAAATATTCGTAAGTTCGCTGGGAAAATTAAAAAATTAGAGATTGCCAGATCCCTGCACAAAGAATTAGGGATAGCTCAAGAAAAAATGCTTGATATAAATGGCACAGAATCTATAGGCTCTATTATATCTTTAGCAGAAGATACTATATTTGGATTTACAAACAATCTTAATGAAGTAGAGAATAATCCAATTTTGATGGGAAAGGATTTAGAAGAATACATAGAGTATCTATCTACTAATCCAATAGATCAAGTGGGGATACCGACAGGATTCCCTATTTATGACCAAGCAATAGGTGGGGGACTTAGAAAAAGCACAGTTAATATTATTGCGGCCAGACCTAAAACTGGTAAAACTCTTTTGTCAGACAATATGGGATATTATATAGCTAACAAGCTTAAGATTCCAGTATTAAATATGGATACAGAAATGACCAAAGAAGATCATATCCATAGAGTATTAGCTATGATAACAGAGATAGAAATTAGAGATATTGAAACTGGGAAATTTATTTCAACTGAAGATAAAAGTAAAAAGATAGCCAACGCTGTACAAGAATTAAAAAACTCCCCCTTATATTACAAGTCTATAGCTGGAAAAGCTTTTGATGAGCAAATAGCTATTATGAGAAGATGGCTATTAAAAGAAGTTGGTCTTAATGAAGATGGAACAGCAAAAGACTGTGTTATCTTTTATGATTATTTAAAACTTATGGATACTCAAGGAATGTCTCAAGACCTGAAAGAATATCAGGTGTTAGGATTTATGATGACAGAATTACATAATTTTGCAACAAAATATAAGGTTCCAATAGTGGCCTTTATTCAACTAAATAGAGATGGAATAAATAAAGAGAGTACAGATACTGCTAGTGGATCAGATAGAATTATTTGGCTATGTAGTAATTTTACTATCTTTAAAAGGAAATCTGACGAAGAAATAGCCGAGGATGGCCCAATTCATGGGAATCGAAAGTTGGTCCCTTTGATCAGCAGACACGGTGGTGGGCTAGACGATAATGATTATATCAACTGTAATATGAAGGGTTGGTGTGCAAAAATTACAGAGGGTAGGACAAGATTAGAGATATTAAATAATAAAGGAGATTCCTCCTCAGAAGGCTTTATAATAGATGACAAAGATAATGACCAAATCGATTTCGTATAATCAAGATCAATTAAAATTAATTTGTGACGACCTATGTGATAATATAGAGTTATTATTTGATTATTTAAAGGTAGAAGACTATAGATTAAATAATAGAATGTATATGATGAAATGCCCCATACATGGAGGGGATAATACTTCAGCATTAAACATATATCATCTAGGAGATACTTATAGGGGCAATTGGACATGTCGTACTCATGGATGCGAAAAAACATTCAAGGGATCTATAATAGGATTTATCAGAGGAATAATATCAGTAGAAAAATATCTGTGGTCAAAGAGCGGAGATAAAATATGTCCATTTGAAGAAGCAATCAGACTATCCTTAGATTTTCTTCAAAAAGATATTAAAAATTTTAAAGTTTCAAGCTCTGACATAGAAAAAAAAATATTTTCACAGACAATAGACAAAATTAAAAAACAAGAAGTAGAGAAGTGTTCCAATATCACAAGAGAAACGACTAAGAACATACTGGATATTCCATCTGCCTATTATGTCAGCAGAGGATATAGCGAAGAGATATTAATTAAATATGACATAGGACTATGCTCTAGACCAGGAAAAGAAATGAGCAATAGGGTGGTTGCTCCTGTATATTGTGATAATCACAAGTATGTAGTTGGATGCACAGGGAGAAGCCCATATAATAAGTGTCCGACCTGTTTATCATTTCACGAAGATACAAAAGACTGTCCACCAAAAGACAGTTTGCATCTTCATTCTAAATGGAAGCATAATACAGGATTCAAAACTCAAAATCACTTATATAATTATTGGTTTGCTAAAGAACATATTTTTGAAGATAAAATAGCTATTATAGTAGAGAGCCCCGGCAATGTATGGAAACTAGAAGAAAATGGAATACATAATAGCGTAGCTCTCTTTGGTTGTTCTTTAAGCGATAGACAAAAAATAATACTAGATGGATCTGGAGCAATGTCTCTTATTATATTAATGGATAATGACGAGGCTGGAAAAAAGGCAACGGATCAGATACAGAATAAATGCAAAAGTACATATCGAATATTTATCCCAACTATATCAAAACAAGATATAGGAGATATGACTCCAGAAGAAATATCCCAAGAGATAAAAGAATTTATAGAAAGAATTAAATGACCTATATACTATCGTTTTCTGGACGTAAGCAGTCGGGCAAAAGCACATCAGCAGATTATATAATATCTTTAATAAATGAGCATAAACTCAATATGTCTTATAAGATCTATAGTTTTGCAGACCCTCTTAAACAGGACATCTGCATCAATATATTAGGACTAACATATGACCAGTGTTATGGGTCTGATGATGATAAGAATACCATGACTGATTTATGGTGGGATGGGGTTCAATTAACAGCTAGACAAGCTATGGAGATTATTGGAACCAAAATCTTTAGAGCCTTAAAAACAAATGTGTGGGTTGATGCTACTATAAACAAGATAAAAAAAGAAAATGTTGATCTTGCTATTATCTCAGATTGTAGGTTTCCAAACGAAGTAGAAGCAGTTAAAAATAGTGGGGGTCTTAATATAAGGCTAGAGTCAGATCCATTCCATTCTGATGCTATTAGTGAAAATTCTCTAGATCAGGATGTTTATGATTGGTCTAATTTTGATATTATTATTAAGAATTCTAAAATGACTATTGAGGAAAAGAATAGGGAGATAAGAAGATTTTTATATGACTATAGTATTATCTCTACTTGTGGGCTTTCTGATGATAAAAGACCAAAACACCAAAACAAAGGAATACTCTCATTATAATAACATACTTCAGAAGCTCGTCTTATAATACTCATTCTATGTGCGAGCAACAATATTTTTTTGAGTACGTCTTAGGGTGGCGGGGAGCATCAAATAAAAAAGCAGATAAAGGCACAATTGTACATAAGGCATTAGAAACTTTAGCAGTTATAAAAAAAGCACAACAAGATAATCAAAGATATATAGAAGATGAAATCCTTAAGAATATAGATGTTGAGAAATATGATTTAGATCAAATAATTGAGAAGGTATATAAATATTATTCTGAATCTTTTAAACATCATGAATGGTCGGATAAAGACTATATTGATTGTAAAAAATGGACATATAAAGCAATAGAATTAAATAATGGGATGTTTGATCCTAGAAATAGAGAGATAGTATGCCCAGAACAAAGATTTGACATAGAGATTAAAAAACCTTGGGCTTATTATAAATACCCAGATGGGACAGAGGGGTATCTGGGATTAAAAGGAACCATAGATCTATTAACGAAGGTAAATGAAAACACAATAGAAATCATAGACTGGAAAACTGGTCGTCGTCTAGATTGGGCCACAGGAAAAGAAAAGACTCAAGAGTCACTACAAGAAGATCCGCAGCTAAGAATATATCACTATGCTGTTCAGCAATTATATCCAGAGATAGAAAATATTATAGTCACTATTAATTTTATAAATGATGGGGGGCCATTCTCTGTGATTTATGATAGATCAGACTTAACAAGAACAGAAGCTATGCTTCAGAGAAAATTTGAGATTATAAAAAATTCTAAAAAACCAATCTTAAGCAAAACATGGAAGTGCAGTAAATTTTGCCCCTTTGGTAAAACGACATTTGAAAATACTAGAATATCTCCTATAGTAGAATATAGATCTGGTAAAACATGCGCAATAGATAAGAACATGACTAAGTGTGAACAAGTAAAACACGATACAGATCTAAGGGGTATGGATTCTGTCATTGACGAGTACACTGTTCCAGGGTATACTATTGGAAAGTACAAACCCCCAGGAACCATAGAATGAAACAATACATCCCGCTGCACGTTCATAGCCATTATTCCCTATTGGATGGGCTTTCTAAGCCAGAGCAAATAGCTTCTAGGTGCGTAGAGATAGGAGCCGGAGCTTGCGCATTGACAGATCATGGAAATATAGCTGGGGCAGTTCAATTTCATTCCGCTCTGCAAAAAAAAGGAATAAAACCTATTTTGGGATGCGAGGTCTATATTTCTGATCAAGACTGCAAGATAAAGACTAAAGAGAATTCTAAACTTTCTCATTTTTTGCTCCTAGCTAAAAATCATCAAGGATGGAAAAATCTCATCCGTTTAATCTCTGCCTCAAATGACCCAGATGTTTTTTATCACAAGCCAAGACTTGATTTAGAGTCTATTAGAGACTATTGTGATGGGAACCTGATAGGTATCTGTGGACATCTTGGATCTTATTTAGCTAATAAAATAAGTTCTGATGATCAATTGCTTCCTAATTGGAAAGATGTAGGACAAAAAACAGTAGAATACTTATCTGAAATATTTGGAAAAGATAATTTTTTTATAGAGGCTCAACTGATGGATCAGCAGAATAATCCTATCCAGATAGAGCTTACAGAAGCATTAAGATCTCTAGGGTCTATAACAAAAACTAAACTTATAGCAACGCCAGATGCTCATTATTGCAGAAAAGAAGATGCTGTAGATCAAAGGATTCTTCTTTGCAATAACATGAAAACAACATATCAAGATATACAAAGACAAATATCTAATGGGATGGAGATAGGAATGTCTTGTTTTTTTGATTCTGACAATTTTCATATCTTGTCTAATGAAGAAATAAACGATATTCACAAGGAAGAAGAAATAGAAAATACTCAGTTTGTCGCTAGTCTATGTGAAGACTATGATATATCTCATAAGCCGATGCTTCCTCCTTTTAAATGCTCTAAAAATAATCCTGATGAATTTTTACGACAATTATGCAGAAATGGATGGAAAGAGAAGATTGACTCTAAGATTCCAAAAGATCTACATCCTGAGTATGTGCAGAGAATCAAATACGAATTAGAGGTTTTACAAGGAGCTGGTCTTTCTAGTTACTTTTTGATAGTTCAAGATATTGTTAATCATGTTAGACAAAACAAGTGGTTGCCCGGCCCAGGAAGAGGATCTGCTGCGGGATGTTTAGTCTCCTATTTAATAGGGATAACATCTATAGATCCAATTTCATATGGGTTAATTTTTGATAGATTTTATAATGCTGGGAGAAACACATCAGATAGAGTGTCTATGCCAGATATCGATGTTGATGTTCCAATCAATAAAAGAGAATTTATTATAGAATATATAAAAGATAAATATGGAAGAGATAAGGTCTCTCAAATGATCACCTTTAATACTATGAAAGGACGAGGTTCTTTAAAAGATGTTCTTAGAGCATATGGTAGTATTAGTTTTGAAGAAATGAATAAAATAACAAAACACATACCGGATGAAGCAAAAATAGCAGATGAGTTACAAGAGATGAAACTAGAATTTGGAGAATCGTCTATATTAAGATGGGCATTAGAAAATAATTCAGAAGAATTAAAAGAATGGTGTTTTATTAATACAGAAACAAACCAACTAGAGGGGCCACTAGCTAAAAGATTTGATCAGGCGATACGACTAGAAGGAACAAAATCAAATCAATCCAAACATGCTGCGGGAGTAGTTATCAGCCAGTATGAGCTATCTAAGGTATGTCCTATGGTGTATGATTCTAAAAATAAACAACTAATTGCTGGTATGGAAATGCAAGACTTAGAAGCTATTGGGGTTATTAAATTTGACATACTCGGCATAGCTATGTTGGATAAGATTATGAACATTCAAGAATTATTATTAAATGGAGGTAGAAATGTTAAAAACAATTAAGTTCATGGAAGTCTCGGAAGGCCAATCTTTCGTATTAGCGGATCTTCAGTATTTAAAGATTGCAGAACAAAGAATTAGTTGCTGTAGTGCCATAAACGCTACTCTATCTAATGATGCGGCTACTAAAATTCAAGTATTACCACTACAAGAGGTGCAAGTAGAAATTAATGATTAATTATAATAAAATTTGTGTGTTTGATTTTGAGACGGATGGGGTTAATCCTAATGTTTGTAGTCCTGTACAACTAGCTGCTGTTATGGTTGATCCAATAAAGCTAGAGATTATAAAAAATTCAGAATTAAATATAAAACTTAAGCCTGAAAAATTAGAAAATCCAGATTTTGTTTATGATAATGATATATTAGATTTTCATGCTAAAGTAAGAGGGAGTAATAGAGAATCTATTTTAGCAGAATGGAAACAATATCCATCTCAAAAAAACTCATGGGGTCTTTTTACTGACTACTTAGATAAGTACCATAGTAGATCAACAAAGAAAAGTCAGTTTAGTGCTCCTATCGCTGCTGGATATAATATATATCGGTTCGACTTAAATATTGTAGAGAGATTAAGTGCTAAATATGGAAATACAAACAAAGAAAATAGAAGCAGCCTATTTTTTTATAGAGATGTAATAGACATTATGAATATTATGTTTTTATGGTTTGAAAATAATCCAGATCTTAAAAGCTATTCTTTAGATAATGTTAGAGACTATTTATCTATAGATAAAGAAGGGGCACACGATGCTATGAAAGATGTTCAAGATTGTGCCGAAATACTAATAAGGTTTTTAAAACTACATCGTAAACTGGGACAGAAAATACTTTTTAAGGATTCTTTTACAACTAAAATATGAAATATCTAACTTTCCCGTGTGGCTGCAAATTCTCCTTAGTTAACGGAGATGAGAATAGCGTCGTTTTAGATCCTATTATAGAGAATATAAATCTGTCTTGTTCTAGAACTTGGGATCTTATATCTTCTGGAAATACAAAAGGATGTTTTCAGCTAGAAAGCAGACTTGGAAGATCTATGTCTAAAAAATTAAAACCATCCAATATAGAGGAACTATCTGCTTTAATTAGCATTATGAGGCCAGGATGTTTAGAGGCTGTTAGAAATAATAAAACTGTTAGTAATCATTTTATAGATAAGAAAAATGGAGAAGAAAGCATAGATTATTTCCATCCTTCTTTAGAGCCTATTTTAAAAAACACATACGGAGAAATGGTCTATCAGGAACAAGCTATGGAAATAGTTAAAGTTATTGCTGGATTTGATCTTCAAGAAGCAGACATGCTTAGGAAAGCAATCGGCAAAAAGAAGCCAGAAGAAATGGCTAAGGTTAAAATCAAATTTTTAGAGGGATGTAAAAACATAAATCTTGTAGATGATTCTTGTTCCCTAGAAATATTTAATTGGATAGAAAAATCACAAAGATATTCCTTCAATAAGTCCCATGCTGTAAGTTATGCTATAAATGCTTATCTATCAGCATATACAAAAGCTCATTTTCCACAAATCTTTTTTGCCTCTTACTTAAGATTCGCTAAGGAAAAAATGGATGCTCAACAAGAAATAAAAGAGTTAATACAAAATACGAACGAGATGGATGTTGTAGTATGTCCCCCAGATCTTAGACTCCTGAATGAAAATTTTATAATAGATAATAAATTAATATATTTTGGACTAACAGACATAAAAGGCCTCGGCAAATCAGTATTTGATAAAATAATTTCTGTTATAGAGAAAGAAAAGATAAATTTAAGAGATATAACATGGGAAGAAACTCTACTCTCTTTAATGTGCAATATTAATTCAACAGCATCTAAAGGATTAATTAGTAGCGGATCGTTAGATTATTTCAAAAAAACAAGAAATAGTATGTTATTTGAACTTAATCTTATCTCTCAACTAACAGACAGAGAAAGAGATATTATGAAACAAGATATAAAAAAGCATAAATTACCCAGTTTATTTAAAATATTATTAAAGGGGAAAATAAATAAAAACAGATTACAGATTATTCAAGAGCTAGATAATAATTTATCTAATCCACCGTTCAGCCTAACGGATACCCCAGAATGGATTTCCGATAACGAAGATGCATTATTAGGATATCCTATTACCTGCTCTAAGATAGATATGTATGATATCAGCATGACAAACTGTAATTGCAAAGATTTTAAGAATGGATTTGCTGCAGAAAATATATTACTAGCTGGGGAGATAGATTCTATTAATGTTGTTAAGACTAAAACAGGAGCAGCAAAAGGATCTGACATGGCATTTGTTTCATTGAATGATTCTACAGGATCTCTAGATTCGGTAGTATGCTTTCCACAAGAATATAAAACATATAAGCATATACTTTTTGATGGGAATATAGTTATATTTAAGGGCAAGAGATCAAAGAATAAAGATGGGTTGATTGTAGAAAAAATATTTTTGCCATCCTCTTGACTTTTATCAGAAGCGAACTACAATACAGTATTGCGTTATTACCACTTTGTGTTTTTAAAAGAGGAGACAGGTATCATGAATATATCTTTGTTAAAGGGAAATTTAGCTAGAGATCCAGATCTTAGGACTATTTCTAGTAATGGGAAGCAAACATCTGTAGTAAATTTTACAGTGGCTGTTTCTAGAGAGTATACAAAATCTAATGGAGATAAGGATAAGATTACTACTTTTGTTCAGTGCGAGGCATGGGACTCGGGAGCAGAATGTATCGCAGAATCTTTCAGAAAGGGAGACTTGGTAATGGTAGAAGGCTCTCTTAGAAATGATAGCTGGGAAAAGGATGGAGTTAAGCACAGTACAATAAAGGTTCGTGTGAATAATTTTTCTAAGATTAGTCGTTCATCTAAATCCAAGGTAAAAACAGCGACCTCTCTTGGAACAGAAAACGAAGAGCCTGTTGCTTTCTAGGACTAAGAATAAAAGATTTGGGGCTAAATGCCCCTTTTCTTTTGTTCAATCAAAATATGAATATAGTACAAATAGGATGCAGCGTTGGGAAAGATGAAGTTTCAGAGATTATATCTCAAAATCTCACTATTCTAGATAAGATTATTCTTGTAGATATGAATCCAAATTCTTTAAATGTTTGTCGCGAGTATTATTCTAAAATATCTGACAAAATAATTTTTCTAAATCTGGCGATAGTAGGAGATGACTTGACCTCAAGCATTGAGGGGTTTTATCCCAAAGTAGATCCAATTAGTCCTTTTACTTCAGTCTCAAAAAATCATGTATTTAAACATATCCAATTTGAAGAAGGTCCAGCGAAAAAAGAAATTGAATCGTTCTCAGTTCCAGCAATGTCTATAAATAGATTATTTAAAGAATATAAAATAGACAAGTTAGATTATTTATATATAGATGCAGAGAATTTAGATCAGGATATTGTTGACTCGATAGATTTTAGTGATATTATAATACAGAATCTAATATTTGAACATATCCATATTCAACACAAAGATTTAAAAAAGGTTTGGAGTAAGCTAAGAGACAATAACTATATGGGCGAATATGTAGGATATAATTTCGTCTGCAAAAAGAGATATGATTTACTTACATCCATCAATGAAATAATAAAGATTGCTAAAAAAATACTTTAATAATTATGGCAAATAAATTAAAAATTTTAATGTGTTCAGAAGCTAGTTATCTAAATTCTGGATTTTCTACATATGCGAAAGAAATACTTTCTAGATTACACAAGAGTGGAAAATATGAGATTGCAGAATTTGCTTCATACGCTAGAATAAATGACCCAAGAGATAAAGACATCCTATGGAAGTTTTATGCCAATGCTATTCATGAAAAAGACCCAAGAATATCAGAATATAATAGCTCCACAGATAATCAATTTGGCAAATGGAGATTTGAAAGAACTCTATTAGATTTTAAGCCAGATGTGGTATTTGATATTCGAGATTACTGGATGAACTCCTATCAACAAAGATCTCCTTTAAGACCATATTTTCATTGGGCCGTTATGCCAACAGTTGACTCTTATCCTCAACAAGAAGACTGGATAGACACATATGTATCGGCAGATGCTATCTTTTCATATTCTGATTTTGGAAAAGATGTATTAAAAAAACAGAGTAACAACAAGATAAAATTCATAGAGACAACTTCTCCGGGTGTAGATTTAGAATCTTTTATCCCTATGACACAATACAAGAGTGCTATCAGAGATAGCATGAATGTGCCTAAAGATTGTTTTCTTGTTGGTTTTGTTGCAAGAAATCAAAAACGTAAATTAATTCCAGACCTATTTGAATCTCTTAGGCTTTTAATAGATAAGAAAACAGCATTATCAGAAAAAATTTTTCTATATCTTCATACAAGCTATCCAGATGCTGGTTGGGACATCCCCCAGTTATTGAAAGAGTATAATGTCTCAAATAGGGTCTTATTCACTTATAAATGCCAACATTGTGGAAATATTTGTGGACAACTATATAATGGAGTTCGAGGAATCTGTAATAAGTGTGGGAATAAATCTTTGGGGATGCCAAGCGTTAATTCTGGATTATCGACAAAAGAACTTGTCGAGATAATGAACATGTTTGATATTTATGTTCAATACGCTATTTGCGAAGGGTTTGGTATGCCACAGGTAGAAGCTGCTGCTTGTGGAATACCTATTGCTTCTGTAGATTATAGTGCTATGAATGATATTGTTCATAAATTAAATGGATATCCTATACGTGTTAAAAAACTATTTAAAGAACTTGAAACCCAGGCATTAAGAGCTTATCCAGATAATGATCATTTAATACAGATATTAGAGTCTTATTATTCACTACCTGAAGTATTAAAACAACAAAAAAGATCAGAGACCAGAAGTTTGGTAGAGAAGCATTATAATTGGAATAATATTGCGAAAACATGGGAGAAACACTTTGATTCTTTAACGTTAACAGGGCTCCAAGGGAAATGGGACTCCCCAATCAATATGCTGCCACAGATTCCTGAAGAGATCGTAAATTCAAAGATAGATAATTATAATTTTGTATTTGGAGCGATAAGACAATTTTTACCTGGACATTCTATAATAGAATCATGTGTTCCACTGAATATGATTAAAGATCTTGAATATACTTTTGTTCAGAATGGATTGAATATTGTTCCATATACAAGAAAGAATGTTATAGACTCACTGAATAATATAATCTCAAATCATAATATAGCACAGAGAGCAAGAGAAAACATAGACCAATTACCAAATGAAGACTGGCTAAAATATTCCCTTCTTAAAGAACAACTAGGAAAAAAAGAGTAATTATGACGAATGTATTATTTATAGGGCCATATAGACAATTAGATGGTTGGGGATTAGCCTCAATAGACTATATCAGAGCTATCTCCACTAATAAGGATATTAATCTTACAACAAGACCTATATATCTTTCTCTCTCGAATACCAACCAGCAATTTGATGATCAAGAAATTATAGGGTATGAAAATAGTCACTATAAAACATATGATGTGGTTATCCAAAAAGTCTTACCCGAATATCTCTACTATGATAATCGTTTTAAAAAGAATATAGGATTATTTACATTAGAAATATCTAACTTAAAGAATACCAATGTTATAGAAAATATTAACAGGATGGATGAAATTTGGGTTCCTAGTCAAATAGAAGCCAAGTCTTTATTAGACAGTGGAGTATTTAAAAAGATAAGAGTAATTAGTCAGCCTATAGATATTAATGATCTAGATGTTTCTGATTTACAAAAAATACAATTTGGCCATTCTGTAGATAACACTTTTAAGTTTTATTCTATTTTTGAATTGACAGAAAGAAAAAATTTCACTGATTTAATCACAGCTTTTAATCTAGCTTTTACCCACACAGATAATGTTAGTCTAATTATTAAAACAAGAGGAGATATTAATCAGATTAAAAATGAGTGCAATAGAATTAAAAAAAGTCTAAATATAAACAAAAAATATAAAGAAGAAATAATAATACCAAATACACTATCTAGAAAACAAATTCTTCAACTTCATCACACATGTCACTGCTATATCTGTCCATCTTATGGAGAAGCCTTTTGTCGTCCAGCAGCAGAAGCTTTATTGCTTGGGAAAAACCCTATTATTAATAAGAATATTGGAACCAACGACATAGTAGATGATGAGAATGGATTTTTGGTTAAGAGCCACAAAGTTCCGGTTATACTAAATCAACACCCAATCCTTGGATTAAAAGACTACTATAATGCTAACCAGCATTGGTTTAAAATAGACGTATATGATCTTATTGACAAGATGAGAAAAGCTTTTGAAATGTATTCTAAAGATGAAAAAGAATGGATAAAAAAATCAAATATTGGCATGTCTCAAAAAGATAGTCTTAGCTATAAATCTATAGGAAATAAATTATGCATATAGGATTCCAAGTAAGCAATATAATAGAGAGCTCATTGCAACAAGAGAATTATAATGTCTCCTATAAGACACACGGGAGTTTATTTGATGTTGTCTTATCTGAATGTTCTTTTTTGAATTTATTTTGTAAAGAGGCAGAAAAGAATAGGTATAAGGATAATGAAAGAATCTATAATTTTCTAAATTCTTCGGACGCAGGATTAAAATCTTACTCTGTGTCTGCAAATAATTCTATCCATGAGCATTCATTGCAAAATATGTCTGTTGAGTATCATATTAATACGATTATTTTTAATCATGGGTCCATACTTAAATCTATTAAAAAAGAAGACTTATTTTTAATTACTAATAATTTAATAAAAGAGAATGATCTAATAATATTCTTTAATAATAACAACAAGACAAAGACAGAGGAAATGCTAACATATAAACAGAGGAACATAGAATATTTAGAGTATTCTATTCCAGCTTGTTTTTTTATAGATAATACAATAGAAAAAACTAAAATTGGAATATTTAAAAATGAATCAGCACCGATAGAGCATATAGTAGAACAAATAGATAAAGATATTGTTTTAATAGATCCGACCTATGGTAATGCTGATAAAATAAATTCTAGACTAAATGAATATGAGATATGTATAGAATTAGACGCCTCAAATATTGTCAATTGCTTAGTTGCAATAGCTACCGGAGCCATTAGTATCATATTAGACCCGAATAGAATCCTTGAACAGTATAGAAATATTAAAAACTTAATACGGTTAAGTTCTATCGAGGAAATAAGAATGATTATGGGCAAATTAAAGAGTAAAGCTATACTCTATCAAGAAGATAATAATTTTAATTCTACGTATAGGGATTTTGACAGATTTCAAAATACAATTAAATCTATTATGTTAGACAATAACAGGAAGGCTTTTATTTTATGACAAAAATTAATATATGTATAGATCCTGAAAAAGAGACAGGAATATCTGGTTATGTTCATCTGGCTCTAGATAATATATCGAATATAGTTAATGGATCAGCAGAAGACATTATATTCAAATATGCAGATGAGATAGATCCTGATGTTAGAAGTGGCCTGACAGTAGAATTATTAAAAAAGATTAGACATCAGGGAACACTAACATTAGAATTTTTAAATGTAGGATTGGTAGGCAAAAATATATATAATGGGTCAATAAATGGTTTAATGCTATCAAAGATTATGGGCAAGAAAAAATCTTTTATATTTCTAAGTGAGATAGAAGAATTAATAGAGTCTATCCCTAAATTTTTTATTAAGAATAAATATAATATGAACAATAATATTGTTGTTGTAATTATAAAAGATGTTAAATCATGATTAACAATATCCAGTGTGTCGCTTTTGCCCATCAAATGACAAAATCTATGAAATCATTAGGACCAAAGGGGATGCTCTGTTTTAAATATGGGAGAATAGAGAAGCCCGTTATCTTGCATCATTTTCAAAGCATAAAAAAACTTTTTGACGCAAAGAAATATAGAATGTCCTTTAAGACAACTATCGGCTTTGAGCAAGAGAGATTTTTGTTATTAAAAAACAATAAACAATTAGGCCTATGTTCTATAGACAATCATAAAAATACAAATCATGGGAAAATCCTAAAAGATATTCTTTGTGATTACGACCCTGCTCGATTCTGTGGTATTTTTATCTCTTCTGATATTAGCATATTGTTTAAGAAAAAAATAGACATGAATATTAAAAAGAACTATATTTTCTATACAGAACAAAAAGATTTTGACTCAGACATCACCTGCAATATAGAGGATAATAAAGTAGAGTATTTATTTTTTGAAACATCTGGATACCTTTGGACCGGATGTTGCTTTTTTTGCAATGAGACTATTAAGATTATTAATAAAATAAACAGAGAAAATAATACAGACAATATATTCCTAATGGAATTAATAAATAAATTAATATCTTTAAATCAAGAGTTTATTCCCAATAAATTATTAAAGCAAAATATTTTACAGGTAAAAAATAACCAGTTAAAAAAATATTCTATTAAAAAAAAGAAAAAGGATATAAAATAACATGAGCATGTTAATACATAGAAATCAATACTCCAAAACCCACACATATCTAACACATGGACTTGTGTCTATTTTTAATGAATGCAATATTTTAAATGTTCATAATCAAATTTATGATCTTTATCATGCTCTTAATCCTACAAATATCTTCTTACAGATAGAAGAATACACAAGTGAGATTCATTCATTCTTATTAGACCCCTCAATATTTATTGATAATATTTTTATTTCAATAGACAACTCACCAGCTAACTATCCCCAATATCTGGAGATTATACAAAAGATAGATAATTCTAAGTTTAAGTTTATTTGTCCAAAAGATTTAGCAGAAACCATTAGCGATATTCAAGCAACAATAATTCCATATTCTAATATTTTTAATAATGGGGTCTCTATTAGAAAGTCAGAAATTATTAGAAATGACAAGATTTTATGCTTGCTTTCCTCAGACCCAGAGAGTATAAATATGGTCAAAGACTATCTATATCCTAAGACAAATAAAAAAATTGTTTTAATTAATAATCCTGGGGTGGATAATGATCAAAATATTGGACTTATGCTAAATTCTGACTTAAATATAGCCTTTAATACATATGGGGCAGCTATAGACCTAACAGAGTCATATGATGCAGAAATGAGTATTTGTAAAATCCCTAATTATAAAAAGAATAATGGAAGTTATAATTTAGAAGATCCTCCTTCTTTATCTAATATCTCAACAATGGAAATCTCTAGTTTTATTAATCTTCTTGGTCTTAATGGGAAGAAGATGGGATACAGTCAACAACTAACAACATAATGGGGTTAAAATGAAGAATATCGGATTTTATTATCCATTGATGAATATGGATCAGAGCACGAAAGATGTTGTTCAGGTCATGAAACAATTAAGCAAAAAATATAATGTGGTATTATTTAATACTGAATATAATTATATGGATACTGGGTTTAGACCTTTTGCTATCTTGCCCAATAAACAGGCTATGTATTTTGATGGTATTCTTTTTGCTTTTGACCCTGCTTCTGGGTTTACAATTAGAACATTTCCTGGGCCAATAAAAAAATATTTAATTATATCAGATATTTTATGGAAAGACAAGAATTTACCCTCCACAATTTGGGAAGAATATATGTCTGAAATAAATATCATAACCCGTGGTGAAGACAATCGTTTATTTGATATATATAATATATGTTGGAATTCCCCAGCATATAACATGCCATCTGTAATTAATAGTGAGGATTTTGAATATGTCATCGAAAAATTATAAAGATTTAAGTCCACAAGAAAAAAAACAAGTACTCTACAATCTATATATAAAAAAAGAATTGAGTATTTCTACAATAGCTGATCAACTTGGGACATATAGCAATAAAATTCGTAGAGATGCTATTAAGTGTGGAATTCCATTAAGAGATAAAAGTAACGCACAAAAGATTGCTCTCCAATCAGGTAGACATAAACATCCGACTAAAGGGACGACTAGAGATGAAGATACTAAGTCTAAAATAGGATTATCTGTATTGAACAACTGGCAAGAATTAAGCGAATCAGAAAGAGCAAAAAGACAAAATGTTGCTAAGCAAAATTGGGAGGGTCTATCAGAAGACGATAAAAAATCTAGACTCACCCTAGCTAATCAAGCTGTAAGAAGAGCTAGTAAAGAGGGATCTAAGCTAGAAAAATTTATACTGGAACACTTAGTTAAAGATGGAATCAAAGTAGATTTTCATAAAGAGCAAATGTTATCAAATACCCGGTTGCAAATAGATCTCTTTCTTCCTACTATCAATACAGCCATAGAAATTGACGGCCCATCACATTTTAAGGAGGTGTGGGGAAAAAATACTCTCTCTAGAAATATCAAATATGACAATAAAAAAACAGGCCTAATCCTTGGAAAAGGGTTGGTATTAATTAGGATAAAGCAGAGTAGGGATTTTTCAAATAGTAGAGGCTTATTAGTTTATAATAAACTTTTAGAAAAAATAAACAGTATTAAACATAATTTTCCATTACCCGGTGATAGAGATATAAATATAGGAGATTCTTGATAATGAAAGATAAGAAGGAAGAAAAAAAGATTACTTGTAATGATATTGAGTGGAGCGACTATGTTTTGGGATTATTGTCTGATGATGAAAAAATTAATGGAAATCCCACAACAGATGGATTAAGAAGGATTTTTGAGATTGCTCTAAAATGTACCATGATAGATTCTTCTACCTCTGTGGTTCAGAGCCCATCCCCAGAAAATGAAAAGAGAGCCACCGTAGTTCACTCTATATCGTATATTTTAAATGACGAGGCCTCTGATGGGGCTAGTTTTAAACAGCCACGATCTACAAGTGGAGCAGCAGATGTTTATTGGGGAAATTGTGACAAGATTTATAGAAATCATCCTGTTGCAGTAGCAGAAACTAGAGCAGAAGGAAGAGCATTAAGAAGAGCCCTTAAATTACGAAAAGTTGTAGCCGCAGAAGAAATAGCATCAAATATTGAAGATGATGTTACTGGGGATAGTATTAATAAGATTAGTAGTAATCAAATGAATTTTATAGATGTTATGGCTAAAAGGTTAAATATTGATGTATTATCATTAGGAGCACAATTATCTCTACCTATTAAAGATATTTACTCCTTGACACATGAGAATGCTGTTTGTATTATAAGGGAACTATCTAAATATCAACAGAATATAGATAGTATCACGCCCGAAATTAAGCCATATCAAGAAAACTGGAAATGAGGCCATCATGAAACTAAAATATAGAGTAAACGATAAATTAGAGTTTGAATTAGAGGGGGAAGGACAAAAAGAGATCTTCAAGGAATTAGCACTAATTCAAGAAATTTTTAGCGAAGAAAAATGTGGCCTTTGTGGAAGTACTAATTTAAAGTTTATCGTTAGGAATGTAGATAGTAATGATTATTTTGAGCTTAGATGTAATGATTGTGGGGCGATACTAAGCTATGGACAACATAAAAAGGGAGGCACCTTATTTCCTAAGAGGAAAGATGAAGAAGGTAATTATATCCCGAATAAGGGTTGGCATAAATGGGTAGCAAAAGATAAAACTAATCAGTAATCGGCCCCCACTTATTTATTGGGCAAGACTGTTCTTTATGAGCTAGTTTATTCATATAATTAGACTCTCTAACTATCACACATCCACAATGTAAACAAGAATTATCTTTATAGAATTCACAAGTATTACATATTGCTAATCTTGCGTCTATCTGTTCTTCACTACATGGTTGATGTGAAACTTCAGATGTTTGTTTTTGAGATAGTTTTTCTTTCATTGGCTCTACAACATCTTTCATAAAATCTGTTTTAGACTTAAATTTTTCTGAGATATAGTCTAAAGCACGATCTTTAAAGTTTGCTGGAGTCAATCCATCTAATCCTATATCTAATTCTGGTTGTATAGTATTATATAATTGTTTTCTCTTCCCAAAACACAATATCCTATCTGTCTCTGGATTATCTAGAGTTAATTTAATATTACAGTATTTACAACTATAAATAATTTTATTATTATATGAAGTTCCAGTATCAACAAATTCACAGTATAAGTCCACGATATCTCCTTAATTATTTTCCATGTTTGCAGCAATAGTCTGTAGGAGCACAAGTTCTAATACTATCATAACATATTGCATTAGCAAGACAACCCCCATTTTTTGTTTTTCTAGACTTATAAGTTTCCCCAGTATTAGTAAAGTGTCCATCAAATATTCCATTTCTACAATTACCAGCTCTTCCACTACTATTATAAAATGTTCTACATTGACTACTAGTAACATCTTTACCATAGTCATCAGTTAAAACATCTTGTACACTTAGAGGAGACCTATATGTATATTGTAAATAAGCAATCATAACTTCTACTGCTCCATCTTTTTCTTGCATCTCAACATCTACTGAACATTCCTCAAGATTCCTTGTATACTTTGCTCTTATTCCTCCTATAGGCCAAGAAACAGTCTCAAACTTTAATTGACAACTTCCTGGAATTACCCCCTCCACTAAATCTTTTAGTTTAAACTGATAAGCATTTGAACAATAATAAGCTTTGCTTGCTAATTCAGTCATTTGAGCTTTCCATAATTCTATATAAGTATCTGTTGCCGTAGCATTAGTGGACCAAGAAGGAAAATCAATAGCTTTCCCGCCCCCAACTATGTTATACTCACATAGATGCTTCGGAGTAGGCTCTTCGCTTCCCAGACTCACAGGTTTAATATAGTGATGATAACATGTTTTTACTTCAGGCGGTGGGTCTAGTTTATATATCCAAGGAGCCCCACATGTTCTACATCCTTGATGATACCAAGGATCTGTAAAGCTTCCTTGCGTATCTTCTCTCGCCATACAGCTCCCTTGTGTAGCGTCCCCATTCATTGATCCGCCAATTATAATAGTGCCTATAATACAAATATTCTCGTCATCTTGTAACATCCAGTCAGGATTAGCTAGTACTTGTACAATATCAGTATTCTGAGAGCAAGATTCACAGCTACTACTCACAGCATCATCAAAAGCATATTGGTCATTAGGTAGAGTTATTGAAATACTTGGACAAGCATTGATTTGATTTGGGATACAATCTGTTCCAGGATAAACAATTTCATTGAAAGTATTCATTTTCGCTATTCCTGGACTAACAACAATTTGATTATTATCCCATGTAATAGTAGCTAATAATCTACGACATTCTATACTTGGACCATTATTAATTTCTATTCTTGTTGTAGTCTCAACAACATCCCATATTTTTCCCGGGGTCTTACAAACATTCATCCAATAACTTTCGAGGCACGTGTACTTCTGGGAGTACTTCCAACAATCCCCCCTGCACGGCAGACTCTTAATAGGAGATGGATCCTCGCAAGCCATTTTGCAACAATCACAAGGGTATGTATAGTTTGGTCCAGGCCCACAAAGAGGCTCTCCTATCGCACCGCCATCAGAAGGCGGAGGCCCCTCTCGTCTAAGAAAATCCGCTTGTGTACAATCACACCATTTTGGAATCTCAACTTCCAAAAGACCCACTGGAATTATATTTGTAAATATTGTTTTGTCTACACACATATTACCAATAGAAGGATTATTAGGAGTAACTATTCCCCCTCCACCCCTCCGATTAGTTAAACTAGCAGACAATGTATAATCATATAAACAATTCTTAACATTATATTTATAACCAGCTGATCCTGCTCCTGGTTGCTTAACAATCACAACATCTCCTTCTTCTGGTGGTGGCAGGCCATTATTCCCATCACAATTACATTCCGCTGGAATAGAACAAGTATTAATTCCCCAACCGTTACACATAGATGGAGCTGTACTATCCTGCTGGTATCCAGCAAAAGCCCCCCCAAACTTTGTCAATGATGAGTCTAAATTTCCAACCTTATTACTTTTGGAAAACTCTTTAAAATTAAGTCCTCCACAGGTTACTCCAGGGGAACCCGGAGCAAGAGATTGAGCTGTATCCATAATATTAACACTACCAAAACAATTAACGCTAAAACACACAGGTTCTGGAATTACTCCCCATTGCTCTTCATAGTGATACGGCCCAGCTACAGATGTCGACGAGCACCCCCCAGCCATCAATGGATTATTCATCACGTCCATTATCATTGGTAATGTTGAACAATAAGCGCTCATTCCAAATCCACCAACTTCAGTACACGACCCAACTACTCTTTCAGTAGTTCCAGCTCCAATTATACTAGACCCACCAGACCCTCTTTCTCTTAAAAATGTCGAAGTTGTTTTTGTCGCTTTGTTTAAAAGTATCCCAGCAGCTTGAGAAGTCGTCTCTGTTATAACAATATCTTCATCTGTTTCAGTAATTTTAAATATTAATTCAATATCTCCAATAAACATTCTTATCTCCGCCCCAATAACTACCGGCCCATAAAGATTTATTCCCCCTTGGACTTTTCTTTTTGCATTTAGAGTAGACTCATCCACCCCAGCAGAGGCATCATAATCAAGAGGTATAAAAGTATATATATTATTAATATTATCTTGAGAAATCATTAAAGACCTAATGATCCCAGCATCTGTTTTATCTATAATTTTATCTTCCTTAGAAATATCCTGTAAATTAATAGCTTCTGTTGTTCCATAAAGAGCTCGATATATGATATCATTTGCTAAATGATCAATCTCTTTTGGACTAGACACATTATCTCCCACATCCGACTGATACATTCCATCCCATACAGACAGACCTTTTGGCATAGGAGGATACGAAACACCCGCTACGCACTCAGAAGTACCATTTGGAGTATAATTTGGAAATAATAAACTATAATTGTCTAGTTGAGACCTAACGATATAGGGCATTACTCCTCCTGTTGTTGATGAGCATCCAACAGGACAATATATTCCATTATCAATAGATAAACAGTATTCCACATCAGTATCTGGTAAGTCTGCTACTGTTTTATATATCGGAGCATAAGTACTAAAAACAGCAGATACATTAGTATATCCAACTATTGGTAAAGAACATCTTCTTTGAGATCCACAAACTTCAACTGGATCATAATCACAATATATTGGATAAGAGGAGAAAACAGAACCCTCTTTAGATCTTTTTTGAAAATGACCCCAATTAAAATTTCCCGCATTTTCCATATCAGGAACAGAAATATTGGCGGTTATAATGCTTTCACACGGAACGCTACTTTCTACCTTAGTATTTCTAGCTATAACAGTATCAAAAGAAGCATATGTATCACCAACAGAAAAGGTGGGACTAAAAAATGGAGTATCAGCAAAAGGAACCGGGGTCAACAAAAAATTATGATCTAAATCTATCCAAAATCTAATATCTCCACTCTCTCTATATGCAGTAGAGCTATCAAAAGTTGGTCTATTTATTCCACTAATACATAATATCCCTATGTCTCCTTTAATCTTAATCCCTGCGTCGTTATCATTTTTTAAAATATTCATGTCTATTATAGGATTAGTATTTTTAAATACATTATATCTATCTATAGTTTTATCGTATCTACTATCTGACCCAGCACTAAATGGCTGATGCACATAATAAGATAATTCTTTCATTTTCTTATATGAAACAACATTAGAAAATAAATCCTCTGTAGAAGACAATTCATTCTTGATATATAAATTTAATTCTCCTTCATACATCATTTCTAATGGAGACAATGGGTTTTGATGCCAATGAGCAGACATATAATTATTTGCCATAATATAATTTAACATATTATCATACAAGAATGGACCATGTCTATTATTTATAGTGTTATACCTAGTTTGATTATTTAATATATCTATTGTATTATTTAAATAAGCAACATCCGACCACTTATTACTAAATTGAGAGTGAACACCAAGACCAGTAGTATTTATTACAACTATTTCTTTTGGAGGAACAAACATTTTATTAACAGTAGCAGATAACACAAGGTCGCTTCGTAAATCATCCATAGGAGGATAAGTAGAGTCTATGGTTATATATCCCTGGTCCACAGTACTCGCTAAAGCGTTTTTAAAATGAATAACCGTATATAGATTATTCCATTTATCTTTCATAATATTATGATTAATCTTATTCTCAACAAACATATCACAATTCATTTTAATATATTTTTTATTAACATAATTATTATCTCTAATAAAATCATCCTGTTTTTCTGGTTTATGCCAAATAGAAATCGTCTGATCTAAAATATCTATTCTTGTTCCAGACACCTCAGAACAGCTATATATGTCATTTGGATATTTAATTAATTCTTCATTGCTAATTATTCTTATAGTTTTATCATTTTGCAAGATAACAGACTCATAATCTTGATTTATAATACCTTTAGTCTTATCTATATTATTAATTTTAAAGTACAGTCTTGTTCCACGAACATAAATTTTTGTATTATCGTCTTGATCTTTAAAAAATTTAAATCTAGAATATGGATAACGATCAAAAGATTCTTCTTGATTTATCTTGTTTCCATACCATAGCTGTTCAAGGGGTTGTTGTGCCTGTGTTAAAATTTGATCTTTTATATATTTATACTCTAGAGGAACTTTTGGAACAGATTGAATAAATGGACCAAATGAACTATCAGTATTAAGGTTAGTCTGTTGAAAAACAGTTGGCCACCCAGAATACTGTTGTTTTTGATTAACATTAAAATATCCGAATGTTTTAGGAGATTCATACTCATACCATAGATTTCCAATCTTTAAATATAATCTCATTTTTCTAGTATGTAGTAAAGTGTCTAAAAATTTTTGTATATTATATAAACCTGTTTTGCTAGCAGATGCTGAAAAGACTCTATGTTTAGCATTTTCTGTAGATATGGAATATTCCTTTAATCCCTTGAAGAGTTTATTATCATGGTCAAACTTAAATGTACCGGTATATTTATCAAAAATAAGAGATGACCCTATTCTTGGATCGATAATTCCAGTAGGAGGAAGACCAGTATTCGGTTCAAAAAAACTTTTTTCTAATTTGCCCCAACTCTTTATTCCGGGCATCTTAAAAGATAATACTTCTTTATATGGAAGTCTGCTAAAGTTTAATGTTACATGAGATATACTAGTAGTAGTACTAAAATTACTTTCAGCAGAACATCCCATTAATGCAGTGTCATATATTTGTTTCTCGGGTTCTTTAAATGCTGCAACTAAAGCCTCATTATATATTTCAATATTCAGAACTTTTGAACTAGACTCAATTCTTTCCTGTTGCCCATGATAAACAGGGGTCCCCCCATTTACAACTACCCTATTAGCAGATCTAGAATTAATATTACTTGCTAAAGTATCTGACACGGTCATCCAAAGAGTTGCTTGATCAGGATCAAAACTAGGTATTTCTATTTTCCATTTAGTATAAACATAATTTGGAAGAATTATACTAGCATCCTTCTTACATCCATTCATATTTAATATATCGTCATTATATTTAACTATTGTTGGCAGAAGACTATCTACTGCTGGATGATCAGGGATTCTAAAAGTTCCTAAATCTTTAGTAACCATTGCGTCTGTTTTTCCCCCATAAGCCTTTTGGGGGGCTTCCTTATTTGACAAGAAAGGAGTATATAAATCTGAGCTTGTATAAGTAACACTCTCACCTTCAGTACCACAGACATATGGGAAATTAGCTGCTCTTGGTAATCCCCAACAAGAACAAGACTGGTCTAATGGCATTGTTGGACAATCCATATGCTTCTTATCTCTTAGTCTTTTAATAGATATAGAATATAGTTTAATGGCAACATCATTAGTTGTAAATTTTATAATTGTGTCTGTTTTTGTTTTTTTATCAGGGCGATAACCATTAATAAAAGCTACAGTGCCTATGTTTGGCTCACTGGTTAATATTGGGCTATCATAATATACTCCTCCATCAATATGAAAAGCAGCTAGATCCACCCCAACATTTGCAGCATAAGCATTATAGTGCCTTGTTTGTAAAAACATAGCATCTTTTACTAAAGAAAAGACACCAGCATCCCCATATGTATCCTCATAAGAAGATAATCCTACAAAGGTGTCGTCTAGCGTGGAAGAGACAGATGGATATCTAGAATATATATCTGATATAGAAGTTACTGGGGCCCCATAGGGGTAAAGAGCTATCGGTTTGTCATTAAAATATATTCCCGCGACATCGCTAAAACCAATGGGAGTATTTACAGCTGGGTTTCCAAGACACCGAGAATTATATCTTCTAGTCTCGTTAAATAGGGATGTTCTTAAATTAGATGCTCCAATCTCAAAATACTGATCATAACTAAAAAATTTAGTTTTTGATTTTGCTTCAGTATTACAATCAATCTTAGCTTGTGCTGCTGGCAATTTGTTTTTCTTAACATCATCAATCTTGACAATTGGCTCAAAATCAAGGTCTATATAGGCATGAGGTATTGTTTGTTTTTTAATTGTTATGGTAGAGGTTGTTTTCTTAGGTAGATATAAATAGAGACCATATTTATTAATTAGCATATCTATTAAATCACCAGTAGTATGAATCATATTTAATCCATAAGAAAACATATCTTTTTCAGTTAATAATTTTTTTAAATATGATGATTCTCCAATAGGCCAGATGTCACCCTCCGATGCTGTTGAATTTAGTTCTACTTCGCTTAACGGTAAAACCCCAGGCCATCCTAAAGATAATAGCGTAGCAGGATCAAGGCCGAACGAGTGAGGATCCGTAGCCATAGCTATTCCCATTTCATCCGCTACTATTTTTTTGAATTCTTTTATTGCTTTCTCTGAATATCTATCGGATCCCCAGACCATTTGTTCAGAGATAAACTTTTGTCCTAACTCATCAGTATCTGTTCTTTTACTAATCCTAGTTGTAATTCCATCATATACGGGTCCTGTTGCTTCGATAGCACAAGATTGCAGCCATTGTCGAAGAGATTTGTCAGTGACTATAGTTCCAGCCCCATTCATTATTTTATTTTGCAGAATGTCATAAGCTCTCTGATATATATTTGAAGAGATATATAAAAACTCAGATCCACTTGGAATTATAGCAACAGAATCAGCAGCATCTGTTTGATAGTCTAATAATTTTAATCCAGAAGGACAAGTTCTGGGTACGCAATTAGATTGGGCCCCACTAATAGGAATAGGTTCTGGGCCATCATTTGTAGCCCAAAAGACATCACCATCTGACATATAGAGATCTACTCCAGGAATTGGCCTAGAATCATTCTCTCTTTCAAGATCCCACACCCTCGCCCAGCACAATACAGCCTTAGATATATTCCATTTCCAATAAGATCCAAGTTTATAATTAGGGTTGGATCCAAATATATTATAGTGGGTTTTATCTGTGATTCCATATGGAACAGTCCATACTTCAGGCTTAGGAATATTATTTAGATATCCACCCATCTTAGTCCATGAATCAAACTGATTAGCATAGTTAACTACTGGTCCTCCACTTAGACTTGGGTTGTTTTCACTAAATGCAGCTACTGGAGGATCATTGTCCCTAAAGCCCACAGTATTCAGCTTTTGGAGTATAAAGTTACCAGCTGTTTTATTATTTTTTTGGAATCTAGAATAAGATTTTTTATGGATATAATGATTACTATGGTATGTGTCTAATTTACTATCTGGTATTTCTCCCATTCTTGCTTTAATTATCCAATCAACTCCCATGTAAGAGCTTCCATCTATCTCAAGTCCTCTCTTCTTAATATCTTCTGGGAGATATGAGAAAAACTTTTCTTTGCCTAGTCCTGGATTTTCTATACTTGGGAATTGTTCAAGATATTTAAAGTCATAGAATTTATCTATATAATTATTATACAGGTATGGGATTTTAGGAGTTATATCGTCTGTTTTCATTCTTGTGTCACATCCGCCCTTACAACATGGAATAGTTATAGGTTGATTATTTCCAGCTGGAGGGCTTCCTTGCGGGGGCCACCCATAGATTATAGATGGCAAACCCCCCTGAATATTTTTAGGATTATAATATACTGCAGGAATACAAGTTGTACCAGTTGGATTCATTGTTGGAGAAGAACAATATGAGCAAGATATTCCATTTTCTGGATCTTCTAAATCTGTATAAAAAACAGTACCAAGAGTTGTAGCCGTTGTATTTCTATTGCTTCCTAATTGTCCCACGCAATTACAAGGAGTTAATGTTCCTACTGAAGTAGGCTTAGCTCTAGATAATAAGGATCCATATGACCCAATATCCTCATTCTTTATATAAATTGGTTTCCAAATCCCACTATTAGTAGGAGTTTTTAAGGCATTTATATCTATTTTACTTGCTAGCCATTTTATACTACCACCAATATCTTGACTCTGATCCAAAGGGATATTAATAGCCTCTATTAAACCCTTATCAAAAAGAGAACAAGAATTACGAGTATTTGCCATCTATTAAGACCCTCTAGACGATTGTAAAATCCACGAATTATTCATATATGTAAAAAAGGCAAAATTCCCAGCAGAAGCATCAACATCAAGAGGATTAGTAAATTTGCCTACGTATGTATTTTTTATTGCTGCTACAGTAGTAGGATTCGTTGTATTACTAGCAAGAGTATTATTTCTAGTAGTATATATATTATAAAATTCTGCAGTATTAGAAGAAATAATTAATCCTGATGTATTAGCTATCGATTGAGTTATTGGTTCATAAAAACCATTGTCTGAATTATAAGCACAATATACAACAGCTGTTCTTGGAGCAGAATATATTCCAATATTATCTTTTACAAATACTGTTTTTCTAAATCCAAGAGGCAACATAGTCCCACCTATATTTTGATTATTATCTACTATCTCCCCTCTAGCTGGATTGAACCCACTTAGATCTTCCTCTAATAAAACATATGTATTTTTATATTGAGAAGCGGTTGTCCACACCCCAGCTGTTTCATCCCATCTCAAATCAATTGGTCCAACAGGCCAGGTGGATTGCATTTGAGCCCATCCTCTTGCAAATGTAATTTCTTTATAAGCGGGAGTCCAGTATCCTTTAGCTCCGTTGTATGTTACTATTTCAGAAGGAGGAATACTAGAGGAATCTTCACCCTCTGCAATTGGATGCCATTTTTGATTTTTATATATATTATAGGTAACAGTCGCTCCTTCTGGTGTTTGTCTTGTTCCTAGAACTGGTATTAGATTTCCATTAGTATCCTCTGTATATTTTGGAATACCATTTACTATTATATCTTTACCATCTGCATCTACCTCTGTCTGAAATTTCAACTCACCAGAAGAATTAGGAACAGGATAACCATCAGTATCATATCCCCAAGAATGTAACATTAATGGTCCTCTCAAGCCAAAAAATCTGTTATTATTAGCAAATCTCTTTGCATAAGGTTTTGTTTGACCTTTAATTTGATCATTAGGAGTACCTGGTTTCGATTGACCCGGTTCATGTAATGTATGAATTGAATCTAGATATATTTGATCATATTCTAAACAAGATTTAAATAATCTGTCTTCATTACATCCTTGTTGATTTAAAGATTCTGCCCCGTTGTGTGGAGGAATAGCTCCTTGACCAATCATTTTTATACTATGACAAGTATAATCTTTTAATTGTCTATTTTGAAAAGCGCTAAATTCACCAAAAGCTAAAACAGCGGGATTTAATGTTGAATAATTAATTCTTGGAGATGCAGATAAAGTTGTTTGTAATCCAGCTGATGTTCCTGCTTTAGTAGATATTATTTTATCCCCTATCTGAGTAACTAAAAATGGAGGAGTAGCTTTTGATTGAGAAGAACTAGATAATAACCTTTCTTTTTTTTCTATATCTAAAGAACAATAGGGACAAGTAATATTTACATCTTTATTGTCTTTTTGTTGGGCATTTAAAGATAGGTCTTCCATTCCTTTATTTTCAAGTAATTTCTTTGTTAAAGCCTCTGAGTCTAATTGTGTTTTATATTTAATTTTTCCTGATCCAAGACAAAATTTACATAATGTTCTAGGATATTTTGTAATATGAAAAGTTCTACTATTTGAAGTTGGATAAAATGAGATTGGAGATAAAAGACCGTCTAAACTCATATATGAGCTTTCCTCATAATCAGAAGATAATAAAGACGGTATTTCTCTACTATCCATAACTTTAGTATGAGATATAAATTTAGGATAGACAACATTACTATACAATCCACTAGCTGGATTTCCTAGAAATGAGGGATGACTAGACCAACCTAAATCATAATTAGTTCTCTTAATTGTCTTTTTTATGGCCTCAGTTAAGGCTGCTCCAGTCTTATCTCTTTGTGGAAATCTCAAACTAAATTCAGAATGTCCAACTAATATGTTACTGGCGCTTCTCCAAGTAGCAGCAATGGGAGGATTTACATATTTTGTACTGGGCGCCCCATTGATATTTTGCTTTTTAAGACTTGCAGCAGATCTATTTGTGATATTCGCTGATCTTTCAGCTACTTGTTTATTTCTTTCAATTCTCTCACGATTTATTTTAGCTAATCTATCAGCGCTCTCTTTATTATATAATCCAAATTTTTTACTAAAAGTTCTAAAACTATAAGAAGTAGAAAATCCAGCTGAATCTATTGAAGTTCTTAGACTATTTATAACGGGCCCACCAGCTTTTGATAATTTATTTAATAATTCTCCAACCCTATATATTGGAGGTCCAGGCAATTCAAATGTTCCTTGCTCTATTTCTAATTGATAAACAGCATCTCCTTGAATTTGAGCGATAACATTTTCATCTAAAGTAGCCATCCCTCCATAATTCCAAGGACATAAATTATCATCAATAGAAACTTTTAATCCACCAACTAAATTTTCCACAGAAGCTAGTAAACTAGTTTCATCTGACGCAAGATCTTGGGATGTAAATATTTCTTTTCTTACTAACCAGGGATGATTAGTCCAAGGGCCATAAACAGAACCTTGAGACTCTAATGGAATAGCGGCAAATCCAGGCATAGCTGCTTTTGGAGCTATTGGTAAATTAGCATTTGCATCTTCTTGAGAATTTTGTGCAGAGTGAACTTCTTCAAAAACATGATCTGTAGAAAGAGATATTACGGGGGGGTGAGTTCCAAATCCTCCAGTATACGCAATCAATCCATCGTTTAAAGTTCCTGAGTGAACAACTGTGGCTTTTCCAAAACTTAGTGGCTTCTTTTCTGTGTTAGCAGATATTTCATATGGAATAGAACATCCTTCTTTTTTCCACAACATAGTATCCAAAGATAAGGAAGCACCTAGAAATCTATCTACTTTATGAACAGGATTCATATTTATAGGTTGATCAATAGTTACTATCGCCCTAGGCTCTAAAAAGTCCCCTCGATATGCTTGCATTGGGTTTTGCGCTGGGCCACCGCACGCCTTTATATAGATGTAGTAGGGCTCTACTCGTGCTTTAACATACATTTTAAATCTAAGATCATTTGGAACGCCGCTCCCATGAACAGTTTGAAAGAAAGTTCTTCCTGCTGCAGCAGAAAATGAATCACCAGCCTTGAATGCTTCATTATACGATTTATATGGAACATATAAAAATTGAGTATTATCTAGAGAGCTAGTAATAGAAGGATACCATTCATTTGGTATAATAGCAACATCTTCTGCTGGCTGAAGCATTTTTGCTAAGACCACAAAATGAGATGCTATAGTCTTAGTTGCAGTTTCTGCATCTGCTAATAGCTTTTGTCCTGCTACTGACTCTATATTTACTCCAAAATTTGCAGCTAAATTTCCAGCTGATAATCCAGCTGTTGTTTGGGGTAAGTATTGTCCTGTTATAGAACCATAATTAGTAGGTAAGCCATCTGGGTTACTAAATCCCATAGTTTGTAGAACAAGTTGAGAAAATGTAGTCTCTCCTGGCTCAATTCCACTAATATTAGAAAATGTACTTTTCAGATATTCATAATTACCATTATATCCAAGTATAGCACCAAATTTTCCATCAGCTTCTTGAAAAAAACTAGCATTCGTAGACCCTACTAATAATTTATCATCTATAAAGTTTCCAGCTTCTTCCCACGCACCATCCGAAGACGGCATATAGTTAGCATAGTGTTTACCCCCACCCAAATATTGACCCAAACCTGAGTTGCTCATATCTCCATACTTCATATCCAATGCCCCACTAAAGCTAATAGTCGTTGCATCCCTAGTAATATTTAATCCTGGGATTTTCACCATAAATTGTTTGCCATAGTAATTTGAAAAACTTGATACATATGAATGTATGCTCTCTAACATTTCTTTTGTTTTGTGTACGAGAGCCCCCTGTGGACTAGTACTAGGATTTTCTGACGAAGGATTATCTAGAAAAAACACATCTGGACCTCTTGTAACAAGAGTTATTGGAGAGTCTAATCCAGCATTAACTAAAGCGTTGTCGGCTGTAGTTTCTGTAGTGACAGATCCTGAGTTACTGAATATTGTTTTTCTTACTATCTGAGATAAATCTGTTGTAAAATTCTTATTAAAAGAGTACTCCATCCAAGAATCAAATCCAGCAATAGCTGCTCTTATTTCATTTTCAGTAATTAAAAAAGTAGATTCTGGGTCATGATAAGTTCTGTCTTTGTCTCCGATGCTCCAGCTTTGTGTTATTTTTTGAGGGGTTGTAATTCCATAGCCAACATAATTCGACCCTACTGCACCACCACCAGGATTACTAGCTGGCTTTGTTGTTGTTGGAGGATATAAACTTACCGGGAGATCTCCTGCTAGAACAATGTCGCTAAAAGGATTCTTGACAGTTTCTGGTTTTGGAGGATCATATTTCTTTTTAATTTGCTTAATATTTATATCATCTGTTAGTGCTATCCCTAATAGATTAGATAAATCTCCAATATGACAAATAACCTGTATTTGCCTCATAGCAGGATCATAATATACTTTTCTAGCATTTCCATCTATTCCAAGACCAAAATATGGACAGATAAAATCGTCCCATAAAGGATAATTATAGTATACGCTTGCTGGTTGCGCTGCTGTTTGAGCCCCTCTTACTACTGGAATGTTTTTCATAGTAAAGGTTTCAGCTTCTAAAGAGTCTTTATTTATATCATACATATTTGGAGATGCATTAAAATATGAGTTGCCCAAAGGTTTAAATATATCTTTAATCTCTGTTTTGCCAGAGTATTCATCATTTCCTAGATGCTTACCAACTCCATATGACTGATATTCTGAAGCAGCTATATTGACCCCCTTATATCTTAGAGGATGTAGATAATTTCCTAGTCCACAATTGGTACCACCAGCAAAATGATCCACTATAACATCTTCCCAAATCATAGCTCCTGTTCCGCTAACACTAGCAAACAATTGTTCAGTATAATATGGAAACTTTGGATTTCTAACATATCTATGGTCTGGTATTTTTGCTATATTTAAGATATTCTCTAAACTATGATTCATTAATTTGCCATTGCCTACATCATCATATGGGTCATATACTAATCCATTATTTTTATTTGCTAAAAAATTAGAATTTAATTGTAGTAATCTTTTTTGCTTACCTCCTATATACATAGCTCTAATAGCTGCTTTATCATTAAACTCTTTTCCATAATCATAGCTTCCTAATACTCCCCCTGCTGCTGCGGCAGAAGATATTAGTTTTTGCATATAGTTGCTTGGGGGCTGGTTATGTTCTGATATTGTTTTAATAGCGATAACATCTGGTGGAATAAAATCCACGAATGCTCTGTATCCAGCATTAGAACAAATATTTTCTATAAAATCCATAACAGATATTACTGGTCCTTTTATTCTTTCTAATTTAGGAGGAACAGGAAGAGCAGATAAATCAAGTCTATATGTTGCTCTAAATATCTCTGTCTGAACATCCTTAAAATTCGGCAATAAACCAACATCAGCCATCATCATATTTATGCCATTATTAGTTACTGCCACAAGAGATTGTTTATAATGACTTACTAAAGCTCCATTAATTGTTCTGTCACCATCTTTGGTCTGTTTTAAAGCACGATATGGTTCAGTATTTATATCAACAGCTCTATATGTATCTGCTAGAAAATCAATAATCGGAGAAGTATTATTAGTAGATATGGCGGATCCTTTTATTATAGCTGGAGTTTTTCCTATAATTCGACCATATGGACTAAATCTTTTATCTATATGGTATGGAAGATTTGCGCCAATCCAGTCAAGCTCGCCAGTTACTGATGGTTGTCCATCATTAATAAGATCTGTTAAACCATTCCATACATCTATAATTTTAGTACCAAGTTCATTAGTATCAGACATACCAAAACCAAGAGAATTTTCCAGATGTCCATAAATATTAAAAACATTTGGTGTATTTCCCTGACTAACTCTTCCATGATATTTTGCTTGGGTTGGTTCTGTACTCTCGGTTTCTCCCTCCTGTCCCTTAATTAGTATTCTATCCCCCAAATCATTAGAGGGCATACCAAAAGGATAAGGGAGCGGGGGATTACCGTTAAATGGGGGAGGCTTGGTCACCATTTCTTGATAGATAGATCCATAATAATGATCTATAATTAGAGAGGTATTATTTAACAAGTCTGAAAAACTTTTAATATCTACAGTATATTTATCAACTCCTCCTTGTCCCCCATTATTCTTCCAAGAAGTTACGATCCCGCAGAATTCAAATTCATTAAAAATAAATCTTACTGGACATCCTAAAATATCATAAGACTCTCCAACGAATCCTGGATCAGGGCCCGTCCAGAATTTTTTTGTATAAAAGGTTTTATCGGCCCCAGGTATTATAGATTGCGTATAATATACTTTTCCATAGTCTGGTCTACTAGGAATTAACTGTGATAAAAAATCATTTTCTTGTTGTCTTTTGTTTTCATCTGTAACTTCTTTAAAAGAAATATTTCTTGTTGGCTCATTAGAATTGCTTTCTGGGGGTAGAAATTCTTTTACAACGCCAGTAACAATAACTTGGGTCCCAGCAACACTAGCTAATGTATGTGGATTAAAGGTCCTCCTAGGGTCACCCACCCATGCTGGATACTTTGCATTTTCGTTGTTAGTTCTAAGAATATTTGTATTACTTCTAAATACTGGATCATTCCAGTGTAAAGCAGTATCTTTAGTTAAGGTAACAGTACATGTGCTAGATTCTCCACCCCACCCCAAGTTAGTACTAAAGCTTGTAACAGAGCATCCTAAAAATAATGTTTGATTAAAAGGTCCATTCCTTCCAGTATCCCAAGCCATAGGATCAACAAGATATATATTTGTAGTATCGGACGCATAATTATTTCTTGGTACTTCAAAACTACCATCGGGGCTCGGTTTGGTTGGAGAAAAAGTACCTGCAAGACGGTCTATACTACTTAACGGTTCTGTACTCATAAAACATATCCTTTATTATAATATCCTTACGATCCCCTTTGCCATACCCACCCTTTTGTGATAGTTAATTTACCATCAATAGGATTCCAAGTCTGATTATCCTCTTTTATATAGCTTCTAATAACTGCTGATGGAGCATTTCCAAATAGATACTTAGGATTAAATTGTTCAACAACTCCAGTAGCTGCTATATAAGCTGTTACTGGGAAAAGTAGTCTTTGAGCTAATGCTGCAACACGAGGTAAAGAAACTTCAAAAGTAACAGATCTACTAGAACTAGTTACTGTTCCAAGATCTTGTAAAACTGGTCCTAGTCTACGACCAATAACAAAAACTTCAGCGATAGATTGTGTTGGAAAAGTATCACTAACACTTAATGCTTCACTAACTGATCCAGCTATTAAATTAAGAGGTCTATTATTAAATTCAAAACTATAATCTATTTCTCCAACAGACATTCTATGAGATTCTGTCATACTAATAGGTATTGGATTAAATGACTCTACATTCTGCTGATTCCATGATCGTGGAGCTACACTCGTTAAAGCTTGTCTTGCAGCAATAACTTCGTTACTATTTAAAAATCTATATGGATTTGATGCTTTACCATAACCCAATGTTGATGGTTTAAAAAACATTCTAGCTCTATTAACAATAGGAGATCTATATGGATCAACTAGTCCATTAGAAGCAGCTACAGCTGGAAAAATATTAGTATTATTTGTAGCAGAATTATATTCCCCACCCTTTAGCCATGTCATACCATTAATAGCATTTTCATATTTGCCAACAACAAATTGTGTATTATTGCTAGTTCCTTGATCATATTGATTGTAAGCCGAATAAGTTGCTGGTTCCATATTTCCTTGTAAGGTATTACCTAAATAGCCCAAACCATTTGCTGGGTTATAATTAGGAGTTACCCCCCATACATAATAAGTAGCAGGACTAGTTAAAGGAGGTGGTGTTTCCAGCGCCGTTGATCCAAACTGGGTATTATTATTATAACCAGCTAATCCATATGTTTCATATCCTTTTAGCGTTCCTTGTATTTTTACAGTCATTAAAAATGAACTATCAACAGAAATGTCTGCTGTCCAATCATCTGTTAAAGGAGGATGATACCGTGGATCTATAGCTATTGATGTTTCTACTACTCTATAGGTGCCCGCTGTAGAACTTGAACTAATTGTTCTTATCCTATTACACAATGTCCAGGTAGTTAAGAAATGATTAGTGGGATAGTGAGTTAGTCTTGCTTGAACATATCTCATAGCGTTCTGTAATGCTGTTCCTCGTCCCAGACGACTAGTGCTGAGATTAGATATTTGAGTACTAGGTAATCTATTTGCTGCTGTTAATATAGCGTTATATGCACTGTTTGTTGTTAGATTGCTTCCGCCAGCAGGATATTCACCAAGATAACTATCTGACTCATTAAAAGAGTGTTTTCCAACAGCTTCTACAGTTCTTGTTATTTTATATCTTGTATTATGTCCAAAGTAGTTGTTATTTATGTTTCCCAGTACTGTTGGATATCCTTGAGCGCTCTGTAATCCTAATAATCCATTTGCACTATCAAAATAATTATTTATAGCTAATCCATTAGAATTAAATTGACTAGTCTCCTCAAGCGGCTCTATAGACATATCATCTGTTGAGCTACTAATTAAAAATTGTTCTCCATTATTTAAAAATAATGTTGTTGGTTCAGCTATTTCTAATTCAATTGAATAATCAAGGAATTGTGTCCAATTATTAGCAGATGGTTCAGAACCATAGCTTATAACTTTAGCAAACCCATCTACAACCATCGCACCATTAGCAAGTACACTAAAACGATTTGAGTCAATATTCTGAGCAGAAAAAGCGTTCTTGTTCAAATATTTAGTGCGAAAATCACCTTCTTGAGCAAGATTATTACTATTTGAAAAAACAGTTCTCATAGCTCTTTCTTCATCCATCATACCGTTTGTTCCATCCGAAGCAATTCCAACCCCTTTAGTTTGGGCCATACTTGCACAAGGATAATCATTTAAATAAGTAGTATAAAAAGCATCCCTAGTGGCTGCAGTAAATCCCCCATTAACAATTTTCCCCTGTAAAGTAATTTTAATTGTGGATCCAATAACCCTACCATCCCCATTACTATTAACTTCTCTACTAATCTTAATCATAGGATTTGGAACAATTTGGTATCCATTAAAAAATACACACACACAATTTTTTGTTGCCATATTATTTTAATCCTAAGTCAGCGGTATTGTTGGTAAGCTTAATTGATTAACAACAGCTGTTGCACTATAATATATTGTATAGCCTGCTATTCCTGTAACATCTAGAGAAATATAAGAATTAGTCCCCCCTATACTAACACTAACTGCCACACTTGCTAATTGTGAATCCCTAATATAATCCACAATAGGAGTTCCAACAACAGTAACAGTATCGCCTGTAACTTTTTTATATGCCCCTTTTAATACTGCTGTACCAGCATAAGTATCATTACTACTATTTTTAGCAATGAAACTAATAGTAATATTATAGTACCAGCATAAATTAGATTGATTAGATATAGGGAATTTAATAACATTAGTATTATCTTCTGTTGTTGTATTATCTATAGACCAATCTGTTACTAACTTACTACTAGTAGCCCCAATAGTTCTACCTCTTAAATAATACCATACATTTTGAGAAGATCCATAATATGTTGAATCTGTTCTATGAAAACTAGCACCAGAATATATTTGTATATCTTTAGTGGTGAGATAATCATTTCTAGCATGTGGTCCAAACAATATATTATTAGAGCTTGTTGTTCCTGATCCAGGATTTAAGATTCTAAATCCAGAAGCTGGTATCCATCCATTTGACGATCCATTCCACACTAAGGTTCTACCAACATCAGTGGTGGCATTAAAAGTTTGTCCCCCAGGAGTTTTATCTGATAGTCCTAAATAATCAATACTATTTACTGTGCTAGTTGCTAGTGGATACTTTATTACATTAGTTAATAACCCTAATCCAACTGGTCTTAATCCCATATTACCAGAAATATCAACAGAAGCCATAACATAACCACTAGAACTAGATAATCCAAATCTTAATCCTTCCGCAAAGATAGATCCTTTTACAACTAAGGATGGACTTGTGGGACTTGTAGAATCTACTTTAATCTCAGTTAATTCTTTAGGGGTTGTATTTATACCAACCTGTTTAGTATTATAGTCTATTCTAAAACCCTTTTGAGTAGAATTACCCTCTGAATAAAGAACAACAAATCCACTACCAGACCCTGGAGATCCTGATCCCAATCTATTAAAAACAGTTTGATAGCTAGGACTAGTACTTAACATTATATTATAGTCTGTGGAAACAAAAGAGTTACTAATATCAGTATGGGTAGCATTATCACTTAAACAAAATACTTTTTCTGTTGGAAACCATCGTACTGTTTTATATCCTGTTTGAGCAATAGTGGCGCTAGAGTGGATAAAAGTATTAGGGAATAAATTGTGGGGTTTTAATTGATATGATGATCTATCAACAGTTAATATTGTTCCAGTCAATGAGGTATTAGTAGTGATAGTACTATTAATATTAGTTGTTCCGTTAATAATAAGATTAGAGGTTTGTGTTGTTCCTCCTAATTTAATTTTATTATTTGGAAAATCTGTGTCGAATAAAATTGGATATGTGGATACTCCACTCCCATAAATAGTTAATCCAAATAT